>Ga0123357_10006376_pt1 | contig 14375 bp, 7 predicted proteins | sample TergutEmb28metaG_FD_89873 | JGI IMG/M metagenome (GOLD analysis project Ga0123357, IMG submission 89873) | Embiratermes neotenicus P4 segment gut microbial communities from Petit-Saut dam, French Guiana - Emb289 P4 | ecosystem: Host-associated > Arthropoda: Insects > Digestive system > Gut ...
GCTCTTGAAAAGAACAAGAAGAGTTTACAAAATTAGTGCCTTTTCTGTCGACATGGAAAACAGAAATCGCTTTTGTGAAATTTCGTTCGTTGTGACGTAGTATGTGACATCATTCAGAGTCATAAATAAGTTACTGACTTTTTCAAGTTTGGTATTAATCCTTGTAACTGTGGGAACCAACTGGCCCTACTGGAGATTTTGTTGAACACGCAGGACGTATTTGGAAAGTTTGCCTACACGTGGCGTGACGTGTTCTGGCAAGTGTTTTGTAGACAGTCTAACAGACTTAACAATTACTTGTATAAACGTTTCCATGTTATTAGTTTAGTAAATTTCACGCACGTAATAAAAGAGTCTTTTTTATGTTTTGTTGACCTCGCATCTCTATACAATCGTGTAAAGGAAGACCAACTTGAAGCACAGCTTATTCTTAGTATATTTCTTCAACTTCTACATGTTTCGGGCTTATCTATGTCCATCATCAGGAGGTATGACCTTATGTATACAATGTTTGGTACTTATTGTTCTTTTTAGATGAAGAATAAGTTGTGCATCAATTTGATTTTTCTTTACACGATAATGAAATAGTCCTTAAGGATGATATATAAACATCGAAACATATAGCAGTGCTGTAATTGCTAACATATATTGTGCATTTGTTGGACAAATATAATAAAATTCTACAAAATGCACGGTGCTGTACATACGTCGTACGACGCACACCTAGCCACTGCTCCACGACACATTCCCACACAACAAGATATGCTGCCACAACACCTCTTTTGCAAATACGAATTGAATTGTGAATACTGTAATATAAATTTAGCAAGGAACAAAGATCCCTGAAGATGATCTGACAAGATCGAAACATATCGGAGTGTTTTAAAATGTTTTAAAATGTTTTTAAAAGTGTTTTATGTGAAGTTATATGTGCATTCGTTGGTTGATAAATTGAAGTGGTTATATATTTTAGTTTTTGACTTTTGGAATGTGTTACGACCAACTGTCTTCGCATGGACAATCATGTTAGGCTATTGGTCATGTCTGACTTTGGTTTTTGCCCTTACCTTTATGCTGTTTTAAGATTTCTCTAAAAATTGTCGTTGGGTTAGGTCCCTGTTTTGAAACATACATAGATTTAAACAAATAACTTTTTGTTATTACACCCCATGTACTTCCTCCTCGTTTTAAATGTTTTCAATTAATTTTTTCTTTGCAAAAATCCTGCTAGAACAGATGCCTGGTTGGATGCGTGTGCCAGTCCCCCATACGAATTTGTTCATTCCATGCATTCCCCTTTATCGCATATTTCTGAGGGAACAACAAAAACTTGTACTTCATATGACACCTAGAAAATAACGATTTAAACACTTCACAAACACACTGGCACATTTTGAAAAGTGACATTTGGTTTTGGCAACAGACAAACTCAAACAAACCTTTCTTTACTAAATGTTGCTTTATTGTATTAAAACTAGACTCGTATCTACTGTGAAGATACGTCTGATGGATTGCGCTAGGCGTGCGGTAAATCCCCACAATACAAATGGAATTTACACAGGGCGGTAAGATTTGGGTTCTGTAAATCCGTAAATCTGAAGGTGTTGTTACTACTTTCACATTTAAGCGTATGTAGGCATATACATTAAATTTGACTTCTGTTATTTGAAACTGTTTTAGGCCTATGCGTTTCTTCAGTTAATAAGATATGCATTGCTTTAACCTAAACTCTTTATGAATTCGGTTAATTTAAACTTCTCTATGCATTACTTGGGCTGTCGTAAGCCTCGGAATGCATAATGACGTTCTATTAAACTGGCGAATATCGTTGAGCAGTCCAGCGACTGTAAGCTTCTTAAGAATGACACGTCTCCATTCAGGTCGTTCTTTCTCTTTTTCAGACAATTTGAATTTTACGCATATATATATATAATATATATATACACACACACACACACACTTCCTGTTTCGTTTAGAGCCACACAAAAACTGATTTTTACATTTATTTCTGAGGCCACTTATGTTTTCTTTTTTCAGTGGATTGTAATGCACTGCTAACTTAGCTTACCTGTCACTATGCATTATTTTACTTGTTATTTTTTCGGCTTTCCTGTTATTATTCCCTAAAGTTTCTAACTTTTCTAATTTATTACCTTTTCGAAAAGAGATATTCCTGTCAGTCTGTTTTAAAACCTTTGCTATGTGGAACAAATATTTCAACTCAGTTGACTAAAAACATTTCTATTAATTTAAGAGTTTCGTCCCATTTACCGAAACTTGATATTTTTTAAAACACAGTGAAGAAACAGAACAATACATATCTAGAAGAATGTATCACTGGTGTATTTGCAATTCGAAGACAATATATCATTCACATAGATCTTGTGATATTGCCATAATGAATGGGGGCTCTTAGTACTGTAGGCTTCGTATGCCATTTTGTGAATGTAAACAAAATGGAGGCAGCGCGGTAAAATATCTGGCCACGCTCTCGGTTTCGGCTTGTCGTCATATTTTTTTTATTGGAACAAATAACATGGTCTCATGTTGATGCAGCAGCCACAACTGCAGTGTTGCTGTGTAATCCTAAATTTTGTGCTATTGGAATGTAACAATTATAAAGAGGAATTGATGCAAAAATCCAATAACCAACATATTTGTGATACAATGCACTTTTCTGCTTTATTATCATTTTTAGATGACCCTATACAGAGTTCTAAAATGTCATCCGGTTGCAGAATGCAACACAGTGGCTGTTGGGGTATAAACATGTTATTCTAGACGAAAATATGTTATGTCAAGGGTTCACAATCTGTGGAATGTGTTCGGAGTTCCAGTAATGAGTGGGCATTAGTAGTAATATGGTCCTTATAATAAAACCAACTAGATGTACTAATTTCTCAAATTAATTTTTGGAATAAAAGTCTATATGTTTCGGACAGTTCTTCTGTCCATCATCAGGAGTTTTTCACTGTACACACAGCAATGGCATATGTCATACAGGATCAGTATCATGATGGAACTCTGTTCCATCCTGATCGTGCTCGCAAGCTGTCAGCAAACCTGTATAACATATACCATTGCTGTGTGTACAGTGAAAAACTCCTGATGATGGACAGAGGAACTGTCCGAAACATGTAGACTTTTATTCCAAAAATGTATATTAGAAATTAGTGCATCTAGTTGGTTTTATTATAAGGATTTGTCACGATGCACGGTCACATCAACGTAAAAGAAGTAGTATTGTGTCTATTCGCAGGCCAGTTTTGATTGTATGCATTGTTGACTTCAACTACAAGAAGTACTTAAGTGATTAACACTTCTAAGTATAATATTCGGCTAAACACATAATATTCCCTTCAAAAATTCAGTTCCTATATCATAGTTCTGTATACACTTGTGTCTCTGTTACAACATTCTTCCAATTAATGTTGTAAAGCGAAATAGTCCCAATTTGTTTCTAAGCGTCGTATGAAACACACAAATAGGCGGTACCGACAAAATTCAGTCCTTACACGTTAATCGTGGTGGTAGATACAGTAACCACTGAGCTAATCTTAACTGTATTCATACCTTTGTGATAATAAAGTCAGGAAAACGCAGAAACTCTAGTAGCTGCTACTAGGGAGATGGGACTGGGAGTAAGTGCTGATAAAACTAAGTACATGGTCATGTCTCGAGATCAGAATGCAGGATGAATTCACAGAGTGGGGATTGATAATAGTACCTTCGAGAGGGTGGAAGAGTTTAAATATTTGGGAACAACTTTAAGAAATCAAAATTCTATTCTGGAAGAAATTAAGAGCAGATTGAGGTCAGGAAATGCTTGCTATCATTCGGTGTCTTTTGTCTTCTAGGTTGCTATCCAAAAATTTAAAGACCAAGATATATAGAGCTATAATTTTGCCTGTAGTTTTGTATGGGTGGGAAACTTGGTCGTTGACATTGCGAGAGGAAAGGAAGCTGAGGGTGTTTGAGAACAGGGTGTTGAGGAGAATATTTGGACCTAGGAAGGACGAGGTAACGGGGGAATGGAGGAGATTGTATAACGAGGAGCTAAATGATTTGTACTCCTCACCCAATATTGTGCGGGTGATAAAATCTAGAAGAATGACATGGGCTGGACATGTGGCGTGTATGGGTGAGGAGAGGGGGGTGTATAGGGTCTTGGTGGGGAAACTGGAAGGAAGGAACCACTGGGGAGACCTAGGCATAGATGGGCGGATAATATTAGGATGGATCTCCAGGAGGTGGGATGTGGGTATATGGACTGGAGTGGGCTGATCCAAGATAGAGACAGGTGGCGGAAGCTTGTGAGTGCGGTAATGAACCTTCGGGTTCCGTGAAATGTGGGGAGTTTCTTGACTAGCTGGAAACCAGTTAGCTTCTCAAGAAGGACTCTGCACCATGGAGTAAGTAAGTAAGTAATGGAAAAAATTACCGCCGATTACAAATAAGGGTGTTTATTGTATATATGATAATTTTTTTAGAACTTGTTTCGGCTTAATTGGGTTATCTTCAGGTAATGTACAACATTGAAATGAATAGTGGTAAGAATTAGTGCACTCTAAATTGTTTGAATTTAAATGAGACCTCATTTTACAAAGAAGGTGTGGTTGTAGTATAACTCAATATAATCATATAATCTTAAAGTTATAGACAAATACGTGGAAGTAGTGTTTGTGAAGGTAGGTGTACATATCTGACCAAAATATGTTGAGTTCTGATGTAGTATAACCATTTTGTATTGAAGGAAAATTTAGGACTATATATATTACACATATATATTACATATATAGTACATATATATGGTTAAGGTACTGTGCTACAAATCGGAAGGTCGCTGGTTCGATCCCAGCTGGTGTCATTGGAATTTTTCTTTGACATAATCCTTCCGATCGCACTATGGTCCTGGGGCCGACTCAGTCTCTAACAGAAATAAGTTCCAGGAGCATTTCCTAGAGTTAAAGACGGCCGTAGCTTAAGGCTGGCAAACTTACCACCATCCTGTGCCGTTGTCATGAAATCCGAGAGCCTTAACTTCCTGGAACCCTCTGGGCTAATCCAGGCCTGTAACGGGACTGCTTGCTTGTGTGATATTGTAGTCTTGGATTGAAAATAGTATAGAGAACTTGTACGTACCTGAGCATTCTGTAGATTTTGTACAGGTTGCTGGCTAGGTGAAGGGTGCATTGGAGGAGGCTTGGGCTTTGTGTGTTCTTGCATGGAGTATGGTTGAGGTGTTTTTAACCTCTGAGCGGTTTTTAGATAAGAGACATCATATTCAGCCGTTGTGTTAAATGTAGGTTAAATTCCTGTATATGACTGCCAGTAGAACACAAGATTTTCTGTTTATTTTTGTGTGGAAAACTGTCACCGACATTTGTTGAACTATTTCGGTTATCAGCCACGTTAACCCGTAATGAACCGCAATTAATGTAATAGTGGAAACGTGATTTACAAACACTGTCAGCACCAACAAATGCACAATTCTGTATATTGTGGTTTTTGCAATTAATGAGCTCCTGCATGTTCTGGCGCAATTGCCATCCTCAGGAAGCTTACAAAAATGTTAAAACGTACAAAATAAAATAGTTTAAATAATCGCACACATCACTTGTGCAGGTTTTAGTTAAATTTACAGAATTTAATTTGTTGAAATTTTAAAATTTCAAACACAATCCGCTCATATTATAGACATGATTATTTTCAAACTATTTTATTGCTTTTATCTCAGTAATTAACCAACTTGATGCACAACATTTTTGTTTTACAATAAGTTTATTTCATGCGTCTACATATTTCGCGCACTTGTGCTCATCATCAGGAGGTCAAAATTGCATTACATAGCTTCTGGTATCATAACACCTATATTAGGACTGATAATCAGAAATATTATAGAAACAAAAAACATTAAAACCAATGAAATAAACCGAATAATATTTAAATCAACAAACATATAATCATCACTATAAAGAATAACCAAAGAAGAAATAATAAAAACAAATCATATAAACAATAAAGATAATCAATCAAACAAAAAGTTTTAATAACCGATCTACCATTTAATGTAATAATATTCCAATCAATAAAATAAACCAAATCATTTATAATAAAATATACACCACAAAAACAACAGAATCAACCCAAAAAAATAAAAAATAAATCATCACACCTATAGGTGTGATGATACCAGAGGCTGTGTAATACAATTTTGATCTCCTGATGATGAGCACATGTACTCGAAACATGTAGAGGCATGAAAAACCTATTGTAAAACAAAAATTTTGTGCATCAAGTTGGTTAATTTCTGAGATAAATATACTGAGATGCACGGTCAGCAAAACGTCAAAATTTATTTTATTGCTGTGCGTTTTAACAGCACTGGTGTAAGATCCTTGAGGACGCCAATTGCGTCGAAAAATGGATAATACATAGAAATGTGCATTTGTTGGTGCTGATACAGAGTTTGTAAATCAATGCACAATGCATGGAATGAACGATATGAAAATCGTGTATGTAAGTTTGCTATACTATGAGTTACAAGTTTATCACAGTACTTTATTTGAGTTTTATAAACAGAACCGTTGTAAACTGCGAGGAACGCCACTGGTCTGCCTACATTGCGTACTAAATTTTTGAAAAAGGGTACTGTGTTAATGGAGTACGACCTTCACCACGATTTCTTCCTAAATATTTCAGTAATGTTATTCTGTTCAATTTTATGCTTGTCTAAGAAACGCCATGGACATTTCCTCTTACTCATCTGAGTGTACGTTTTTCAGTGTTTAAAATACGTGCCTGTTAAAGCATCATGAATCAGTGAGTCAATATTTGTGTTATAAAATTGTAAATTACATTTATTCGTAACAGAGTGTGTATTTTGGGCTGGAATAGATACAGTATTAAATTTAAATTTCTGCTCCCTGAATTGTTTGAAATAATATTTTATTAGTTGTGCAGATTTCAACGTGACGGGCGGACGGACGGTTGTACGTGCGCATTTAGTATTACTATTGCCACGTAACAAAACAGCTCCATTCTGTTGCACAAAACAGCAATAATGGATTGGAAATTGATCTCCCCCGGGTGACTGGGGGCGTGGGGGCGGGACGTCTGACGCATTGGACGTATTTGTCGTGGTAAAGCCATCTCCTGCGCTGACGAGGCATATTGGCTATACTGCCTATATTTGGAGCGTAGGAAAGTAATTTAGGACAACCAAATGATGGTAATCTGTTGAATTTTCACGCGGTATGATGTATTTTGTTTGTACCGAGGTCTCGGAGGAAAGTTCTCTCAAATCAAGCACAAAGTTCGGTGTAAAACCCCCCCAGACCGTCGCGAAAACCAACAAAATTCAGTCAAGCTGGGAATTGTGCACGCAGAGTAAGTTTAGCCTTTGCTCGCAGAACGTTTTAGATGTCACGTGCATTTAACGACCTGCCTAAAAGTGTGCTTGGTACACTGCACGTGCCCTATTTGTCTCCACAACTCTTCTTCCATATATCCATTTTTCGGCCATATATTTATCGAGGAGGCCTGCGTGCAAATTAATCTTGTGGTCAATTAAAAAACATGAGCTTATTTTTACGTAACGCGACCTTAACGTCGTCCGATTTTGAACAAAACTGGAATTGTTCAACAAATTTTGTTACAACTACTTAAAATTTTGCAAAAATCCCCCCCATTGGTTTTTGAGTTGTTTCTTTTTTCAGACGGACGAACAGACGGAAGGACCGAATGTAATAGGCGCTCCACACGGGTGCTAATGTAATTACAGATGAGGCTGATCTCCTCGCAATTTAAGAGACTGTTAGCAGAAAGTGTGACTGTGTGACGACATACCGTTTCATGGAACAGGGTTCTGTCGAGAAGCTGATAGTTGCTCACTGTCTTAAGTAATTTCTCGCCTCATATGAAATCTGAAGGCAATTTACTGCATTCAAAAGACCCCGCTCCTTGTCTCCAATCTGATTCAAGTAATCCAGCTCACACACTTACACCCTACCTCCCCAAGACGATTTTTTACTACTAACGTACCATCTACGCGTAGTGCTAACAAGCGCTTCATTTCTTAAACAGTTGGGGTTTTTTTTAATCATTAATTACGTTCCGGGTTCGTAAAGTACGAGAATTTTATTGTGTCACAGCAATTATTAATTTATTAAGAAAGATCTTGCTACTCTCAATGGGATTAGTCACACAGTAGTTAACAGTTTTATTTATTTGCTTGTGTTTTTGGAACAAAATCTAGGAAGGAGAAAAGGCACTTTCGCTAGAACATTAATTAGCGCACAAAGAAGTACAGGTTACAAGTGTCGTAATGTCTAAGTGTTTGTTTCTGAAATGTTAAGATCCTATTCACAGATTTACGTGCCTATTGCAAGTAATTAAAATTAAATTTCATACTGCCTGAACATTCAAGGTCTTAGTTATTAGCTTTGTATGTGGAATACAACGCATAATAGGAGTCTTGCTGGCAAAGAACGTGTTTGGCCTACTGCAGCTGTGTGAGCACGGTGCTGGCGTTACCCCATACTGACTGGTGCTGCTAACACTCAACCTGCCAGCCTTCCGTTTTAAATTGCAACTGTCAGAACAAACTGACGAAGTGTAATTAAGTTGACTTGAGCGTGCACAGCCCACGGTAGTTTTGGGGCGGGGAAGGGGGGTGAGGCAGGAGGGAGCTCTGTTTCAACCCCTCCTAAGAGAAAATACCCCCAGTCTGTCCCGACTTGATCACTACATAGGGGTAAAACTTAAAACCTGCAGTGTTTTTAAGGGAATCTTAGGTTGGGGGAGGGGAGCGTTATTATTGCTTTGTTTACACCGTGATAATAAGTTCAGAAACGAAACCGCTGCTTGAAAGCAAAAGGGGCTGTTGCAAGAGGATTCACATATTCTAGTGTCTGTCTCTCTGCAAGTCTGGAGCTCTACGTATGATTAGTTGACACACAACATGGAATAGGGTTAGCACAGGGTTGTCTTAATTTTTACCAGTCTCTCCCTTCACATGGTGGGAGAGCCTTCTTCAAAGCAGATCACTTGGTGTGACGTAGATTCCTCTAAACGCTTGCGTGAAAACAAATTTAACTTTATGGGACGAACCGACGTGATGTAAGGAGTGTCCGGCTCTGTAGCCTGCTTGGGCACTCGCAGAATTAGGAGTAGATTGGAGCGAAAAAGGCAGAGGTATGGGGACGAAACCTTAACCAAATTACATTTTAAACGAAGGGGAGCATCTTGGCGAAAGTTTCTGGTACCTGCGATGACACTGAGAGATTTGTAATAGAAGGAGATTTGTGATGAATATAAGTAATGTCGTCTACATAAGAGAATGCACTTGATCTGCTCAGCGTGGGTAGAGTTCCTTAACACTCGTGACGGCGGCCGAAGGGGAAAACGTACAAATTATGTCAAAAACATAATTTGGTGGATGTTTCCTTTACAACAAACATAAAGTAAAATTTATATATAAAAAGGTAGAGGTAAAGTGTTCCCGTCAGGTATGTCAGGTGTGGCCCAGATGGTAGGGTAGAGGTATAGCTCTACTCTTCCATGACCGCGAGGCTAGAAGGTGGTGAGTGGTCAGCAGCACGCCCCGGCCGCACTTTGCCCCCGCAAAAGAACCGGTACCCATTTTACAGGAGGCTGGGTGGGGCCCAGGGCCGGTCTGAACGGGCGGAAATTCTCGTCCCCACCGGGATTCGATCCCGGACCTTCCAGCCCGTAGTCAGTCGCTATACCGACTGAGCTACCGGGCCTACAAAGTAAAATTTATACACACCTCTCACCACAAAGAACACTACAGAAAATAACAGTAATAACTCACACGCACACAACTCGACAGCACTTCAGCCCCGTGTATTTATAACTGGCGTACATCGGTTGCTGGTAACAAGCAAAGGACTGTCGGTTATCCCCAGCGCAAACCACTGCCAAGGGGAATTGAAACCTCCACAGTAAATGACTGTATGTAACTAGGAGATGGCAAGAAAAATATGTAAGAGTAAGTAAGTAAAAGAAATGTGTTAATGAGAAATGAAGAAAGAATTAATTTAAGGGTATGCAAAGCGGCAAAGTTCTGGTGCATTCGCTGAGTTATGTTTGTGGGAAACTGTGCTTAGCATGAAACATGTTTTGTTTCTTGACACAAAACGTTGCTCCGAACCACATTTATCGATCTGTATTCAACTAAAGCTCGAGATGAGCCCAAAATCGCATGTAAATTGTGCGCTGTTTTATTTCCGATTTGAACCAAAACTGTCATGGTTTAACGAATTTCAATTGAAAACATTAACACTTAATTCCATCAAAATCCATTCAACAATCTTACACAGGGACAGACAAAGAAAAACATTTATAAATAATACTTAAAGGCAATATATACCTCATCGACATCTCCAGTGTCGCGCTCTAAATCATAAACTGCTTAAGTAATATATAAGAATAAACAACAAAATAACAATTCACATAACAAAAAAGCCTAAAAGCACCTTTAAATTATTATATTTAAACCACTGATTAACGGCACCAAGGTTAAACAGAACTCAGTACATACCCTGACCACCAAAATACTCTATCCAACCAGAATCAAAAACCTTTGTCGTCCTATAAACAACCTCCAAAGGACAAAAAGAAACACCATAAGTAGAAAAAAAAGGTACAAACCACATAGAGACAGAAAATGAAGAAACACAATACAAATATATAGAAAACAGTTTATCACCCAAAACAAACCTAGCAATCTCATAACCAAGTCAACCACTGGGAAGCGAAAGAACCTAAAAAAGAAAGGAAGAAAGAAGGAAAGAAAATCTGTAAGAAATAGTAGTGGAAGAAAGAAATGAACTATCAAAGTTCGAGGCTACTTGTGGGCGTATGTACGTATATAAAATTTTCGTCTGTTTCTTCAACCACACTTGTGATTGCCATTATGCTAAACTGTCTGTAATAAACTGTATCAGAATGGCTGGGTGTAATCAAGATTTTGCTTATTGTTCATTTGTTAGTTCATCTACACAGCAGCGGTGGGTAGTGCTGATGATGAAGCTGCTACATTGGTGTGCTCTGTGGGACAGGAGAGGCAACTGTCACCACTACACAGCCCAACAGTGGCAGGCAACTGTCCGGGCCGCCTACAACTCTACAAATACGTTGGAATATTTAAACAGATTTATTATTTACTGAATTCTCCATTCATCAAGTAATTGTCTATGCATTTAGTTGATATAAAGGTGAACATTTGTTGTTCGCCCCAAAATTGGAAAGAAAACAGTACAGTAACTTGAGATATTTAATTAATGCCGCTCATAATACTGTATATAGCAATCTTTGTAAAGGTTCTTGGTTCATTTCTCATTCAGTAATTAATGGTGTGTCCGTGTAATTAATATTGTGAAGATAATTAATATTAGGAGATATATGAAGGACTCACAGTGCTTAATATGGAGATGCTGTCTTCTGGTATGTGGTTACATGTAATGACGTAAATATACTAATGTTTCGAAAAACATTTCTGCCTCCTTGTTCAGGATAGAATTATGAAGTCAATTCTGAAGATGGAAACAGAAGGTTATATCCACACCAGACTACACGGCGTCACATCTCAAAAGACGTTATGGCCATAAATGTTGTTACTTTTTATCATGGCGCCACAAACCCTAGTGCGTCAGGGCCTCCTCATTGTTGATGCTCCGCGATCACACTCAGACGCATCACACTCGGCAAGACTCCTCTGGACGAGTGATCAGCCAACAGCCACAAGAGACAGACATTCATGTCCCCAGCGGGATTCGAACCCGCAATCCCAGTACGTGAGCGGCGGCAAAGCCCACACCTTAGACCGCGCGGCCACTGGGGTCGGTAAATGTTGTGACTACTAGACGTTAAGGGAGGCCTGTAATGTCCAGTACTTTGGTGTACGTTGTTTTTGGCGTTCATGACGTCACACGATATGTACCTGGTCAAACGTACATCCTTACCATTTTTCGTTGTCCTGATCACTAAAGCCCGCCACTGTCCATCTGGATGTGAGCTATTGTGATTGTTCTTTAGTGGTTTTCAGGAGTGCCTCTAGGCAAATTTTGTTGTAGTACGAGCTACGTCAGTATGACGTCGTCTAGGTCGCCATCATTTCCTACGTTTTCAGCCAGTCAGAGCATATTTCATTCAGATATGGGCTACGTGATTCGGATTAGTTAATTAATCCATAATTAGGCGTTGTGCAAGATAAACAGCCAGAATAAAGAAGTGACATCTCAATTCGAGTTTAAGTGAGCGCTAGGAGGTGTAAAGGACAAGTGCTGTTGTGTTTCTGTGCAGACAGCTGGGAGAAAAGGGGTGTCGGATTGTTTTGTGACATTTTTGTTTCGGCCTATCGCCAGCCCTTGTCGAAAATTTAGGCCTATTCCTCTAGATTTCAGCACTGCTTATTTTTATTTCGGCCTATCGCCAGCCCTTGTCAAAAATTTAGGCCTATTCCTATAGACTTCAGCACTGCTTATTTCTCACCAACACTGTATCAATTTTGGCTACTTCGTATGAGCTTAGCTCTCCTGACATAGATTTTCAAATTGTTGTGATGAGGTAAATTTGAAGACGTCAGTTTGTTGCAATTTCCTATCGAAATGCACGTACAATGGCCTTTTTGCTAGTAATTTACAAATAGATTCATAGTTAACTGGTTCCTGTCTTGAGCTGTATGATATTAGTCCAATTCCACATACCCTGAAATGATTTATTAGACCAACTTAATGCAACAATTATGATTTATTGATAAACCAACGACTCAATATGTTTCGGGCACCAATGTGCCCATCTTCAGGAGTGCAAGGCTGTACTCTACTGAATATGGTTTTCTGCACTTAAAATGCTGGCAGGAGTCTTGGGACGCCGGGAGAAAGGTCGTGTGCACAGTGTAGAGGCTGTTTTTCGAAAAACAGCCTCTATACCGTGAACACGAACTGCCTCCCGGCGTCCCAAGACTCCTGCCAACACTTTAAGTGCTGAAAGCCATACGCAGTAGTGTACAGCCTTGCGCTCCTGAAGATGGGCATAATGGTGCCCGAAACATGTTGAGCTAATGGTTTATCAATAAATCACAATTGTTGCATCAAGTTGGTCTAACAAATCATTTCATAATAAGGATGCACGGTCACACAAACATCAAATTTCCACATACCCTGTTTCTTTAGGGTCCATTATAATTACACTTTACACTGTAAAGTTCTCTGCAGTCTACAGTGTAGTTGCGATTCACTGTCCCCATTCTTACGTTCATACCCAGAAGAACGTAAGGGAAGCGTGTGAAATGTTGGCCTTCTGAAACGTCTCACTTCTTTAGCACTGTCCGTACAGACTTCAGAAGGGTCGCATGGTGGTGAAACTAGACGCTATAAACAATCTGCTCTCACACCTCGGAACATATTTATTGTCAGCGGCCCTGGAGGGTTGGGGATGCAATCGTGTCTGTTGCAATGTGCATGGCTGAATTTGACACAAGGTTTGCCTACCCGCCAGGCGAACCATCACATTTCACTGCGGGGCGTCTCCAACTATACCGTCTCTCATACTTAGCAAATAGTCTGTAATGCAACGGTACATGGGATTCTCAATGTTAAACATAATACATGCTTTCATTTTTGCCTAGACGTATAGGCTTGCATGTTATTGTTATTGTTTCAGTCTATTTTTGTGAAGAAATTATTTCTTAAGTAGAGATCATGCCTACGTCTGCAGTGTGGATTATAAGAGTAAAGTTTTGCATCTCGTCATATTTGTACTTGTCGATTTACAGTGTTTTTAGGCTACACAATATATCGGTGATTTGTTACGTGTCTGTACCTGCAGTGATTCACTGTTTATTGCCATTAAACCCAAAGTCAGAGAGAAATTTCTCACAGCCGTCTTGCTGTTATTGCAGTTTCTAAGGACTATTACTTACTTTCTTACTTACTTTCTTTCATTCTTACTTACTTACTTACTCCATGGAGCACAGTCCTTCTTGAGAATCTAACCGGTTCTCAGCTAGTCAAGAAATTCCCTGCATTTTATGGAGTCCGAAAGTTCATTACCGCATTCATAAGTGCTCGCCACGTGTTCCTATTCTGAACCAGCTCGATCCAGTCCATGGCCCCACATCCCACTTCCTGAAGATCCATCTTAATGTTATCCTCCCATGTACGCCTGGGTCTTCCAACTGGTTTCTTTCTCTCAGGTTTCCTCAACAAAACACTGAATACGCCTCTCTTCTGCCCTCCCCATTCGTACTACATGCCCCTCCCATCTCGTTCTAGATTTAATCACGCGAAAAATAATGGGTAAGCGGTACATATCGTTAAGCTCCTCATTATGTAGTTTTCTCCACTCCC
>Ga0123357_10006377_pt1 | contig 14374 bp, 13 predicted proteins | sample TergutEmb28metaG_FD_89873 | JGI IMG/M metagenome (GOLD analysis project Ga0123357, IMG submission 89873) | Embiratermes neotenicus P4 segment gut microbial communities from Petit-Saut dam, French Guiana - Emb289 P4 | ecosystem: Host-associated > Arthropoda: Insects > Digestive system > Gut ...
ACGAGAAATCCCCCCCCCCCCCCCCCAAATATCTTTTTGTTGTGGTGCTTAATCAAGTACAAGAACAACTGTTAGAGGACACAGGTGTGTGTAACCTAACCTAATCTAGCATGTTTTACACTATCGCAGTGCAACATAGTAAAAGTCATATCACTCAACCAAACATGATGTTCAAGAATATGGTGCTGAGGAATGTATTGAGGCATATGATGGGGAAGGAGATGGGGGAATTACATAATGGGAACTCCATGTTTTTTACTCATTGCCAAGTATTATTCAGGTGATCCAATCGAGAATAATGGGATGGACAGGTGGTTGAGGAATGTGACATTTATGGGAAAGAGGAAAGGCGTGTACAAGGTTTTGGTGTGGAAACGTGAGGGAGACTACTTGGAAGACTTAAGCATAGATGAGATGATATTAAAATGGATCTTCAAGAGAAGCATTGGGTGGTTTTGGACTGCACTGATTCGGCGCAGGTAAGGACAGGTGGCGGCCTCTTGCGAACGCGGTAATGTACCTTCGGGTTCAATAGAATACATGGTCTGTGGAAAGAGCAATTTTTTTTTAGGCGCTAGTAGCGTGTCTATTAGGCAATACCTTGACGATTACAATCACATATTTGACTACAGCTGTCTGCATTGCTGAACACGGATTACCAAGTACAGGTGTAGAGGGACTCGGTTGTAAAGAAAACTCGGCGTGTGCCATAATACGTGAATGTGCGTCAATCGGGAAATGAACGTAGGCGAATTCTGTGCGCCTTTGTAGCTGCTAAGTGTTATTAGGTAATGTGGGAAACCCCGTCTGTAATGAAGTGAAACCGATGTTGCATGTGTTACATGAATTACTGCAATTTGAATCTCCAACGTAAAGTTATAGATCAACCCTAACCTCGTTCATCGTACTTAACTAAATATGGTAGTGGACTGTTCTGCTTCTTGTGGAAGAAAAGCAGTATTAAAGGTAAATGAAACCGCAAATGTTTTGCTGTAGTAATTTAAGCACAAAGTGAAAGTAAGAGATAAATATTTATTTTTCATTATTGACAAATTTTGATCTATTAAAATGCTCACATATTTGCAGCTCACATGGTAGGTAAGTAATCTCGAAAACATACAAGTGTGCGGATTGGCGTACAGTTCAAGACCCGCAGTAATAACGGTTGGAATGTGGAAACCATTTGGTCTGTGGACCCCTTAGTTCTGGGAGTTATTATTGTTTCGTAATGTATGGTAGTAGTCCATAGAGACTGTGACAGGTGGTGAGGTTATGTGTAATTAATATGTATGTCTAATTATGGTTGCAGAGGCCAAAAACCGGAGATGCTTTATGTAAAGAATGTTTCTTTTGGGCATTTGAGACAGAAATTCATAACACAATTATTAGCAGTGCACAATTCAAGCATGGCGATCTGGTTGCTGTAGCAGCTTCTGGTGGAAAGGACTCCACAGTTCTAGCCTTTGTACTCAAGCTGCTTAATAAACGTCATAATTACGGATTAAAATTAGTGTTACTGTCAGTAGATGAAGGAATTACAGGTAAGACATAGTTGTGAAACGTCATTCGAATAGCTGCATTCATGCTACCTGTCATTTGGTGCATCATGCTTGGATTTCTATGTATTATGACCATGAAGTTAAACAACCTAAAACCCAGGAAAATATTTTAATTGTAACTGTGAGTGGAGATTCCCCTTCTGCCCCTGTTTTCTTAGGAAGAATGTCTTTGCCTCTGCAAAGTCACTCGCCTCTTTTGTTATCCTGAATGTTGCCTTTCAGTTTTCAATTATTGAAAGACATGGTGAGCATAGTATTTTTCTGTGCATAATAAAACCAATGTGGCAGTATCTGGCATCCCAGCATCACTGTTACTTTCTTATTGTAGAAGTAGGGAAGAAGTATCGGAAGACAGCTGACTGCCCCATACTGTGGTTTGTGCTGTACAGGTGAGAATAGGAAAAATATCAGACTATAAGACTAAAGGTTCCCATTGCTTTGAGACCATTACTATGCTTCAAAATGCTGGGAACTGATTACCCAGTGATGTGGCATTATATCCCAGAAGAGCAGATTCCTGAGCTTCAGTGCAGCATAAACCTGATAACCTATGAAAATAAAAGTTTGTGGAGGTACCTAAAACTCTCAGTAAGTGTCCTGATACTGCTGTTTCCTCTGTGTGATGTTGACATCTCAGAGTCTCTCCTTAATGAAACCTGCTTTACACAGGTCCAGTGAAGTGCTATAAATTGGGTTAAATTTAAATGTATACACTTCTGTGGTCTCTCAACTTTTAAAGCCCAGTGGTATCATGTACTGTAGCATTAACATACACTGCATTCTTCCACAAAATGTATTAGTGTGCTTATTGTTTTTTACGATACACAGGAGAAAGTTCCGAAACCGTCTTCTTAAGTAATACCTCAACTAAAGAATCTGAAAAGATTATCAGTTTTCTGCAATCAAGAATTATTTTGTTTATGATGAAATTTCAATGAATATCTTAAAAATTAGTCCTCCCTTTATTAGTTCTTCTCTAAATTATATTTATAATAAATCCATATCAACGGGAATCGTCTTTTGCACTTAAAATACTCTATCATAAAACCACTGTTTAAGATAGGTGATAAGAGCAATACAGCTAATAAAAGACCAGTCTCATTATTAACTTCATTTTCAATTGTGCTGGGGAAGGTCATGTATAAAAAGATTTTGACTGGTATTAATAATTACAACAATTTCAATTCAGGTCAAAATTATCCACAGAAAAGGCTTCTTATAATTCAATTTGTGAAATACATCCTGCTGAAAATGAAGGGCTGTGGGGTCAATGCCAAGCCGTCGTAACTGAGGTTGAACAAAGCCTTAATTTATTCTCATACATCCCATTTAGGTACAAACCATGGAAATGGAAAAGGTCACGTACAATAAGCATCTTCAGGCAACTTGCAAATTGGTATAACTAATATCAGGTTAAAAAGAATACTTGTGAACAACAGTAATAACTTACATAAATTAACATTATACACAAGATATTAAAAGATTGCATAAGGTAGTACAATAAATAAAATTAAAAATCACAGTCTTAGTACAATAAATAAAATTAAAAATCACAGTCTTAGTACAATAAATAAAATTAAAAATCACAGTCCATATAGTAGGATTTACATGTCCTTGACCTCATTATATTCAAAGTATTCTTCAATTGAATAAAAAGAATGATGATATAAAAACACTTGAGAGATAATGTGAAGTATTTCATATCATTGACCAAGATTTTTATATGTTGTGGTAAGTAATTAAAAGCTTTAGAACCTGATATATAAGGTCCTTTATAGAATTTGGTTATATTAACAGTTAGTAGATTTGAGTTGTTCCTGGTTTTGTATTTATGTATTTCCCTGTTTGAGGTGAATAAGTGTTTGTTTTTAACTGTAAATAAAATTAGTGAGAAAAATGTATTGGGAATACAACGTCATAATTTCCATGTTTTTAAAAGCTTCCCTACAAGACTGCCTTACTCCAGTGCTGGTTATGATTCTAACAATTTTCTTTTGTAAAATAAATAACTTATTAACATTCCACCAGAAAATTATGCCGTAACTTAAAATGGAATGTATATAAGCGTGATAGATTGTTCTTAGTGTAGAATGGGGTACAATATGTTTTAGATTTCTTAAAGCATAACAAGCAGAGCATAATTTGGTTGCTACTGATCAATATGTTGATTCGAAGACAGTGTCTTGTCATTCATTAGTCCCAAATTTTAGTCTCAGTGGAATTTGAAATATTAATGTGTTCATATTTAACTTTAGTTTTAACCTGATGATAATTTTTCATTCTAAATTCCACGTAGTGTGTTATATTGAAGTTCATTATGAGTAAATTGCTGTTAAACCAAGAGATTATGTTGCGGGAAGATTGATTAATATTAATATTAAAATCTGAATCATTAGAATCAGTTATTAATAGACTGGTATTGTCAGTGAAGAGAACCATACTGTAATTTTTGTAATTATTTTTGGTAGGTCATTTATATAAAGAAGGAAAAACAGGGGACCAACAATTGAACCTTGAGGTACACCATTTTTGATTGATTCCCATTTCGAAGAGGAGTTGTTGTTGTTGTTATTATTATTATTGTTATTATTAATACTACTACTACTACTACTACTACTACTTTCTGATATCTGCAGGTTAAATAGAATTTGATTAGTGTTTTAAAGTTTCCTTCGGTACCGTAGAATTCTAGTTTATCCAATAGAATTTTGTGGTTTACACAATCAAAAGCTTTTTGAAAGTCGCAGAAGATACCTCCAGTTTTTAAATTATTGTTCATAGCAGTTAAAATGTTATTTATTAACGAAAAGGAAGCTTGTTCAGTTGAGTACCGAGTTCTAAATCCATATTGTTCATTAACTAAAATAGAATTTGTAATTATATGGTCAAGAAGTCTAGCATATATAAGTTTTTCGATAACGTTTAAAAAGGATGTAAGCAAGGATATTGGCCTATAATTAGTTATGTCTTGATCATCACCTTTTTTAAAAATTGGTTTAATAATGGCGTATTTTAACTTATCAGGAAATATACCGGTATTTAAAATTGCATTGCAAATATATATAAGCGGGGATATAATGTATGGTGCACTTAATTTTAGTATTCGAGTAGAAATTTCATCATATCCACCGGAAGTTTTGGATTTTAAGTATTTAATAATCTTTTCTATTTCATAGGTGGATGCATAATGCCAGCTCATTTTAGGAAAAGGTCGGTGAAAGCTATTTATTAGCTAGCTTATTGCATTAGGTTCATTTATATTAGTATGTTTATTATTTCCCGAATTAAGTGATTCAGCAATAGATAAGAAATAGCTATTAAATATATTGGCAATAGTGTCTTGATTTGTTATCTTTTTATTATCAATCCTCAAGGATACTGTATTTTTACAGTGGTTAGATTTCCCATTTTCATGATTTATAATTTTCCAGGTAGTTATCATTTTATTGTTGGAATTGAGAATAATTCTGTTATGTCACTATACACATCCTTTACAAACCATCATGTTTTACCATTTTGGTTATTATTTCCTTGTATACATAGTTAGACAGCAAGGATTTTGTGTTTCAAGGTTATCGTGATGATAGTCTAGAAACTGTGAAACAAAATCGAGATGAATATGACATGCCATTAAAGATACTGTCTTACGAAGAACTGTATGGGTGGACTATGGATGCTATTGTAAAACAGGTATGTTGAAGATATCACAAGTTTTTATGTGTTCACAGTAGTGTAAATGAGAATTTCAGTCTTCTAGGTTGACAAGGGTTCAAGGTCCATGGACCTTGAACCCTTGAAATGAAGGCAACAAATTCCTTCAAAATATGAGGAACCATTTACCCGCCAGTGCAGCATCTCATGCCAGAAGACCAGAATCCATGTAACAGATTTGTCCACTGTCTCACCTAAATTTCGGTCATTAAATATTATATATGATCTTTGTATAAATTTCTTTGTAGATTGGGCAGAAAAACAACTGCACATTCTGTGGTGTATTCCGGCGCCAAGCATTAGATCGTGGTGCAGCCCTGCTTGGTGCAAACTGCGTAGCTACAGGACATAATGCAGATGATATAGCTGAGACTGTTTTAATGAATATTCTCAGAGGAGACATTGCAAGATTGCAGCGATGCACAGATATTATTACAGTAAGATGTCAGAAGTTGCATGCACTTCACTATTCATTGTAGATTGTTTAAAATTTAATTAATTGTAAAAGCTTCTGGTGATGGTTTATTATTATTATTAGGATTACTGGTACTGAGTTTCTGGACTACTTCCATCTGGTGTTCTGAACAGAACACCATGTTTCAGAAATGATCTGATTTCCCTTCTCAGGAGAAAGGTGGAAACCAACTCATTGTGATCCATTACAAAAAGCTGACTGCAGGCAGTCACTGAACCAGAATACTGGACTTCAGATATGTCCAGAAACTCAGCTGTCTTGAGTAAAATTTCTTTGTAGCCCACTTTTGCTGCATTAATATTCTTGGTTACAGGGAAGTGAAGGAGCTATTCCCCGTTGTAAACCCCTTAAATACACATATGAGAAGGAGATTGTCATGTATGCTTATTTTAAGCATTTGCATTACTTTTCTACTGAATGTGTGTTTGCTCCAAATGCTTATCGTGGCCATGCCAGGGCATTTCTGAAGAATCTGGAGAAAATCAGGCCAACAGCTATCATGGATATTATTCATTCTGGTAAGAAAGTTACATCTTAGAACTGTGCTAATTGATGTGGGATTTTAGATACTCATGGTATGACTGTCTGCCAGGATGAGGTGCCACATAACTTTGTAGATAGGTATCAGTGGTTCAGATGAACCTGGTGTCCCCATCTTCAAGGTAAAGCCCCAAAGTGTGTGTAACATGTTTCTTCAAAACTGTGGTACCCATCTAACAAGCTACACAGTATCATACCGGACAAGACAACTGGTAAATTTCCTTTTAACTTGTTAGAAACATTTTCACACATTAGATGTTTCTGTTAGTGTAGAATGTTGTGTGAGGTTGTTGTGCCTGTCCATAATGTTGCAGTTGTGAAGTGCTTACTGATGGAAGTTTCTATATTGAAGGTGAGAGCTTATCAGTGCGTGAGGGAGTACTTCTTCCTGAGAGAGGCACCTGCTCCCGGTGTGGCTTTGTCTCTAGCCAGAAACTGTGCAAGGCCTGTGTTTTGCTGGATGGACTAAACAGGGGTTTACCTCGGCTGGGTATTGGTAAAACAAGCAAAGTGAACCGAGCTATAGCAGAATCAAACAAAGGGAGCCCCAGGATTATTGGAGATTTCTGAAATCTAAAGGGGATTCTGCCTCTTGTGCATTAACAATCTGTGATTACATGTTTTATCCATTTTTATGGTTTTGTATTGTCCATTAGTTGTATTTTAACCCTTTGATTATTGACAAATAACTGTGGTAGTGTTAGGGAAAGAATGTTACTGTAATTTCATATAACCTATCCCTGATGTGTTATGCAGTTACAAATACATTGTTTACTCCGAACAGTCATACACAACATACAAAGCAGGATAAAATAGGCTACATGTTTCAGCTAATAATCCATCATCTGGCCCTTATTAAGAAAATTATAAGGATGCTGAGCACTGCAATAGGTGTGATATCTCCATCTTTACATATGATAATACATTATGAATGTCTATAAAAGACTTTTTTTTTTTTAATTTAAAATACATTTATAATGTATTGTCATGTGAAAAATTGGAGATCTCACACTTATTGCAATGTTGTGTCTAATGTTCTTAATAAGGGCCTGATGTTAGCTTAATAAGCCAAAACATGTAGCCTGTATCATCCCACTTTGTACGTTGTGTACAACTGTTCTGAGTAAAAAATATATCTGTAAAGAATGTTAGTGATTTTTATTGTGTGAAATTTGTGCTGTGTTTTTAGTTTGTGTCCACCAGATTGTTACAGTATTAGTGTGTGACAATTTGGTGAGGTAGTGAAATGGGGAGACAAAGATACACACACACGCACAGCCAACAAGAATGGAAAATAGGGTAAAATAAGGATGGAGTGCAGTGTAAGATGGAAATTTATTGATCAATAATCTAAGGGGTAATTAATACTACTTAAGGTAATTTATGCTGTGATTGTCATATGACCATTTAGAAGCTGATATTGTGTTTACATATTTAAAGTTTTAATAAACATGGTCTATTTTAATTCAGAGTACATCTGATTTTTCACTCATCATATCCAGTACTGCCAGCAGCTGTGAACTACTTTGAAATTGAAAGGTTTATGAATGTTAGGTTGTTTTGCATTTATTTCATTTGTGTATTTGAAATGACTAGTGTGCCACGGAAAGGACTGATGTTTGATTACATGAGTAATTGTAATACTTTGATCCAGTTGTAATTTAAACTATTGAACTGGTTGTTACCTTCTGGTTGTTTTCCATCCAAACTAAAAGTGTGCACTTTGAAGGCTTGACAGCTGCAGGCAGGAGTCAAATGCAGCTCCTAGTGTTCCAGGGCAGATTCGTAGATATCCCAGGGTCACATTCTGGGTCGGGTTCTGGTGAGGCCACTTTTTTTATAACAAGTCTTGCAGGTAACGTAGCCAAGACAGGGTTCAGATGCAATTCTGTAGAATAGCTGTAGAATGACTGGTAGTTTTACATATGTCACAAACGAGTGATTTGATATTGTGCTAAGGTTACACCTTGTGCAGTTGTACAAGACTGGAGTAGAACCCTTGTCTCACTCTCATTAGTTATTAGCATGAGTGATAGCACTGATCAAACATAGAAGACTTAATATGCAACACTTTACATTTGGTTGACTGACTGGAGAGTGATCAAAAAATATTGGTTCCTGGACTAAACATTGAACCACATGAATCAATGGAGAGGTTAATAGATCTCTCTTTACTAGTGTGCACTGAGTGACATAACCTATCACCATGCCTACAGTAAGTTCCTAAACATCCCCATGATATGTGACCGGTGGTCCTAGTCCAGGTTTTATTACATGACAGTCACTGGAGTAATGAGAAATTTCAATCAAGCCTCCTTTTTAATTGCTTGGATGCGGTAACTGTACATCTCCCAGATCATAACTTTGTGCTTGGTTGGTTCACAAACATGAAGCAATTTATTTTGTGCAGTGTGTGAATAGACGTAGAGTGTTGTCAAACAGCTTCCACAGGTTATCTATACCACAAATCCTTTTTTATGCATCTGCTGTAACATCCTCCATGGCACCTGAGTGGTATCCATTATTACACAATGGTTGTAACGAAATACAACCTTGGTCCAAGCACAGGATTCTGCTAACTTTATTTCAACATTCACATGTTTTCATTGTATTCATCCCCTCATTCTAGTCATCAACCAGCACTACAACCAACTGCACCACTGCTGCAAGCTGTGATGTGTTGTAATCTGCATCTTCAGCTTTAAAAATCAACGGCCATGAAACAGTCCCTCATGATGGAAAAGAGTTAAGTCAAGGCTTGAGGTTCTCACAGCAGTACTGCTGAATATTCAGGTCTCCTGCCATGTTAAACTGTGTCAACTGGTGAATATTTACAGATGTTTGAAAGATTGTAGCACCATCATTTTTAAGGCCAAGCAGTATAAAAGGAGTACGTGCATCAGACCATAGCTATTTATATATGTCAGGGCTATTGGGGTGGCAAGCCAATGGGATTGGTAGTGCTGGGCACTAGGTGGGGCCTTGGTGGTATGGCAGGGACTCTGGTGGCACCAGCTGGTGTTGTGTATGAGGTCCAGAGGGTTAAGCAGCCACTGAGGTGCAGGTGATGGATGAATGGGATGTATAGAAATGGGAAATTGAACAAGGGTGTTTTATTTACTGATGCTGAGATTACATGGTACTGCAGCAGAGCCTGGGGCATGGTGGAATGATACTGGCAGGGGGATAAAAATAAAACAATAGAAATATAGTAAATGAAATAAAATGGCCTTTATATTTGTTGGCACCATTATGTATCCACTTGGGGATGCTCTAGGACACAGTTTATGGTGAAGTTAGGAAGGTTGTGGAAGTGATGAGGGAAGGAGAAATGATGGATAGTATCATGCCTACAGTTATATAGTTTATTCCCATAAAAGAGCCTCTTGTAACCATCATGGGGAAGCCTTCTCCATTGTCTCAGGGAAAGAGCAAGTGCTTGAATGAAATTTTAGGACTGTCACTATTAAATAACAAATATCCTTTAATTCAAAAGTCCGTTTTTTTTTAACTTGAAAAGGCACATTGATAATTGAAACTGTTCATACATACATCCATATTTTTTACTGTAATGTTTTTGATTCTGTATTTGAGATAAAAGTTGCACATTCTGCAAGTTCATGTTCTTTGGTGTTTTCAGCCTCTTCCTCATTACCATCATTGTTACTGTTGTCATTTCATAATATACCAGCATGACATTTTTTCTAGCTTATATATCACCTTCTTGTCTAGATAACTTGCATTGTAAGTTTGTATGAAAGGGTGGTTCAGCCTGCAGGAAGATACAACTGGGACCTATTTACATTATGGTCTCTGCAATCTAAGGGCAATACTAATGTTTCTTACAGGGCAGATTGAACTGATGGCTTTTAAAATTCAGGAAGTCTGTCTGCATCGAGGCACTGCTGACATACTGCTGGTAATTATGGGGTAAATTCATCAATGGTTTTTACAGTGCAGTAAGCCACTTGCCTCCAAGCAGACATGTGGCAGATTTTGCAGATGTTTTTACTTTTAATAACCTACTTTGCTTCCATTCAGCACTGACATACTGCCATTATTTGTACTTTGTGATCTGTGAACACCAACTTGAATTCTTGGTTAGTGCATGAACAAGTGCAACTGTCAAGTAATAACTTTGTGATAGCATAGCAGTATGGTGTCCAGTAGCATTTTCATATACATGATGCATATAATCTGCTACTATAGATGTTCTGATGGTACCAAAGTCAGTGAGGGACCCTTCAGACCAATACCGTATGCACATTTGGTTTGTGGTCCTGAAAAATCTGGGCAGAGAAAAGATGCCATGTGACACAGTTTTATGAGCAGTTCAATTAGCAGCAAGCACAAACCCTTGACATGTGAGGAATGTGCAGTGAATTTTACACTGACCTGTCCATAGTACACAAATAAGTATAGCAGTATATACCATAAATTTCCTTGTCAAATTCTTTCTCCCTTTTGTGATGATGCTGGCCTCCCCGCCCAGCAGATTTCTTCCTCACGGTGATACCTGACCTACCATGTTTCCGCACTGACAACATTACTTGAAAATGTATTACAGTATCCTCAACAGTGTTGAAACAGCATACCTGACAGTGTATGAAGCAATCCCCAACAACTGCAACATGCATTTTTCTCTGATTTGAAACTGTACCTGATAGTGTATGATGTCACCCCCAATAACATACTGCAACATGAAATGTTCCTGATTTGAAACAGTGTACCTGACAGAGTATGAAGCCATCCTCAACAACATGCTGCAACATGTAATATTCTCATTTCAAGCAGTGCCATAAAATGTGAACAGGTCCACCTGCACATTGTAATTCTCACTAATGGTGACAGTGATTTCTCCATTTCATTAATATACTTATATCTAAATAAATTGTTTTACTTTCCCTTAGTTGCTATTTAATTATAAAAACCATTATGTATTTGTGTCCTACTCTGTATAGAAACAAACTGAATCTTTCATATAACTGATTTATATTACTCATAACAACAGTAGCAGACAGTGAACAAAGTCTGCAATCAAAGGAGTTGTAAGACTCCAACAATAATTATGAAATATAAGCAACAGATTTTGTTTCTATTTCTGTCCTGCATATGGGACAAAAGTCTGTAATTCTTGCACTGCAGTCTTCACAGAGGCAAACATGACCACATGGTAACAAGATTATTCTGCGACGATTCTGGCAGCAGATAACACACACTTGCACTTCTGGCTGTTCATTCTCCTGGACATTTTGCTGTCTTTCTATCTGGGAAGAAGTCTGCTGTTTTTGAGTTTTTTCTTTTAGCTTGCGTGTGCGTTCTCTCCACCATTTTCGTGTCATTAGCCCAACAATGACTAGACCAATGCCTCCACATAAAAATGCCAGGAATCTACACAGGGATTTAAAAAACACCAGTACACTCATTCTGCCAACATGAAAACATGAAGCTGCAAAGCATAACTATAAAGCTTGGAGATGTAATATAACAGAATATCCTATAGTAATACTATAAAAATCACAAGTGTGTTCTTCTGTTCAGCTATAATTAAATGACTCTGAAAGAAAATAGGTTGATTATCTCAAACCTTGTGCTCCAGAATATAATGGCAGTGCAAGGGAAGTGCAAAACCTACCCTGAAGGACATCTGACTTCTAAACTGAGCTGCAATTTTAATTGAAGAGTATCAGCATTCAAAGAATCGTAATACTTGTGCCAAATGTTTTTTCTTTTTAACTTATGAAGTTTTTCGTCAGACAACTGCCAAGTCACTGTAGTTTCAGTTATACATATATCTATGGTACAACCTCACTAATTCAAAATGTTCATTGCAAAATTATATATTAAATTTAAGTACTGTAATTCTAGACTATCCAGAAAACTACTCCCTAATGGGATGTGAACCATGTAGTTTGGTAGACAGGTACCACTGCTTCCAAGGAATCACATGCTTCCATCTCCAGGGCAGAAGAATTATCCAATTTTCATCACAGACATTTGCTATAATTACTACAAGATGACACATATTACAAAGCAATCGTCTCTAGCTTGCTGTCGCTTTACACCTTCTCAGGTCAGACCTACTGACATCTGCTGTAGTAATATTTTGGTATTATGAATTCTGGTTAAATTCTAATGAGTAATAATGAGAGCCATGTTACAGTAAACAATGAATGTGCTAATAGGGTATGGAAGTTTTTCCCCCCACACATCTGAAGATATATCAATACTCAGGTGAATCTTATAAAAAAAAAAAAAACATTTCTTTTAATCAAACAGGCTATGGAATGTGCAGGAATACTTTTAACAAAGAGCACACAGTGCAGAGTTATTACATCACTTCAGCTTAACATACAGTTACAGATATGAGGTTAAAAACTGTTACCATCTCTACACAGCAGTCTGTAAATGTCAAGCAAATAAGATGAGTCAACAGCAGCTCCAAGAATTTTTAAGTGCTTTTATGACAATAAATTGAGAACTTTCTGCAAACAACAAAATTAATTTTTCACTGACTTTATTACACTGTATATTTATATATTCCATATCTGTGCATTAAAGAAAATTTACATTATGTAATAAACCAGCCAATACACATCAGTAAAATATGTTTTATCATATATTATTCACCGACATTGTTTCAGTCACTTCTGCAACCAACATCAATCAACGTGTCATACAAGAATATAAATATACATATAATTGCACAAAATGTATAAATAAGACCACCCAGTGTTATAGTTAATGTCTTGAGCATTCCTTGTAGCTATAAAATTTCAAATTATGTCATCGTTATAAACAGATAAAATTGGATGTGTTCATGTTGCTTCTTAGCTGTTACATACACACCCTGCTTTAAGTGACGCTATGTATTGTAGTGGAGATTGCTGATCTTAAGTGATCTCCACTTCAGTACACAGCTTTGTTTAACTAGCAAGCAGGGTGTTTATCAGCTATGTACAGGTATGAAGCAACATAAAAACACCCATTTTTATCCACTTTAATGATAACATAATCTGACATTTTATGACTACAAGGAGTACTTAATAAAGACATTAACTATAACACTGGGTGGCCTTAATTATATATTTTGTGCAATTATTATGTATGTGTATTCTTGTATGACACCCTGACAATGGTTGTAGAAGCGACCTAAACATGTCGGTGAATATTATATGATAAAATATATTTATTGATGTGCATATGCTGGTTTATTATATAATATAAATACACTGTATACATATTTTCATTTCCTGGGGACCTAAGAAAATCATTAATACTCCATGCAAAAATGAAATGGAAGAAGTGATTAAGAAATATTACATGCAGTTTGCAAAGCTTATGCATTTTATTCACCTGTAAATACGCTTCTCATCATCCAACTTTCGGATTAATGAAGACAGCGGCAATACTGTGAGGTAGAAAGGAGATCCATTAGATGGAGGTTGTAATTTCAGTCCATCCTTATTTTCTCCTGATGTAAGTTCTCCAACTCCAGTGATGAAGGCTCCTTCCTTCAACATTTTTTCTGTTACTTGCACACCCTGGTGGCGAATCCCTGTTGAAAGGATATGAATTTGTTTTTATAGTCACTGCTGGGACCGTCACATGGGAATAGCTCTGACTGTGCACGTAAGTTGCATTATGTTCAAATGAAGTATCCATGGAAATGCAGTGGACTACATTTGAAACTGCCACCCACAAGATGCAGATGTACTGTAATGCACTGTTTTAATGTAACAGACCAGAGTGTTGAAGGAATGGAGACAGGTACAAAAAGGATACAAGGAAGAATGTGGTATGGGATGAAGATACAAAATAAAAGCTTTCCTATTGAGTTTCAGTGGCTGTTTAACCCTAACAGAAGCACAGTTTGCAACAAACTCATCTATTCATAAAATGGCATCATCTAAAATTTCATCCTTACCACACTACCATAAGTTGTGTTCTTCTTACATACCTCACTAAATATTATTATTATTAATTAATTTATTTTCATACATACTGTTACACAGTAATATTAGATGTCTATAAAAATAAGTCAATGTATATAGAAAGTAAAAAAAAAAAAAAAAAAAAAATCAGCCCC
>Ga0123357_10006378_pt1 | contig 14373 bp, 14 predicted proteins | sample TergutEmb28metaG_FD_89873 | JGI IMG/M metagenome (GOLD analysis project Ga0123357, IMG submission 89873) | Embiratermes neotenicus P4 segment gut microbial communities from Petit-Saut dam, French Guiana - Emb289 P4 | ecosystem: Host-associated > Arthropoda: Insects > Digestive system > Gut ...
AAAATATTCTGCAGAGATTACAATATCTAGTGCTAAGTACAACCGCACTTCCTAATCTAATTCATAATGACAAAGACAGGCAATTTTCCCTTACATATTCTGAGTGGGTGTTTGTTAACTTATGTTTCCAACGTGAAATGCACGTTCACCATATTGGAATTTGTGACCTTTTCAAATCTACAGTATTTTTCCACCTTGTTTCATATAAGGCACGATTTTCGGAATATGTAATTTTACAATAAAAATTTATTTCGATTTTCTCTACAACACACATTCTGAAGCACTTCTCTTTCTAGGAAGAACTGAGAAATATATGATCATAAATGAATAAAGTTATTCATGTAGAATACAATTTATTCTTTTCATATTTTAATGAAATTTGTTTTTTCTCGACAGGTTTTCAAAAAATAAATTTACCTCAAATTTCATGAAAATCCTTCTGTTGGGAGACGAGTAGTTTCATGTGGACTGACGGACAGACCGACAGATTGACAGATGAAGAGAGAGAGATGACGAAGTTGATAGTTCTTTTTGGCAATTTAGCGAACACGCGAAAAACTGTTACCTTACAAAGAATTTGTAGTTACAATCTTTACAAAAACTGTAACTTTTGTTTTGCTTAACCTCTTCATTTTCCGGCAGAAATTATTCCATTCTTTGGAGGGGGTGGGGTGGGAACAGATGGCGCAATAGTCATTTCCATTCCTTTAAGAGAATACATCGAAGAGAAACGACATCTTCGCTTGAAAAGCATGAACCAAAAGAAAATCATATTGCGAAACGTTTCTATGTAAAAATTATCTTAACTGTAATCACAGGCAAATAACACAAGTGAATGTCGAAGACATGCTTAGGTTGCCACATGTCAGAGAGTGACACAGAAAGATCTAGAATCGTCAACCGAACAACCGTGATGACGAATGACCGGTCGAACCAGAACTTCAGAGAAGGTGTTGCTGGCAGTACAAGCTGAGGACATTATTTTGGACAACAGAGTGTTTGCAATTTGCGATTGCCGTTTACACAATAATGAGTTAGGGGAAACGGCCAATGGTGAAAAGTTGCAAAACAATAAATTTATTTCTTCAAAGATGGAGTTTTTAAAATCGTAACACGTAGATAGATGCATCACTGTACTAGGGGAATATGTTGTTATATAACAAAACTTTACTGAAACAAGTGAGCTACTTTTAACTTTATAGCAAACATTATTGTTATTCTGTGACTTAGAAAAACGTACTTATTGGCCAGCTTCAATTTTTCATCTTCCTGGAAATTTCAACTCTAATTTTTTCTATTCGTTTCATTTTAAAAATGAATAAATTGCATCGAATATTCTTTTATGGTGAATGAAAAGTTATAATTTCGTTACTAACATTTCTAATAACCACAAATTTTGATATTTTACACTCTGGGAATAAAATGTCTTCTAGTATGTTGGACAATTTGTTTTAGGCAAAGATGGTTCAGTATTGTAGCATTTATTCACAAGATATAAAGGAGGAAAGAGATTTTGTTTCCGTAGACCACGTTTCGAACCCCAAAGCACTGGAATAATAATCACGATTTATGAACACTATGTAGTGTACTCGTGTATCTAGATTTGTATTCGCGATTTACAAGTACGGAAATTATTGAATGGAGGCTTAGATAAACTTGCGTACTACAGATATTTCCCATTCAAAAGATAAGTCTTTTATCAGCTACACATTCACACATTCGAAACTGAAGTCACAAGCAACATATCATAAAACGTCACAAGAGTAAAAGGGATTAAGATACAAAATCCTCACTTCGCGTCGCCCAACAAGGTGTTGGATAATAAACAGCTGACGTTATTCCGCGAAATGTGAACCGTTTAATCTGAGTTCCTCCCTCTAAATGTAACTGCTTTGTATGAGACACGCAATTCCATACCATTATAAGGAAACGATTTCTAATGTGATATAGCAAACACCCTGGTTTGCTTGATTGTATATAAAGACGAGCCACAATCCAATATTACTATCAGTCTCTTCTTCCGATCACCAGCTACAGCACAGAGAAAATAAGTTTGTCTTTTATTCTGGAATAAGGCTTAAATACTCTGAAAAATAATATGGATTTCGTGAAGCTTCTTTTAGTACTAGTCATTGTTTCATCAGTGGTCTTATGCAAAAAGGTAATCCATCGTCTTGTTTTCATCTTTACCATATAAATGCACACAAGATTTTAGACCAGAAGCGTGAATATAGAACCAATTTGGCACAAAAGTTACAATAAATTTTAAATGGCTTATTAAGGAAAAGAGTGGAATATATGGATTTTTAGCACGTTTGACAAACGTGAATTTAATTACCGTATAGAAAGCTTGGATTCAATAAAACACAGGAAGTATCTTCGATAAATGTCTGGCCAAGGGCTTCTACAGACGCAGTATGCCTCACCTGAGAGATAATAATTTATTATTTATTTATTTGACAAATAATATATATATACTTATAATTCTACGTTGCTAACAAATCATAATTTTTGGTCTTGACGTAAATATTCTTGCATCTAAATTTGTTTTTCAAAAACGCTAAAAGGAGACACAGACTTTGTCTCAGCGTTAAAGTTTGTAAGGCCATGTACCGTGTCCTGTATTAACAAGGCTGCTATTTACTGCTGGATAAATTTTCCAAGGAATGAAGTGTCAAATTATTTAACATTCAGAAGAACGTGCATCGTGATATATTCTTATAATTAAAGCCAACAAGATGCACTATTTCTCAAATTTATTTGATAAATTACGCAAAATGATTCGGACATATCCACTGTCTGCAAGCAGACGCCAACAGAAGTAGCATTACAAATAACTAATGCTTGTATACAAAGTTGAAATAATCTTGACGATGGACAGTGGACATGCCCGAAACATGTACAGTACTTTATCAAATAAATCTGAGAAATAGTGCATCTCGTTAGCTTTCATTATAAGAATATATCAAATTATTACCTACATACGTGACAACGTAATGTACGTAAGATTCTAAGCAATTTAATTTCTATATTTTCTTCAATATTCCATTATTTCAATTCAATTTCTAAACAACTGCATCCTTTTTAATAATATGTGTATTTGCTTCTGTTTGTACACATGTGCAGACTACACCAGTTGTTAAGAAGAAGATGATCTGTTTTCGATTCGAGCCTAATTATCCTGAACACCTACTTGAAATTAAAACGGAGAAAAATGTTTGTAAAACCATTAAAGTCTTCAAGAAAGCGTCTGAAACTCTGATAAATGATAAAACAAAGAAAGCTAAGTGCTTCGAGAATAAGGAAATGGGATGCAAGGAGTGTTATTGTGTGTGCTGTACCGTACGACAGAAACCTAACCCCATAGGTTCAGTGGAACGACCATACACGCAACGCTAAGGTAAACAGCCTTACAGTTACTTACCTTTAGTGGTGCAATAATATTGCGGTATTTCAACAGAATTATTAGTTACAATTAGGCTGTTACTTCATACAATTACATAGACTCAACCGTATACAGTATTTACACCTAAGACAGGTAATATATTACACGTCATCAGCAGAAATGAAGCAGTGGACAACAGATATTCAACAGTCTGCTTCATCAGACAATCGACAGAAGAAGACCATTTTAGGAAGGTACTTTCTAGATGTAACCTTCGACATTCCAGAAGAAAGAAAACAATTATACCAAGCTATTTTACAGCTGTTCATAAAGTTACACTTACTAGAAATACTGCTGGATAATGTTGTTCAACAATGGAATCTTAACTTTCTCTTTCCTTTAACTTCAAATCGTCTCTGAAACTCATTCAAACAACTTGACAAAGTGCGCCTTTAAAAACTCAGGCTATACTGCTCCATTCTTACTAATTTCATAATATTCATAAGTGTAGACATAAAATCTACGCGGTTATCCACTGTCTAATCAATTTTAACACTAGCCTCCCCCTCAACTTCGCAGTTGCTATTTGCTGCAAAGTTGCCAATGGCTGTGAAAGAGATAGTGTAGAAATCTTTAGAAAGAGTCATGCAGTCGTGTTGCATTGGTGTGTCAGTTGTAAGTCTGTTGTGGCCGGTAGGTGGGCACAAGTGCCTCTCTATATTTTGTATTTGCAGCACATACGGGATTTTGAATAATTATTAATTAATGTTTAATAATTTAATATGTTAAATTTTACGACAAAAGTACAGGTACACTGAACAATGCCACGTATAGAATAATATGCAAAATTATCGCAGACCACTTTTGATGAAAATGTTAAATTATAATATTACATAAACGCAGTAATAGCAGTCAGGTGGACTAATTATTGCCTCTCACCTCAACAAATTATTGTAGCGCCACACGTCCTCTTTTATATTGATGTATGTGCGAACATACGTGCCTGAGATTTTATGGTGAACACTTTCACTACTTTTCATCTTAAAATTTTAGTTTGAGTATTCAGTCTACACAAAATATAATTCCTTTCAGAATAAAAATACAATTTGAAAAATATTGTGGAATATTGTTTGAAAATCACTGGCCAACGCTGTCGATGTAACATAAACCTTAAACAATCAGTCTGATCGTGCAGCGTTTTACAATATTCAATTCTGATATTTTCATTACCATTGTAATAAGAATAATAAATTAAAGGAAAAGTAATTAACGCATAATTTTTGTAACAAAAACCAATATTTAAAGTAAAGTTGTACTTTTAGCAATTATGGAGAGTAATGAGAATATTAATTGTGTGTTATTTATTTAAAATTGAACATAAATATATGGCAAAGGAAAAAATATATATTATATTAAATAACGCTACATGTTTAAATGTATGAAATTTCATAAATTAAAACATATTTTAACTCATTTCACTCCTTTTTAAATAATTTACATTTTGCCTGCAAATAACCATACAGACCGAAACGTGTAGCATTTTTGATCATTACTGAATACAACAAATATTTGTGTTTGAGCGTAACTAAAATTTTACAAAGATTTATGAGTAAAACAGGATGAATTCCATCAGGAAATTTATTGTTTAGGGGGTTAGATTTATGCAGGTTCCTACAATGATTGAATAATCTATTAGTGAACGAAAACTATGCAGCTACGATCTGCATTGTTCTAAAGTGAATTAGTTGAATATCCGCATTTTGCATACCCAGAATACACATTTCTTAAGCACTACATTCAACAAAACCAAAGATGCTTTTTGTCTCTTCTTTCCAGTTCATTACTCATTATTGCGGATATTTAAGATATATTTTAGATTAAACAAGCGGTGTGTTACATGAACGATATAGAAAAGTAGTTTATATATTTTCATATGTTACAAAATGGCTTCGAATGTGACAGTTCAAAATAAAAATATTTTCTCTAATGTTCCATAAATCTCTTTATTATACGAACATTGAACACAGTAGCGTAATTACTGACGTTCTGTTTTGTACGTCTCTATGATTAGATAAAAGTAATTAAAATTGTACTTCATTCCGGCAAATGACGTGAAATATATGTAAAAATAAATAAATTCTTCAACTTAATTTATGTTTGTTTATTAATTTTATGCAAACAAATTAAAAAATTTGGAACATTTGCTGAATGCAAATTTCCTTGTTATTAATATAGACCTCAGTGTATGTATATATATATTATCAAATTTATGTATAGAAAATGTTGTTAAAACTAAAAGTGTGTGAGTGAGTTATGTAATAAGAACAGAAATAAATCTATCTGACTGTTTCACCTGGTTTTTATTTTACTACACCCTGTTTCATTCTAAGAATATTAAGACACAAACAGGAACTCGCAAAAACTAACTTCATCCGAATGGGAGCTTTGAATATTTATTCCAATATGTACTTAGTTACCTAGTCTAATTTAGTATCGATAATGAAGTCAAATAGGTGTTTACATTCTACTACATACTCCGTTCTACATATGCTTATATGCATTTCTGAACGGTTGGTTCTTGCAGGTTCATATTTATGAAGCAGGTGTTTACCGATGTGCATAATGTGTATTAAGCATGGTAGTTAATGTCATACTTTCTTATCTTATGATAGTGTGTGCTATCACAGAATAATAAACTTATTGTGTGTGGACGCTAACATATTTATTGCGTTTTCCAGCCTATTAATTGCACAGATATCTACCGTGCAATGAATGAGTGCAGATGTAGTCACTGCAGTCAGAAAATTGAATGAAGTAAGGTCGTCGGTACTGAGAGAGAAAATTGAGAGGATAGAATAAGGTTTTTTATGATTTACTTTCAAGTGTCCGGTCTTAGCATGATACTGATAAATCAACTGCCCTACACTATGTCGCCATAATTAAAGTTCTTTATTCATATTCATTACTAGCAGAAGTTACTTTTTGTCTTATTCTCAATGCATATCATTCTTAAATTAGTGCAGGCAGTTACTGTGGACCCGTGTGTACTTTTGTTTGTGTTTTGCTTTTTGTGCTTAATTATGTTCGTCGTTCGTTGACGGTCAACGTTAACAAGGGATCATAAAAGACTGTGTTTTTCAACAACGTCGGCACTACAATTTTCTTGGGATTATCCAATATTATAAAAGGAGAGATATTTTATGCATTTCTTCCGTGGCTTAAATTAAATTCTAATTTATCACGTAGTACGGTACGGCCATTTCGGGTTCTTATTTAGACAGAATAGTTACAAGAATCCCGAAACACAGAATGGGGGAAAAATAAATTTTTAAATAACAGAATTTTCAGGAAATGAAATATCTAATTCATATCGATTTGTACAATTTTCTCTAAATGATTTTCTACAAATTATAAAAAACATTTTTTTTCCCACAGTAAAAGGAAAGTAATTCTAACACAAATTTTAAGTGTAGTGCTTATATTTCGGTTGAATGAATGAAGACCGGTACAAAAAATAAATATATTGGGAGAGACAATGGACTTGTACATGCAGAATATTTATGGATAATATTATCATGTTGTTTTTCTACTGAAGATAAATTGCACAGTGCAGAATTGAAGCTCATTGTATGTCCAGTAGTTGTGAATGTTTCAGTTTGCATGTGATATTAATCAGAATGGATATTTCGACAGATATTTCGTGAATATTAGAAGAGAATTGATTTTATCAACGATTTTAATATATTGTTATCCCTTAATTCTATAGAAGAAATTTCACATATAATTTCCTTCTTTACTTTTTTATTCCTTTGGTTCCTGTTTCAGCCAGGCTATAAAAATTTCCGAATAAAAATTTGGTTTAATGCTGCTTAAACACATTTGCACTTAGCTTACACGTATAAGCTTAAACTTAATTACATTTCATTATATTTAATTTAATGCCTTCAATGTGCATTGCTTCGTCGCAAGAAAAAAATATAGTATAAATTAGTTGCGTAATAAATTTCAAAAAATTATATTTAAACGTTGTTATAAGGATGTAAATCGTTTCTTCCAATTATGAACAAAGAAGAAATACTTAAATTGCCTGATAATTTTATGTAATTTTAGGAGAATTTTGAGTTTGTTCATCAGGTTTATATAATGGCCTAAAAACTCATTTTCACTAAAAATTGTCCAGTGGGGGCAAAGCTGATATAAGTGGAACAGAGTTGATATACTTGGAAAAAAGTATATAAATGGAGCAGTGTTGATATATGTGGAACAGAGTTGATATATGTGAAACGGAGGTGATATATGTGGAAGAGTGCAGATATATGTTGAACAGATTTGATATATGTGGAATAGATTTGAAATATTTGGAACAGTGCTGATATTTGTGGAACAGAGTTGATATATTTCGAACAGAGTTGATCTATGTGGATCATAATTGATATATGTGGAACAGAGTAGATATACGTGGAACAGAGATAATATATGTGGCACACATTTGATATATGTGGAAGAGAGTTGATATATGTGGAACAGAGATGATATATGAGGAAGAGATTTGATATATGTGGAAAAGAGTGGATATATGTGAACCAGATTTCATATATGTGGAAAAGAGTTGATATATGTGGAAAAGAGTTGATATATGTGGAACAGAATTGATATATGTGGAACAGATTTGATATAAGGGGAACAGAGTTGATATAAGTAGAACAGGTTTACTATATTTGGAAGAAATTTGATATATGTAGAAAAGATTTGATATATGTAGAACAGAGTTGATATATGTGGAAAAGTGTTGATATATATCGAACGGAGTTTATGTATGGGAACAGATTTGATATATGTGGAGCAGTTTTGATATATGTGGAACAGGGTTGATATATGTGGAAGCGAGTTGATATAAGTGGAACGGATTTGATATATGTGGAACAGAGTTGATATAATTGGAACATAGTTTTTATATGTTGAATAGAGTTGATATATGTGGAAGAGAGTTACTATATTTCGGAAAGATTGGTATAATTGGAGCTTACTTAATATATGGGAAAGAGAGTTGATATATGTAGAACAGAGTTGATATATGTGGAACACAGATGATATAGGTGAAAAAGGGTTAGTATGGGTGGAACAGAGTTGATGTATGTGGAAGAGGGTTAATATATTCGGAACAGAGTTCATGTAATTGGAACATAATTGACATATGTTGAACGGAGTTGATATATGTGGAAGACAGTTGATATATGTCGAACAGATTTTATATTTTTGTAACCAACTTGATATATGCAGTACAGGGTAGATACATGTTGAACAGGGTTAAAAAATTTGGAACAGATTTGATATATGTGGAACACAGATGATATAATTTGAATCAGTGTTCCTATATGTGGTACAGAATTGATATTTTGGAACATAGTTAATATTGTGGAACAGAGTTGATATACTAGGAACAGAGTTGATATATGTGGAAAATATTTAATATATGTGGAACAGAGACGATATATTTGGAAAAACGTTGATATATGGGGAGCAGAGTTGATATATGTGGAACAGAGTTGATATATTTGGAACAGTGTTGATATGTGTGGAAAAGAGTTGACATACGTGGAAAAGGTTTGATATTTTGTAAGAGGGTTGATATATGTGAAAGAGAGTTGATACATTTAGAACAGAGTTGACACATGTGGAACAGAATTTATAAATGTGGAACAGAGTTGAAATATGTGGAACAGAGTCAATATATGTGGAATAGATATGATATATGTTGTACGAGAGGTGATATACGTGGAACAGAGTTCATATATGTAGAAGAGAGATTATATATATGTGGAACAGAGTTGATATATGCGGAACAGGTTTCATAAATGCAGAAGAGTGTTGATAAATGTGGAACAGAATAATATACACGTATGTGGAACATTTTTGATATAAGGAGAACAGAATTGATATATGTAGAACATGTTTGATATATTTGGAACATATTTGACATATGTGGAAGAGTGTTGATATTTGTGGAACAGAGTTGATATATGTGGAACTGGATTGACATATGTCGAACAGAGTTGATATTTTTGGAACATATTTTTTATATGTGGAACAGAGTTAATATATGTGAAACACAGTTGATTTATGTGGAACAGGTTTGATATATGTGGAACAGGGTTGATATAAGTCGAACGGATTGTATATATGGGGAACAGATTTGATATATGAGGAACAGATTTGATATATGTGCAGCAGTTTTGATATATGTCGAAAATATTTGATTTAAGAAGAACAGAGTAGATATATGTGGAACAGATTCGATATTTGTGGAAGAGAGTTAATAAAAGTGGAACAGATTTGATATATTTTGAACAAAGTTGATATATGTAGAACACAGTTGATATATGTGGAACAGAGTTGATATTTTTGGAACATATTTGTTATATGTGGAATAGAGTTGATATATGTGAAACAAATTTGATAAATATGGAACAGAGTTGATATATATCGAACAGAGTTGATATTTTTGGAACATATTTGTTACATGTGGAACAGTGTTGATATATGTGAAACAAATTTGATAAATGTGGAACAGAGTTGATATATGGGGAACAGGGTTGATATATGTCGAACGGAGTATATATGGGGAACAGATTTGTTTAATGTGGAACAAATTTGATATATGTGCAGCAGGTTTTATATATGTGGACCTGAGTTGATATAAGCGGACCATATTTGATATATGTGGAACAGAGTTGATATATTTGGAACATAATTGATATATGTAGAACAACGTTGATATGTGTGGAACAGATTTGATATATTTGGAAGAGTTTTGATATTCGTGGAACAAAGTTGATATATTTGGAACAGAGTTGATATATGTGGAAGAGAATTGATATATGCGGAACAGAGTTCATATATGTGGAACGGATTTGATATATGTGAAACGAGAGATGATATATATGGAACAGAGTTAATATGTGTTTAAGAGATTTGATATACCACGTATATGTGGAACAGTTTTGATACGTGTATATGTGGAACAGTTTTCGTATATGTTGAAGATAGTTGATATATGAGGAACAGAATTGATATATGTTGAAAACATTTAATCTAAGGGGATCAGTGTTGATATATGTAGAACATATTTGATATATTTGGAACATAGTTGATATATGTGGAACTCTGTTGATAAATGTGGAACAGATTTGACATATGTGGAACAGATTTGATATACGTGGAACAGAGTTGATGTATATCGAACAGATTTGATCTTTTGGAACATATTTTTGTATGTGGAACAGAGTTCATATATGTGAGAAACGGTTGATATATGTGGAACAGAGTTGATATATGTGGAAGAGGGTTGATATATGTCGAACGGAGTGTATATATTGGGAACAAATTTGATATATGTGTGGAACAATTTTGATATAAGTGCAGCAGGTTTCATATATGTGGAACAGAGTTTGTTTAAGAGGAACCGTGTTGATATATGTGGAACAGGTTTGATATTTGTGGAAGAGAGTTGATAAATGTGGAAAGGATTTGATATATTTTGAACAAAGTTGATATATGTGGATCAAATGTGATATGTGTGGAAGAGAGTTGATATATGTTGAACAGAGTTGATATTTTTGGAACATATTTTTTATATGTGGAACAGATTTGATATATGTGAAACAGATTTGATATATGTGGAACAGCGTTGATATCGGGTTGATATATGTGGAAGAGAGTTGATATATGTGAAAAAAAATATGTTTGTTTAACAGTGTTCCTGTATGTGGTACAGATTTGAAATAATTGAAACCTAGCTATTATTGTGGAAAAGATTTGATATATTTGGAACAGAGTTGATTTATGTGGAACAGATTTGATATATGTGGAACAATGTTCATATATTTGTAAATTTGTTCATATATGTTGAACAGATTTGTTATAAGTGGATGAGAATTGATATGTATGAAAGAGATTTGATATATTTCGAACATATTTGATATGTGAGGAACAGTGTTGAAATATGCGTAACAGAGTTGTTATATTTGGAACAGAGTTAATATATGTGGAACAGTGTTGATATATCTGAAACACAGTTGACATATGTGGAAATGTGTTCATGTATGTGGTACAGAATTTATATATTTGGAACTGTGTTAATATTGTGGAACAATTTGATATATGTTGAACAGAGTTTATATAGTGGGATGAGGTTTGATATATGTGGAGATTTGTTGATTTATTTGGAATAGGTTTTATCTTTTTGGGACTTAGTTGATATATGAGGATCAGAGTTGATATACGAGGAACAGTATTGATATATGTGGAGTAGATTTTATATATATGGATCCGAGTTGATATATTTGGAACGGATTTAATATATGTAGGAGAGTGTTGATATGTATGTGGAACAGATTTGATATATGTGGAAAGGATTAAATATATGTAGAACAGGGTTAATATATGTGGAACATTAAATATATATGTGTATCAGCGTTGAAATATGTGGATCAGGGTTGTTACATGTGGAACAGTGTTGATATATTTGATACATATCTAATTTATGTGTTTCAGAGATATTATATGTGGAACAGATTTGATACATATTTGGAACGGGTTTGATATATGTGGAACAGAGTCGATATATTTGGAGCAGAATTTATATATATATGTAGCAGAATTGATATATATGTTCAATAGTTTTGATATATCTGGAACAGAGTTGATATATGTGAATCAGAGTTTATATACGTGGAACAGTGTTGATATATGTGAAACGTGGTTGATATATGTGGAACTTTGCTGGTATATGTGGAGCAGTGTTGATATATGTCGAAGATAGTTTATTTATTTTGAACAGACTTTATATATGTGGAACAGAAATGATATATTTTGGACAGAGTTGATATATGTTGTACAGAGTTGATAAAGTTGGAACAGATTTGATATACGTAGAACAAGGTTGATATATGTGGTACATATTTGATATATGTGGAACACATTTGAAATATGTTGAAATTATTTGATATCTGTGGAACAGGGTTTATATATGTGGAACACATTTGCTATATGTGGGACAAACTTGATAAATGTGGAACAGATTTGATAAATTTAGAACAAATTTGATATATGGTTTACAGTGTTAATAAATGAAGAATAGGTTTTATATATCTGGAACTAATGATGGACAGAGGATTTACCTACTCTCCGGGACAGGCGACGAATTCCGGAGTTCACAATCTAATTTTTGTTTATGCAGAGAAAGGAAATGTCGTCTTAAGTTACGAAGATCATAAAACCGCTTCACACTTGTTCCATCCGGTTCACCTACCAACACACATCCACCAGTTCTTATCAAGTTTTGTAACTTGCTACAAACAGTACGTGTGTGCTGCAACAATCGATACTTACCCGTGAAAGGAAATGTTAGGTTTAACCAATACAAACAATTCAATGTAGTTTTTCTATTATCCTAATTACGCCAGGAGGACCGAAAAAGGGGAAAGGTATTCCTGAAGTAAATCTTTTTTTCGTTTGAGGAACAATTGAACACAGGGAACTGAATACGTTCACTGACAATCCATGAAGGGGTATCCTATTTCGTCAATAAATCCAATTTGTTGGCAAAAGTATTCCACGCTATAAAGTCCTTTACTTTCATGTAACACTCAGCTGAACTCCATCAATTTCAAGTTCCTTTCACTTGATATTTTATTTTTGAATTAATTATATATGGCTGTTTATGTAAATGTAGTGGCAAAATACAATTTCACACATTTTATAATGTCAACTGGAAAGTTATTATGATGTGGGTTATGGGTTAAAACTTCTTGCTACTGTCTGTCCGTCTCTTAGTATCTATGTCCGTCCGTTTTTCTGTAAATTTATCTGTCCGTCTGTTTGTATGTCTGTCTCTCCTCTTCTTTGTATGTCCGTCTATTTTTGTACGGCTGTCCATATTGTATGTGTGTCTGTCGGTCATCCTGGCAGCCCCCTTTTCTGTCCGTCCATCCACCTGTCTGCTGTTCGTCTTGCCGCAAATCCTACTGTGTGACATTCCCCCTAGGAACCCCCACCTGGGACATCCGTATGGGGTTGTAGTTTACACTTGACTCTTTTTTTCCCAGATGGCACATCTCGCATTTTCCCCTGTTTTTGGAAAGGGACTATTCATGAAAAGTAACAAATACGATATATTTTCCATTAGATTTCCACATCGTAGTGCAGCACTGTGGTCCCGCCGATTGCCGTACGATCATGAACCATCTGCAGCTTCATTTACTCCGTGCTTCAAGTCGCTACCGATTCACTGCTTCCGACGTCAGAAGGAATTGTATCGGTGTTCCTTCTCCTAGGCATCTCTTTTCTTCTAGTTCTATCCTCTTGTCCTGTCCGGTTGGCAGACCCTGCAGTCAGCAATAATACGTCCAGTCGATCTGTCAGGGTTACTGAAACTCAGAAGCCCCTTCAACACAACAAGACGGAGATACAGTTACAGGGGTCAAATTATCTAACCCTAACATATAATCCGCTTTTTATTTACTTCTTTTCAAATTGTGCCCTTTGGGTTCTGCTTATTCGTGAGATTCTTCTCTAATTTTAATATACAGTGAAATCTGCCTAAACCGGACCCCCTATATACCGGAAACCTGGACAAACGAAATATAAATTTCGGAACGGACTCATTTCCTTTGTAAAATAATATTTTAAACCGGAAAACTACCTAACGCGGAAAAGGAATAATTCTCAGGGACCGTATGCGTAAATTATTTGACTAAGACGGATTATTTTATACGTAATACACATAGCAGGCATTAATTTTGAGCGCCACTGCACTTGCACCGAAGTTCTAGGAACCAGTAACTCTAATCTTTCTTCAAGGACGAAGCAGGTACGCTACATGGGGCAATATCTGTAAGTGAAAGCAATGTACCATTACTTCTTCCAACCCTCCTCTTGTCACGGTAGGGTAAAAGTGTTTGGTACTGTATAGTGTATTCATTCTCAGT
>Ga0123357_10006379_pt1 | contig 14371 bp, 7 predicted proteins | sample TergutEmb28metaG_FD_89873 | JGI IMG/M metagenome (GOLD analysis project Ga0123357, IMG submission 89873) | Embiratermes neotenicus P4 segment gut microbial communities from Petit-Saut dam, French Guiana - Emb289 P4 | ecosystem: Host-associated > Arthropoda: Insects > Digestive system > Gut ...
TCATTCGAAGGCCCGGACGGACCCACATTGTTTACTGCTTCCACCACGTAGTAATACGTGGTGGAGTCCACAAGACCCGTCGAATCCGTATAGCTGCTCGTGCCGAGTCCAGACGCTATCTGAGTTGCAGCCGACGGCACGACGGGACTGACCGTGTCGCGATAGACGCTGTAGGTGATGCCAGCGCCGGACACTGCCGTCCAGCTCAGGTCGATTTCGGTTGCCGACACTCCCGCGGCGGTGAGGCCCGTGGGAGCGCTGGGAACCTGTGGCACAGGGATAGAGCCGCTCTGCCACCATCCCATGTTGACAGGCGTGGCCAGCACCCAAGGCACTGCCGTGCCGGTTCCGATCGCCGGACTGCCCGTCACCAGGCTGAGATCACCCGTGGAAGCAGCGGTAAACTTCGGATCGGTGTTGAGCTTGTTGCCCGATCCCATCGTCGTAGGATCAACACCTGTCCCTCCGTCGACTCCGACAACCGTACCGAAGCTCGGGTAGCCGATATTCGTGGTGAAGGTATTGTTCCCCGACAGGGAGTTCATATAGTAAGACGAATTGTTAGCGGTCTGATCGCCCGACCCAACCACAGCATAGGTAGCATTGTTGATGATGGTCGAGTTCGAGCAAGGATCGCAGGTAATTTCGCCCCTGGCAGTTGCGCTGCCGGGATTGACGGTCCCCCATGCGAGTGTTTCGTTGACCGCGGTAAGAGGTTGCGTGTTATTGCCATAGGTGGAATTGTTGACCACCGTCACATTTTGGTCATGGGCGAGTGATATTCCCGAACCGCTGTTGTTGTAAACGATGTTGCCGACAACAAGGGAAGCCTCCGTGTAGGCAGCGCCGCCAGGCCAGCCCACCACGTGGTCCGTATCGTTGATCAGGATGCCTGCAAATATAACCGGGTTCCCTTCGACATTCAGGTACCCATTTTCCTCATTGTCATGGACGATGTTGTAGGCGGCCACGTTATGATACGGGAACGCCTGGTCGGCCACGGTCGGCGTGAAGGCCGAGCCAAGGCCCGTCGGCTCAAAGAAGACCAGAGCGCCAAAATTAGCTATGGAGTTGCCAGCAGGATTGGTTCCGGTGTTCTCAACGAGATTGTTCACGGCCCAGCTATAGTCGGCCGCATTGAAATTAATACCGCCAAAGCCGCAATTCTTAACGGTGCTGTTTTCAACTACTATATGGTGTTGAAAACCGGCGTTGTCTGCGACGCAATTCGCATAGTTACCACCGCTGTTGGCGTTGTCCGCATCAATCGTGAGTCCGTCGAGAATAATGTAGTTTGTCGTGAGATCGATGAGATCTGTATTGACCCCCGACGGCCCGACGCCTAGGATAGTTGCGCTACCCGGTGTCAACGCTCTGTACGCCACATAGCCGGTTGGGCTATTGGCGTTGCCACCATGGGCGAGAACGACCTGGCCAGCGATGCTGATGGTTCCATTGAGGTTGATGCAATCGCCCGGTAGCGCGTTCGCATCGGCCGTCGCTAGTGTTAGCCAGGCTGTTGCGGGCGTGGTTCCGTCTGCTGTATCGTCACCGGTGGTCGCATCGACATACCAATCGCGCACGCAGACGTATTGCGGCACACCTAGTGACGCAGGGTCGACATAGCTGGTTGCAGCTGCGCCGGGGCCACTCGTGGCAGGAATAGTGCTGGTAGGAGCCGTAGTCGTGTCCGAGGCCTCATTTGAAGGATCGGAGCTGCCCGCGACGTTCACCGCTTCCACCACGTAGTAATACGTGGTGTTCGGCGCAAGACCACTGTCGAAGTAAGAAGCAGCGCTGATACCAGACTGCACCAGGTTCGAGGCCGAAGGCGTGAAGCCGCTGGCCGTATCGCGATAGACGTTGTAGGTGATACCGGGAGCATCTACCGGGGTCCACATCATGACGATTCCGCTTCCGGACACAGCCTGGACGGTGAGGCCTGTTGGAGCTCCGGGTGGAACAGGAACAGAAGTCTCAGCCGAGACCTGCGGCGCAGCCGTCTGGCCCATGCTGTTCACCGCTACAACGATGTAATAGTAGTAGGTCGCGGCCTCAAGAGTCGTATCCTTATAGCTTCCCGTGGTGAGTCCGGACGCTATCTGGTTCACGGGCGAGGGCGTAAAGCCGCTGATCGCGCTGCGGAAGACGCTGTAGGTTACGCCGTCCACCGGCGTCCAGGCCAGGTCTATTTCGTTTGCCGACACGCTCGTAGCGCCGACGCCAGCAGGAGCAGCAGGAAGCGCCGTTGCGCCATCGGGAGTGCCCTGCCAATATCCCATGTTGGGGGTCGATGACGTCAGCCACGGCTCCGCCGTAGCGGCCCCCAGCGCCGGACTGCCCGCCTGCAAGCTGAACCAGCCGTCCTTGACAAACATTGGGTCCGTGGGGAATTTGTTCCCCGATGTTAACTGCGGAAACCCATTGGGGAAGGGATAGCCGATGTTCGTCGTATAGACCGTGCCCGACGAGCCGCTATTGTAGTAAAAACTCGAATTGTAACTAAGGGGCGGAGCGGAACCGACGACGGAGAAGGTGGCATTGTTAATAATGGTGGAGTTCATGCAGGGCCCGCAGGCGATTTCGCCCCTGTTTGCGCCGCCGATCTCGGGATCGGTGTAGTTGTTGTAGGCGCTGTTGTTGGCTGCTACTACATTCGTGGACTCATAAATCTCAAGCCCGGCGCCGCCATTGTTGTACATGATGTTGCCGATGACCAGCGCACCGCCGGTGTATACATTGTTGTCGCCCTGGGTGTGGTTCCAGTCGTCAAGGATGATCCCGTTGCCATCGGTGTGCGTTGTTCCGCCATTGGTGCCGCAGCCGTTGGCCGGACACCCTGTGGACGCAATGTAGTTGTCGTATACGGTGTTGAAGGCAATAATCATGTGGGCCTTGACGACATTCGTCATATACAGGTCTGCGTCGTTCGGCTGGAAGCCAGGAATCCAACCCGTCACGCTGCCCGCATAATAAATATCGATGCCGGAGCCCTCGTAATAATAGTCGCTGTGGGCGTTGTCATACACGACGTTGTTGATGTACCAGTGATAGTCGCCGGTAACTCCGGTTCCACCCGAACCGCAGCCATGGATGATGTTGTTTTCAACGACGATATGGTGTTGGGCTCCAGGACTCTGGACGCAGGAGCCGGTCACATTGTCGTTGTTTCCGTCGAACTCAATTCCATCGAAGATCATGTAGTCCTTGACAACGACCATGCTCGCAACGGCGAAGGGCGTGGTGCCGATCTTCGTGTCCATGATGAGGTGAGCCTGTTGCGGCACGGTTGACCTGTACACGACATAGCCGGTCGGGCTGTTGTCGTTGCCACCCATGGTCAAGTAGACAGAGTCGTTGAGGTGGTACATTCCCGGGGCAAGATTGACGCAATCGCCCGGCTGGATCTTATTATCCGAATCGGCCTTATTGATCGTCGCGAATGCTGTCGCGGGCGTAGTCCCGTCATTCGAATCGCTGCCGTTCGGATCGACATACCAATCGCGCACGCAGGTATACTGCGGAATCCCAAGGTAAGCAACGTTGTAGCCCGACGACGACGGAAGGGGCGCGGATCCGGGGCCTATGGGGTTTTGGGCCCCGCCCGGCGGCGGAGTGGGCATGGTCATCGTGCCGTTGCCGTACTTATTGTTTTCGCCGCAGCCTGCCATGACAAAGCTGGCAACGACCGCGAGAGCGAGCAGGAGCATCTGTCCGCAACAGGTACGCCAGTTACCAGAGCGAAGCCACGTGAGCCCCACCATTAAGAACGGCTTATGATTCGAGCCACTCTTCCCCGACTTTGATTCGATCCGAGAAAACGCCATTTCGATTACCTCCCAAAAGGTCTTCCTTTTTTCTTTTCCGCTTCGTTTCAAAAGTGAAATACGAAGACGGCAGTTACGTGATGAAAACGCTCACACGCGCGCATATCGCCAGCGCAAAGCACGCAGCTTCTCCAAAATCTTCCGCATCAACAACTTTCGGCACTGTCAATCATCTCCACCCTCATCCACGGTCGTCGAGTTTTGCTATTTGACCGATCAAGCACTCACACCGCACGAAGATGCTCGCAAGCATCAAATTCGATCATATTTTCTGAAGAACGTTGCGATAGTAGCGGTCGTAATAGATTACTGTCAAGCCGCTTACAGTGGGCATCAGGCGACTCCTTACAGTAAAGAGTCACCCTTCGCTGTCGAATGTAAGCATACTGTATTCAATCGTTTACACGAAAACAGTAAATCGGTGCCGAAATCGACGCTCAGAGGTGACTGTAAGGAGTGGGAGCACGAACAGGATAAGACTGAGCACTGCGTGTCGCGCTCCTCAGCAGTTCAGCATCAGACCGGCTCCAGCACCACAACCGCTGCTGCAAATGCAGTCGAGCGCTCTCAAATGAACTGTGCCAACGGCGCAATCTATTGCCAGCTCGCCGCGGCGAGAAAGGATGTCCCTCTACGTTAAAGGACTGAAGACCTGCTGAATAGATATATCCCATACCTATAGAGATGGCTGGAGCTTGCCGAGACAGGCCGAAGCGCATGCGAAGCGGGAGGTGCTCGACACCTCCCGCACGCCTGCTGTAAAACAACGTCCTACTGCTGCCACTGCCCTATGTTGACGAAGGTCGTGGACGTCAGCCACGGCTCCAGCGTGCCGGTTCCGAGCGCCGGACTGCCCGGCTGCAAGATGAAATTGCCACCCGCGGCAAAGTACGGATCCATGCCGAACTGGTTCCCCGTTCCGTGGGCGGATCCATTGTTGCGAGGATAGCCGATGTTCGTCGTGAAGGCCGTGCTCGACGATTGGGAGTTGATGTAATAGCCCGTATTGTCACTCAGAGGCGCAGTCGAGCCAACAACGGCATAGGTGGCGTTGTTGATGAGCTGGGAGCTCATGCAGGGACCGCAGGCAATTTCGCCTCTGTTTGCGCCCGTGATCTCGACATCGGTGTAGTTGTTGTAGGTGCTGTTGTTGGCCGCTATTACGTTGGTGGCTTCATAAAGCTCAATGCCAGCGCCGCCATTGTTGTAAGCGATGTTGCCAACAACCAGCGCCCCGCCGGTGTATACGTTGTTGTCGCCTTGCGTGTGGTTCCAGTCGTCGAGAATGATCCCGTTGCCATCGGTGTGATACGGCTCGCCATTGGTGCCGCAGTGGGGTGTCCCCGGACATCCTGAGGGTAGAACGCCATTGTCGTGTACGTTATTGAAGGCGAGAATCATGTGTCTGGGTAACGCTTTGTCCGCGGCGTTCGGAGTGAAGGCAGGATCCCATTCGAGCGCGGAGCCCGCATAATAAATATCGATCCCTGAGCCTTCGTAATAAAAGTCGGCCCCAGCGTTCTCATACACGAGATTGTTGATGTACCAGTGATAGTCGCCAGTGAATCCAGTGCCACCCGAACCGCAACCGTGGATGATGTTGTTCTCAACGACGATATGGTGCAAAGCTGAACCCTGGATGCAGGCTCCATTCACGTTGTTGTTGTTTCCGTCGAACTCAATCCCATCGAAGATCAGGTAGTTCACGCTGTTGTAGCCCGCAGTATTATTGGGGTCATACATCGTAATCAGGTGCCCGATGGAGCCATTGAACTTACCCATACTGTCTGTAGTTATCGAGCCCAGCCTGGTGTTCATGACGATGTGCGCGCCGGTGCCGGGGCCGGTGAGCGGCGTCGATCCTCTGTAAACGACATAGCCGGTCGAGCTGTTCACGTTGCCGCCATGATTCAAGGTGACCGTGGCGTTGAGAGCGTAAGTCCCCGCAGCAAGATTGACGCAATCGCCCGCCTCGACGCTCGAATCGGCTTTCGTCAGCGTCCTCCAGGGCGCGGAAGCCGAGTCTCCGCTGTTCGCGTCGGAACCGTTCGGATCGAGATACCAGTTCCGCAGGCAGGTATATTGCGGAATCCCAAGGTAAGAGATGTTGTAACCCACTGTTGACGGGAGGGTTGCGGTCGCAGGTATGGGGTTTTGGCCGCCCACTGGCGTGGGAGTAGGCGTTGGAGGAGTAGGCGTGGGTGATGCAGGGGTTGACGTGGGAGTTGGTGGGGCATGCGTCGGAGTTGGCGCCGGAGACGTCGTCGGTGGTGGCGTGGGGCCATGGTGCGGAGGATTGCCGTCTCCGCCGCAACCTGCTGCCACGCCAAGACTTACGATGGCCGCCAGAGCGAGCACGAGCGCAAGTCCATAACAGGAACACCAGTTGCGCAGGCAAAGCCCCGAGAGCCTCACGCTTGAGAACGGCTTTTGATGAGAACCGCTCTTGCCCGACTTCGATTCAATCCGAGAAAACACCATGATTGTCTCCTGAAACCCTTCATTACGTGCGGAGCCCGCTAACCCGCATTTCTCACGCCATCTTCTCTCTTACGCCCCAAACCCTTGCCATCCCGCAACGAAGCGAAGGGATGACAAAGGAGAAGTGGACAAGGGAGAAGTGGACAGCGATGTGAAAATGCCGGTTAAGCATCAAGTCCAACCTCATTCTGCAGAAAACAAAGAAATAATTGCCGGAACAAGCCATTGTCAATGCGCTTACAGTGTGTACGCAGCGGCGCTTTACGGTAAGGATTTGCGTAACTGTTGATATGCTGCAAGCTACGCTGATTCAAGTTGCCGCCGGACATAGGTAAACCGGCATGGGAGCCGATGCCCGGAGGCACCTGTAAAGAGTGAGCAAAAGGCTCAAACAGGTCAGGAGTAAATCCTGTAGGATCGTGTCAATGTGCAATTTCGAAGTCGAAAGACTTACCGGCGAGCCAAAACCTTTTGCAGCAATTCAACTCCAACAGACTAAAACGTTTGCGTCATTTATGACTCTGCATGACCTGCGCAAGCCCAAAAAATATAGCCAGACAGCAGTTGGACGCCCTATAATGCGTTATTGCACGCATAAACATCCACCTGGAAGCGCGTTTTGAAGAATGAACAACATTAATTTGACTGATTCTGAAATAGATGCGATCCGCAGGCAATTGAAGCGCGTTCTGGAAAGTTCCTTCTTCCGCCATAGCAAGCGGCTGCCGCACCTGCTGCGCTATGTGGTCGAACATACCTTGACCGGGGAGGTTGACGCCATCAAGGAGCGTACGCTTGGCATGGAGCTCTTCGCCAGGAAGCCCGATTACGAGACCGCTACCGATCCCATTGTTCGCGTCACCGCCGGAGAGGTGCGCAAGCGCCTGGTGCAGTATTATCAGGAACCAGACCACGCCAACGAACTGCACATTACCTTGCCATCAGGTTCTTATGTCCCAACCTTCGGCGGACCGGGTCTGCCGCCCGGCATTCAAGCGCTTGCAGAGGAAGACTTCCCTGGCGCGGCAGCCAGCCATGCCATGGAGCTTCGGCAAGAGGAACCGTTCAGTCAGGCTCTGCCAGGCGCTTCCGGTGCGCGGCTCGATCCGTCGGACCTGAAGGAGAACGAACCGGATACTCAAGCTGAAAGCGCCCACGATGGAATACCAAAAGCTCAACAGCGGCAGCATTGGCGAGCCATCGCAGTGCTGGGCATAGGCATCGGAGCTGCTGCGGTCTTAGCCGCAGCTTTCCTGGTTCTGTGGCGAGCGCCTCAATCGCCCATCGACTTCTTCTGGCATCCGTTCTTAAGCCAGAACCAGCCGGTGCTGATCTCTTTGGCCGATCAGTCGCAGGACAGCATTGCTCTCCGCGATCCCGATAACCCATCCCAATTGACCTCGTACGGCACGCCTGCGGTAAAGAACGCCTTCCTCACGGTTGCATTAGACAATGTTTCTGCCGCCGAGAAGGTAATCGAGCTGCTGGTATCAAAACACAAACAAATTTTGCTCAAAGGCGAAGCTACTACAGATATGACCGATCTGCGCTCAGGGCCAAGCATACTTATCGGAGCATATGACAACGCCTGGACGTTAAGGGCTTTAGCCCCCATGCGGTTCCGATTCACTCGCGAACCGGGGTGGATACCCCGTATCACTGACACCAAATCTGCGAACAGGCACTGGGAACTTACTCCAGCGGAAGGGAGCACCGGCGCATACACAGGCTATGGGATCGTGGCGCGATTCACGGACAGTAATACCGGAATGCCAACGGTCATCATTGCAGGCCTTGGAAGATGCGGTACGCTCGCGGCTGGACAGTTTGTCACCAATGACAATAATCTGCGGGAGCTGCAACGCCAGGCACGGTCCAACGGCAATAAGGACAACATTGAAGTGGTGCTAAGCACACAGGTTGTGGACGGCCAGCCAGGCACCCCCAAAATTGAAGCCGCCTATTTCTGGTAGCGCCCCGGCTTAGCTAGAGCAATCGCTTTCATCTCAAAGCGCCGTCGTTATATTCGATTGTCAAAGATCCGAGATCGCTTCCTATGTTTACCTATTCGACTCTGCGAAGATGTTCCGATTGCGTCTGAGACGCGAGTACGCTTTTTAGGCGTACCCCTATGTGCCATGGCTTCCCGCAGGTAGCTGGTGCGCAAGATTGACTCTCCCATAACTTCCTTACGTGGCCCCCCCGCTGAGAAATGGTTAGCCCCGGACAACAATCGTGTAAATCATGATCGGCGAACAAAGGGAGGCCAAGAGGCCTCCCATCGCTGCATTGCAGCGTGATTTAAGAATATCGAACCGGCACAAACTACACTGCCACTTTTCCCAAAGATTTATTTCCTTTGGTTTCAATGAGACACGTGGTTTTTCTAGTCTGCGCCCTCTTGACATGATTTTGTGCCGGATGCGTGGCAATCTTCATGCAATTGCCCTGCTTCCCGATGGTTGACGCGCGCGCCATCAGCTTTGGCGGCACCAGGATGCTGCGTGGCTTCTGATCTGGATTTGCGGCCAGCTCCAGCGCACGCTCGCCCGCAATCCGCCCCAGCTCGGCGGTTCCGTGGTCGATGGAGCTGAGCGGAATGCGCAGGTAATCGGCGTAGCGCAGGTTTCCGCAGCCGATCAGAGCGACGTCCTCGGGCACGCGCAGCCCGGCGTGAAGAACCGCGTCGATCGCGCCCAGAGCCGTCTGGTCGTTGTAGCAGAAGACGGCATCGGGCATGGCGTTTGAACCCTTGAGCCGCAGCAGCTCCTGCATGGCGACGAAGCCCTCGCGGTCGCCGATCTCCTCGACGCGCTCCTTGAGCACCACCAGCCGCTCGTCTCTGTGCAGATAATGCCTAGCAAGAGCGTTCTGGTAGCCCACCAGCCGGTTGAGCGCGGTGCTCGTATGCCGGGTGCCGATATGAGCGATGCGCTTGCGGCCCAGGTCGATCAGGTGGCAGGTGGCCATCTCTCCCACCATCACGTCGTCGGAGCCTACGAAGTTCGCGCCCAGGTGCGGCAGGTTGCGGTCGAAGAGCAGGAAGGGAGTCTTCTCTTTTGCCGGATCGTAAAAACTCCGCGTCGATTGCGCCTGGCACGAGGCAATCAGCAGCACGTCGATGCCGCGGCGCAGCAGGGTGCGGATCTCCTGCCGCTCCAACTCCGGATCCTCCTCCGACGAGGAGAGGATCAGCGCCCGGTTGCTCTCGCGCAGCACGCCGCTCAGCGAGCGGGCAAACTGGGCGAAGAACGGATGCACCAGGTCGGGGACCACCAGTCCTACGGCGTAGGTCTTGCCGCTGGCCAGCCCGCGCGCCAACATGTTGGGCTGATAGTTCAGTTCCTTCAGGCGTGCGAGTACGCGCTGGCGCGTCTCCGGGCCGATGTCCGCATTGCCGCGCAGAACCTTCGAGACCGTGACCGTCGAGACGTCCAGATCGCGCGCGATATCTTTCAGTCGAATTGCCATAGGCGCCTTACCAATTCTATGAAAGCGGCTCGGTTGCCGCCAACATTCCTGATAAGGCTGATCCTATTCCTTTTTGCCCCTGTCGTAGACCATGGCGTCGAAGCGGTGCCGTGTGAAGAAGCCGTAGCGGGCATATAGGTTGACGGCGGAGCGGTTGGCTTCGGAGACGGTAAGCGTGATGGCCTTGGCCTGAGTGCCCGCGAGGCGGCTCACCGCGTGAGTCAGAAGCGTAGCTCCGAGAGCGTGGCCCTGCCATGCTTGCGCGATGCAGAGCTGCGTAATATGGGAGATCCCGACGCCGACGCGCGACGCCAGCAGCAAGCCCACAAGGTTTCCCGTGCCTTTATGCCGTAAAACCCAGGACTGATCCGCAGCAAAGACTCCGCAGCCGGGAAAGCGGATGATGTTGTGCAGGAAACGCTGCGAGCCGTGAAGGCTGCAATACTGGTCGTTGATGGAGGCGTCGATGTGGCCGGTATAGGCGTCGTGAATCAGCGCGGCGGCGGCCTCGTAGTAGTCTTGCGACCAGGGCAGAATCTCAAGCTCGGCAGGCAGGTTGCCGCTGAACAGCGCCGTCCGCGCCGGAAGATCGAGCTGCATGAACAGGCGCGGGTAGACGGCGAATCCCGCCTCAACGAACGGCTCGTCGAGAGCGCCTGCGTCGTAGAGCAGCAGTTGCGATTCGATGCGGTCGATGCCGGGCGTCGCGGTGAGCAGCTCAAACAGATGCCGCAGCAGTGTCACCGTGGAATGCCGCGCCAGCGTCGCGTTGCCGCGCTCGGACCACGCATCTCCGATCACGGCCTTGTGTCCCTCGTAGACAGCGAAGCAGTAGCCGTAGATGCGGCCATGATCGAGTGCGACGAATCCGGGCAGGATGCGCGAGTCGAGATATTGCAGCAGAAGCTCCGTTGCGGAGTGGTAGTTCCAGAGCAGGCGCTCCTCCCAGGCGAGTGCCTCGGCTTCGAGCAGTGGACGAAGCTCGCGCGCGGTGAAATGCCGCAGATCAAGAATCTCGAGTTGGGTGGTAACAGAGTCCATGCCGAAAGGCCGCTTCCGTAGAGATTACATCGCGGGTGCCCCACTCCTGACGGTTTTATCGTCATGGGTGGGGGGATGCCGGTGGCAAGAAGACCCCACCCATGCGCGAGAATGCCGCGCATGAGTGGGGCACCCAAAGTATCGCTGGTTCCATAAACTACTACCGCGCTTCGACGCGGTAAACGTCAACTCCCTGCACGTCGTAGTTAAACATCAGTTTATAGACGCGCCCGCGAAGGTAGCGGTCGAAAGTAGCGGTGTCGCTGTGCCGCAGTACCAGGATGTGGCTCTCTGCCGGAACGCCGTCCGTACAGTAGTGAACGATGGCTTGATTGCGATAGAAGGTAAGTCCGTAGTCGAGATCGCGCCGCACGCCTTCAACGGCAACGGTCTTCACCTCGGGGGCCTGCTCGTGAATCTCGCGCGCCAGCGGACGGGCGGAGTAGTTGAGGTCAAGATCCTTGCCGTGAAAGCCGAGCAGGAAGATTACGCTGGCCACAATCGGCACCAGCGTGGCCGTCGTAAGCTGCCGGATTCCCCAGCGGCGGACTATATAGAGCACCACGCCAGCCGCCGCCAGAGCCGCGATCGTCGCAGCCGTAAGCCACGAAGCCGATGGGACAAGCGTTCCGTACCACATGTGCTGGGGCGAGAGCGTAAGCACAAAGACCAGAATCGCCGAGCAGGCCGCGTGCATCCAAAGCAGCCTGCAGGAGAGTCCGTTGCGCTGACGGCGATTAAGATAGTCGGCGGCAAGGATCGTAATCGGCGGCAGCGACGGCAGAATGTAGCCCGGCAGCTTGGAGCCGGAAAACGAGAAGAAAAGAATCGGGAACAGCGCCCATATGACCAGAAATTCCGGAAAGGCGTCTCCGGCGCGGGGATGGCTGAGATAGTGCCGCGGACTGCGGCGGGCGCGCCACTCGGCCAGCGACATGGCGCAGGAATCGACCATGGCGCGCAGGCCCAGCACGGTCCACGGCATCAGGCCGAGGACGAGAACTGCAAGGTAATACCAGATGGGCTGATGATGCTGGAAGCGGTTAGTGGCAAAGCGCTCCAGATTGTGCTCGAAGAAGAACTCGCGGTAGAAGTTCGGGTTCTTGAGCTGAACCGCGATGTACCACGGGAGCACCATCGCGAAGTAGAGCAGCAGCCCCGGAATCCAGATAGAGCGGCGGAGAAGGCTCCACTCCCGGCGCAGGCCCGCAAAGAGAATAAGGATGCAGAGAGCCAGGAACGGAGCCACAGGCCCCTTGGCCAGCGTGGCTGCTCCAACAAAAAAGTAGATGTCGATGAGCCAGAACTTGCGGTCGGTCTCGTACCAGGCGTACCAGCCGAGCATCCCCATGCAGAAGGGCGCGGCCAGTTGCATGTCGGTGGAGGCTCCGCGCGCGAAGCTGACGATGCCGGCGCAGGAGGCCGTAATAATCGCGGCGTCCAGATGGCCTCCCGGACGGAAGCGCCGCATGTGGAGAAAGATCAGGACGATTAGAAAGAAGGTTGCCGAGGCCGAGGGCAGCCGGGCGGCCCAGTCCGAGACGCCGAACTCGCGGAAGAAGCCCATCGCCCGCCAGTAATAGAGCGCGGGCTTTTCCAGCCAGGGTTTGCCGTGAAGGATCGGCGTAACCGTCCCCGCAACCAGACAGTGCCATGCGTTGCGGATATCTTCGCCGCGCGGACTGCGGGGGAAGCCTGTCGTATGAAGCTCGTGGCATGTGGACTCATGCACGGCCAGCATCTCGCGGGCAATCTGCGCGTAGCGCGGCTCGTCGGCGCCTACCAGCCCGACCTTGTCGCCACCGGCGAAGGGCACAAGTCCGTAAAGCAGCAGAAAACCGCTGACGGCAAACAGAAAGATCATCTCGCGCGCGGCGACGCCCTCGGGCCGCCGGGCATAACGCATCAGCCACGCGCGCACGGGACCGTAGCGTGACACCCCTGCCGTCGTGCCTGTGGATTGTTCGAGATCGGTCATTGGTTCCGTCGTGCTAGACAAGTCTAATCGAGTCCGTTGCGAAGTTGGGGAAGAATCCTCTCAAGAGCTGTGTTCAGAGGACCGTCAAGCGTGCATCCGCTGGCCGAGCGGTGTCCGCCTCCTCCGAAGGCTTCGGCAACCCGCGCCACATCCACCCTGCCCTTGCTGCGTATGCTGAGGCGAAACTGGTTGGCCGAGGGAACCTCACGAAGGAAGACAGCCGATTCGATGCCAACGATGCCGATCAGATAGTTCACGATGCCTTCGCAGTCCTCGGCTGTGCCTCCTGCCTTTTCCATTTCATCATGAGTGATCCAGCTCCAGGCAACCGGGCCGTCGCACTGAAGGTTCCCGAGCGATGCGGCCAGCACGCGCATCCGGCTGACCGGTTTCGAGAGATAGATGTCGCGGGCGATGGCTCCGGGATTGGCTCCGCACAGAGCGAGATCGCGTGCCATGGCAAAGGTCTCGGCGGTGGTCGTGGGGTAGGTGAACGAGCCGGTATCGGAGAGAATGCCCGCATAAAGGCAGGTCGCCATCGTGGCTGTGATCTCGGCTTTGGCCGCGCGGGCAATCTGATAGACCATGGCGGCGCAGGCGCAGGCGTCCTCGTCGATCCAGTTGAGATCGCCGAAGTGCTGGCCGCTGGCGTGGTGATCGATGTTGAGAAGGATGCGGCCTTCAAGCCCCTTCAGACCGGTGCGGGCAATGCCGTCGCACTCCAGCAGAATCGCCGGGACTGCCGCGTCGGGAACGATCTCCGCAACCGAATCGGCTATACGGATGCGCTCGGCTCCGGGAAGGCTGCGGTAGACAGCCGGAACCGGGTCGGCGAAGATGATGTCGGTGCGAGCCCCCAGCTGTTCGAGAAGCTCGGCGAGTCCGAGCGCAGAGCCGCAGGCGTCTCCATCGGGACGGGCGTGCGAGGTGACGATAAATCTCGGGTGCGAACGCACGGCGTTCAGAAACGCGGCGATGGCGGCTTCCGGACTCATAGATTCTCTAGATTTCCGCGTTTTTCCTGATCGCGCTGCTCACGCTTATGGATGCGGTCGAGCAGCTCGTCGATGCGGTTGTTCATCTTCTCGGTGCGGTCGGTGGCGAAGGTAATGACGGGCACATGATGGACGCCCATGCGCTCACGCAGCTCGGAGCGGATATAGAGCCGTGCGGCCATCAGTCCCTCGAGCGTTAGCTGCTCTTCTTCTTCCGTGCCTTGCACGGCCACGTAGATGCGGACGGACTTGCCTCCGGGAGCCATCACCACATCGGTGACGTAGCAGGGGGCGATGCGGGGATCGGAGAGCTCGCCTTCGAGCATGGCTCCGACCTCCTCGGAGAAGGTTTGGACGACTCGGCTGCGGTGATGATCTCGTGCTCTTTGTTCTGGCATAGGCTACCGATAAACTCTGGTGAACACTTGAGGATATCAGAGTCCATAGCCATCAGGAAAACGATTCTCTGGCGGTCAAATCACACTCGATACGGTACATTCCTCCTAAATTAACGTTGTGCATGTTTTCTCTTGACAGCCGCAAGGAATGCCTTTTATCTTTCAGAAAATACAAAAGCA
>Ga0123357_10006380_pt1 | contig 14370 bp, 12 predicted proteins | sample TergutEmb28metaG_FD_89873 | JGI IMG/M metagenome (GOLD analysis project Ga0123357, IMG submission 89873) | Embiratermes neotenicus P4 segment gut microbial communities from Petit-Saut dam, French Guiana - Emb289 P4 | ecosystem: Host-associated > Arthropoda: Insects > Digestive system > Gut ...
AGGGACAGATGGCGGGCACTTGTGAATACGGTGATGAACCTTCGGGTTCCATAAAGTGCGGGGAATTTCTTGACTAGCTGCAGGACCAGTTAGCTTCTCAAGAAGGACTCTGCCCCATGGAGTGAGTGAGTGAATGCATACGCTGAGATGGGGTTATTGGTTCTTATGTATCGTGTGTGTTTTTATGTCTTGTTGCTATTGATGTACCTGATTGTCCTACATATGAATTGTTGCAAGTGTTTCATTTGAGTCTGTATATTCCGCTGGAATTTGTGCTGGTCTTAACTATTTTGTCGGTGAGCTGTTGATGTATAGTGTTTGTGGCACGTAGGGCTATATTTAAGTTAGTGTGTTTGAAGAGATTAGTTATTTTTCATATTAGTGGACTATGATAGGAGAATCTCCCCCCCCCCTTTTTTGTTTGTTTGTTGTGTTGTTGTGGGTGGGGTGTTTTGTCTTTTTTTTGTCATTACTTTCTTCTTCAGGCTGTGAATGATATGCAGTGGAAATCCATTATTTTGGGCCATTGCAAGTATGATTTTCCATTCTTGTTGTTTAACTTGTTTTGTGATGGTAGTGTTAACATACCGTTTATGTAAAAATTAAATGTTGCAAGTTCGTGTTCGATGGGGTGGTTAGAAGAAAACTGTGCGGTAACATCAGTAAGTGTGGGTTTCCCATAGATTTCAGTGTCAGTGCTATTGGTGTTTCTGTTAATGGAAAGATCCAAGTAATTTAAGGTACTGTTTTCTTCTTTGAATCCTAAATGCTTGTCTGTGTTGTTCATGTGGTTCATAATTGTCTTTCCATCGGTTTTGTTTTGGTCAACTATGATCAAAATGTCGTCTACGTATCTCTTGTAGTGTATTATTTCTTTTATTTCCAGCCGTTGTTTTATATATACATGGGCTGTCCAGAAAGTTTCCGAACGTTCAAAATAGCCCGCCATTGCGTCGACCTAGTGGGGCGCGGCATGTGCTACTCTCTAGTAATGAGTCTGGCGAACTGAGTCACGAAAACCGCATTGCCCTATCTTTCTTAGTCATTGTGCTGTGCTTCTTTATGTGATCACATGTTTGGCGCGTCTGGCGATTCTCTTGAGACAAGAAAATAAGTGTTTTTCACGAGCAACGAATTTGTGTGAAATTCTATGTGAAAATTTGGAAAATCTGTTACTGAGACATTTGAAATGTTGAAAATAGCATTCAGGGAAGAAGCCATGGGCAGGAGTCAAACGTACGAGTGGTGGAAACGTTTCAATGAGGTCCGAACTTCGGTTGATGATGATCCGCGTTCGGGACGGCCATCAACGTCGAAAACTGACAATGTTGCAAAAGTTCGTGAAGTCATCCGTTCAAATCGTCGTTTGTCAGTTCGAGAGGTAGCTGAAGAAGTGAGTATCTCAAAAACAGTGTGCCATGAAATTCTTACCGAAAATTTGGGCATGCATCGCATTGCAGCCAAATTTGTGCCACACCTGTTGACGGATGATCAAAAACAGAATCGAGTTGACGTGAGTCAAGAGCTTCTGGACCGAGCTAATGATGATGATGATAACTTTTTGAAAAACATTATTACAGGAGATGAGACATGGGTGTACGGGTACGGTGTCGAAACGAAAGTCCAGTCATCACAGTGGGTGTCAAAAACGTCGTCGCGACCAAAAAAATCACGCCAAGTGCGTTCACACGTCAAGGTGGTGTTGACGCTATTTTTTTATTCTGAGGGTGTTGTTCACTATGAGTTTCTACCACAAGGCCGGACAGTCAATAAGGAGTAATATCTGGAAGTTACGCAGCGTCTTCATGAGGCAGTCAGAAAAAAAAAAGACCTGATGCGTGGCGGGAGAATCGATGGCTGCTCCAACATGACAACGCGCCCTCACATTCATCGTTCCTTGTCCGTGACTTCTTGGCCAAACACGCCACGACTATCCTTCCACAGCCTCCAAACTCTCCAGATCTCGCACCAGCTGACTTTTTTCTGTTTCCAAAGCTCAAATCAACGCTGAAAGGCCGCCGTTTTGAGTCTATTGAGGCAATCAAGATAAATTCGCTAGCGCATTTGCGCAGCATTCCTAAAAAAGCTTTCCAGGAATGCTTCAGTACATTGAAGAAACGCTTGCAGCGGTGCATACAGAATGGAGGGGAGTACTTTGAAGGCGACAAGGCTTAATAGCTTCAAGGTAAGACGGGAAAAATTTTACGCGATATATTCGGGAATTTTCCGGACGGACCTCGTATATATATTTCTTCAAGGAATTGAAGGTAAATCTCTACTATAATGCTTGAAATGGGTGATCCCATGGAAATAACTTTTTTCCGGTTGGAAATATTAGTTATTTTACTGGAAAAAGTTTTGCGTTAGAATTACTTTAAGACGGTATAAAGTTTGTTCTTTTATCATATTAATATTGTTATGTTTATTTAACCAAAATTTAGTGATGTGAAGGATGTTTTGTACTGGTAAATTAACATATAAATCTTTTATGTCTAGGGTCATCATTCCGTTGTGTTTACTATTTCGAATATTATTCACTCCCTGTGCTATTTCATATAAACTCAGTGTCCTTCATTGGCCTTCTATTTGAGTGGATGCACTTTGTGTGGACTGACGAGGAAATTCGGCCGACTTGAGCATGCAAACGGTATTAGGCCTATATTTTCTGTTATTACGTGTTCACTGCTCATAGTTTTTTGTTGTATTTCTTACCCTTCTACAGTGTACATTATTTCGAATGTGGATAGGGGTAAAGAAATACGGTAAAATCGTTGCTTGTTAGTGGCGAGGAATATGACATGTAAGGGGGGGGGGGGGGATGTGAGCTGCTTACAGGATTTCAGGGGGGAAACCTGAGGGAAAAGAACATGTGCAAGACCTAGGCGCAGATGGTAGGATAATACTAAAATTGATGTTTAAAAAGTGGAATAGGGGATATGTGGAATGAGTAGATCTGGCTGAGGGTAGGGATATGTGGAGGTCTTTTTTCAGTGCGGTAATGAACCCTAGTGTTTAAAAAATGCGGGTAATTTATTGAATACCAGGGGACTTGTCAGATTTTCCGGAAGGACTCTGCTCTGTCTGATTAGTTTCATATTAGTGAAACCTTGTATAACCCTCTGGATAATTCGGTGGACCGAAATGAGAAAAACGACCAATTCGTAACACCGATGTATCCGAGATAGGATAGCCGAACTTACACACTGAGTACAAAGAAGATTTGCAAATCAAAGGGTCGTAGATCGGGTATAGGAGTAACTTAGTACAGGGAATCCTCGTTGGGTTGTGGTCAGTCCGGCCTAGTGACTAGGGCGTAGTCGAGTGGTCCCACCATCGCCAACATTAAAACAACTTTAGTTCACTGACATTCCGTGACTATTTGTCATGGCCCGTACAGTGCGTGCCCAAGTTCACTGTACATAAATGCTTTTGTACAGGAGGGCGTTAGGATTGCGTTACGCAAATTAACGATGCTGTCGTCTGCTGCTTGTACAACGTTCGTTAGCCAACCCCTAATACCATGTCATGTTGTGGCGAGTCTGTATGTCTGTAACGTGTTTGTGCAAGAATCGCGTGTTACAGCGGAAACGTACCCAACGTGTCTGCATATGTTGCAAAATATTTGCGTCATCGTGAATTTACAACGTCAGAGGGCTATGATAAAACGAATTAACGTTGCACGTCTTAAAGTCAACTTATCATTTGAGTTTGCTCAGTTTGTAATCAAAAAATCTCCGCCACATATTTGAGTACTTGTGACAGATTGTTGTTATAGACTTGGAAGCGAAAATGATCTGTACGGCGAATTGATTGCTTGTTTTATCATGCGTTGTGTCTGAATTTGATACTGTTTGGCAGTGCTGTTTAAATGGTTAACGTTGTACTAGTACACTTAGATTTTATTCCGGAGGAAATGGTTTACATATAGCATAAGGGATATTGACATTTCTCTGATAATCTGTTAAGGTAACGGAGAACAAGTCAGTAAAGGGAAAATTCATGTGACAGCCGGTTAATGGGGAGCCAGCAGAGTTTTAAGCTTATGAAACGAAGCTAGAAAAAAGTAGAGTCCATTATATCGTTGACTTAGAAGAGATGTAGCTGGACTCTGTGGGCAGTTGATACTTTGGCATCTGAGTAACGTGTAGCTGTCAGTGACACAAAGCAGATGCCCTTGTTTGGGTGACCTCGCGTCGCTTGGTAACGATGGCCGCATAAAAGTTTTTTTTTTAACTAGGAAATTTACGTACTGGTAACCGAAATTTGGGAGCCCAATCAGAGTTCAGAGTTTAAAACACTTGAAATTAGGCCTATGGAAGTTTAGAGAACAGTATGAAGCCGATCAGGGCAATAGTTGTTTTTACAAAAGTTCTGATTTCACGCGTTTTATGCTATGCTTAGCTAGGGTAATTGTCGTTGAAACATCATGCAAGTAGGACGTAGAATCTTATCACTCCGTGTTCCGAATATTCGTTAATAAGTTATAGTTAAAAGTTTGCTGTATGGCGAGTCGGGTGAGATTTATTTAATGCGGGTTTTTTTTTTTTTGGGGGGGGGGGGTGAATTGTGTAACTTTCTTAAGAAAATGTACAGTGGGATTAGTGACTAATTTAGTACTGAAATGGTACATTGTGGTCCGCTGAGATGCCACACTCAAACTCCCACTGACGTGTCTGGTAGCTACCGACAAAGAAGTGAGCGGTAACGTTACATGTCAGTTCATTACAGACAATGAAATAAAATCGGGTTTTTACGGCAGTGACAACATGTTGCCTTACCTTTAAGTATGTGCAAAACGTGTTTTTATTATTAGCAGCATATTGAGATGTACGTTAGTCGTATGACACCAACAAATGAACTATTCTGTAATTTATGCCTACATTCTTTTACATAGATCCTACATGTTTCGGCGCTGTTAACTGGCCATCGTCAGAGAGCTGACACTAGAATTTCCTTAAAACATGCAACAAATAAATAGATAGAAATAAACACACACACACACACACACACATATATATATATATATATATATATATATATATGCTGTGTACGTTTTCCAGAAATTGTGGTGTAAGCTCCCTGAAGGTGGCAAGATAACCCTGAAATATGTAGGAGCTATGTAAAAGATTGTGCGCGTAAATTATAGAATACCGCATGTGTTGGTGTTACATGAGTTTTGTAATTCATCATAAGGCACGGAATAAACAATGTAAAATACTTTGAGAATTCAGACGTTTTAGAATGTGATAGGAAATATTGAAAACATGTCTGGTTCGGGTTTTTCCTTCGTTTTCTGTGACTTGGAATGTAATGAAGCATTGAAAACTAACATATTGATACTACATTTAGCAGCATGATGAAGGAAAATGATGACATAATATGCTTCCATCCAGTACAAATTTATGTCACATTTATGTTGTCTTGCAAGAGGAGGTGTATTAAAATAACATATCAAGCCAATACCTCAGACCAGATTAGAATGTATACATGTTACATAATAATATAACAACATTGTTTCTTCTCTGCAGTTAAGAATGACATTCTGAGTTATTTTGTTTCCGTAATATTCTTGTTCTCCTCACCCAATATTGTGCGGGTGATAAAATCGAGAAGAATGAGATGGGCTGGGCATGTGGCGCGTATGGGTGAGGAGATGGGGGGTGTATAGGGTCTTGCTGGGGAAACCGGAGGGAAGGAGACCACTGGGGAGACCTAGGCGTAGATGGGTGGATAATATTAGTATGGATATCCAGGAGGTGGGATGTGGGTGTATGGACTGGATTGGGCCGGCCCAGGATAGAGACAGGTGGCGGACGCTTGTGATTGCGGTAATGAACCTTCGGGCCCCGTGAAATTCGGGGAATTTCTTGACTAGCTGCAAACCAGTTAGCTTCTCAAGAAGGACTCTGCACCATGGAGTAAGTAAGTAGGTGATATTCTTGTTACAGCTATGGTGAATCATGAGGGTCCAAGCGGTGGCATAGCTAGGTTTTTTGAGCCCCCGGGACGAGTAATCGCAATGGCTGCCCCCAACAGGAATTTCGAACGTAAAATAATTCCGATCATTTATTGAATTTCCTGTTGTTTGACTCAACAATTGAAATTTCTTGAGCGCAAAAAATCATTTTTAATTTAAAATATTCATTTTACCCACCCATTTTCTGCCCCTTGGACTCAGCTGCCCGGGGCGGCCGCACCTTTCCCTCCCCCCTCCCCAGTTACGCTTCTGGACACAAGAAACATGACTGCACAACCACGATGAATGGGAAAAAATCATGAAATGTAGAAAATTATATCTTGTAGAAAAGTTGCAATATTATTATTATTATTATTTGCAATTTAAACTTCTAACCTGTGTGTTGCAAGGGAAATGAAAATGCATTTATACACTGTCATTGAACACACTGTCTGCATGAACGCTATAACGCTGTAATCTTAGAACTTAAATTTCACTAATAATTACTGTTTACAATGGTCTTTATGTGTATGCGAACATTACGCTGTGCATTACTTTCTTCTGATTATTTTGTGCTGTATATAAGACAAAACTAAAACTGTTGACATATTGACGTTGATTTAAAAATAATGCCAAGAATAGGCTCACGCATTTTTCAAGACTTAAAATACTTGATGCTGTTCCTGTTATTTCCTTATCGGTTGTATACGTTTTACTATTCTTATTGTGTCTTAATTTTTCAGCATTTTTGTGGCCTATGGATACCATAATTGAATTGGCCAAACACTAAGAACAGTTATTGCTTGGAACACCTTCGCAGCTGGGGAATGGGCATCGCAAGTGTCTGTTTTTAATGCTTGGTAAGTTTTGTGATTCACGAAACTTCGTACTGTAGATTATTGGTATTTTATATACACCACATTCTTGAGCATTCAATTGTGTTTTTGTATGCTATATATATAACGTACCTTACACTTGAATACGAGGCCGTACCGAAAGCCATGAGCAAATTACTTTCACAGTAAAGTAAATATGTGAAGTGTAAAACACCATTTGTGAGCAATTCTTTGCCCTGTGTTCATCTCTACACCATTCTAGAATTTTTGAAGATGCCCTTGCGGTAAACTGTGTTTCCGCAGGTAGTAAAAGAAGACGGACGACTTTCTGGACTGTTTGTGTTCCCGTCGTTAAAATTGTATACCCATCGTCTCGACATTTGTAGCGCAAATGCAATCCTTGATATGTGCACGGCGGAGTCATATATGAATGTCAGTTGCGGGGATTTCTTCCTAACAAGAAATTCGATGACTGTCCATTGCCGATATGACTCTGAACTACGACTTTTCCCTTCTCGTCTTGTTTTCGTTTTTATTATCTATTTTACTTTCCTTTTTCCTTCTCCCACTTTGTTCATATTTATATTTTCCTTTCTCGTTTCCAAAACTTCTTGCTACAATGTAGCACTGACGAATACACTTCGCCTTCCCTCCTCCAACCCGCATCAATCCTATTGGCTGGCATCTCACTACTGAGAACTTATCACCGCCCAGATGTTTCTTATATAAACTGCGTGCTAGATTTACCATCCTTTTTGGATTCTTGACCCTTGAAGATGGAACAGATAGGTTGTTCCGAGACGTCGGTAAGGAATTACCACCACTTGCTACGTAATAACCCAGAAGAGCACAATTCTCATCTCCTTCGCGGCGAAACTTGAAATCATGCATGTGACTCGACCTTGTTAGACATTTCCCGCACTGAAGTATGATTACATGGTGACGGCAAGCGACGAGATTTTTTTTCTTCAGGTGTGAGAAGATCGATGGAACTAGATGGTATTGTTTCGCGCTTCGCAATACTGCGTGGATTTTTTTCCCCCGTAATTCCACGATACGGCTTTTGGTGCGACCTTCTTATAATAACAAATACAAGAATAGCACTGAAGACTTATCAAAATCAGCAAGACACTTTTCTTCTGGGAATTGATGGGTGTAGTATGTATACGCGGATTATATACAGTAAGTATATTTCCTGGAGTATCCATTGCTTGCAGTTATCCTTCCCTTATTGCGTATGATTGAGAGTCTGCTGTAATTAATCGTTTTGGTACATAGTATATGCTTTGAACAAGATTTGAATGCTGATAGATTAAGGCTATTTAAATAGGATCAGAAAGCCAGACTTTGTTACAACTAACTTGGTTACTACATTGTGTATCGTGAATAATTTTATGAAATGATCCATCCAGCTGTTGGTCACTTATACCCGGTGGTCAGGCTGATGATTTGTGTACAAGGAATTACTAAAACATACAAGTGAGGAGTAAAAAAGTCAAGAACATAATGAGACGGTGTACTTAGGCTAATTGCTAGTAATGGTAGCAGCAGTAACAGTATTTTCAAGTCGTATGTCCTGTGACTCTCCAGTAACATTGTATGTTTTATACGATAATGCTCTGTCATAACCATGAAGAGAATGTACCGGATTATGCTAAGTATGACTGTTACCATATAAACTTAAGAGTCACGGAATTTCTCTTCCATTTCTTGGCTTTAAATTTAATTTGAGAGCGTATTTTCATTTGACCTAGAACTTAGTGTGTGACGAAGTTACAGCTAGGTTTCATTGAGTTTTATCCATAATGTTTTGTGATTGTATATGTACATTTTTGGAAAATTTTATGTTGACACCTGAATGAGTTGATGGAACTTTGCAAGCCTTTCTTTTTCGTTGTCAGATTCTGATCTCAAAGAAACAAGGCATTCGTTTCCAAAATCTCTAGATACATTTGCAGTAGTATTTCCACATTTATTACAGGCTCTTTTGCTTTTTCAGAATGTTAGGTGCCTATGTAATTATTCTTTCGAACTTGACTTGTTCTTGGAAGTTCAGGTAACTGATAACGCAAGAGGTTGTAACCGCCGGCCTTAAGATGCCCGGTTACAGCACTTCTTCTGCTTGTCATTGAGTACGAATATGTCCAAGGGAATATACGGAGACATATGAAGCCTTTGATAGTCGTTGTTACAATTTTATGCTCTCACGCAGTTTATATTTATTTCTTGTTTTACAAAGTTACTGCAACTCTCGCGTTTGCGCAGGGGCTCGTCAAAATAGCGTGGTGTGGTGATGTGCCTTTTGCACAAGGGGTGGTACTGAATTTCTTTTGGCAAAGAAGGAATTAGTAACGAAGATTCACAAGTGGTTAAAACTTTGTACGGAGTCAGAGCGTTTGATAAAGACATTGTTAAGTCGTTAGACTTCACGAATTCTAAGGAAGGGCCAAACGAAGCTCAGAGCCGCGCGTCGCTCCGCCTAGCCAAAACTCGCTCATTGTTTAAACCTGCTGATGAACTCTTGTAAATACCCTCGGATTACAAACAGAGAGCTTGCAACTGAGCCCTCAGTGTCCAAGGGAGGTTCAGGATGTTCAACACTATATGTTCGTTGGGTTCCAGGAAACCTGTCACATCCCTAGTGCGGAAAGAGGTATGTTCGGATTGACTGTCCCGTTGCGAAGCTGATGGTGAAAGCTTTTTCTCACGGGTCATCTCTGGGGAAGAAACATGGATCCTTTGCTTTGAACCGCAAACAAAAAGGCGGTCAGTGGAATTGCATCGTCCATTTCTCCCTAGAATATGTTTGAGGCTACCCTTTCAGCAAGGAAAGTCATGGTCACTGTTTTTTGGGATGCAGAAGGGATTTTTTGGTCGGCACTGTGCGACGTGGTCAAACCATCAACTCAGATCTGTACATTCGAATTCTTAAAACATTGGAGAAGCGTTTCATGGGAGTGGGACATCACAGAAGTATTGCTGAAGTCCATCACGACAGTGCAGACCACACACGTTTGAAAACTCCGGAAGCAATCACAAAACTCGAATGGACTGTTCTTTTCCAAAATTTGCTCCCTCACATTTCCACCTCTTTGGAGCCGTCAGAGATGCCATCAGTGTGAAAAGGTTTGGGAGTAATGACATGATTGTTGAAGAAGTGAATAAGTGGCTGCGAATACAAAGTGGAAACTGGTGAAAGGAGGGGAGAGATGCCCGTGTTGCTCGCTGGCGCAAGTGTATTGAAGTTGATTTAAAATGTGTGAACAAATAGGGTGTGTGATACATCCTTAAATAATTATCCTAAGACTGTGTTCATAGAACCATATAATAAATTACTAGCACTAAAATATTGTATCGCAAAACTTCTTGGGCAAACTTTTGTACCATATTTACTACATCTTATGTTAATACTTGTTCAGTTACATTTACTTAATCACGTGTTTCTGCTGAACAGTGGGCCCCGAATCCACGCTTCCCAATGGAATGACACAGAAACCCCCAAAACTGCTTAAGATTCGGCTGTTGCTTTTACATAGTACGTGGTCCAGGGAACAAGCAAGAAGTACATGAATCATAGTTATGTTACTTACCCGGTTACGTTTTTTGCACTTCAACAGTGACAACAAATGTAGTCGAACGCAACTAAAAATTTGCGTTATTATATATGAAAGCATAACTACAAGTTTGCCATGTCAACGTTACGATGAGGCTGTGCAGTAGCCACCTAAGAGGTCGTACACTACATGTATAAAATTGACGTATGGCAAAATCAAATGTGAACTCCACCTGTTATAATTTCGTGTTCATGATACATGGCATTGTCTTTGTTTGTTATGGTGATGGCGTTATGTAGCTTTTTTATGTTGAAACTGATTAGTTTAAAATTAGAAATGTCAGTTAGTTAAAGATTAAAATCGAATAATGGTAGGCAATGTGGATCCTCAAACTCATGGCGTAATGACCGATTTGTGTAGACGCAGGCGGAATTTCTGATTATACAGTTCGTGTTAATGGTGTATGTAGGCCTACATATGTCCGAGATTATAATTTGTTTGCTGTTTTGTTGAGGTAAGTGATTCAAATAATGATTATGACTTCACATACGTATGTTTTAAAACGTTCGTAAAGCATAAACACCAAGCGGATTTCTGAAGGTTGAAACAAAATTTGATGCATATAATACAGTACTGCACGCTGCGCGCGCGCATACACACACATACACAGATAACAGTTGCACACAATACGCATGTCGTGTTTTGTTGTGCTGCTGCATGTGGCAGTGTTTCCAGTTATGATGCTGCATCAACAGTTTTGCTAGGCTTACATTGCTGCATAACCACCGTACAGCTTAGCAGTGGCATTTCTAGCTCCCTGTGTACTGAAATATTTAGTTTTTAAAAAACAGCGAGAAATATTAGTAAAGTATGTCATCAACATGGACGCGATTGCACGTTTAATGAAAATCCAAGCGCCCAGTTTGCCTGTTCTAGCCAACACGAGCGGAGGCAGGTGGGAAGCAGAGAGAGAGAGATGCCGCCCTTGACTTGGAATTAACTAGACAAGTGAATGTACAGCACGTGACAAGCTGACTGGTTCGTGAGGAAAGTGACATCAGATACGCAGAAACGTCGAACATTCGGCCATTACTTCCCCTGACAGGCAACAAAATGAAATCCCTGAATTCATTTCAGCTTCGAACTTCATTCTGATGAACGTATTCGGGGCTTCAGTGGGACGAAATCATCCAATGTGTAACTTCTACAGTTCTGTTGTCTGTACAGGGAAGCTACGTAAACCCCGAATTAGTATGAACTATTATACGACGAATCCATTGGATAGCAACCATAATGTATACAATGCGAAACACCGAAAGGTTCTGCCGTTGTCAAGGAGGGGGCGAGAGCTGGTCGGATTTGCCGCACTCGCGTAGCCGTGATGATCTGTAGCTGTATTGAACGTACCCAAGGCCTTGGCTGTGGGTTCGAAATCTTCACAGTGTCGAAGTTCCCCGCTAGCTTGAACTGTGATCAGCCCGGCGGAATGTTAACATTTTCCAGAAACCAATGCAGAAGCGTGTGGAAGAGTACTCCAGAAGATTCTAGGCGCCACATTTGTAATTTTGGTCATCCGTCTTACATTGGCCTTTGGCTATGTTTTTTGTCTAACAATGAAGGCAAATGCAATATTCGTGTAACTAACGAAAGTTCCATACATCTGCTGTATGTACTACAACCTAGTTCTGGTAATGAGCAAGGAATAAGTTTAAATAAGTTGAAACACAACTAGTATATTAGGTAGTTTTATTTTTTTAAGGTGGCGACATGTTTCGGCCCTCGTTTTGGGCCATCATCAGGTCACAAGTAAGAATTGAGGAAGTTATACAATGTAAGTCATAAAATAAGTTACGTAGATCTAAAATTCAGCGAGATCTCATTATTGTTTTCATATTATAGTAAGTAGTCTTCAAAACTGGCAATATTGTAAAAGTCACAGTCAGTAATATAGCCAGTTTTTAAGACTAGTTACTATAAAATGAAAACGACAACAAGATCTCGTTGAATTTTAGATATACATAACTTATTTTATGACTTACATTGTATAACTTCCTCAGTTCTTACTCGTGACCCATTGACGGCCCAAAACAGGGGCCGAAACGTGTCGTCGCCTTAAATAAATAAAACTACCTAAGATACTAGTTGTGTTTCGACTTACTTAAACTTATTCCTTGCTCATATTAATGAACACAACGGGGACGACTCACCTAAAGATTAATTCTGGTAAGGTTCAACTTGCTTCTGAGGGAATGAAGAAAGGGACCAGCAAAAGGGTAGGCGCAGGGTATGGGTGCTACACACCAACAGAGTCGAGTCGAGTCCAATCCAGTCCAGTAAGACTCACAAAGACGCGGCAGTGACTCTGTGGCTTACTTACAATGCCAGCCGCGGCAGTGCGTACACACCAGCAGAGTCGAGTCGAATCACACGAGTCTTGCCGAGTCATGAGTCTTGATGCCGCATGTTTCATTTTCGTCAGTGATCGGGCGTGACGGCTGCTATCTTGAGGAAAAAATTGATGTGGAAAAGCTTATTCTTTTAGTTACGGACCACGAGGCAATTTACGACGTTTCGCGTTGTGAACACCGGAACCGCGTCTTATATTGATGACGATGATCATAACAACAAAAACAACAGCACTACTAACAACAGTAATAATGTTCTTGTTGTTATTAGGTCTTCTGTATAAAGTTTGTATACGTCATTTTTGGCGTAGTAGAGAGTGACAACCGACTTGCAACTGGCTTCAAATTAAAGATAGTGTAATATGTTTGTAATGTATCATCATCGTTTTAATCAAGGGATAGGTGAAAGAAGGAAGTAATAAAAGTAACGGAATGTGCTACTTCAAATATTTTCTTTACTGTAAGTTAATTATATTCAGATTACGTTCGTGGCTTCAGGGGGAAAGCTTCATCCCCTACAAAGTACTGTGGGATACTTATGCTTGTACGTGGAATATTTCTAATTGGAGGAACATTTAAGTCATCAGAACTAAACGCCTTTCCAAAAATTGAGTTACTAAAAACACTGATACCATTGTCACGTCCGTGGGCTCCTACATCAATCAGTGTGAAGCAGCAATTTGCATCACCCACACCTAACAAGTTCATTTAGTGAAAGTTTTTGAAATTAAAATACAAAGATCCCGCGTTGGTGGGCATTTGATGAGGCAGTGTTTCCCGTCCATGATTCCTATGCGATTAGGCATTTTACAAGTTTCATTGAACTCGTCTGCAATTCGCAGCCATATTTCCGAAGTAGGGACTGTTATATATATATATATATATATATATATATATGTTGGTTGCAGTGCCTTACAACTGGCTTTTCCGGACTCGCGTACAATACCCTGTACTGTATTCTTTCCAACCCGAAAAAAGTATCCCAAAGACGCAAGTAATTCCCCATTGGCAAGACACCTGAAGCAGACTTCCTTCCTCGTACTCCCAGAAATGTAAGTTCAAGTGACACAACTTTAGAAGTAATTATGTGAGGGAAAGAAGAAAATCGAAAGAAAAATATCAGGAAGTGGGGCTACGGTGAAAGGGAAATGGCCATATTATGGTGTCATGAATTTTTTGGAGTACTGCTTGCAGTGTAGAACTATGGAAATGTTCCAGAGACAGCAACTGCAACTGAAGTTGCATTCACTTATCCAGATGAAAATGAATTCGGCAACTCTGAACATCTGGAAGGAGAAAATTCATGACCAGAAAATGGAAGGAGGTTCGAGTCAAAAAGAGCAGCCAGCAGGAATTAAAAGAGGAGGGAAAATGCAAAAATTAACTGCTGTTGATATAGCCAAACAAAATTTGGACTCCTTGAGAGAAATCGGTAATGAGTGGAGGAGATCGTGAGTTCGAATATCCGTCACAATTCTAATTGAACAAAAAAGACATAGGCTTCTCTCTCTCTCTCTGTATATATATATATATACACAGGGTGTCCCAGGAGGAATGTGCCAGACTTCGGGAGGGTGTTCCTTATGTTAAAGTATACCGATATAACCCAAAACACCTAT
>Ga0123357_10006381_pt1 | contig 14369 bp, 8 predicted proteins | sample TergutEmb28metaG_FD_89873 | JGI IMG/M metagenome (GOLD analysis project Ga0123357, IMG submission 89873) | Embiratermes neotenicus P4 segment gut microbial communities from Petit-Saut dam, French Guiana - Emb289 P4 | ecosystem: Host-associated > Arthropoda: Insects > Digestive system > Gut ...
ATAACTCAGCACATAAGTCGCAAGCTCCTGAGGATGGATGTATTAACATCCAAAACATGTTGAGCATTAAGTAAAGAAATAATAAAGCAAGTGACATCAAGTTGGTCTCTCTTTACTCAAATAACAATTGTATATTCATATTTATAGACTCTGGAATGAAATTTATAGACAAAATTACAGGCTGTAAATAATGGGATCATAATAAACATTATGGTTGGCCTTGAAACAGACCAGTAATTCAGTTTCAACAATAGAAAAAAGGTCCAGGGGAATGTATTACTGGTACTGTGAAGCTGTTTGTTATGCAACAAGAATGCTCCTAGCTCAGGAACAAGTGACTGGACAACAGTGAACAATAAACTAGCAAAAATAATCTCAGAGACATGGTACTGGCATAATTTAAAGTACTCTCCCAGCATTACATATAGACACTGCAGAAACCCACACTCCTGTCAGGGTAGTTGTAACAGGTAGGTTTTGAAAGCGGCACTCCTCAATACAAGTTAGGTGCTGACAACGAACATATTCATTTGAATACTACACAGAATAACTGTTCTGACACTTGCAAGAGCAAGATATATCAAACACAGACTATATACAGCATGGAATGACAGAAAGTGTGATAACTGAAATCAATAGCTAAGGAAATGATCACAGCCTGTTTTAATGTATTGTCTCATCATGACACAGGAAAATGACAAAAACAGCAAAAAATTTCAGTCAGTGGTCTCCAGCAGGAACTGACTGATATAATCATGTACCATGCAAATACCAGCTAGAGGTGACAATAACTTTCACTTCCAAGTATATCACTGTGTAGCAGGCCTGTCAAACTCAGCACAAGTTGAGGGCCCAATCTGGATCCCAACTTCACATCTTGGGCCACAAAATATGTCACATCCCCTAGTTATTCTGCACTCATAAACTTCTGAATGTAGGGGGGGGGGGGAAGCAGGTACATAAAATACTCCTTGTATTTATTTTTGTAGACCATCTTTGCATATGAATCAATAAAATAATATGTCTGTAGTTAAATGATTAACATACATTTTCCAAAATTTTATTTGTTTAATTTCTTGGGCCGCAAAATTTACGGTTGATTAAATACGCTAAAACTGAATATTTTCACTACTACTAAGTGATTTGAAATGACGACTATGTGGAAAAGAATGAAAACTTACAACAAAGCCCCGGTTAAAATTTTTTTTTACAGGAGCCATCCCGCTGTGTTGTAGTACTAACATAACATAACATTCAGTCAAAACACAACAATATATTCAATAATAATTGAATATATTGTTGTGTTCTGACTGAACGATACTTTAGTTAAAACCCTAGTGCTGATAACTTTACATTAAATAACAATATGTAAAACATCTGACTGCTGTTCAAAAGAAATGTACCTAACTTCAGTCCTTGTCTGCTTATTGCTGATCGGAGTGCTAACTGAGAAATATATCACATTCAGGTTGATAACTATGCTCAAACATAGGATGGAGTACTCTGGGCAAACACCGCTTTGACAGGCCGAAAAGTTTTCTATATTCTGAAAGAATATTCATTCTTGTCTTCTGAAAGGACAGCAAGCTTCATAACTATTACAATGTGAAAAGACCACATAACATAGCTCCACATGCAGTGCGTTGGACAGGCTGCTACACATGAACAAACCCACAACCATGTCACAGTACTATACTTGCTGCTATACAGTACATTTAAATTTACTTCATGAAGAATACTGCATTAATAAAAAAACATTTAATTGCATTTTATGAACTGTCAGCATGAGAAAGAAAGGACCACGAAAATGAGTACAAAATTGCCAGATTTCTGTTAATCAAAGGCTGCTGAAATTATTTCTTCATGCATATTGGATTTCAAAATATAGAACGGCTCGTGAAAATGACACTTGAAGGAGCCCAAGGCAAAGTAATAGTGGATGGGAAAATAAGTAACCCTTTTGTCATAGGTAGAGGTGTTAGGCAGGGAGATGGTTTGTCTGCAACAATGTTCAACCTCGTCCTTCACAAAGCACTGAAAAACCTGGAACAAGGCAACACGATTTTTAACAGACTGACACAAATCTGTGGATATGCTGATGATATCTTGGTAACTGCAAGGAGCCTTCCAGCTCTTGAAGCAATGTATGCTGAGATAAACAGAGAAGCAGGTAGAGTGGGCCTGGCAATACACCACGACAAGACCAAATATATGAGATTTTCAGCATCCCCATCCTGAAGATCAGTGAAAGGGGCAACCATAAATGGTGTAACTTATGAAGGAGTAGCCGAGTTCATATACTTGGGTACGCTAATCAGTAATGATAATAGCATGGAAAAAGAAATACAAAGACATATTTTGGCTGGCAGTACAACTTATTTTGCTGCTGTAATTCTCTTCACAAGTAGACTTTTTTCCAGAGCTACTAAAATTATGTTATATAAGACACTAATAAGACCGGGAGTGTCATATGGAGTGGAAGCATGGATGTTGATGGAGAAAGAAGAACTAGCTCTGCTAATATTTGAAAGGAAAATATGAAAATGGGGAATGGAAAAGTCGGACGAATTGAAAACTAGAAGAGATGAGCAAAGGAGAAAATACAGTAAAATGGATAAAAGGGCAAAGGATAAGCTGGTTAGGTCACCTAGAGAGAATGGAGAAGGACAGGATGCCCAAAAAGATCTTCACTCAAGAACTGGAAGGGACGAGAAGAAGGGAAAGACCCAGGAAAAGATGGAAAGAGGAAGGAGAAAGAGATCTTCAAGTGCTGGGAGTGAGAAGATGGAAAGAGTTGGTGGCAGATAGGAAAAAATGGAAGGACATTGTTCGACAGGCCTAAGCCCACAGTGGGCTGTAGTGCCAATGGAGGAGGAGGAGGAGGAGGACAAAGAAGAAGAAGAAGAAGAAGGAGGAGGAGAAGGAAGAGGAGGAAGAGGAGGAGGAGGAGGAGGAGAAGGAAGAGGAGGAAGAGGAGGAGGAGGAGGAGGAGGAGGAGAATGTTTGGATTTCTTCCTGTACGAAACACATTTTGGCAAGTTACTGATTAAAAAGTACAAGAATCGAGAACAGATAAGATCAGAAAAAAAATACCACATAAAGTGGTGATGTCACTTTGTTTTGTTTATCACTGATAAATGGACAAGACAACATGAAAGATTTTGGGATGGCTGTAAGAATAACAGTTAAATGGATCTGAAGGAAAGAAGGTAATTGGGTGAGGGGTGGATTCAACTGACTCAAGAAACAGTACTGTAGAGGTACTTGTGGATGTGGTAATGAACATTTTGGTTTCATTAACCATGTAATGGACTTTTTACTGGGTGAGCAACTGTCAGCTTCTGACAGACTTCTTGCATGGTCAGTCAGCAAGTTATTTAATTACTTGGGAAAGGGGGAGCAGCAAGCAAGCATTTAGCCACAGCAGAATAAAATGTGCTATACAATCAGACACACAACTTGAATGGTTATGTACAGTAGAATTCCTTTAATCTGGCACCTGTGGGAACAAACAGATGCCAGATTACCAAATTATCTGGATTATCGAACAGCACCTACAATGACCTAAATTCCAATAGGTAATTCTTTATTGTATTCTGCCATAATCACACTGTGACTTTCACCACTACTAAACTTCCAAATTCTATTAAACTTCCAAATTATTCCAAGTTTCTGAGGAATCACTACTGTTACATGCTTCCCCTTGCCTGTGGCACCTTCCTTATTCATCATGAAAATCTTTTGAAGCTATTACAATAACTTGACGGCCTCAATGAAGTCCAGACAACACAAGATAAAATCACAGAATCACTATGCAACACTGCATGTTATCAGTGCTGAAACATCTGAACTTAGGACTATTCTCCTCAACTGGAGAAGTATCAGGACTTCCAGAGTATCAGCTTCCATATTAAAGCAGCAAATTCTGTGCATATATATGAGAGACTGTTTAAATTTACATATATAATGAATACAGCACTTGCTAAGCTGTATTTCTGGCAAACAATGTGGACGGACATATTAAGTGCCTACCAAAGAATAAAGAAATCTCTCATTCACGAATTCCTCAACACAGATGCAGAGGGGCTCTGATGCGATACATTATCATATCAAACGTGGGGATGAAATGAAAAGGCAAAAAGCACACGTTGCACTCTGCACAGTGTACACACATTCTAACAACAAGAGACATTAAGTACGCTTGAATTTATGCAAACTATATGTTACTAAGAACGTGTAAGTTTGTGATAGTTACCAAAATATAAGGATAACTTACCCTGCATCTTGGGCTTCATGTGCTCTAATTATGGAAAGCAGGTTGTTATTTTGAAGGAAATCACAGCATGCAGCATAACTGGAAAAGATAAGACATACATCAAATACAAATACTGTAACTAAGCATATGTTCCACTCAGTATTCCTTCCCTATTTGAATTCTTCCATCAGCAGATCAGCAGAGATGATGCTAAACAGCAACCATATTTTAAAAACAAAAAATTCAAGGCACTTCACATGGATTCAGAAAAATTGTTTCTTAGGTTAGCGAACAGTTCCATGCCAGCAACAAACATTACTTATATGCAACCCACCAGGCTGCTCATTCTTCCATCCTGCAGGTCAAATGGCTGTTAGGAGATCACATATAATATTAATGTAGACAGCAATTTAATGTTTAGAGATCATTTCATCAAATACACCACTGAAGCAAATGTGAAAAACAGACAGGCAATGCATGTACAAATGTAACACTTAAATGCATTCACGAAATCACTGTTGCTGCGGAAAACCAATAAGTATTACACATTCTGAGTGTCTGTCTACTATAGCTTGAGCTATCCAGCATGCAAGGCACATGTGCCACATTATATTGTCATCTCTTGCCTGTCTGGCTCTACCATATTTTTCCACATTATCTCATATAACGCACAATCCTTGGGGGAGGGGAGTGGTTATCGATCATAAAATATGTGTTTTGCATGTCTCTACAATGTTTGCCTGACACAATTATCATAAATATTCTTAGGTCTTGATGTAAAGCACCTGATATTCTTGTCAGATTGTAATGAAAGCTGAATTTTGACAGATTTTTTAAAAGTAATCAAATATCAAATTTCATGAAAATCCATCCAGTGGGAGCCAATCTGTTCCATGCAGACAGCCAACAGACAGACAGACACAATGAAGCTAACAGGTGCTTTTTGTACTTTTGCTAACATGCCTACGAAGCACACTCACATAAAATCTTTTCATTTTTTGAATCCAAGTCTCATAAGTAATATTAATTCTGTGTCTTCTTTAAATGCAATAATTTGCACGTATCAGTTATGAAATTAATGTGGCCTGTTACTGATTAGAATGTTTATGTAATTTATTAAAGATACAGGAAGAAGATTAAAAAAAAATACACACATCATTGAAAACATAAAAGAATGTGTGATGTAAGCAATGAGCAAATGCATTTTTCATATCGTTCATGGAAAAGCTGCCAAAGAACATGTAGTTTGGATAGTGTAGCACTAAATGAGACAGTCTTCTGAATATATGTCATAAGACACAAATGATCCACCTCTTTGACACCACAAAGAAGAGAGGAGTGATAAACTTGATCAAGACGTACAGACGGTCAAACTAAATGACAAGCCACACTTAAAAAAAAAATAAAGACAAAAGACAAACTATGTACATTAGAAATGTTACAGTACCTGACAGCATGTTATGTAACAACAATCAAACCTTCGTGCATGCCTTTCCATGGCATGCCTGAAAGGTTTTTTGTGGGATGCACTTCAGGCACTGAAATGTGATACTATAACTTAAACAGTCCATCAATATTATATGGCAAAAAAATCTTCATGCATCCAAATTTAATGAGGTAATTTTTCTTTTAGATTGTAAAACAACATGGCACCTGCATGAAATACCGATATTCTGGTTTGATGGTGTCAACTAAAGCACCAATGGAGCGCAGAAAAAGGAACACCAGAGTACAGAGAGATCGCAACAACACTATGCACTGTCTAATATCAATGTGTTAATGGTGCTAATCTCTGGCATTATATCCAACAGTTCCAACTATGATAAAATCTGTAGTAAACTGAAAATAAAATCCTCCCTGTCATTGTCCTAACCACCACCACCACCACCACCACCACCACCACCACCACCACCACCACCACCACCACCACCACCGCCACTGCCGCCACCACCACTACCACCATGAGTCATGTATGCTGAATGATGAGCTAAATTACATTTAGCAGCACTGAATCAGCTTTTGGCTTATTGGCCACATACACAAACAAAGATTTCCCAATGATACGGTAAATGTATTTTCCACCTTCAGAATGAATGGGTCTGGGGAAACGGGAGGCCCCGTGCAAAGATCTGGGAGTTGGGTAGCACATCAGAAGCTCAGTAAGGACTGAAATGTGGAGCCGACCAACAGTGAGGCAGCATGGTCAATTCTGTAATCAATTAGGTTACCACCTTCTCACACCCCAACCAAAGTCAGATCTGTAAAGATCACCTTTCACTGATCTGGTCATCACACTTCCCTACAGATCTGTAACAGTGAACTGCAGTGCTGTATCCCTGACCAGTCTGGCTATCACTCTTCTATACATGGCCCACTGCCAGGGACCTGTGGTAACCCAAAGACTACTTAACCCTGAAGACAGGCAGTGCAGAATTTCTCAAAATGTGGAAAAATCTTCAATCTAACCCCAAAAGCAGATCCAATGCACTGAACACCAGATGTAAAAGCATTGAGATTATAAATGCATTGCAATATTACGTTATAAAATTACAGTACCTAAATAAGGCATAAAGAAGACCAGTATGGCAAAACTTGAAGTCTGTAACAGGAATGTAGGCTTTACAAGTTCTACACAGAAATAGCTATTGAACCTTGCCATAGTACACTTGACTTCTTATGTGGGATAGGATCCTGCCAACTGGCTGCTTAACCTCTATATATTTTGCAAAATAGTGCCCATTAACATAATGCCATAAATCAAATATTAATTTACTTCTACTTTGTGTGTGCCCTTTTTTAAAGAGTATAAAAAGAAGACATGAAACTGATTCATATTTCAATAAGCCACTTCATTACCACAAACTATAAAACTGTCTGTCCTGCACAGCATTTGCCTAACTAATAAAATACAATGCCATACCACCTCTAAGAACTTGTGCTTTAAGAGTCATGATTGCATCTCAGAATAATGGTGTAGCTATAAGCTTTGTCCAGTCAGTTAAGACTGCAGAAATTTCCATGATCATAAACCAACAGTATAACATACAGTTAAAAACATGCTGAAGTGTTTGCCAGAAGTAAAGACACAGTACAGCACATAAAGATATGTAAATGTTGTATCACGTGCTATTTACTATCTGATGTAATTATGTGTACATCCAAAGACATTAAAATTCAAAACATGTATCTTAATCTAAGAGCTCGGTAAGTACCTGCACTGGACCACTTGAAAGCAATATGAAACACAAGTAACCAAGTAAGTACACAGGGCAGAGTGCCCTTGCCAAACTAACTATTACTCCACTGGTCAAGAATTTCCCCATCTTTGCTGGCACCCAAAGATTCATTAGTATATTCACAACAGGTCACCACTGGCCCAAGCATCCTGCACCAGATATGTCCAGCTCACTCCCTCCCACCCCCCTTCCTTCTTTTTTTTATAAATCATTTCAATATTATCACCCCATCTGTACGTGATCTCTTCCCTTCACGTATTACCATAAAGGATTAAGTAAAGGTAAAGCTGTCCCTGAGCACACCACGAACGAATATGGAACTGCATGGTCAGTTTCTTAGATCTCCTGCATTAAATCGGATGAAACAGCCAACAGAACCCATAAAGGATTAGGTACTTCAAATGGTTTCAATGTGAGTTTTCTATATAGTGACCTCTATTTGGAACAAGGTGTTAATATTGTCTTGGTGCAATAAAAAGAGAAAACAAAAAATTACTTCAGTGGCCTGATGCATAGTGCATTTCGACCATGACTAAAATCCGGAATTTAAACACAAACAAGAGGTGAAGCATGAAATGCCGGTTATCTATGGACTTCACACAAAATCAGAATTTTTCAAAGGCTGCTTTTTTTATAGATCAACTGTTTGACAGACTGTAACACGTGCAGTGCCTGAGAATGAATACCTGGAAGTGCAGCACGTTCATAACATGGGAAATGCAAACGGTGCCAAGAAATAGACTTCAAATGGCAGAAGGTCTCACATAAATGATTGTTCCATCCTTGCTTTGAAAGCGTATCTTGGGAGAGTAGTTTCAGTTCAATAAATCTTAAGAAAACTTTAGGATTCATATTTTCTGGGATGTCTCCACTGTCAACAGGTTAGTGTGTCCTGACATTTCAAAGGAATGTGATGCCTTCACATTCAAGGGCTGAGCAGTTCAAGAGGAATGGACCCTTGAACCCTTAAGAAGAAGAAGGCAACACATTCCTTCAAAAGCATCAGGGAACACTAAACCATCAACACAATGCTATATTCCAAAAAACCTGAAACCAGAATTCTTGCACTCACAAAAGTGTGTCCAATTTCATTATCCTCACCACTGTAAAGAATTTTACACAGCATGACAATACAGTTATAACCAGTTTATTTTCACGTACAGCCTGAGCAAACCAATCAGAATAACACCGTACAACAGTGTTAAGGCTGTGAAGTCTGCAAGCTATATTTGTCTGCTTTCCAGTAAGTTATGGTCGTGTCACACGGTACAGAGGTAAAGTCACAAATTTTTACAAGTGTTTAGCCATCTTTTGAACCACTCACTGTACTTGATTAAAGTAAAAAATGGGATGACACTGCAACTCTCCAAAGAAGGACAAAGTTTTCACATGACTGTCAAGAGACAACTTCAAGACTTCAGAGAAGCTATCTGAAATCCCATATTGTGATTGACTGTTTTATTTCCCAGCTGAGATCAAGTTTCATGAGAAATGTAAATTATTGAAATTAAGTTGTAAATACTATGAAGGGAAGTACTATATAAGTGTACGTTAATAAGTGATACTTCACTATCTTAATATAAACTAGCAGAATATATCCACTGAAATGCAATGGGGAATCATTTCATACAGTTGCTACCGATATAAACATGTGAAAATAGTATATCCATTAAAATGGCATGAGAACAACACAAGATACATGCACACGGTCAAAAGCACAGGAACTCTTTATTATACAATGTCTGTATTTCAGCTGTAGTATTTCTATGCCCATGTGTGCATATTTTTTACCTTCAATTAAAGGTGAAGAAGTACAATTTCTTTATCTTCTTCACATCTAATTACCAGCTATGATGGACAATGAGAAATGACAGGTATGGCACCTAATTATCATTAGTTGGTAACAGCATGGAGGAACTACCAATTACATTTCTACACAGCATGTCTGGTAGATAAAAAGAGAAAGAAAAACAGCTGACTGATGAAAGCTGAAAACATGAGTGGACATTTATAATACTGTACATAAGTTCATCACTCATCCATCAAGCAGCAAATTTCAGCTGTCTGTGTTATATTCTGTTAAATGACATGATAAATGTAATTCGCTGAAAAGTTATTGTAAGGAACATTCCAGCATTCGTGTGGAGGGAAAGAACCGAATGCAAGACATGCATCAATCATGACATTGAGTAGTGTCATGATTAAAATTCAAGACCTTCTGAATACAAATTGGGACAGCTGTTCATGCATTATGAAGTTCAGTAAAGCAAGCTTCGTTACAGTGAACAGTGTTTAGCAGACACATTTTCTAGTGAAAATTCATTTTGTGCCCCTTATATCACCAGGGAAGCCAATGTAAGAGTCAAAACTTCAACCATGAGGATGGATACAAGACAAGTAAAGTCTGGTCTCAACTTGTTTCAGCCGAACTTTCTCCTTAACCCTGTGGCACGGAAAGTAGACAATAGTTGACACGCGGCATGATGCTGAGAAAACCAAATGCTGACTAGTCATTGCCAAGAACATGCAAAATAAAGGTGGCCATTTAAATTGCAGGTTTTTTTTTTCCCCCCTGGCACTTCTATCTGGTGCCACACGGCTAAACACACTCTACAATATGAGCCTGATTACCATTGCAAAACCTATACATCAAGCCACATCCTCTTTCAATTCATTCAACCTGAAGGCAGCGACTGTGATGTATGCCAAATGTATGAAGAAATTAAATCACTAGATGTGGCCAAACCCACACAGCTAAGATCAAACATTACATACAGGCTGCAGAAACCGAAAGATAGCAACAACAGTTACACGCCCACAGCACCCAATAAAATTCAGTGTAACAAAAGGACTTACCTATAGAAATATGAGCAACCTCTCACACTGTTATGGCTGAAGTGTTCGGCATTCTTTTCATTGCCAAAGTCTTCTAAGGGGTCTGACCACAGAAGATCACACATTGGGCCAAAGGCAGGAGGTTCTTTGAATCTGTCCAGCTGAAACATACAAATAAAAAAAAAAATCATTAATTTGCAGCACTTTTTACAAAATAATCAGCCCAAGTACAAGGTCTCTTTAGGAAGTACTGTTACTGAATCATATCTCTAGCGAGTTATACCACACTAGAATGCTGCTGTGAATAATGTGTACAGACCTACTTACTAAATTTCCAGGTGCTTTCACAACTCATTCATTGATGCCACTCATTCACGGTGTAACCTCTTAAGACATTCTTCAAATTATACACAAAACTTCAGTTTCTACCTCTCAAAGAACACTGCCTATGTCCATTACAAAGGCTAAATGTTCAATGCTGTTTATGGTAATAATCAGTGTAAACAACGAATTAATAACTCAAGTGCGCATGCTGTGAAATGAAGGAATACAGACTATTCGTCAAATGGCATAAGCAGCAGAAACTCTGTATGGGTCATATCCAGACATCTTAACACAAGATTTTGGAATGATATACGTCTCAGCATTTCACTCCACAGCTGCTGGTAAAATAGCAATAAAAAAGACGCTCATTTTGTGGCTTCTGAGGTGTCTAAATGTGCAGAAACTTAAATAAGCATCTTGACAAAACAATGCACCATGTGACAAAACATAAAGACACGGCTGTGATTCCGAAACTGAACAGCAACCAAAACACCAAAAATTCCCTTTCTAGCCACGATTGAGAAAACGTATGCTTGTATGTGTTGCAAAATTAAAGTAATGTTGACAGGTACATTATGGAGGTGTCACAAAATATCTGTATGCTCCACAAAGATCAGAATATAAACCAGTACCTAAATGTACTACTCATGTGACAACAACTCTGTGATGCAATGAATCACAAATGGATGCAGAAGTGGGAATCTGGCAAGTGAGAAATTCACAATCAAACTGCATTGTGTCCACTCACCCCAGCACTTGCCAAAATTGTCTTTGGGTAGCTCAGCACATAGCAAACAAAACAGCCTCTCCGTTCACCACACACGCTCCCTGTGACTTTCTTTTTTCTCTAGGAAACTTCGACAGGTACAAGAATGTTTAACCCTTTGACGCCTAACGACCACTACAGTGGTCGTACCGCACCGCTAACCTCTAAACGCTGCATTTTATATATTTATTCAACAAATATAGGTACTGAATATTTTAAACACGGTATATACTCTCCGTGTTTTTCCTCTTCAAAATGCAGTTTGTTTCATAATTCTAATGTATTTGGTTCCTGTTTTATTCACATTTTATATACAGAGTGTGCTAAAATTTGAAAAAAATAATTCCGGCGCCAAAAGGTTAAAAGCGCGTTATTTAATGACCCGGGCATTTGCTGTGATTATGTAGCATGTGACGGATTAATGAATGAGCCTGGAGCAACCAGCAATGATACTGACAAGGGAAAACCGAATACTTGGACGAAAACCTGTTCTAGTACAATTTTGTCCACCATAAATCCCACATGCACTGGCCTGGGATCAAACCAGGGTTTTCGTGTCAACAGGCTGGCGGTTAGTCAACACAGCGACGTCACGCCATATTGACAACGACAAGTTGGTGAAATACCGAGAGAATATCTTCAGAATTTACAAGGGCACCGAGCTCGGTGTTGTGGGCAGATCGCCCGGGTTCATCGGACAGTCCGTAGAAGCGGATCTACTTCCTGGAACTCGTGATAACTTCTAAAGGTCGCATTCATTTCGACCATAGCGACTGTTTTAGTTGCAATGAACGCCAGTAGCGTTAGCAGTGCAAATATTTACGTTTGCGTGACCTCCAACCCAAAACAACTGAGCCTGTTATTCTACGTTCAACCAGTAGGCAGCTGCGATTAAACAGAAACTGGCACAGAGACGGTAGATTCGAGTTTTCTGGTGATATATTGTGCCTAGAGTTCCCGAAATACTTTTAAGAAAACTTGCCACATTTTCGGAAATGTCTACTAAAAAGCACATTCATTTGGGGGAGAGGAGAGGGGAAACATTTCAAAGATCGTATTTTCCACAGGCGAACTGACACTCATACATCCACAAGCGCCACGTAACACCCTCTTGCCCATGAGCAGCCATTATATTTTAATCAACACTAAACGGATCCAGCAATAAAGCTGTGCGATGTGTATGAAGGACCAACAATATGCACTTGATTCAAATGACGTACTTTATTGCTACATTTTCACCTACATGTTTCCGCTGGTATTCCGCCCAAATTCAGGGTGACATTTCTGTTACAAGACTACAGTGTGGCCAAACGTGTCAAATTACTCCACAATATTTAAATTCATATTGGTTAGAATTTCCTGTAGGACGATGGTATAAAATTATATAAAATAAAATAAAATAAAATAATATATAGATTATAAATGCCAGAAGTTAAAAGAGTGTACAATCGGCAAGTGTGGTGGGTTTTAGTCCAAAGTACGTGATGCTGTGTTGTGTGGCTGGTGGAAAGCGGCATTATATGACATTAGACAAGCAGACTGTATGTATAGCACACACAATTAGTGGCATGTTGTTTGTGGAAGATCCACAAAATTTGATGTTTATCATAACTTACACGCTACGATTACACAACACTGCTAACACTACCAACCGAATGCTGACTTCCAACAACACACGCATGAAACCGAACACAACGAACAAGGAACTCGCTAACCACTGGTGTATGATAAGGACAAATCTACCACACCAGAAAGCGGGACATTTGGGCGTTCCTGAAGAAAGTTCTCGGGACACAAGACATATTTCCTTCAATAACGGGACAGTCCCGGGAAAAACAGGACGAATGGGAAACCTTTTGTAGTTTTTAATACTTTATTTTCTTTGAAACGACTATGCTAATTTTATATAATAAAACCTTGATTATTTGTGTTCCCTTCTTTCTAACCTCCTCTATCGCTGTTTGTCCACTATTTTACAGCGTCCTCTTTCTTTGTGATAAGCACATGGTAACCATAGTTACGACACACCTTAATAAAACCCACACCTTCGTCGACCATTTATGTCAAGGTCCGGACTTTTTGTACGCGGTTCCCATTTCTCATGCGCACTGCACGTTTCCTTTCAACTGCCTTCATTTCCAATAAGCACGCTGCTCTCACTGCAGACGAAAGCCTATACTTCGTCGAAACACAAGCAGTAACTCTGTGCAAGAAACCAGAAGCAAGGTATCAACGGGCGATTTTGAGGTACTCTCGGAGCCGGGATAGTTCAGTCGGTATAGTAACTAGCTACTGGCTGGGTAGCAGAAATTTCTCTTTCTACCAAGCGTCCAGACAGGCACTGGGGTCCACCCTGCCTCCTACTCAAAGGGGACCGCAGGTAAAAGGCCCGAGGTATGCAGCCGATCTCATCCGGTGCAGAGACACTCCCACACTTGCCTTCACTGCATTCACAGAGACAACTTACTTGAAAGTACGAGGACTGTCCGGAAAGTATCCGGCCATTTTGAATATCTCGAAAAACCGGTCGCGTGGCCTTGCTGTAATACGGCAGCCTGTCCGAGGAGACCTTACTGCGCTTCCGTGAACAGTCACTACTCCGTGGGGCTAGTCAGCCGGCAGTGAGACGACGCTGACTGAGCTTGTGTACTGCGTGACCGTCGCATTCACAAATCTCCTCCCTTTCAACGGCGATTTTAGTTTTGGGAAAACCCGGAAGTCGCAAGGCGCCAAATCTGGGCTGTAGGGGGGGGGCTAACAGACCTGTGTGATGCGATGTTTTGCCCAAAAAAAGTCTGTAAGAGAGCTGTAGAATGCGCAGTCGCATTATTGTGATAAAGCTAATATGCTCGCTCGGCCATTGTGAATGCGATGTCCTGCTACTTGCGGTTGCATGCAAGTTACTTGGGGGGGGGGGGGGCATAAGGGCTTGTCTGTAGCCCGAAAAATGAAC
>Ga0123357_10006382_pt1 | contig 14369 bp, 20 predicted proteins | sample TergutEmb28metaG_FD_89873 | JGI IMG/M metagenome (GOLD analysis project Ga0123357, IMG submission 89873) | Embiratermes neotenicus P4 segment gut microbial communities from Petit-Saut dam, French Guiana - Emb289 P4 | ecosystem: Host-associated > Arthropoda: Insects > Digestive system > Gut ...
GGAATTTTTGTGCACATCAAGACCTACAAATGTGATACTCTTCTTCATGACCTGCCTCCTTGGTTGTGGCTCTGAGCCGTGTTGATTTCTTCTCCACAGCATAACCCACGTTTGCTAGGTTGGTAGGTCCTTTTTCTATTTCCTACTGATAACCATTATGTCTACTTTACCTTTCGCTTCTGGTTACAATTACAGATAAATATACTGTTCCCATAATTCGAGGGGATAGATTTTTATCTTCGTAGATTGTATGTAATTCGTGAAATGGAAGCCCTGAAAGGCTTCTGCTTTGCGGAAGCTCTTGCTTCATAATCATAAATATTCCTTTCTTATTGAACCCCTTGCAACTTTATCAAATTACGCTGTAAAACCTTATCATTCATGGTGAATTATAATATCTACACATTCCCCATTCTTGGAATGGCATAGACCTTGGGCATATTTTATCTAATTTTTCTTCCAGTTCTTTCTGTTTTTCTTCTTTAGCTTTTTTAGCTTCTTCAGCTCTTTTAACTTCTTCTGGGTCAGTATGAGCCTTATTCCAATTTTCTTGAAAACTTGTGATTGATGACCTGCTCATTTCATTCAAGGGTTCATCTGCCGGTTCATTTGTAATTTCACCTTTGACTGTTATATCTGTCACAACAACCTTTTTTCTTCTATGACTATGCTTTTTTATAGGTTTTTTTGTAGTCTGTTTTTTAGTAGCGTCTGCATAAACCTGCGAAGATAAAGCCGAAAAGCAAAAAGAAACTAAGCATATAAAAATAATCTTTTTCATTTATTTACTCCATTATTATTGTTGTAATTGTTTTTTTATTTCTTCTGCCTGTAAATCTACTTCTGAATTTACTACACCTCATAAAAGTTTATGCTCTTGTTCAATGTCTGCTTCAGGTGGAATTAACTGTTGATGAATCTTCATGATTGCCTGAACTGCTAATTTTTCCAATTTGTCCCCCTACACGGTTATTTTCTCTATTTTCCAATTTGTTATTTTTTGGCATAAAGGCAGTTCTAAAGATTCCTGCTGACTTAGATGATGAGTAGCCACTAACATATTTGTTGACTATAGTCAACAAATATGTTTTTCATGGCGTGCTATCGTCCAATGTATGAAAGGTTTATCGATTGAAACTGCATTTGGGCAAGTTATAAAGGAGTTGCGAAAAGAACGTAAGCTCTCTCAAGAACAGCTTAGCTACGATAGCTATCTCGATCGGAGTTATATTTCGCAATTAGAACATGGCAGGAAACAACCTACTATTTTGACAATTTTCCAATTAGCTGATGCTTTAAAAGTAAAACCAAGTGTAATTATAGCTGAGGTAGAGCGACTAAGCGGCTTAACATAAAAAACTTGATGAACTTCTTTTTGTTTCTGTAGTGATCCAATCCATACATCATTTTCAACTGGTGACAATTTGTCACCGTTTCATTTCCTTTACAAAATCGGCCACAGACATTGAATTTTTAGGGATTTTGCCGTCTATCATATCTTCAACTTCCTGTATGGCTGCCAGCGTCACAGCGTTTGGTTGATTCAATGGTTTAGTCATTGCCGTTACCACCTTTCAATAGTCGTTTCCCTGATTCTTTAGCGTTAAGTTTGCTTACGGCAGGCTTGCCTGTGCTTTTCTCGATCTGCTCACGGGCGACTTTTGCGGCTTTTGCGCCTTCCTTAGCGACTACCGCACTTTCATTGAAGCCGCTGGGCTGTCGGGCGGCGGATATGTCCGTAGCGGCGACCTCAGCAAGCATGTTAAGTACCAATTCGGTATTGGTCATGTTGTCACGCAGGTTTTCTTTTTTTAGCCCTTTGTATTTTTTGTATTCGCGGGTGTTCATGCCGCTCCAAGTTTTGCTCATCAGATCAGTGAGCGCAGCGTATTCCTCGCCTTGCTGCACACTGCTTTTATCCCACTCGTCAGTCAGTGATTTTCGAATTTCGATGGACTTAATTCGTTGGTTAATCCAATTTTCGCTATATCCCAAGCGACGGTAGTTTTGTATTGCGCGGTCAATGGAAAGCTCCGGGTCACCCATTTCATCAATACGCTCATTTCCCACTTTTGCCAGCCACAGCTTGAATGGCTCGGCTTTTTTGCTTGGTATGGATTGAACGAGGCGCAAAACTTGCTCTGTGTCAGCAACATCGGTAAGACGCATTTTGCCATCTGGAGCAGTCATTTTCAACTGGTAACAATTTGTTACCAGTTCATTTCCTTCTTCAGCTAAACGGCCTTTCAAAACTTTCCAATACTTTCGAGCAGTCTGATAATCGCTGTCAGTCAGCACAGCACAAATATCAACAATAGAAAACCACCATTTTTCGTTTTGCTCGTCCCATTCGTAGCGAACGCGCTTATCTTCAAAAAGTTTGATTTTGTTTTTAAAGTTACTCATTGTCATTACCATAGTTGGATTTGCCCACTCTCTTATTCTTTGTTAATTGCTTGAGTGACTTGTCAAAATCAGAAACAATCTTTTGAGTTTTGTTGAAAATATCATATTCTTCTTCGGCTGTTGCGTCAGCCTTCGCTTTTGAGGTTTTGCCTTTGTTTGTTAAAAGTTTAAATTTTCTAAAAGCCAAAAACTCATTGGCACTTGCCACAAACTCATTCATAGTGAATGTGTTTTCGCCTTCAATCAAGTCCTCTATATAATCGAAGTAACCCGTTATCGCACGTTCCAAGCGTTTTATATCTTTTTCAGGTAAATAATTTTTTGCAATGGTTACGTCCGACTTCAAAATGCGGCCATTGGGAGCGTTTTTCCAAGTCGTCAGTCCCATATGTCTCTTGTTGCTGTTCGCATTTGCATAAATTATTTCTGCAGCAGTCTGCCCGGTTATCGCATAATGGAACTTGTTTTGAATGGTTGCGTAGAAGTCTTGTGTTAGCTGTGAATTCTTGTTGTAGTCAATACTGCATTCAGCGAAGATGTCGGTGATTTGTTGCCAAATTCTGCGCTCACTTGCACGAATGGAACGAATACGTTCCAATAATTCCCGAAAATAGTCTTTACCAAAAAAGTTTTGCCCTTGCTTTAACCTTTCATCATCAAGTACAAAACCCTTTTGAATGTATTCCTTTAATGTCTTTGTTGCCCAAATTCTAAACTGTGTTGCTTTTTTGGAATTTACTCGATAACCAACAGAGATAATCATATCAAGGTTATAATGGCTAAGCTCTCTTTTTACTTGTCTTTTACCCTCAGTCTGAACTAACAAGAATTTCTTGTGAGTTGCTTCCGCGCTTAATTCTTCATCTTTGAATATACCATCAATATGCTGGCTTACGTTTTGTTGCGTTGTATTAAATATTTCCGCGATTTGGTTTTGCGAAAGCCATACCGTTTCATCAGATACGGTAACTTCAACATTAACGTCACCTTGCGGTGTGTGGTATATTAAAAAAAGAGGATTTTTCCTAATATTGCTCACCTTACACTCCTTTGATTTCTGCGACAATGGTGTTTATTTTTTTGTTTTTTCTTGTCGATACTGTTTTTTTCACATTATCATCAGATTAACATTAAATAGTGATCCAATCTATACATCATTTTATCCCTTAGATACTTTTATCTTTTGACTTCACCCCTTTTTAGGGTTATGTAAAGTGGAGTTTTCACTGACTTTCTATAAATGGTTTATTTATGATTCAGCGTACCGCACTAATATATTCCCGAGATTTTGACAATTTCTCTTATGGCGACAGCCACCCTTTCCAGCCACAACGATTCAAGCTTGTTTATGAGCTTATTATGGCTTACGGTTTGGACAAGCTTCCAAATTCCATAATATGTGAAGGCGCCAGAGTAACAGAAGAGCAGCTTTTAACATTCCATGATAAAGTGTATCTCCAAAGAATGCGGGAATTCAGTGCTTCAGACAGACCTCACGCGGATTTTCTTTTTGGTCTTGGTGATAGTGAAAATCCGGTATTTAAGGGGTTTTATGACTGGGCTTGCCGAGGCACGGCTGGTACTGTTGAAGCTGCCAGATTGGTGAGCGAAGAGGGTTTTTCTGCCGCTTTCAATCTTGCGGGTGGTTATCATCACGCTCACAGGGCAAAGGCTTCCGGGTTTTCATATATTAATGATGCTGTTATTGCCATAAACACTCTCCTTGAGAAAGGCAAGCGGGTTGTATATCTTGATCTCGACGCGCACCACGGGGACGGAGTGCAGGAAGCTTATTACGATACAGACAAAGTCCTGGCTATCTCCCTTCATGAAAGCGGGCTCTACTTTTTTCCGGGAACAGGATTTGAAAATGAGACTGGAACCGGCGCGGGTAAAGGGTATTCGGTGAATATCCCTCTTTTGGCCCATACTGATGACGCCCTTTTTATGAAAGCTTTTGATGAAGTTGCATATCCACTTATTGCGGCATATAATCCTGATGTTATTGTGACGCAGTTAGGAGCCGATACTTTCCGTACAGACCCGTTGACTAATCTTGAAATAACGACACACAGTTATGTATATATTTTGAAAAAGTTAAAGGCTCTGAAAATACCTTGGGTTGCGGTGGGTGGCGGTGGTTATGACCTCATTAATACTGCCCGTGCCTGGACATTAGTTTGGAGCATAATGAATGGTGTGGAGCTTGCGCCTAAGCTTCCGAAAGAGTTTATTGAGATTATTGAACCTTTAGGGTACAAGAACCGTATGCTTATTGACGCTATGCACTGGGCGGAAGAGACTGAGCGAAACGAAGCATTGGATGCTGTTGAGAAAAGTATAGGCTATATTAAAAAAGAGGTGTTCCCTCTGATCATTGGTCAATATGGCACAGTTACCAGGCAATAAGCAGATTTACAGTAGCAGCGGAGAACAACTTACCTCTCTTTACTCCATTAATCTTCTTGAGGAAAATGAGAAAGAGAGAATATATCGGCAGCTTATACCTGAACGGCTGTTTAAGATGTTGAATCTGTCCTATGATAGTTTTAAAGGGGGAGATGGAGCAGAGCTTGTAAAGTTTATCGCTCCAAAGGGTCTTGGGCTTTTGCGTATTGAAATCAGGGCAAATCCTGAAGATGATGATACGGTTTTCTTTCTGGATCTTGCGGATACCAGCTACCGGCAGATTGAGCTTGCGTTATGTATTATTGCTAACCCCTGCGCGGAACGCTTTGATGTTGCTAAAGACCTTTTTGGGAATAGAAACTGGTTTGGAAGCAGCGGCAGGAATATACCTGAAGAGATTAAAGCTATGGAAGCAGGTTTATTTCCTAATCAGACCAGGAGAGGATTACGAATGTTCGGAGAGTTTTTCAGTAAGCTCGAACTGTTCGCTGATTCTCTTGGGATTGAGATGATTGAGGCTGAGCCTCTTACTTATGATAACGCGGTAAGGTATGAAAAGTACGGATTTGATTATCTTACCGGGCGAAGACTGATGATGGAAATTAACCGTGAGTTTGCCGCTGGGGGCATTCTGATAAAACGGTTGGATAATTCCACGCCTTTTCGGATTCCTGGTATGGAAAAAACAGTGAAAGGTAGAAGTTGGGCAATTTATGATGGTATACTTGACGAGCCTTGGGATGATATAAGGATATATAAGATTATAGGTGTTGATGCCAAAGTAAATACTTTCAGCTTTATGTGACGCAGTACCTATAGTGTGGAGTGTGAAGAGTGGAGTGTGGAGTTAAATTCCCCTCTGTGGAGGCATTGTTTACTTTATATTGTCATAGCGCAATGGTTATGCTATAATACCCTTAAAACAAAGGGGGGATATTATATGCAATGCGTGCACTGTGGAAGCACTAACTATACAAGAAACGGCAGTTATAAAGGGATACAGCGTTACAAATGCAAAGATTGTAAAAGAGCTTTCAGCGACAAGCCTCGAAAGTTCTCTTATTCTGATAAAGAAAGATTTTTGCAGATGTATATGAACAATGTGGGAATACGCAAAGCAGCTTTATTTATGGGGTGCTCCTCGTCCTTGTTAGTGAGGTGGGTACGGGAGTTTGCTGATAACCTTCGTCGGCAATTACAAAAGGCTTATATAGAAACAGAAACCAAAATCCCAGACATAATAGAAATGGATGAAATATATACCAGAGTAAAAAAGGGGCAAACAGAGTCCAAGTATGGACTGCTTATTCTAGACGGCGAGGTAAAATTGTTGCATATGTAATAGGCCAAGCCAAAGAAAGTGCAATAGAACTTTATAACAAAACATTACAAGCAGTTGGTAAAATAGGTCATATTTACACAGATGCTAACAGTTGTTATAAAGAAATGTTCGCCCGTATAGGAATATCGCACAAACATAGCATAATGGATGACAAAAGCGAGACACACCGAATAGAAAGCACAAACAGCAGCATAAGAGACAATCTAGCAAGATTTAATAGAAAGAGCAAAAGGTATAGCAAGCGTTTTGACATGCTGAGTGATACATTGCTACTATTTTTTAACAGCAAGAGATTTGCTATCAGTATAAAGTGAGCAATGCCCTCCTTGGAGGGGTGGACGCGAAGCGGACGGGGTGGTTCAGATGTAGAGATGATCGTCCACCGTCGCTCGACAGTACTACAAAAGCAACATAGCGGCCGGCCATTAACCCGCGCCGAAGAAAAAAGGATTAGAGATGGACGATAAAGAATTGTTTGCAAACGAGATAAAAATCCCTGGAGCTAAATATTACACTCCGCCCCCTTCTGCAATTCTTACCGGAAGGGATAATAAGGTACAGATACCATATGGTGATCTTGTAATACCTCTTCTTAATGAAGATTTCGACTCTCTTGATGGGTTAGAGCCTTCCTATGACGCTGTTGGACGCGGCATTTATTATGCTTTGCGCTTTAATCCTGATATTCCCCTTGCGTCAAGGTATGCCACTCTTTTAAGAGATGCTTATCCGCATATTATGGCTGAAATAGCGACTAATTTTATGATGCTTGATAAGAAAGATGTTGATATCCCATATCTTGACAGGAAAATTACTTATCTTAAAATTTTCGCTCTGCTGGATCCTGAGAATTACCTTTTTCCGTTTCAGATAGGTTCAACTTTTTTTGTAAAGGGCTTGGCAATTGAGGCTCTGAATAATACGACTATTTTTTTATATAAGGCTGAGAGTTATTTTAAAAAGGCGTTGGAGCTTCACCCAGGTGACGTGCAGGTAAAATACCAGCTTTCTGAATTAAGTTTTCTCCTTGGAAAATATAACGTAGCCGTTTCAATCTGGGAAGATGTGATGCCTGATCTTTCCGCTGAAGTTCAGGAGAAAGTCAGGAAAAAAATTGAATTGCTTAAGTCAGATTACTTTCCAATAATTCCGGCTGTTGACTACCTGCAAGGGGCAGGGGTAGGCGTTGAAGCTTTTGAGGCCGGAAATTATGAAGAAGCAATCGCGATAATCCTTGATGTTCTGGCTGCTCTTGAAAAATTTGAAGGACTCCCTTTAGCGGAGTTAAATTATGTTGTGGGAGTATGCTATTATCGTCTTGATATTCCGCTGTACGCTGAAACTTATTTGAAAAAAGCTCTGAAACTTCAGCCGGATTATCCTGAAGCTCTGGATTTACTGAAAGAGCTTGGAATCGAGGGGTGATTATGTTCGGGTTTAGTGCTGCGGACTGGATATTTATAGCTGTGGTAATGGTTATTATTTTTGTTTGTGTTATAGCAAGTGATATGAGAAAAAATAAATAAAAATGGCTATATTGATTTTTATAAGAGGAGTTTGACTGTTGGGAATATTTAAAAAATTAAAAACTCTTTCCACCTCTAGCAGCGAAGTTAAACAGGATTGTTCTCTGCTTAATAAAAAAGAGAAGCAGGGTGTTGGAATACGTATTGAGCATATGGATAAATCTTTCGGCTCAAACCATGTTCTTAAAGATATAAACCTTGAAGTGTTACCCAGTGAAATCTTTTCTATAATAGGGCCGTCAGGTACAGGCAAAAGTGTTCTTTTAAAACATATTGTAAAGCTTATCGAACCTGATAACGGCCAGATATATATTGATAATTATCCGATTTTTAATGTTCCGGAAAGTGAAATACCTGATTACAGGTGCAGTATGGTTTTCCAATCGTCAGCTCTTTTTAATTCATTGACTGTTGGTGAAAATGTAGGCCTTTGGCTGAGGGAAAAGAGAGTTTGCAGTGAAGATAAAATTAAGGAGATAATCAGTGAGAAATTGACCCTTGTTGCTATGGAGGGGAGCGAAAGTTTAAAAGTTTCTGAACTTTCGGGCGGCATGAGAAAGAGGGTCGCGATTGCCAGGTCTCTTGCTATGAATCCCGATCTTATTTTATACGACGAACCTACTGCGGAACTTGACCCGATAAATACTGATGAACTTGCCAGTACAATCCTGGGCCTTAAAGAAAGAGTAAAAAACACTACGGTTATAGTTACTCATGACCTTAATTTTGCCCTCTATATTTCAGACAGGATTGCCATGATTTCGGGAGGAACTATTGTCGAGGTAGGCAGTCCAAGCGAGATAAAAAACAGCCAAAATCCGATTGTGAAAGCGTTTATATATACTACTACAAAAGGGATAAACAACTGATTCAGAGCAAATAGTATGGGAAGAGTCCTTATTATAGATAGCAATAAAGAGTTTGCTGAGAGGTTAGCTAATCATATCAATAGCGAATATCCTGTTCTGACCGCTGAAATATGCGGCGAACCTGATAAAGCTTATAAACTTATTAAAGATGGTAAAAATGACCTTCTTATTTTAGATATGGAAATCGGAGAGGGTGAAGGGGCGAAAATATATCATTTCGCAATGGAAGAGGGGATTGATAAAAGCCGTATAGTTATTATTTCGGATAAAGAGCCAGATACAATCCGCCAGTTTTTTCCGACAGGTACATGTCTTGCTGTTTTAAATAAAAGAGAACCGAAGCAGAAAGAAGCGCTTGATATGGTATTAACTTCGATACAACGTAAAGCAAAACTTTCATAATAAAAAATAGTTGATAGTAGTTTATAGAGGCTAAAATGAAAGGTAAAAATATAGTTCTGACTTTATATAACAGAAATTATATAAGAACTGACTGGAATAAAAATTTTATAAATGAAGATTTTGATCTTAAAATCAAAACAATGTCTGATGAACTTTTAAAATATAATATAAAATTGGAGCTTAAACGTAATAATGAAATAACTATTGATATAAACAGTTATGCGGATTTACTGAATTCAATAAAAATTTCTTCTCCAGATGACGGTTTTATGAATAAATGTATTGCTCATATTATTGGACAAAGCCAAAATCTGAACCTTTATGAAGATATTATCCGAGCTGTAAAGCGGGTAGCATTTGCCCCTGAAACAATCATGCCTGATGACGAGAACAGAAAAGTTTGCCACAACTGCGGGTGTGGGTGCTAAATCAGATTCCGCAATTTAATTTGAGGTAGTCGCAATGAAAAAAGTTGGTCAAGTTTTATTTATTATTGGGATCGCCATTCTGGTTGTATGGTTAATTCTCTTGTTTGTTCCTTTATCAGTGGAGATTAGCGATATTGAACTAGTCTCAGTCGTTATTCCAGGTGTTATTCTGTTTAATGTTGGCCTTATAATCATAGGAATAGCGCGGCCGAGTAAAGCGATCAGGAATGGCCCTTTGGTTCGAGGCAAGATTATCCATAAAAGCGGTGGGGAAAGTTGGTGGAGCAGGCATAAAACGGCGAATTCGGCTGCCACTTATTTCTGTTACACGATGCAATATACGACTGCTGACGGTCAGCAGATAACATCAAAAACAAAAACATATATTGACTTGAGCAAAGATAATCCCGCCCCCGTAAGATATAATCCCCAAAAGCCTGAACAGTGCATGATTGATGAAGACGCATATGTGAATGCCACATTTTTCAAAGAAGACCTTGCCAAACAAGATCAAATGAATTTTGTGAATCAGGGACAAACACAAATGAATTTCGATCCAATGCAGCTCCAAGCGCAGATGATGAATAAAGGCGTGACTACGCAGGCGGCAATGGATATAAGGAATACGGGTGTGCAGGCAAAAGGCGTAGTTTTATCAGCTCAGCCCACCGGCAAGATTGTTGGCAACAATGGCGAAATGGAATTGAAAATAGAGGTTACCAAGCCGGACGGTAACCAGTATCAAACCACTGTAAGAAAAGCAATCCCGCCAATTGCGTTGCCATACATACAGGCAGGGCGGGTTATTCAGGTTTTTTATAAGCCGGAAGACGAACAAAATATTACAATCGGGTTGTAGAATGTTCACAATAAGGACGGTATCAACCAGACCATCACCAAGATGGATTATAAGATAAAAAAATCATGCTATACAATCCCAATATTCATCACCGCCGCAGCATTCGTCTGAAAGGATACGATTATTCACAGGCGGGGATGTATTTTGTGACGATATGTTGTCAGGATATGGCATATCGTTTTGGGAAAATAGCAAATGGAGAAATGATATTGAACGGTTATGGGGAAATTGCCTGTGAGGAATGGGGAAAATTATCGGAACGATATCACAATGTCTTATTGGATGTATTTCAAATTATGCCAAATCATATTCATGGTATTATCGCATTGGTAGGGGCGACCCTTGCGGTCGCCCTGAATGAAAATGCGGATGACCTGAATAATTGGGCAGGGGCAAGCCCTGCCCCTACGGTTACGGTTGGCAATATTGTCGGCGCATACAAATCATTGGTTGCAAATCAATGTTTGAAAATATGCAAATCGCATAATGAATACATGGGAAAATTATGGCAGCGCAATTACTGGGAACACATCATACAAAATGAAGAATCGTATCTGCATATTGCTGATTATATAATCAACAATCCTGCTAATTGGCAAAATGATGAATTTTACGCAGAATAAATTATTCTCTGCAAATCAAGAGGTTAAACAAAATAATGAATAACAAATGGATATGGGTAGTTGCAGGGATTTTTGTTTTTATACTCTGCTTTTTTATTATTGTAGCGACAATAGTAAGACAGGCTTTTAATGGCAGTGACGATGTTACAGTCGGCGATGGAGTTGGTGTTGTGGAAGTTAGAGGGATCATATCAGATTCTGAAGAGACTGTGAAGCAGCTAAGAGATTTTGGGAAAAATAACAGAGTTAAAGCTGTAGTTCTCAGAATTGATTCTCCGGGAGGTGTTGTGGGTCCTTCTCAGGAGATATGGTCCGCCGTTAAGGATCTTGCTAAGAAGAAAAAAGTTGTTGTTTCAATGGGGAGTGTGGCCGCATCAGGGGGGTATTATATCGCGGCTCCCGCGACTGAAATTTACGCTAATCCAGGGACTATCACCGGCAGTATAGGTGTTTTGATGAAATTTTCCAATATTGAGGGACTTATGAGGAAAATCGGATTAAAGTCCTTCACCATCAAGGCGGGACAGTTTAAGGATATCGGCTCTCCGGACAAACCAATGACTAAACAGGAAAAAGAGATGCTCCAATCTGTAATTGATAATACGCATATGCAGTTTATTAAAGCTGTGGCTGAGGGGAGACATATTCCTGAAACGGAAGTGATAAAAATCGCAGATGGCCGGATTTTTACCGGCGAGCAGGCAATGGAAGTAAAACTTGTGGATCATCTGGGGACTCTACAGGACGCTATAACTGAAGCGGGAAGGTTAGGGGGGATCAAAGGCGAACCTAAAGTTATAAGAACCCCTAAAAAACGTAACTCTTTTCTTGATCTGCTTTTAGAGAGGAGCGCCGGTGAATTTGGAAGTATGATGAAGAAGGAGAAAGATTTCAGTATAAATTATGAGATGCAGGGTATGGGAGAGTAGCGGGTGCTTCGCTACCTTTTGAACAGGCTGTTAACCCTTATTCCTCTTTTAATCGGAATTACTCTTATAACTTTTGTAGTAATACATCTTGCGCCAGGTGAGCCTGTTGATATGCAGACGGCGTTGAGCCCGAAAGCCGGCGCTGAAACCCGCGAAAGGTTAAGAGAGTTTTATGGATTGAATCAACCTCTGCATAAACAGTACTTTTCGTGGTTAAGCCGCCTTTCAAAACTCGATTTCGGCCGTTCTTTCGCTCCTGATGGCCGGCCTGTCCTGGAAAAAATCAGAGAGAGAATACCGGTAACACTTTCCATTAATCTTATTGCCCTTATTTTAGAAGTTATTATTGCAGTTCCTATAGGGATTATTGCCGCTACGCATCGTAATTCCCTGATAGATAAAGGGATTACCATATTCGTTTTTATTGGGTTTGCCATTCCGACTTTCTGGCTGGCTCTGGTTTTGATGTATGTTTTTGGGGTAAAGCTTGGCTGGCTGCCGATTTCAGGCCTTCACTCCCTTGGAAGTGATAACTTCGGCAGGTTAGAGTGGCTGCTGGACGTTTCAAGGCATCTGGTATTACCCCTTGCTGTTGCGACATTCGGAAGCCTTGCCGGTCTTTCTCGTTATATGCGTTCAACAATGCTGGATACCATAAGCCAGGATTATATAATAACAGCCCGCGCAAAAGGCTTATCGGAAAGAGCGGTTATTTACAGGCATGGGCTGCGTAATGCGCTCTTGCCGCTTATAACAATTCTTGGCTTTTCTGTTCCGGGACTTATTGGCGGAAGCGTCATTTTTGAAACAATATTTGCTATACCGGGAATGGGGCAGCTTTTTTACATGAGTGTAATGGCAAGAGATTATCCTTTAATAATGGGAATTCTTGTTATAGGGGCATTCTTAACTCTTATCGGTAATCTAATGGCTGATATTGCGTATGCTTTTGCTGATCCAAGGATAAGACATTGAGCAGGGTGAATTGTGGATAAAGGCTTTTTTTACAACAATATGATATGGCAAAGAGCTAAGTCTAACCGTCTAGCGATTGCAGGTACTCTAATTATCTTAATACTTTTCATTATCGCTCTCTTTGCGACCTATATAACGCCTTTTGCCCCTAATGATATTGATGCGTACCATGTGCTTCTGCCACCGTCAAAAATCCATTGGTTTGGAACAGATGAACTTGGCAGAGATGTTTTTACCAGAGTTATATTTGGTACGAGAATATCACTTACCGTTGGATTTGTGGCTGTGGGAATAGCTACTTTAATCGGTACTATTGTCGGGTTATGCGCTGGTTATTATGGTAAAATAGTTGACCAGATACTTATGCGCTTTTTGGATATAATGCTTTGTTTTCCCACCTTTTTCCTTATTCTCGCAGTAATCGCAATGCTTGAGCCCTCTATTCAATACATAATGATAGTTATAGGCCTTACGAGCTGGATGGGAGTTGCCCGTCTTGTGAGAGCCGAAGTGCTCTCCATTAAGGAGAGGGATTTCATAACTGCCGCCAGATCAATAGGAGCTTCGGATTTTCGCATAATTTTCCGGCATATTCTTCCTAACTCAATATCTCCGATACTTGTAACCGCGACTTTAGGGGTTGCAGGCGCGATTCTTACAGAATCAGCCCTGTCTTTTCTCGGTATTGGCGTTCAGCCGCCAACTCCGAGCTGGGGAAATATGCTTACTTCAGGCAAAAATTATATTGAATTTGCCTGGTGGTTATCTCTTTTCCCCGGTTTTGCGATTTTTATAACCGTTATCGCGTATAATCTTGTTGGGGAGGGGCTGAGAGATATCCTTGACCCCAGAACTTAAAAAGTGTGGAGTGTGAAGAGTGGAGTGTGGAGTTAAAACTACCAAATAAAGGGCTGTGCGTAGGGGCGGCAACCTGCCGCCCGTGTTGTCGGGCGCACACTGTGCGCCACTACATTATATAAATAAAGGCTTTTATGAAAATTACAAAAGAAGATTTTGATATTTTATCTGTTGAAGACGAATTACGGGCTGATGCTCTTTGCCGTGATCTCCTTATGGAGTTTTATAACGATCTTACTAAAACTCTGCCAGAGGCTGAAGCAACTGCTATTGCGAATAGCGCGGACTATTTTTTGAGAGATTTTGTTATAGGCATGATGCAGAAAAATTTTCTGGATAAAGATTTAAACCTTGTCAGGCAATTTGCAGGTAACTGGTACATCGTAAACAGAATAGAGCCAGCTATGGAAGAGCTTTCATCTCTGTTGTCAGGAATTATGGAGTTTTACAGTTTTTTGCATAGCGCTGGTTTTATAGATGATGAGTTTTTCAGCAAAATTAAAAAAGAGTGCTCAGATGTTGAGTTCTATTCATCAAGAATTGAATCATTCTGGAATATAAAAGAGGATGGATACTATGAATGGGAGAGAGAGTGCTCTCTAAAGTAGTGTGGGGTTTGGAGTGTGAAGAGTGGAGTTCAACTTCACATTCTACACTCCACTCTTCACACTATCTCAGGAACGCCTTTCCACCGATTATAAACCCACAACCACTCATCCGGATATTTTGCTATATAATCCCCA
>Ga0123357_10006384_pt1 | contig 14368 bp, 11 predicted proteins | sample TergutEmb28metaG_FD_89873 | JGI IMG/M metagenome (GOLD analysis project Ga0123357, IMG submission 89873) | Embiratermes neotenicus P4 segment gut microbial communities from Petit-Saut dam, French Guiana - Emb289 P4 | ecosystem: Host-associated > Arthropoda: Insects > Digestive system > Gut ...
GTTACCTCCAAGATATTTTTTCAAGCTGACTCCGGCATACTTGTACGATCCGCCGGTGCCGAACTGTCCGTTATCGACCGTTTCTTTCGCTATCTGCTCGATGTAGGCGCAAAACGGCTGGCCACCTTTCAGTTTCTGAAAACAGGCTACAAGTTCCTGTGATGAATAATCGCCGTCTGTTTCGAGCATCTCTGCCGCTTTGCAAAGTATGTCTAAGTCTTGTTGAAGCTTTTCATTGATTTCCTCAAGTTCCTTCTTTCGGGCGGGAGAAGTTTTTCTCGAACAGACTGCCTTTTGCAGTTTGCCGTTCCATTCGTCAACGGATAAAACATAAGGAGTTGTGACTTTCCTTGTTATGCGGTGGCGGGTGATTCGCCACACAAGCGCTGCCTTTCCGGGTTTACTTTTGATGTTCCGGATGATAAGTTTATTAGTTGTTGTCATAAAATATAAATTTATTAGCGGGTAAAAATAAAACAAATATTTTACATGGAGCAGTTTTTCAGGGAAAAATTTAAATAAAATTGAAAAGTTGAATGAGGTCAATAAGAAAAAAACAAAGATAAATGTGAGCGATCATAAAATAAATTGTAATTTTGTGAAAACGTTATGCTGTAACAAATAGTGTATAGTACTGCAACTAAAAAACTTATTCGCATCCTGCGCCGGTCGATACTGTCGCTGGTTATTTTGGTATTGGGGATTTATCTGTTGCTGCAACTTCCACCCGTTCAACAAAAGATAAAAGAGCTTGCTTTGCAAGAAATTATGAAAAAGACCAAAAGCAAAATAAGTATTGGGAACCTGCGCTTTCGTCCTTTCAACACTTTGCAGTTAGAAGAAATCTATGCGGCTGACTTGCAAAATGATACGCTGTTTTATGCGAAGAAATTAAATGCGCATTTCGATTTTTTCAAACTCTTGCGTAAGCAATTCATTATTCATTCGGTAGAACTCGAGCGTTTTGATTTGCATATTTCAAAAGATAGCCTTAACGCCCCTTTTAATTTTCAATTTTTAGTGGATGCGTTTGCTTCCGACACTACCCAAGCGTCCGACAGTTCGAAACTGCAACTTGCAATTGACCGTATTCAATTAAAAGACGGGCAGTTGCATTATGATATTTTTTCCGAGCCGCTTCAAGATCCAAACCTGTTCGACGCCAATCATATTGTTATCAATAATTTACAATTCGACGCGAAACTGAATTTTAATAAACCGGAAGATTGGAGCAGTTCAGTTGAGAATTTATCGATGAATGAAAAAAGCGGTTTCGCGCTGAAACAACTGAAATTCCAAATCAAAGACAAGAACAGCAAAATTCGGATTGACAAGTTTTACATTTCACTGCCTCATTCGGAAGGAGAAATTAAAGAAGCGACTCTTGATTATACCGGCTTGCAACTCAATGAGATCCTGTCCGGCGCTACTTATTCGATACTTTTCACTTCCGGTAAATGGCATCTCGGTGATTTCAGTTATTTTTATCCGGCGCTTGCCGACTATTCCGATATGATTACCTGCTCCGGCGAAATTAAAGGAAAGTTTCCCGAAATCTCGTTGCCTCGTTTTGAATTGAATTACGGTAAGCAGTTTCAATTGACGTTTAACGCCGGCATAACCGATTATAATGCCTGGAAAACATCGGCTTTTGAACTGAACATAGAAAAGTGCATAGTCGATCCGACGCTATTCAAACTTCCCTTGCGCACGGATGCTATCTCTTTAGCAGGGAAAATCGCCGGTTCGCTGAGTAATTTGAACGCAGCGCTGACTGCCGGTAGCAAACAGGGAAATCTAACATTGAGCGGAACAGGGGGATATCTCGCTTCGACGGAAAGCGCCCGCTTCGATTTGAAGGCAGAATCGTCCGGATGTAATTTGAGGAATTTACTGTCCGACACCACGCTCGGCAATGCGTCGTTTCAATTGGCTGCACAGGGGACAGTCAGCGGCTGGAAGAAAATCGACGCAAAAGCAGCTGCCGAAATCCGCCAATTCGACTTTAAGGGACACAGTTATCATGATATTACCGTGAATGCAACTTGCACCAACGATAGCGCTTCGATTGATCTGATTAGCAAAGACCAGCATTTATCAGGCAACATCAGGGCGGATATTAAAGGTTTCGATCCTGAACTGATGAATGCGTCGGTTGCAATTGATGATTTGCATTGGACTGCGTCGTCGGAAAATTTCAATGTTTCACCGGTGACAATTTCGTATGTCGCCGGCGCTGACAAGCAAAAACAAATAAACGTGCACTCCCCCCTGTTAAACGTTCGAGGAAAAGGAAATTTTACTTACGATGAGATTACGGAATCTTTCAGTCAGGCATTTCCGGTCTTATTTTCTCAAAATCATTCCAAAATCAAGAGACAAACTTCGGAACGGGAAAATTTTGATTTTGTGGTTGGCATTCATCAGGCAAACGCCATCGCACAATTGTTGGGAGTGAAAGCAACTATTCCCGACTCGGCGCTTTTTATCGGCAAATACAGTAAAGAAGACGAAAATCTGAATCTGAATGTTACGGCATTTTGCATCTTCAATCAGTCGGATACGGCGCGGGTAGCGTTGAATCTATCCAATAACAGGGATGATGTCCTCGTTCAACTGGATGCAAATAACAAATCGAATCAATATGAGGTAGAGGGAAATATTGGAGCTGCAGTTAAATTTATCCCAAATCCAAAGGAACTTAAACCGGAGATAAACATTGCATTAACGCCCGGTTTGCTTACGGTGAACGGTACAACTTTCCGGATTAATCCGGCAGAAATCCTGATTAAAGATAATTATTACGAAATCAGTAATTTTGCTTTGCGGCATTCTACAACAGAATATCTGAAAGTGAGCGGGACGATATCGGACAATGTCACCGATTCACTCCTGATTGCCGTTAACCGGTTTGAAATCGGCACTGTTTTGTCTGCCCTGAAAAATAAAATCCCTTTATCCGGAACCGCATCGGGCGATATCACACTTTCCCGTCTGCTGGAAAACCCGCTTGTACTCACGCGCAATTTTACACTTGAAAACCTGGTATTCGATGAAAATCCGGTAGGAAATGTGCAATTGAGAAGCGCCTGGAGCTCCGAACGGCAAGGCTTGGCTTTACAGGCGACATGGACTCCTCCGGATGCGCCGGCATCCATGCTTTCCGGTTTCGTTTTACCTCAAAAAGATTCGCTGGCGCTGACAGCCGATATTCATGGAATCAAGCTGAAATGGTTGGACGGATATTTGCCTGATACTTTCGATGGATTGGATGGGGAATTGGAAGCAAAAATCAAAGTCAACGGAAAACCGAATGCGCCCGATGTGTCGGGTATGCTTTATTTGGATGGAGCGACTGTTGGCATTCCCATGCTCAACACCAAATACCGGATGACTGATTCTATTGCTTTAGAAAAAGACCGGATTCTTTTTCGGGATTGCAGGATTTATGATGATGCCAACCAATATGCAACAATCAACGGGAGTATTAGCCACACGCAATTTTCGTCTTTCACTCCAAAATTGACGCTCGATTTCGACCAGTTTTTAGTATTGAATAACAGCAACCAAACCGACAGTTTGTTTTACGGACTTATCCGTTTGGACGGCAATTTAGCTATCGTTTCTCAAAATAAAAACTGGCTGGTACAAGGAAAATTAAGCAATGGAAGAGCGAATAAAATCATGGTAAACCTTCCGGAGCAGGCTTTAGAGGCGCAACGTTACAACTGGTTGACTTTTGTTAATAAGGAAGATTCGACTGCAATCAACAAAGAGCGGACAGCAAATAGCTCATCCGATTTTTCGTTTCCAGTTCGGTTACAAATTACGCTTTCGGTTGACCCGAACTTAAGCATAGGAGCGGTAATCAATCCGGATACCAAAGATGCGGCGACAGTCACCGGTCGCGGCGTTTTGGATATTACTTATAATCTGAACGACGCTATTCCCCGCCTGTTGGGAAACTATGTTATCAACGACGGTAAATGCACCTTGTCGCTAAAAAATATTACGAAAAAAACTTTCCAGATTCAACCGGGCGGAAAGCTGAACTTTCAAGGCGATCCGACTAACACCACTTTCGATTTGACGGCAATATACAGCCTCCGGGCTTATTTGACAAGTCTTGATCCGAGCTTTACGACTATCGCGGGCGCTTCAAAAATTCCGGTCAATTGCCTGCTTACTGCCAGCGGAAAGATAGATAACATGCAGTTGAAATACCAAATTGCACTGCCTAATCAATCGGATGAAATTCAACGGAAATTAGACGGATTAATTTACTCCGACGAGATAAGAATCAAAGAAATTGCTTATTTGCTGGCGTTCGGTTCTTTTCTGCCGGCTAATTCGAACTCCATGAATATGGGGAATACTTCCATTTGGACGTCGCTGGCATCGGCTTCTATTACGACTCAATTAAATCATTTATTATCCGGCGTTTTGTCGGACAATTGGACTATCGGAACGGACTTGCACAGCAACGATTCCAACTTCTCGAATGTTGACATGGACGTCAATATTTCTACCCGGATGTTTAATGACCGGTTGACAATAAACGGTATATTGGGCTATCACAACAATACGGATCAAATTAATAATTTTACCGGTGACTTTAATTTGGAATATAAATTGACACCGAGAGGAAATGTGTTATTACAGTTCTACAATGTCACCAATAATCAATACTATGATAAGTCAAAATCGCCTTTAACTCAAGGCGTCGGAATTGTGTACAAGCGGGAAGGGCGTACTTTCCGGCAATTATTCAGGAGTTTGCGGTTGAAGAAAAAGTGAAAATTGCAGCATTATGTCATGCAAAATAATGGTGGTGGCAGCTTTTTATAACAAATATGTTTGGTTGCCTGAAAATTCCCACAGTTCAAAATCATAAGATTCAATATCGGGATTTGACATTTTGTAACCATTTGGATTCATGAAAGATAGACGGTTGAAAGCCACAGTTGCAATAATTCCAATTGGTGCATGAGCTTGTGCGTTGAAAAAACAACAATGCTTTATGGCGTGTCGCTTAATGAGGCTGTCAATATCAGGTACATTTGAAATGTCTTCTAGCGTTTGTTTTAGCTGCGATATTGCTTTATTCCTTTTTCCTGTTCTTAGTGTCCCGTTTTTTAACGTAAAATCAGGAACATACTCTTGTTTTGTATTCGTTAATTCATTTAACAAAAAATATTGCTTGTCAGAAGTATATACAATTAAATCGCAATTATCTTTATTGTTCTGAAATGTTTGTGGTAAAGATTTGAAAAATGACTCATAGTTAATAACATTTACTTCTTTAAGACTTGGATTACTGTATTTTGCAACTCCATTTCCTGACGGATAAATTAAGACCATATCATCTTTCAGGTCAAAATTAGTATTAGTCGTAGAAACAACGTTGACAGTAACACTTACAGTAAGTCCATAGTGAGATACGAAATTGTGTTCCAGCAAGTTCTTCATTATTACAACTGTTTATATTCGTCATAAATATCATTTATTGTTTCCGAAAGCGGATTTGTATTTATCAAACGTTCGTTTTGTATTTTCAAATCATTGATTATTCCGTTTTCTACCTGAAAAACAGACAAGTTTTCATACGCCAATTTTGCATTTTCAACCAATTTGTTCTTATCGTTTGCCTTAATCAATAAATTCAAATGATTGATAATATACGGGCTGTGCGTTGCCAACATAGCTGTCATATTATAATTGTTGTGTTTTTCAATAAAACAGCGATTTACAATAAAGTTTATCAAGCTTCGCTGACTTTCGGGATATAAACTTAATTCAGGTTCCTCGATATGAATATGAATATTCTTATGTTTTATTTCACCAATATTTAAGCCCGCATTGAATTTTTTTAAATCATCACTTGCATATAAGTATTTAAATATAATTTTGTCACCAAATTTTGAGAAATTATAATATTTTGCAAAATATTCAACAATTACAGATAAAGGGGTAACAGTTTGCATTCCGGACGAAGCATTTTCTAATTTTATTGGAGGATATTTTTTATTTTCATCTATACTCTCAATATAATGTTTAGTGACAGCGCCAACTTTTTTACGAGAATATTTTACACCCAAATAATCCATAGATAATTCTTTAATGAACGGATAAGCGGTTCTAAAATCCTCGTATGTTTCATTAACAAAAAAACTATCCACTTTCGCATTATTTGCGAGAATATCTGGAATTATATTTCGTTTATCTACAATAAAACTCATTTTTTCCAAACTCAATTCGCTCTCTGGTATAATTATAGCCGTATTAAGCCCTCCTTTATATGAAATTTCATTATTTCCCTTTTTGTAAATTATCTCTGTATCAGCATGTAAATATGCACTTTCTTCAAATCCACCATTCTTTAGATATTCTTTAAAGTCAAATTTGAATGGTGATTCCGTTATATTAGCGTGTTTCAAATAAGAACGAATATTTACCATTTTATATATCCAACGAAACAACACAATTACTTTCATAATCGTGCTCTTTCCGCTACCCGATTCACCAATAAAAACAGTAAACGGGCGAATATCTTTAATTTCTATATCTTTAATTGGACCGAAATTTTTTATGATAATTGATTCTTGCATAGCATCATTTTTTTTGCAAATTTACAAATTTTCCCCAACAAAACCAATAATTATTTTACGAGTATGCAACTTTCTCCCCCTTCAACCGTCATAATAAACAGAGATGAGGCAAAACAAATTTAAAACGATCCTGTTGCCGATCAGCGATAAGCTATTTCGTTTAGCCTTGAGTATCACAAGAAGCAAAGAGGATGCGGAAGACGTTGTCCAAGATGTTCTTTTCCATATTTTGAAAAAAGACGATTGGGAAAAGATTGAAAATATCGAAGCGTATTGTTTTCGCTCAACAAGAAATCGAGCGTTGGATACGATTGCTTTGAAAGACAATCAGGCTTTAGCGATTCCCGAAGATTTTGATTATCCTCTGTATGACGATATTGAACAACAAATAGAAGCGCAGGAGCAAATCGACTTAATAGAAAACTGGCTGCTAAAAATGCCTGAGAAGCAACAAACCATTTTTCGATTAAGAGAAGTTGAAGAGTTGAGTTATAAAGAAATAGCTTCAATTCTGAATATTACGGAAGAACAAGTGAAAACTGTTTTATTCCGGTTACGCCGGAAATTAAAAGAATATTTTGATAAAGATTAATATGACATCCGAACAGATTAAACAGCTTTTGGAAAAATATTGGGCAGGCAGTACTTCATTAGAAGAAGAACGCGCATTAAAAACATTTTTTTCGGGAAATGCTATTCCTGAAGAACTAAAGAAGTATCAGCCTTTATTTTTATGGAAAACAGGGCAAATGCAACTGAAAGTAAACAGAAAATTGAAAACCGGCATTAAAAAACCGGTAAATTTCCAATGGTATTCTTTCCTTAAAATTGCCGCTTCGGTTCTACTGATTTTTACGTTGGGAATTGGTCTCTACACGCATTATCAGCAGGAAAAACAGATGGATAAAATCTTTTCCGAGACTTATTCCAATCCGGAAGACGCCTTAAAGGAAACAAAAAATGTGATAGGAAAAATATCTTCTGCACTCAACCTGGCTAAAAACAGGCAGGCCGAATTGCAAAAGATTGATTCGCTGGAACAAACACCTAAAAACAATACGGTCGAATGATGAATAAATGCCTTTCGGTTTGTTGTTTTCTTTGGATGAGTCTTTCGGTTGCCGCTCAAGACATAATCTCGTCCTTTATTGATAAACACGGAAAAGACGATAATTTGGAGGTTGTTTCAATCGGAAAGAAAATGATGAAAACAATGGATTCTTTGACTATAGATAATCCGGATTTGAAAAATGCAATCAAAGATTTGGAATCAATTCGCATTGTTTCGTCAAAAGACAGCGATTTAGATAAGGAATATTTCAATTCTGCACGGGATTTGTTGTCAAAATCCAAGGGATTGAAAGAGTTTTTCTCAATCAATGAGCAAGATAAGGAATTAATCGTAATGATTCGAGAAACGAAAAACTCGATTAGGGAATTAATTTTACTTTCGGAACAACCGGACGAATTTAATCTGATTTCAATCAGCGGAACTATTGATTTAGACATTCTGCTTAAATATTCCGAAGGGTTACATATAAAAGAACTGAATCAATTAAAGACAATTAAACGCAATCAATAAATTTTCAAACTAACTTTTTTATCAAAATGAAGAGAACGGTGGGACGAGAGTTTCGCCGTTTTTGTTAGGATAATTTTTGGAAAAAGAAATATTTTTTCCACGCTTCAAAATAAAATTTAGTGATTTTTCCTTATATTTGCATCCGGTTTTAGAAAATTGCTCGAAAAAAAATGCAAATGATTGAAAATAATATAGAAGCCCCTTTTATTCATCTACACGTCCACTCCCATTATTCTTTGCTGGACGGAATGTCGTCTATTCCCGCTTTAGTCGATAAAGCTATTGCCGACGGAATGAACGCTTTAGCGCTTACCGACCATGGCAATATGTTTGGCGCTAAAGAATTTTACGACTATGTGAATAAAATAAATAAAAAGAGCGAAGCGCCCCGAAAATTCAAACCTATTTTAGGGGTGGAAGCCTATTGCGCCCGCCGTTCCCGATTCGATCAGGCGACGCAGGAAGATAGAAGCGGCTGGCATCTGGTTTTGTTGGCAAAGAATAAAAAAGGATACCAAAATCTCTGTAAATTAGTTTCTACTGCCTGGATCGACGGGCATTACTACCGTCCGCGCATCGACAAAGAGGCGCTGAAAGAATACAGCGAAGGACTGATTGTCAGTACGGCTTGTCTGGCCGGTGAAATTCCCCGAAAAATCCTTGCCGGCAATATCAAGGAAGCCGAAGAATCCATTCAATGGTTTAAGTCGATTTTTGGCGATGACTTTTATTTGGAGCTTCACCGGCACAAAACCGATGACGAAAATGCCGACCGCACCGTTTATGAAAAACAGGTGGAAGTGAACACCGTTTTATTGGATTTGGCAAAAAAAACAAATACCAAATGTATTGTCGCCAACGACGTGCATTTTGTGGAAGAAGAACATGCCGAAGCGCACGACCGCTTGATTTGCCTGAATACCGGCAAAGATTTGAACGACCCCAACCGCATGCGTTATACCAAACAGGAGTGGTTTAAAACGCAAAAAGAGATGCGGGCGATTTTTTCCGATGTACCGGAAGCGCTGGCTAATACGCTGGAAATAGCCGAAAAAGTGGAATTTTACAGCATTGATTCTGACGCCATTATGCCGCGTTTCCCAATTCCGGAATCATTCTCAACGGAAGAACTGTATCGCGAAAAATATTCAGAAGAAGCGCTTCGCGAAGAATTTAATAAAGAAGATGAAAACCGGTTCGACAAATTGGGCGGATACGATAAAGTTATCCGCATCAAATTGGAAGCGGATTATTTACGGGAATTGACCTTGCAAAAAGCCAACATACGATACAGCAATCCTGTTACTCCGGATGTGCTTGAACGCTTGGAATTTGAACTCGAAACGATGAAAACAATGGGGTTCCCCGGATACTTCCTGATTGTTCAGGATTTCATCCAGGCAGCCAAATCGATGGGCGTTTCCGTAGGGCCGGGCAGAGGCTCGGCGGCAGGCTCGGCGGTTGCTTTTTGTCTGGGAATCACGGATATTGATCCGTTGAAATACGATTTGCTTTTTGAACGTTTCCTGAACCCCGACCGTATTTCCATGCCGGATATTGATATAGACTTCGACGATGACGGCAGGGCTGATGTATTGCGCTGGGTAACAGAAAAATACGGGAAAGAAAAAGTTGCCCACATAATCACTTACGGTACGATGGCTACTAAATCATCTATCAAGGATGTAGCGCGGGTGCAAGGATTGCCGCTTCCGGAAGCCGACCGGCTGACCAAGCTGATTCCCGATCGTTTACCGGATGACAGATATGGCAATCCGCTGAAAATCAACATCGAAAACAGCATCAAATATGTACCGGAATTAAATGAAGCGAGCCGTTCATCCGACCGTTTACTCTCCGACACATTAAAATACGCCCAAATGCTGGAAGGAACCGTCAGGCAGGTTGGCGTACATGCTTGCGGGGTAATTATCGGTGCAGACGACTTGACCAACTACGTTCCGTTAAGCACGGCAAAAGAAAAAGGAAGCGACGAAGACGTCAGGGTTACGCAATACGAAGGATCGATCATCGAATCTATCGGCTTGATTAAAATGGATTTTTTGGGACTTAAAACCTTGTCCATTATCAAAGAAGCTATTGCAAATATTAAGAAATCAAAGGATATTGATATTGATGTTGATGAGATCCCCTTAGATGACGAAACGACTTACGAACTGTTCAGCAAAGGACAAACGATAGGAACTTTCCAGTTTGAATCGGCGGGAATGCAAAAATACCTGCGCGAATTGAAACCCTCCAAGTTTGAAGACCTGATTGCGATGAACGCGCTCTATCGCCCCGGCCCGATGGCCTATATCCCCGATTTTATTGAGCGGAAACACAACCGTAAGGAAATTGAATACGATTTTCCTGAAATGGAATCGCGGTTGAAAGAAACGTATGGAATCACGGTCTATCAGGAACAGGTCATGCTTCTGAGCCGGGATTTGGCAGGATTCACACGCGGACAATCCGACGAATTGCGAAAAGCAATGGGTAAAAAGCAAAAGGATAAAATGGAAGCCCTCCATACCAAATTTATTGAAGGCGCTTCCAGAAAAGGTTTTGGCCCGTCCGAAAAATTAGAGAAAATCTGGACGGATTGGGCGGAGTTTGCCAAATATGCCTTTAACAAATCACATGCAACTTGCTACTCGCTTGTCGCCTATCATACAGCCTATCTGAAAGCGAATTACCCGGGCGAATTTATGGCTGCCAACTTAACCCGGAACAAGGACGACATCGGGGAAATTACCAAATTTATGGACGAATGCCGCACGATGGGCATTGTGGTCAAAGGCCCCGACGTCAACGAATCGGAACTGAATTTCACAGTGAATAAAAAAGGAAACATCCGTTTCGGTCTGGGAGGCATAAAAGGCGTAGGCGCTTCGGCTGTGGAAGCGATTGTGAAAGAACGGACTGCCAATGGAGCATTCAAGAATATTTTTGATTTTGTCGAACGGGTGAATTTAACCGCCTGCAATAAAAAAAATATAGAGGCGCTTTGTTATTCCGGCGCTTTCGATACTTTTCAGGAAATCAAACGCGAACAGTTTTTTGCTCCGAGCGCTAAAGGGGAAATTTTCATAGAAATATTGATGCGTTACGGCAATAAATACCAAACCGACAAAAGTTCGGCAATGAACTCTTTATTCGGAGGTATGAATTCCATTGAGATTGCAACGCCCGAAATACCGCAGACCGAAGCTTGGAACAACATTGAACGACTGAATAAAGAAAAAGATTTGGTCGGAATTTATCTATCTTCGCATCCATTGGACGATTATTTTGTAATTTTGAATTATATTTGCAATCCGAAACTGAAAGATTTTGAAGAGGCAAAAGTTAATTATCCGGATAAAGATTTGATAATTGGCGGAATAGTGACTTCCTATAAGCAGGGAAATACGAAAACGGGCAATCTGTATGGCGTGCTTCGGTTGGAAGATTTTTCGGGAAACGCCGAAATTCCTCTTTTTGGGGAAGATTTCATCAACTACAGCAAATACGGTCATCCGAATATTTGTTTGCTAATCAGAGGAAAATTTCAGCCGCGAAAGTTTAAAGAAACGATTTTGGATTTTAGAATCAGTTCCATTCAGCCAATGGCAGACGTAAAAAATTCATTGGTAAAGAAAATTACGCTTACACTGCCTTTGCATGAGTTGGACGATAAATTAATAACAGAATTATCTTCCCTGATAAAAAATAATCAGGGCGGCAGTTCGTTATATTTTAAGATTGAAGATATGGAAAAGCAACTATCGGTTTCGTTGTTCACCGAAAATCAAAAATTTACGGTTAATAAGGAAATTGTCCATTTTTTAGAAGACAACAAAATAGAATTTACAGTTAAATAAAATAATTAGATTATGGCATTACAGATTACAGATGAAAGTTTTAAGGAATTAATCAAAGAAGGCAAACCGGTAGTGGTTGATTTTTGGGCGGAATGGTGCGGCCCTTGCAAAATGATTGGTCCTGTAATTGAAGAATTAGCTAAAGAATATGAAAATAAAGCGATTATCGGCAAAATAAATGTGGATGAAAACAGTGAAACAGTAGAAGAGTACGGCATCCGGAGCATACCGACAATCCTTTTCTTCAAAGATGGCGAATTAAAGGATAAACATATCGGCGCCGCCAAGAAAAATTTATTGGAAGAAAAATTAAAAGCGATATTATAAAAAACGGAACGATAGTGTATCCGTTTAATAAAAAAATTTATTAAATTATTTTATTATGGCAAAAATAACTGTTGTAGGCGCCGGGAATGTAGGCGCTACGTGTGCTAATGTATTGACATTCAACAAAATTGCAAGCGAAGTCGTCATGCTCGACGTGAAAGAAGGAGTAGCCGAAGGAAAAGCGATGGACATGCTGCAAAGTGTACAAGCCTTAGGTTTTGAAACAAAACTCGTGGGAGTAACCAACGACTACGCTAAAACCGCTAACTCCGATGTAATCATTGTTACTTCCGGCATTCCGCGCAAACCGGGCATGACCCGCGAAGAATTGATCGGTACAAATGCCGACATCGTAAAAGGTGTTGTTGGCAGCTGCTTGAAACATTCGCCCAACGCTATATTCCTTATTATCGCCAATCCGATGGATACGATGACTTATCTGGCATTGAAAGCGACCGGCTTACCCAAAAACCGCGTTTTCGGTATGGGCGGCATCTTAGACAGTTCACGTTTTAAATATTATTTAAGTCAGGCGCTCAACGTCAATCCGATGGAAGTCGATGGAATGGTGCTTGGAGGACATGGCGATACGACTATGATTCCTTTGAAACGGCTGGCAACTTATAACGGTTTACCGGTAAGCAAACTTTTGAGCGCCGAAGCTTTGGACAAAGTGGTTGCCGATACGATGGTGGGCGGAGCTACGCTGACCAAGTTGTTGGGAACTTCTGCCTGGTACGCTCCGGGAGCGGCAGGAGCATTTGTAGCGCAATCCATCGTCAATGATTACAAACGCTTGATTCCTTCCTGCGTTTATCTGGAAGGCGAATACGGACAAAGCGACATTTGCATCGGCGTTCCGGCTATCATTGGTCGCAACGGCGTTGAAAAAGTGGTAACACTTGATCTGGATGCTGAAGAAAAAGCGCTGTTCGCAAAAAGCGCGGATGCAGTTCGCTCAACTAACCTCGTTTTGAAAGAAATAAACGCTCTATAACAATTATGAATTGACAATTGACAATTGACAATTGATAATGATTTTCGCTATCATTCCTAATTGTCAATTATCAATTGTCAATTATCAATTCTTCACATGGTTTTCAGTATATTTGATATTATCTACAAGGGTTTTCTCATTGGAATTTTCGCTTCTATTCCATTGGGACCGATAGCCTTGCTTTGTATTCAGCGAACGTTGAACAAAGGGCAATGGCATGGTTTTTTCTCCGGAGCAGGCGCTGCGATTTCCGATATTTTCTACGCCGGCATTGTCAGTTTGGGAATGGGATTAATCATTGATTTCATCACAAAAAACGAATATCCGTTGAAAATAATCGGAAGCGTCATGATGATGATTTTTGGCATTTATGTATTCCGGTCAAACCCGTTCAAGCGGCTTCACGAGCCGAAAGAAAGCGGCAACTCATACTGGCAAAATACGGTTTCGGTCTTTTTACTTACCTTACCTAATCCTTTGATGATCTTTCTCTTTATAGCGCTATTCGCCCGTTTCAATTTTATTGCTCCCGAAGAAAAGTTATTTTCCATTTTGTTGGGATTACTCAGCATTTTAGCCGGCGCTTTATCCTGGTGGTTCTTAATAACATTTCTTGTAGGAAAACTGCATAAAAAAATAAACCTCCGGGTTCTATGGGTGATAAACAGGGTTTTGGGGACGGCGATCGTTTTACTGTCGATTTATTTACTGGTGGCTACGCTGCAACAACACCAGTTTTAGTGAAAATACCGTGTCTCGGGCTTGGCGTCGGGCGGGGTTTAGCAAAGGCTCGGACGGGAGGCGAACTTCCAAAATCCTGCGAAGTGTCACACGAGACAACGCCCCGCCTGACGCCAAACTCCTCGTTGTGTGAAGGCGTTTTTCTTAATTGATTTAGAAACTCGGTATCATTTCTACTTGAAAACTAACTCTTGTTCCTAAAGCATTAAAGACTTTCAAAACTGTTTCAAAACGAGTATTTTTAATA
>Ga0123357_10006385_pt1 | contig 14366 bp, 20 predicted proteins | sample TergutEmb28metaG_FD_89873 | JGI IMG/M metagenome (GOLD analysis project Ga0123357, IMG submission 89873) | Embiratermes neotenicus P4 segment gut microbial communities from Petit-Saut dam, French Guiana - Emb289 P4 | ecosystem: Host-associated > Arthropoda: Insects > Digestive system > Gut ...
CTACGTTCGATCCGGTCGAAACAACGATGGCGCCGGTCAGCGGAACCGTCTGCGCCAGCGAGATGGCCACGTCGCCGGTTCCCGGCGGAAGGTCGAGGACGAGGAAGTCCAGCTCGCCCCACTCCACCTGATGCAGAAACTGGCGGATGATCTGATGCAGCATCGGTCCACGCATGACCAGCGGCTTGTCACCGGGCGAGATCAGCCCGATCGACATGAACTTGACTCCATGCGCGAGGATCGGCTCGATACGGTTCTCGCCCACGATGTTCGGCTGACGCGAGACGCCGAGCATGGTCGGAACGTTCGGCCCGTAGATATCGGCGTCCAGCAGGCCGGTCTTATAGCCCTGCTTCGCCAGCGCGATAGCCAGGTTGACGGCCACGGTGGTTTTGCCCACGCCGCCCTTTCCGCTGCCGATCGCAACGATGTGTGCCACTCCGGGCAGAGGCTGCGGACCTTGCTGATTTTGCGGCGCTGCTCCCATGTGTCCCATAAATAATCTCCTGGTTCTATTTTCTCGCGGTGGGACTAGACGTGCCACTCGGGAGGCAGAGCGGCGCGCAGTTCGCGCGAGCGCTGCACCTCTACCGCGCGCAGCTCGCGGCGGCGGCCCGCGTCGGCGTAGCGGCGTCTCTGATGACCGGTCTCCGGCATAATCTGCGGAACGGCGATGCTCTTGCCATTCTTATCCACGGCGACAAAGGTGATGTAGGCGCTGGAGACATGGCGCAGCTTCTGCTCGCGCACGTCCTCGACCATCACCCGCACGCCGACCTCCATGGAGGTTCTGAAGGCCCGATTCACGCTGGCTTTGAGGATCAGCAGCTCGCCCACTCTGACCGGCGAGACAAAGTCCAGATGGTCCATCGAGGCCGTAACCACATGGGCGCGGGCGTGACGGCTGGCCGCCATCGCTCCGCAGAGATCGATGTACTGCATCAATCTGCCGCCGAAGAGATTTCCCATGGAGTTGGCGTCCGACGGCATAATAATCTCCGAGCGCTCGGACTGCGACTCGGCCACGGTTCTGGTTGCGATCTGGTTATCGGTATTGTTATCCACAAGTTCAGTGTAATAAATTGCCATCGGATTCTCTCGGAGCAGTAGATGTTTCGATGAGCGAGAACGATCCCTCCTACACCTTGTTTGAATGAAAAGGCGGCAGGATGACAAAGAAGAAGAGGGCTGCTATGTGAGAAATGCAGGTTAGCTCCCCGGCGCAGACGCTACACTGTTTCCATGCTTGATGAATCCGCCTTCCGCCGCGAATCCTATGACGCGCTCGAAAGCCTGAAGCAAGTCCTCATCCGCACCGAAGAGCGGACGCCCATCTTCGAGACCGAAGAGAAGGGCGGTGTTCTGAACGTGCTCTTTGAAGACGATGACAGATTTGTCTTTACGCCCAACACGCCCGTGCGCCAGATATGGATCTCGGCACTCTCGACCAGCTACAAGCTCGAATGGTCCGAGCCGGAAAAGGCGTTCATCCTGCCGAAGACCGGCGAGAAACTGCAACCCCTTACCGAGCGGCTCCTGCGCGAGCGCCTGAGCGATCCATCCATCACCCTCTGCTGAATTTTGAAGATGCCCATTCCAAAGACCCTGTCCGTAGCCATGATTGCCATGAACGAGGAGGCGAATCTGCCCCGCACCCTCGCCAGCGTTCGCTGGGCCGATGAGATCGTCGTCGTCGACTCCGGCTCCAGAGACCGCACTCTCGAGATCGCTCAGTCCTTCGGAGCCAAGACGAGCTATCACGACTTCGGCGGACACGGCGAGCAGAAGAATGTCGCTCTCGACCTGTGTACCTGCGACTGGATTCTGCTGCTCGATGCCGACGAGGTGCTCACGCCCGGCTTGCAGGCGGAGATTCGCGCCGTCCTCAGCGGCGAGCCGAAGTATGACGCCTACTGGATTCCACGGCTCAATCTGATCTTTGGCCGCTGGATCCGGCATGGAGGATTTTATCCGGACCACAAGCTGCGTCTTTTTAAGCGTGGCACGGCCCGGCTGAGCGAAGGCGTCGGCCCGCACTCGACTCCGCAGTTCGACGGCCCCAAAGGCAGGCTGAAGCACGACATGCTGCACTACGCCTATCCCAGCCTGAGCATCTACCTCGAACACATGAACCGCTACAGCTCCGAGATTGCCCAGCTTCTGTATGCAAAGGGACGCACCAGCAAATCCATCTTTGCCCTGCTGTGGAATGCGGTGGCCAATCCGGCGGCTACGTTTGTCTATAACTATTTTTTCCGGCTGGGATTTCTGGATGGCCGCGAAGGCCTGCTGCTGCACCTGAACCACTCGGTATACATCCACTGGAAGTTCATAAAAGCATGGTGGCTGACGCAGGGGAAGGACTCTGACTAGAGTCTGTTGATATTTGCAGTAGAGCTGATCCATCTTCGAGTTGTCATCCTGAGCGTAGCGAAGGACCCCCGTATTTTTCTTCCTTGACTTCAGTGTCGTCAGGAAAAGCAATAACGTTCCAACCTAGCACTTTCCACGAAGTTCTTCGCCACTCCAGGCAAAATGCGGGGGTCCTTCACTTCGTTCAGGATGACGGCATCATGGGATGCCACGGCTCAACGGCAAATATCAAATGCTCTAAGACAATCAGACACCGTTGATATACTTAACACTTGATGCCACCGATTCGCGTTCTTCTCGCCAAGCCTGGCCTGGACGGCCATGACCGTGGAGCTAAAGTTGTTGCGCGCGCGCTGCGCGACGCCGGCATGGAGGTCGTCTACACCGGCCTGCGCCAGACACCTGAGATGATTGTCTCCGCCGCCGTACAGGAGGACGTTGACTGCATCGGCCTGTCGATCCTCTCCGGCGCGCACAACGTCATCGTTCCGCGCATCGCCGCGCTGCTCGGCGAGCAGAAGGCCGGCGACATCCTGCTCGTGGTCGGCGGAACCATCCCCAACGAAGACGTGCCGCGCTTGAAAGATAGCGGCGTTGCGGCGATCTTCGGACCCGGAACGCCTCTGGAGACTACGGTCCAGTTCATACGCGAGAACGTCAAGCCGCGCAAGATGCTTGTCAGCTAATCGCCCCGCCGTAGTAGCTTATGAGACGACCGCGGCAAACCGTTTCGCATACTTTGCGGGCAGCGGACGCCGCTTCATCGCTCGATCCACTACCACGTGCTTCGTCTCGCCTTCGCACAGCACGAGATCGTCGGCGCAGCGGATGACTCGGTAACCAAAATGCACGATTGGGCCTCTGGCGGCAAGCAGACGGGTCTCGATCACGATGTCGTCGTCATAGCGGGCAGGCGCGCGGTACCTCGCCGACGCCTCGACCACGGCGATGCCAAGCCCGTCCTCCGACTCCATCTCCTTGTAGCTGAAGCCGAGCGAGCGCATGAAATCCACGCGCCCAACCTCGAACCACACCAGGTAATTCGCGTGATAGACAACGCCCATCTGGTCGGTTTCGGCGTAACGGACGCGCACGTGGGACTGGCTGACGGCGGGACCTGCGGCAACGGCTTTGCTCATGGATTCAGTCTATCGAAGTCTAGCGAAGTCTATCGAGACTCCCAGAGCGGCTTTCGTTTTTCCAGAAACGCGGTGATACCCTCTTTGAAGTCGTGCGTGCTGCGCGCCTCGGCGTTGGCCGACAGCGCGCGTGTAATGGCGGCATCGAGCCAGGCCTTGTTCTGCGCTGCCATTAGCTGCTTGGTGGCGCGGATGGACTGGGGGCTGTTCGCCTTCAAGCTGTGGCCCACGAAGTGCGCGTGCGCGACCAGTTCGTGCGTGGGGACGACAGCGTTAATCAGTCCGAGCTTCGCCGCCTCCTCGGCCAGCAGCAGCCTGCCCGTGAGAAGGAGGTCGCGCGCCAGCTTGTCTCCGATCTGCAAGGTGAGAAACGCCGAGACCAGCGCCGGAACAAAGCCGATCTTCACCTCCGTGAAGCCGAACTTTGCCGCCGGCGAGGCAAAGGTGAGATCGCACAGCATCGCCAGTCCCATGCCTCCGGCAACGGCTGCGCCGCGCACGATGGCAATCGTCGGCTTAGGAAGTTCGTACAGCGTGCGAAAGAGCCGCGCCATGCGCCGGGCGTCGGCCTCGTGCGCCGATTGCGGTTGCGAAGCCATTATCTGCAAGTGTTCGAGGTCCAGCCCGGCGCAAAAGACATCGTCCGCTCCGGCCAGCAGCACCACGCGGGCATGGTTGGCAGAGACAGAGCTTTCCAGCGCCGCCGTCAACTCGTCCTGCATCTGCGGAGTCAGGGCGTTGCGGCGCTCCGGGCGATTGAGCGTGATGGTTCTGATGCCGTCCTCTTCGTTCACCAGAATCGTCTTGTAGTTCACGTCTGCTCCCGCGGCTGAGTGGTTTAGATGGCACAAAAAGCGGGAGCGGCCAGGCCGGTCTCCGGACAGGCTCTATGGACGGACGCTGTCGGGGCCTTCGCCTGGCTGGCGAGTGATCGTGAGCGGCCTCTGCAAACTGAAGGCAATGACAGACTCGGATGGAATCACGATGTCCTTGTTTCCCGTCAAACCGGCACCGGCCGTACCTGCGCCAGCGCCAGCCAGAGCGCCGATGGCAGCTCCCTTGCCGTGTCCGGCGATGCCGCCGATCAGCGCGCCGACACCGGTGCCGCCGCCGATCAGCGCCGCGCTGCGCTTGCCTTTGCCCGACTCCTGCTTCAAGTAGGCGCTGGTGGTCACGGGCTGGCCGCCGATGCGGTTTACCTGAATGGCCAAGTCTCCCTCGCCCTTGAACCTGCCCCGCCCCTTCGCGGCAACGACTGTGCCCCGGACCGGCGTTCCCCGGCGGAAGACCACGGTGCCGTTCCTCGTCGAGAGCGCCGAGGCCAGCGTTCCTGAGAAGGGATCGCCAACGTTGTTATGCTTCGCGCTGATCTGCTGTGTCAGCACGACCGACACTCTCGCTCCTGACGGGATCGTCAGCGTGATGGGCTGCGACGGTGGAGGCGGAGTCTGAGGGGCTGGAGCCTCAGCTACCGAAGCTGGTTCTGGCTCTCCGGCTGGCGCTGGAGCCGGTGCTGCCGCTGGCGCAGGCGCAGGTTGCACCTGAACAGGCACGGCAGCAGGTTGACTCGGCGGCGCGGGCGCTGCTGCCTGCTGCGCTGAAGGCTGTCCGGATTGTCCGGCAACATTACCAGCAGCAGCGGACGGCGAAGACCTCCTGCAACCGCCGCTAAAGATCACAAACAAAGAAACGACCGCAGCCAAAGAAAGAGTAGAAAACTGTTTTATATGCATGTCCCATCCTCCGGAACCGTTTCATACGTTATAGATTCTGGCTCCGTACAAAGGATTCCCTTTGTATAGAGCCTCTTTCCACAGCGCTGGTTGCTCTGAAGCATATTTGTAATGGTTGCCTCCATAATTTATTTGGGGGTACAATAAATTTATGCGCACGGTTGTTGAAACTCCCGCGTTCCAAAAGCAGGCCGAAGCGGTATGGAGTCAGGAGGAGCGCTATGCCTTCATCGATTGGATCGCCGCCAACCCGGATGCAGGAGAGGTGATTCCCGGTGCCGACGGTGCACGCAAGGTACGATGGGCGCGTTCAGGAATGGGCAAGCGGGGCGGAGTTCGCGTAATTTATTTCCACCTGGTCGAGGATGAGATGGTGTTGCTGGTCATGGTCTACACCAAAACTGCGCGTGACGACGTGAGGGTCAAAGAAATCAAGCGGAGCGTGAAATCATGAAGAATCTGAAAAATCTGGACATCAACAAGGTAGCCGTCGCTATCGAAAAAGATGCGGGACAGGCACTTCCGGGACTGCGTGAGTCGCTCGCAGAAGCTAAGGCGGGAAGGTTCGCCGCTGTGCACACGCCAGCTCAGATAGAAGCACACAGACGTGGCCGTCCGGTGGGCAGCACGCAGGCGGTCACGAAGGAAGCGGTCAAACTGCGTCTGGACGCCGATGTGCTGGCCGCGCTGCGCGCCAGCGGCGACGGATGGCAGACGCGCATCAACAGCACCCTGCGAGCGTCGTTGGCCCTCGGCGGCAAGCTGAAAGCCGCCTGAAGCCACTACAATAAACGCATGACTCTTCGAGCCTTCCGATTCATCGCGCTCACGCTGACACTGGCGGCGACTGCGTTCGCGCAGAGCCCGCAGGACCAGCAGAACCAACAAACTCCACCGGCTGCGGCAGCATCGTCAGAACTTCCCGACGCGCCCAGCAGCAGCAGCCAGGCCAGGCCTCCCGCCGAGCCGACCGGCCCTGCCGTGGTCATCGACACCAGCATGGGACGGCTCACCTGCAAGCTCTACGAGCAGCAGGCTCCCGTCACCGTGGCCAACTTCATCGGCCTGGCCGAGGGCACCAAGGACTGGACCGATCCCACGACGAACAAGAAGGTCCACGGCCAGCGCTTCTACGACGGAACCACCTTCCACCGCGTCATCCCCGGATTCATGATCCAGGGCGGCGACCGCGTCGGCGACGGCACCGGCGATCCCGGCTACTACTTCAAGAACGAGATCGACCCGGCGCTCACCTTCGACCGGCCCGGACGCCTGGCCATGGCCAACGCCGGCCCCGACACCAACGGTTCGCAGTTCTTTATTACCGAGGCGCCCAGCCCGGACCTCAACGGCGGCTACACCATCTTCGGCCAGTGCGACGATCACTCCGTCGTGATCGCGGCGTCGATCGCGCGCGTCAGCCGCGATGCGAAAGATAAGCCGGATACGCCGGTCACCATCGATCACGTCACCATTGTCCGCGACGGCCAGCCGATGCCGCCCGCGCCAGCAGCGACAACTCCGGCTCCTGCCGCCGAACCGGCTCCGCAGGCAAAGCCGCAAAGCTAACTTCAAACTGCTAAGGAGAATCAGAGAAAAATGCCAGCTAAACCCGGCGTCTACGCCACCTTCAAAACCAGTCAGGGCACCATCGTTGCCGAACTCTTCGAGAAGGACGCTCCCGAAACCGTCGCTAACTTCATCGGCCTGGCCGAAGGCTCGAAGGATTGGACCAGTCACAGCAAGAAGGGGCCCAAGCTCTACGACGGCACCATCTTTCACCGCGTTATTCCCGACTTCATGATCCAGGGCGGCGACCCCGAGGGCACAGGCATGGGCGGTCCCGGCTACCGTTTTGCCGACGAGACGCGCGGCTCGCGCCACGGCTTCCAGGAAAAGGGCAAGCTGGCCATGGCTAACGCCGGGCCGAACACGAACGGCTCACAGTTCTTCATCACGGTCGCGCCCACGACATGGCTCACCGGCAAGCACACCATCTTCGGCGAGGTGGTCGAAGGTTACGAGATCGTCGAGAAGATCAGCAAGGTGGCCCGCGACGGCATGGACCGCCCGCGGACTCCTGTTGTTCTTGAGTCGGTCACCATCGAGCGCGTCGCGTAATTGAACGCATTCACAAGAAAGCCCGCTCCTTGAGCGGGCTTTCTTGTGCCTGATGCTGCGTAGATTTTAGCGGTGCTTCCTCTTTGCCGTCTTCTTCTCGATTGGCTCCGGACGCGCCTCGGCAGCGGTCTGAGTTCCCGGCTCCAACACGCGGCGAACCGAATTTCCTTCAAGCCGGTACGTCTTCAGAATCGTCTGCCCCGGCTCGATTGCTCCTGTCACCGGATCAGGCACGACCACCGGAGCCCCCGCCGAAAGCACGCGGAAGCTGAAGGTTGGAGCATCGGTTCCCTTCCCCGGATTGACTTCGAGCGGAAGATACCCCATGAAGTTGCGCTCGCGCAGAGCGGTCTCGTAGCGATGCTTCTTCGTGTTCCACGTAAAGACGCGAACCTGATCGAAGTCATAGGCGAGACCAGCCTTGTACGGCCCCAGCACCGTGACGTAGATGGGAACGTTCTTGTCGTCCTGCGGAGCATCCGGGTCGTTGACCGTGGTCAGCACGTAGGCTCCGACCATGCGCTGCCCCTCGGAGTAGCGGCTGACGGCGTCCGGCACATCGATGTCCATCATGCGGCTGTACAGCCATCCGGTTTCGCCCCTGGAGTCGCGGACCAGCCACCAGTCTTCCATCACCGGAGGCCCAGGCGGCGCAGCCGAAGCAGCCGGACGCTGACCCGGCGGAAGCGGCTTAGGCAAGGTCGCTCGCTTGAGCAGCTTCAGCTTCTCGCCTTCGGCCAGGCGGAAGAGCCGGTCCGTATCGCGGCCCGGGCGCGAGTGCAGATACACCTCGTCGCGGGTGACGGCAGGGGCAACCACGGAGTCGTTCCAATGCTGCTGCCGCAGAGCCGCAAACTGGTTGAAGACATCCTGCGTAGCGACGGCCTTCTCGTCGATCCAGCCCTGCGCGCCGGCGGCGGTCTGCACCTTCAGAAAGCGGCGTCCACGCTCGACGACCTGGAGCTTATCGCCATTCTGCACCGTAGCCACGCGGTTGGAGACGGCGGCCACGCGGTCGCGCAGAAAGGTCTGCTTCGATGTAACGTAGACGTACTGCGCCGAAGACGCCTTGCGGTGACACCCGCTCATCGCAAGAGCACACACAACCACAAGCGGGAGCAGCACGCAAAACCGCGTCAGCCGCCAGCCGGATTGTCGCAAGATTGCCGTAGAACCCCACATCGTGCGCTATTTTGCACACCTGTTGTTTCCATCGTAATCAGCTACGGATGAGATGCAACCGCTTCCGCATAAAAATGAGCGCGGCTGTAACCAATCTGGCTACGGGGTCTAGTTGGCGTGAGTCGTGGCGATAGCGACCACGCCGGTCGAAGCCGTGTCTGACGTGCTGGCGTCTGGAAGCGGCACCAGCTGCCCCGGATAAATCGTGTCGATGGCGTACACGGTCAGGTCAGGGCCTCCAGATGCTCCAGCCAGAACATACGGAACAGAGGTATCGCTGGTAGTAGCCAGAGCCAGCGAGTTGACCCCATTGCCGCTTTCATAGGGGGAATGATCGAGCGGTGTAAGCGCGGAGTTCGTACCAATGGCGTAGCCGTTGATGTTTCCCTGCGTCCTGTCCGCCACGTACAAGTATTTGCCGGTGCTATCCAGCGTAACGGCGTAGGCTGCGCTGTTGGTCACGTCATTCGGCGGGCCCAACAGGTATGTTGGCGAGCCGCTCGAATCAATCTTGTAAACGATGACTCCGCCGCCGGTGCCGCTGCGCGCAATGTAGGCATAGGTGGATGTGTTGTCGAAGGCAACAGCATTGTCAGCCGCCGATGCTGAATTCGGAGATTGCGTGCCAGTTGCGGCGACTGCGCCTGTACCCTTGTTCAGGGTAAAGAAAGCATCGCCGGCGTTGCCCATCGCAGCAACAATAAACGTCCCCGAAGGAGATACCCGGACCATCATCGCCTGGGAAGGAACAGTCTGATCCGTGAAGAGTATAGGTATAGAATTTGCCAATGAAAGCGTGCCTGTACTCGTGTCGATAGTGAACTGGTCCAGGGCCGCATTCACGGTCTCCAGTGCAAAGAGCCACTTGCCGTCGGGAGAGATGTCCATGGAACTTACGATGGATGCGATCCTCAGGGTTCCCGTGCCTACCGTGCCGTTTGCGGCGATGGGATAAGAATAGATTCCGTCCGCCCCGGCCACGTACAGAGATGAGTTCGACGGCGCAACGGCCAGCGCTGTCGGTTCGAATGGAAGCGTGATCGGCAGACCGGTGATAGGCGTCAGCTTGCGCGTGCTGACAGCGTACCCGGAGAGCGTATATGTCTTCGTGCCGTCCGTATTCGTGGCCGAGCCGATGGCGTAGACATAGCTGTTTGACGTTCCCGTGCCGCCGGTTCCGCCCCCGGTGTCCGTCGTCTCATCGACAAAGAACCTGCCGCACCCATTCAATGCGCCCAGCGCCATCACGAAGATAAGCGCCAACCAGAATTTTCCGCTCGCCATTCTTTGTTTCATCCCAGGTCTTTCCTCTCCGCTTCCATCTTGACCAGAGAACAGCCCGCACACCTGCTATGCTGCTCTGCGGTCTCCGGTTATTATTCCGCGCACTGCGCGTATGCCGTACCTTTCATTGATTGAAGCCACCTGCGCTTTCATATACGCAGTCATTTCAGATGGCGACATCTCTTTGATTTCCTCATACAACTCTGCCCTGATCGCATTAAGCTCAACCTCAATATCGTCCGGTTTCTTCATCATCCAACACCTCCATGGGAGTACATATCGTAATTCCCTTATAGCCCTCGTTCAGGTTGATAAGTTCAGTCATACGCTTGGTTTTTAATTTATTAATATGCTGAAAATTGAACGAAAGTATGCAGTCAAGTCCGTGAAATGCGGCGATCGCTATATGTGTTCCATCCAGCAGATACTTTGAAGGAATTACTTTGTTCTGCACATAAAGCCTTGCCAGCCTGTTTGCCTCATCTTCAAAATCCAGTACGGTAATGCCATACTTCCCAATTGACGCCAGCATATCGGCCTGTTTGAGAACGGGCGCTTTTTGTAATTCAAAAGTCACATATTCCGAGGTGTAGCCTTCGTATTCGCCTTTACCTATTGCTTCAAACATACGAACCGTCGCGGCATGGCCGTCCCGGTCCGTATCGAAAAAATAGTTGAACATTGTCGTTTCCAAGTAAACGCGCAGTTTAGCCAAGATGAACGCCACCTTCTAATTTTGTCGCTATTTTACCAAACCTTGTAACATGCAAGGCTTTCCCGATCCGGGCAGCAGGAGTGTGAAGTATCCATCTGCCCTCATTTAGGGATGCCCGCGGTAAATTCATGAGTTATCAATAATCTGCGCATGTTGTCATCATTGCGTCTCGCCGGCGCCGCCATCTGTGCATGGATTGCCGTTGCACCCGGTTCGGCTCAACAGCCCCAGTCTTTGGACTCGGCCCGGGCCAAAACGTCTGCTTTTTCTTCACTGGAACATGGCGCACACCTGGGATTGAATACATCTGGGTATCCCATTCATGGTTGCCGCAGCGACTTTTATCGTGCATGAATGGGGTGGCGCAGATCCCACTCATGACGCGATACGGCCGCGTCATGAATGGGGTACCCAGTTCTTCTTAACTTACAGATGCAGTGCCTAGCTCAGGGTCTTTTCGCCCGGATGCCATGCGCACGGCGTGAGTTCTCCGGTCTGCAGCGCGTCGAGCACGCGCAGAACTTCCTTGGGATCGCGCCCCACGGAAAGGTCCGTCACGTAAACAAACTTGATGACGTTGCCGGGATCGACCAGGAAGGTCGCGCGCTGCGACACTCCAACCTGCGGATCAAGGATTCCCAGCTCGCCGCTCAGCTCGCGCTTGAGGTCGCTGAGCATGGGGAAAGGAAGGTTCCTGAGGCTGGGATGATGCGTGCGCCAGGCCTGATGAACGTACTCGTTATCGATGCTGCCGCCCAGAACCTGGCAATCGCGCTTGGCGAACTCGGCGTTCATCTCGCCGAAGGCCGCAATCTCGGTCGGGCACACGAAGGTGAAGTCCTTGGGCCAGAAAAAGTACAGCTTCCACTTGCCCGGATAGGACGCTTCGGTGATCTCTTTGAACGCCTTGGCTTCGTCCATCTCGGTGGAGATGGTAGCCGTCAGTTTAAAATTCGGGAATTTATCGCCAACCTGTAACATTCGTTTCTGTTCCTCCTCGTTGTATGTGCCTTAAGAACAGTTTACTCCTGCCGGGCGGAGAATCCGGTTCCGAGTTGTGTAGAGGAGCTTGCAAGTATAGTATCTATATTGTTGATACAGGAGCAGCCATGAAGACGACCGTCAAGATGTGGGGCAACAGCGCGTCTGTGCGCATCCCCGCCGGCGTGATGGAGGAGTGCGACCTGCGCATCGACCAAACCGTAAACGTGCGCGCTGTACGCGGGCGTATCGTGATCGAGCCGCTGCGGGAGGTGTCCTATGACCTCGATCAGTTGCTGGCTGACATGAAGCCCGAAACCTTCCACGAGGATGTGGACTTTGGACCTCCGGTCGGCAAGGAAGTCTGGTGATGGCTGCTGAGTACGTGCCGGATACAGGCGACGTGGTGTGGGTGCAGTTCGATCCGCAGGCGGGCCACGAACAGGCCGGACACCGGCCCGCTCTGGTGCTATCCCCGGCCAGCTACAACGGACGGCGCGGAATGATGCTGTGCTGTCCCATGACGACGCGCATTAAGGACTACGTCTTCGAGGTGGTGGCAAGCCGCGACCCTGATAGCGTGGTGCTCGCCGATCAGGTGAAGAATCTGGATTGGCGCGCGCGCAAGGCTACGCGCAAAGGCAAGGTTGCGCCCGAGGTGCTGGCCGACGTGCGCGCGAAGATCAAAGCTCTGCTTGGCACATAAAGAAGGAGTTCTGTTTTGAGTTCGACACACGGGGCCGCCGGCCAATTGAGCATTCGCCTTTCCGATATCGTTGCAGCGCGCGAGCGGCTGCGCGGCGCAGTCTATATAACGCCTTGTCCGGACTCGCGTGTGCTCTCCTCGCTCACCGGGCAGGATATTTTTCTGAAGCTCGAAAACCTGCAGATGACAGGATCGTTCAAGGAGCGCGGCGCTCTGAACCACATCGCTCTGCTGACGCCGGAGCAGGCCGCCCGCGGCGTCGTAGCCGCCAGCGCCGGCAACCATGCACAGGGAGTCGCTTATCACGCCACCAAGCGCGGCATCCGCTCGCTGATCGTGATGCCGCTGGCAACTCCGCTGGTCAAGGTGACAGCCACGCGCGGCTTCGGAGCCGAGGTCATTCTGCACGGCGCCAACTACGACGAGGCCTACGAAGAGGCGCGCCGCATCTGCGCCGAGCAGGAGATGACCTTCATCCACCCGTTCGACGACAGCGCCGTCATGGCGGGTCAAGGTACGATCGGGCTGGAGCTGCTCGAACAGGTTCCGGGCCTCGAAGCCGTGGCTGTGTCTATCGGAGGCGGCGGCCTGATCGGCGGCGTGGCCTGCGCGCTGAAGGAGATGCGTCCCGAGGTTAAGGTCATCGGCGTGCAGACCTCACGGCTGCCTTCGATGGCGATGGCCCGCGAGCAGCATCATCTGGTCACGGTCGATCCGGCCACGACCATCGCTGATGGCATAGCCGTGCGCCGCGCGGGAGATGTTACGTTCCCCGTGGTGGAAAAATACGTAGACGAGATCGTCACCGTCGATGAAGATGAGATCGCGTCGGCGATCCTCGTGCTTCTGGAGCGCGAAAAGACGCTGGCCGAAGGAGCAGGCGCGGCGGCTCTGGCGGCTCTGCTACAGAAGAAGACCTCTCTCAACGGAGCGCGAACCGCCGTCGTCATTGGCGGCGGCAACATCGATGTCACTCTGCTGTCGCGGATCATCGAGCGCGGCCTGGTACAGGACGGACGCATGATTCGCCTGCGCATTCATCTGCTGGACAAGCCCGGCGCGCTGGCCGATCTGACAAAGCTGATTGCAGACCATCGCGCCAACATAGTCGATACCATGTACAACCGCGCCTATTACGGAGTCAATCTAGGCAACACGACCATCGACATCACACTAGAAACGCGAGGTCGGGAGCAGGTAGAGAACCTTCTGTCAGCGCTGACAGAAGAAGGATACGAACACAGCCGCGTAATCTGAGAACCCGAACCCAATCGAACCATTTCCCGCATGTATAGCTGGATGAGATATGACAGAGATAGAATTTCCACAATGGCTAGACAAGACTGAGGAAAGCGATGTCGGTGTCATCACACTTGACGACGGCAAGAAGATGACCGCAGAGATTGCAAAGTTCGATGATGAGAGTGGCGAAGTTGTTCTCAATATCATCGACGGCCAGAGAGGTCTCGTCATCCCTGCCGACCGCATTGTCTCCTTCGATCCTCAGGAGCGCGCCACGCAGCCGTGGCCATACTCCGATCCCTGTCGGAATGGGTCTTCACCTTCGCGCTTAATCCTAATGGCGATGTTGTTTCTGAGTTGGATAGTGGGCAGCATACCTCTCTTCCTCACCCTGATAAATAGGCCCTATGGACTGCAAGAGGCATCGGTAATCTCCTACACGATCTTCGTGGTATTCTTCACGTTTGCCGCAACTAAAACTTGGCGTCCCTATATGTTCACGTGCCCCGCAGTCCAACCCCAGCTCGGACGTATGCTGTGGCGTCATCTTGGCTTTCTCGTTGTGCTTATTGTTATCCAAACTGCGGCGCTGGCAGCTCATCCATACTTGCCAGAATGGTGGAACACCGAAGGCAAAAAAGGAACCCCCTTTGAGGTTGTCCTGCTCTTTCTGTGTATCGGCGTCGGATTCGTTCAGATTTACACAAACCGGTCCCTTCTCGACCGCGCTCATCGAGAATTTTCCGAGTAACCTGTCTACCCTTTCGTGAATCTTGTCTGCTGCTTTTCCGCGTGGCGCTCGATGGCCAACTGGATCAGCCGGTCGATGAGCTGCTTATACTTCAGCCCCGTAGCATCCCAGAGCTTCGGATACATGCTGATGCTGGTGA
>Ga0123357_10006387_pt1 | contig 14365 bp, 15 predicted proteins | sample TergutEmb28metaG_FD_89873 | JGI IMG/M metagenome (GOLD analysis project Ga0123357, IMG submission 89873) | Embiratermes neotenicus P4 segment gut microbial communities from Petit-Saut dam, French Guiana - Emb289 P4 | ecosystem: Host-associated > Arthropoda: Insects > Digestive system > Gut ...
TGTAGTGGCGACACAGGTTTTTTCAGCAAGATAGATGTTGAAATAATTGAAATGTTTGGTATAAATACAGTTATCCCCAAAAAAGGAAAATGCAGCGTATCGGAACTTCAAAAGGAAAGTGACTCTGAGTTTATCAAAGCCAGACATGAGCACAGTGCGGTTGAATCCAATATTAACGAATTGGAACATCGGGGATTGGATCGTTGTCCGGACAAGGGAATCAAGGGAATGCACCGATATGTTGGATTGGCTGTGATTGCCTACAATCTACGCCGAATAGGACAAATCTTACTGGGGAAGGATCGGCAACAGTCCACGCTTCGGCGGGCAGCCTGATAAATTGCCAAGTGGAATCGGATAATGAAACGAGAGTGGAAAGGTATATCCTAATGACAGAAAAATGGACACCGATATGTTAAATTTATTTATTGTTTATATTCCCTTTTTCAATATCTAACACTTTGTTTGATAAAGTGCAAAGATACAATTTTTTCTACAATTATTCATCTGAAAATTTTCTTGTTCCGCCCACCTGCAGGGTGGTGGGTGGGCAAAGCCGAAAAATGGCGAAGCCCATTTTTGGGCGAGGGTTGGCGGTGCGGTATGAGCGTAGCGAACACGGCAAAAGCCAACTATCTATAAAATATCCTTGCACCATTTCCACGCTTGTTTTTTATTTTTGTCATTCATTCATCACTTTCAAATTTCGCCATCGTTGTCTGCAACGCTCTGTCTTTTCGCTTCCAAATCGCACTGCGCTTCCCTGCATGGCGTATAACAACCTTCTTGATATCCGTATATCGACCGACTTGATATCTGCATATCAATTTTGCTCGGGTGTCTTACACCCTATTTTCCTCGCTCGGCGTAGTTTGGAGACCATCGCCGTCAGGTTAAGAAGTAAAACATATTGAAAAGCAGATTCCTTACTCCGTTCGGAATGACAGACGGCGGCAAGAAAAAGAGGCTGTCTCAAAAGTCTTTACGACGATTATGTCATTGCGGGCTTGACCCGCAATCCACTGATAATGAGTAATGTTTTTTCAGGAGATCCCGCGTCAAGCGCGGGATGACAGGCTTTTGAGACAGCCTTTGGCACAGTGAAATATACAATCGCACTGCGCAAACTCCCCCTTTAGGGGGCTGGGGGTAGGCTATCGCCTTCGCAATGACGATGCGCTTTGTGATAAAAGATATTTTAAATTTTGAAGTTGAAAAATAAGTCGGTAGTTTCACTCGCTTTCAAAATTACGCTTCTCAACCGTTCCTCGACCGTTCCTCAACCGTTCCTCGACCGTTCATCGATCAAAAAATAAATGACTAACAGAAAAAGGAAACCGGTAGTTTCTTGTTCGTTGTCGCTCATCATTAAAAAATAAATTTCGCATTTTCTTTGTGAGGTCATAATTAATACGTATTTTTGTGCGAAATTTTTGAATTTATGACTGAAGAACAACTCAAATTCATACGAAATTTTGAAGTTCGACTGCATCAAGTGCTTATTTTATGCGATCAGTTGAGGGATGAAAAGGCAAAATTACAATTAGAACTTGATGACTGGAAAAATGTCTATGATTCATTAAGAAAAGAACATGCACAATTACAATTAAAATACGATAATCTGAAAGTAGTTCGGATGATTTCTGTGAATCAGAATGACTTTAAGGTGACTAAAAACAGATTATCCAATTTAGTGCGAGAAGTTGATAAATGCATCGCTTTATTAAATGAATAGATGAAGATGCTTGACGACGACGAATTTAGAATACAATTGAGAGTGGCAGATAATGTATATCCGGCTTTTTGTAAACGTTCGGAAGAAAGATTACTCCGGAAAGCCGCAACATTGATTAATGAAAAAATACAGCTATACAGTGAAAAATTCTTAGCGGCCAAACTGGATAAGAGGAATTTATTAGCATTGGCTGCCATTCATATTTCTGCCGAAAATGAGTTATTGAGACAGGAAGCAGATACATCACCCTTATTGGAGAAAATCGAATTGTTAGACAAGGAATTGGAAGAATATATCCATTCGATTTAATCCATCGGCTTAAACTGATTAATTGTTTTTTACTTCGTCATTTCGCACTATCTTGAGGCTGTTCGACGCATGCTTAAAGATAGTTTTTTTGATTATGATATATATTATAAATAAATGGATATGATAACAACAATAATTACGGGATTGATTTGCTTACTGATCGGAGGAGGCGCAGCCTGGTTCACATTGAACCAAACGAATTTATCGAAAAGTAAACAAATCATAGAAGACGCCCAAAAAGAGGCGGAAACTATTAAGAAAGATAAGTTGCTGGAGGTAAAAGAGAAATTCATTACGCTAAAATCCGACCTGGAAAAGCAAGTCAATGTAAGAAACTCGAAGATTCAATCGCAGGAAGCTAAATTGAAACAGCGTGAAATGGGATTGAATCAACGGCAAGACGAACTTCATAAAAAGCGGGCGGAAGCGGACGCCATCCGTGAAAATATGGAGAATCAATTAGAAATCATTGAAAAGAAAAAGCAGGAGCTGGGCAAAGTCCATAAAATGGAAATTGAGCGCTTGGAAGCGCTTTCCGGCTTGTCGGCGGAAGAAGCAAAAGACAGGCTGGCACAAACCTTGAAAGAAGAGGCGCAAACTTCTGCGGCGGCTTTTATCAACGAGGTGATGGAAGAAGCGAAAATGACTGCCAACAAAGAAGCGAAAAGGATAGTCGTTCAATCCATCCAACGGTTAGCAACAGAAACGGCCATTGAAAATGCCATTACGGTTTTCCATATCGAATCGGACGAAATCAAAGGCAGAATTATCGGTAGGGAAGGCCGGAACATCCGTGCTTTGGAAGCTGCCACCGGGATTGAGATCATCGTTGACGACACGCCGGAAGCGATTATCCTTTCCGGATTCGACCCGGTTCGACGGGAAGTGGCCCGTCTGGCTTTGCATCAATTAGTGCAGGACGGACGTATCCACCCGGCACGTATCGAAGAGATTGTAAACAAAGTACGCAAACAGGTTGAAGACGAAATCATCGAAACGGGCAAACGGACAACGATTGATTTAGGTATCCACGGTTTGCATCCCGAACTGATCCGTATGATCGGACGTATGAAATACCGTTCGTCCTACGGTCAGAACCTGCTGCAACATTCGCGCGAGACAGCCAACCTTTGTGCCATCATGGCTGCCGAATTAGGGTTAAATACCAAAAAAGCTAAAAGAGCCGGATTGCTCCACGATATCGGAAAAGTTCCCGACGACGAACCGGAATTGCCGCACGCTATTTTGGGAATGAAATTAGCCGAAAAGTACAAAGAAAAATCCGACATCGTGAACGCCATCGGTGCGCATCACGACGAAACGGAAATGACCAGCCTCTTGGCGCCTATCGTTCAGGTTTGCGACGCTATTTCAGGCGCCCGTCCGGGAGCGAGAAGGGAAATTGTCGAAGCTTACATCAAGCGGTTGAGCGATTTGGAACAATTGGCGTTATCTTATCCGGGAGTGGTAAAAACATACGCTATTCAAGCCGGTCGCGAATTACGCGTTATTGTTGGCGCCGACCGTATCAACGATGTGGAAGCCGAAAATCTTTCGAACGAAATTGCTAAGAAAATTCAGGATGAAATGACTTATCCCGGACAGGTGAAGATTACGGTTATTCGAGAAACCAGGGCGGTTGCCTTTGCTAAATAAAGTGAATGTAGCCATCATAAAATACAACGCAGGAAATATCTATTCCGTTGAATATGCTTTGAAACGATTAGGTATTGACCCTGTTATTACTGCTGACAAAGAGTTGTTGCAGAAAGCGGATAAAATCATCTTTCCCGGTCAAGGCGAAGCGACTCAGACCATGTGCTATTTGAAAGCGCACCGCTTGGATGAGGTGATTATTAACTTGAAACAACCTGTATTGGGAATTTGTATAGGAATGCATCTGTTGTGTCGCACTTCCGAAGAAGGGAACATTCCTTGCTTAGGAATTTTTGATGCTCCGGTCTTGAAATTTCAGCCGGAAAAGCAGACGGATAAAATACCCCATACCGGTTGGAATACGGTGACGCAGCTGAAAAGCCGCTTGTATGAGGATATTTCCGATGAAGAATATGTTTATTTTGTACACAGCTACTACGTCCCTTTGAACAATTGCACGGTTGCGCAAACCGGATATATACACCCATTCAGTGCTTCGATGCACAAAGATAATTTTTATGCAGTGCAGTTTCATCCGGAAAAAAGCGGTAGCGTTGGCGAAAGAATACTAAAAAATTTTATTGAACTTTAAATAATATCCACATGAATTACGATGATTTAAAAACGTTGGATGATTTACGGAGAAGCGGAGCGATCTCCGAAGAAGAATATCAAAAAGAGAAGGAACGATTTTTTAACCGGTCTGCAAACGCTTCAACAACTAATTCAAACCCACTTTTAGGCTTGAGTGAAAATTCCTACATTGCATTGATGCATATTTCCCAGTTTGCCGGATACATCGTGGTGGGTCTTGGATTTATACTGCCGGTTATATTATGGGCTATGAATAAGGATAATAATGCCAAAGTGAATGCAGTAGGCAAGCATATCATTAATTTTATGATAAGCATGCTTATCTATTATGCGGTTTCGGGAGTTTTGTGTTGCTTAGTGGTAGGAATCCCTATGCTGATTGCTTTAGGAGTGATGCACTTTGTATTTATCATTATTGCTGCAATCAAAGCCAATAACGGAGAAACGTGGAAGTATCCCTTAACGATTGATTTTCTAAAATGATCGAAATTATTCCTGCAATCGATGTCTTGGATGGAAAATGCGTCCGGCTTTCTCAAGGCGATTACGACCAGAAGAAGGTCTATAACGAAGATCCTTTGGAAGTTGCCAAACAATTCGAAGATCACGGATTGCATCGCTTGCATCTGGTTGACTTAGACGGAGCGAAAGCCCACAGGATAATTAATTACCGGGTCTTGGAACGAATAGCGTCCCGTACATCGCTGATTATTGATTTCGGCGGCGGCCTGAAATCGGATTACGATTTGCAGATTGCTTTTGATAGCGGAGCTGCAATGGTGACGGGTGGAAGTATTGCCGTCAATAATCCGGAAACATTTCAACAATGGATTACTAAATTCGGTGGAAAATCCATCATCCTGGGCGCTGATTGCCGAGATAACAAGGTTGCTATCAACGGCTGGACGGAAAATACGGACGAAGAGGTTCTTTCTTTTATTGAAAGTTGGCGTAAGCGTGGTATTTCAAAAGTGATATGTACCGACATCGACAAAGATGGAATGTTAAAAGGGCCTAATGTCGAACTTTACCGGAAAATCAAGGAACAGGATCAGGAAATCCACTTGATCGCAAGCGGCGGAATCAGTTCTATGGAAGATATTGAGCAATTGAAGGAATCGCATATCCCCGGAGTAATTATAGGAAAAGCAATTTACGAGGGACGGATCGATTTGAAAGAGCTATGTAGAATGACGGAATAATTGAGTAATTGAATAATTGAATAATTATTAATTAGGAAAATGTTGGCAAAGCGGATTATACCTTGTTTGGACGTTAAAGACGGAACGACAGTCAAAGGAATTAATTTTGTTAATTTCAGGGATGCCGGCGATCCGGTTGAATTGGGGAAACAATACAGCGACCAGGGCGCCGACGAATTGGTGTTCTTAGACATAACTGCTTCACACGAAGGCCGGAAAACGTTCATTGATCTGGTGCGGCGCATTGCAGCCCACATCAGCATCCCGTTTACGGTAGGCGGTGGTATCAACGAATTGAAAGACGTCGATACCCTCTTGAATGCCGGAGCAGACAAAGTGTCGGTTAATTCGGCTGCTATTCGTAACCCTGCTTTGATAGAGGAAATTGCTAATCATTTCGGTTCTCAGGTCTGTGTGATAGCCATCGATGCCGATCCGGTAAACGATCAATGGATTTGCTATTTGAACGGCGGCCGGATTCCAACGGGAAAAGAATTGTTTTCCTGGGCTAAAGAAGCTGAAAGTCGAGGCGCCGGTGAAATCTTATTCACAAGTATGAAACACGATGGCGCTAAAACCGGTTATGCCATTGAAGCGCTCGATACTCTGTCGACTTCCCTTGGTATTCCGGTAATTGCTTCGGGAGGCGCCGGGAAAAAAGAAGACTTTCGGGAGGTGTTCGTCAAAGGAAAAGCGGATGCCGCATTAGCTGCCGGAGTTTTTCATTTCGGCGAAATTTTCATACCCGAATTGAAGCAGTATTTGAAAAATGAAGGAATAATAATTAGGTGACAAGTGACGAGTGACAAGTAATTCATCACTCGTCACTCGTCACCTGTCACTTGTCACTATAATGGAACTTGATTTCAACAAAACAGGCGGACTGATTCCCGCCATCATACAGGACGAACACACAAACAAAGTCTTGATGTTAGGCTTCATGAATAAAGAAGCCTTAGAAAAAACGCAGGCAACCGGTAAAGTCACCTTTTTCAGCCGGACGAAAAACCGTTTGTGGACGAAAGGGGAAGAAAGCGGCCATTTTTTGGACGTCATTTCCATCACTGAAGATTGCGATTGCGATACGTTATTGATAAAAGCGCATCCGAACGGACCGGTATGTCATACCGGCAACGATACTTGTTTTCAAGAAAAAAACACAGAACATCCTTGCGAGAGCGATAGCCCGAAACAATTCCAGGAAGATATTTTGTTTTTGAAACAGTTACAGGATTTTATCACTCGTCGCCGTCAAGAAATGCCGGAGAATTCCTATACGACCTCGCTTTTTAACGAAGGCATCGGGCGAATAGCGCAAAAAGTAGGCGAAGAAGCGGTTGAAACCGTCATCGAAGCGATAAGCGGAAATGATGAGCGTTTATTATACGAAGGTTCCGATTTGCTCTATCATTTAATTGTCCTCCTGACTTACAAAGGCTACCGGATTGAAGATCTGGTAAACGAATTAAAACGAAGGCACAAATCCTAAATAGTAAATAGTAAATAGTAAATAAAAAATCATGTCCCTTATCGAATACAAAAATGTCAACATTCAAAAGAAAGAAAATGTCATCTTAAAAGATGTCGACTTTGTTTTGAATAAAGGTGAATTTCTTTATATTATCGGAAAAGTCGGATCCGGTAAAAGTTCTTTTTTGAAGACGATTTATGGTGAATTACGCATCAGAAAAGAAATGGCTTTGGTTTTCGGATTCAATCTTCCGACAATAAAAAAGAAGCATATTCCTTTTCTTCGCAGAAAAATAGGAGTTGTTTTTCAAGATTTTCAATTACTAACCGATCGTTCCGTTCATGAAAACCTGTTATTTGTTCTGAAAGCAACAGGATGGAAAGATAAAATTGCCATGCAAAAACGGATTGAAGACGTTTTGGAACAAGTGGGTATGCCGAACATGTATTCCAAATTTCCACATGAATTGTCGGGAGGCGAGCAACAGCGTATTGTTATTGCCCGCGCTCTGCTTAATGCCCCCGAATTGATTTTAGCCGATGAACCCACCGGAAATTTAGACCCGGAAACCGGCAGCCAAATCGTACAGCTCTTGCATGATATCAGTAAAACCGGAACAGCAGTCATTATGACTACCCACAACTACCAATGGGTTCAGAATTTCCCTGCGAAAGTGATGAAGTGCGAGAATCAACGGCTGATAGAAGGTGAAGTAAATAAATAGTAAAAAAAGAAAGAGATTCAATGTTTTTTTGTACTTTTGCCGTCATAATTTTAATTTAACATATTTCATCATGAAAACAAAATTTATCTTATTCGTATCATTCGCAGCCTTATTGGTCTGCTTACCTTTTTTTCAAGCAAATGCTCAGGATCAATATCCGAAACAGGAACCGATGAAACCGGAAATGACGGAATATTGGACTCCGCAACCTAAAATTGTCACCCCGGGCAATGCTACAAGCAATGCAGCTATGTCTGCTCCGTCGGATGCCCTTGTCCTGTTCGACGGCAAAGACCTCTCTCAATGGAAATCCGACAATGGAGACGCTAAATGGAACGTACACGATGGCATTGTTACCGTCAATAAAAAAGAAGGCGACATCATTACAAAAAAGGATTTTGGCGATTTTCAACTGCATATCGAATGGCAAGTTCCTGTAAATATTACAGGTAAAAGCCAGGCGAGAGGCAACAGCGGAGTCTATCTCCAAGATAAATACGAAATCCAGATATTGGATTGCTACAATAACGAAACCTACGTAGACGGAGCCGTTGCAAGCGTATATAAACAATCTCCCCCTTTAGTCAATGCCATGCGCAAACCGGGAGAATGGAATGTTTATGATATTATTTATACCGCTCCTACTTTCACGAAAGACGGCAGGTATCGTACGTATCCAACCGTAACGGTTATTCACAACGGAGTTCTTGTGCAAAATAATACCACTATTATCGGAACTACCGAATACATCGGTCTTCCTAAGGTAGCTCCTCATGGAAAAGGACCTATCCGCTTACAAGCGCACGGCGACAACAGTGAGCCTATCAGCTTCCGGAATATCTGGATCCGGGAATTATGAAATACAGACTCATAGTATGTATCTTTTGTGTTTATATTGGGCAAATCAACGGGCAAACGCCTGTTGATTATGTCAGTACTTTAGTAGGATCCCAGTCGAAATATTCCTTATCAACCGGAAACACGTATCCGGCAATTGCTATGCCTTGGGGAATGAATTTTTGGGTGGCTCAAACCGGTAAAATGGGCGATGGCTGGGTTTATACGTATGATGCCGATAAAATTCGCGGTTTCAAACAAACGCATCAACCCAGCCCTTGGATTAACGATTACGGTCAATTTTCCATTATGCCGGTTACGGGAAAACCGGTATTTGATGAAGACCAGCGCGCCAGCTGGTTTTCTCACAAAACGGAAGTTGCCAAGCCCTATTATTATAAGGTATATTTGGCTGATCACGATGTGGTAACCGAAATAGCGCCTACCGAACGGGCTGCGATCTTTCGGTTCACATTTCCCGAAAACGATCGTTCGTATGTTGTTATCGACGCTTTCGATAAAGGCTCTTACGTGAAAATTATTCCCGGAGAAAATAAAATTATCGGGTATACCACCAAAAATAGCGGTGGTGTTCCCGATAATTTCAAAGATTATTTTGTTCTGGTTTTTGATAAACCGTTGACTTACCAAGCTACGTTTGCCGATGGAACATTGACAGAGAATACTACGGAAGCGAAAGCAGACCATGCGGGAGCAATCATCGGATTTTCCACTCGCAAAGGCGAAATCGTGCATGCCCGCGTAGCATCCTCTTTTATCAGTCCCGAACAGGCGGAGTTGAATCTAAAGGAATTGGGCAACCGTTCTTTCGACGCTGTAGAAACAGCCGGAAAGGCGCGTTGGAACGAAGTATTGGGTAAAATAGAAATACAAGATAACGACATCGACCGGCTTCGTACTTTTTATTCCTGTCTGTATCGTTCTACCCTTTTTCCAAGAAGCTTTTTTGAATACGACGCCAACGGTAATGTCGTTCATTACAGTCCCTACAACGGACAAGTATTGCCGGGCTACATGTTTACCGACACCGGATTTTGGGATACCTTCCGTTGCCTGTTTCCGCTTTTGAATCTGATGTATCCTTCGATGAATGTCAAAATGCAGGAAGGATTGGTCAATGCTTATAAGGAAAGCGGTTTTTTGCCGGAATGGGCAAGCCCCGGACATCGCGACTGCATGGTTGGAAATAATTCTTGCTCGATTGTTGCCGACGCCTATCTGAAAGGTTTGCGGGGATATGATATAGCAACGCTTTATCAGGCTTTGTTGCATGGGACTGAAAATGTGCATCCGAAAATTTCTTCCACCGGACGTTTAGGATATGAATATTACAACCGTTTGGGATATGTTCCCTACAATGTGAAGATTAACGAAAGCGCTGCCCGCACTTTGGAATATGCTTACGACGACTGGTGTATTTATCAATTAGCTAAGGCGCTGAATCGTCCGAAAGAAGAAATAGCCCGCTTTGCCAAGCGGGCTATGAATTATAAAAATCTGTTCGATCCCGAAACCAAGCTCATGCGCGGGCGGAACGAAGACGGAAGTTTCCAGTCGCCGTTCAATCCGTTGAAATGGGGCGACGCTTTCACCGAAGGCAACAGTTGGCATTATACCTGGGCGGTATTTCATGATCCGCAGGGATTAATCGATTTAATGGGCGGAAAAAAAGCCTTCAATCAAATGATGGATTCGGTTTTCAATGTGCCGCCGCTGTTCGACGAAAGTTATTACGGCATTGTAATCCATGAGATCCGCGAAATGCAAATCATGAATATGGGCAATTATGCGCACGGTAATCAACCGATACAGCATTTTATTTATCTGTATGATTATTCGGGAGAGCCTTGGAAAGCGCAATACTGGACGCGCGAAGTGATGGACAAACTCTATACCGCAGCTCCCGACGGGTATTGTGGCGATGAAGACAACGGGCAAACATCGGCATGGTATGTTTTCTCGGCGCTCGGATTCTATCCCGTATGTCCCGGTTCCAACGAATATCCGCTTGGTTCGCCGCTATTCAAAAAGGTTACGTTACATCTGGAAAACGGGAAACAGGTTACGCTCATTGCCAATAACAACAGTGTAGAAAACCGCTACATCGCTTCGATGCAGATGGATGGGAAAGAGTATACTAAAAACTATCTGAACCATGCCGATTTGATGAAAGGAGCCGACATCCGGTTTTCGATGTCGCCAACGCCGAATACAAGTCGAGGAACGAGCGATAGGGATTTTCCGTATTCGTTTAGCAGGGAAGTGAATAATTGAATAATTGAATGACTGAATGACTGAATAACTGAAGGAGTGGGGGAGTGATTTTCAGGTCAGAATGTTCGGTCCAACCAGCGCATTAAAAAGACGTTGTAAACGCGGTAGGCCGTTTTTTCAGTTGATTCGATAGAAAAAATCATCTCCTTATCCATTAATGCAATCAATGCTTTTTGCGCTGATGAAGCAGCGCCGATTTTATATTTATGCAGAAAATCTTTCGCTTGCGGTTCTGTGACTAATCCTTCTTTGGCAATAGCAACCAATAGCTGCCATTGAATCGGACTTAGCAGACTGCGGTATTGCATGTAAGTTCCCTGTTGTTGGCTTAGCTGTTCGTCGCACAATCGTTTTACCGTTTCGACAGTTATATTTTTCTTTCCTCCCGCAAAAACGCCGTTACAGATAACTTGCGTATAATACGTGTGCGCCAGCGTCCACGACAGAATAAAATCAATGGCTTCGTCATCAATACTGCGATTGCGTTCCGCAAATTTTTCGCGGATAAACGCCTTATATTTATCTTCCGGTATCTCGGCCAAACCCATGATTTGCGTACTTGAGAAAAATGGACGGCTGGCTGTGTTAAACATTTCAAGCATCAGATGTTTTCTACTTCCGCTGAAAATAAACTGCGTATTTTTCAGCGTTTGGATGATTGTTCGTAAAAGCGCTTCGATATTTTTTTCGGGATATTCGGCTATTTGTTGAAATTCATCGATTGCCAATATTACTCGAATTTGTTGGTTATCCAAGAATTGAAATAGACCGATCAACGTATGTTCATACTCTTTGGGTTGAGCAAAATCAAAATGTATTTCAGGCAGCCCACTCAATGCTTCATACGTAATAACAGGACGCAAATTTTTCAAAAAATCAAGAAAACGTCTGCCGATGCCTCGTTTCTGAGGAAATTTATTGAAAATGGACAATGCCAGCGTTTCCGTAAAATCTTTTAACCGGGTACAGGCATAGACGTCTACATAAATACAGGCATAATTTTCATCTTCCAAATCCTCAAAAAGACGATATATTAACGCTGATTTTCCTAATCTTCTTGCCGAAATGAGCGTTGTATTGATACCGTTTTTCATATATTTATTCAATATTTCCAACTCATCTTCCCTGTCGCAAAAATACGATTTAGATTCATATCCTATTGTTAAAAAAGGATTTATATTCATATCCATATCTCGTTCATCTAAAATTAATACTGCAAAGATACGAATTACTTTTGATTTTTCATCACGCTTTTGGTGTAACGCTTTTAGCGTGATGAAAATTCTTTTTATTTATTCATAAAAAAGCATTACTTTTGCATCCGGTTATTAGGGGATTGCGGGTGATACCCGCAATGACAAATAATTCATAATTTATAATTCATAATTGAAAAAATGAAGCCATTCGATGTATATTCCCGCTGGGCGATAGAGCCGGTAAAAGGGAAAGGTTGTAAGATATACGATAAAGAGGGAACGGAATATTTGGATTTCTACGGAGGACATGCTGTGATTTCCATCGGTCATTCGCATCCGTATTATGTGGAAGCGTTGACGAAACAATTGCAGCAGATCGGATTTTATTCCAATGCCGTACTCAACTCGCTGCAAGATGAATATGCGGAAAAACTCGGTAAACTGTCCGGTTACGACGACTATTCGCTTTTCATGGTCAATTCGGGAGCGGAGGCAAACGAAAATGCTTTGAAGTTAGCATCGTTCCACAACGGCCGGAAAAAAATCGTTTCATTCAGGAAATCGTTTCACGGACGAACTTTTGCTGCTGTCGAAGTAACCGATAATCCCAACTATTTAGCTCCGTTCAACGAAACGGGAAATGTCAGTTTTCTTCCGTTCAACGATATTGAAGCGGTAAGCGAACGGTTGAACCGGAACGATATATCCTGCGTTATCATTGAAGGCATACAGGGAATCGGAGGAATACAGGTTCCCGATCCAACGTTTTTGCAGGAATTGAGCCGGTTATGTAAAGAAACCGGAACCGTCTTGATTCTCGATGAGATACAATCGGGTTACGGACGTACAGGAAAATTCTTTGCTCACCAATACGCCGGGATTCGCCCCGACATCATCACCATTGCCAAAGGGATGGGCAACGGTTTTCCGGTTTCGGGCGTACTGATTTCCCCGATGTTCAAAGTGGTTTCAGAACAGTTAGGCACCACGTTTGGCGGTAATTTTCTGGCATGCGCCGCCGCCAATGCCGTGATCGACGTGATGCAGGCGGAAAATCTGATTGAAAACGCCGCCGCTGTCGGCAGCTATCTAATCGGCGAACTGAAAAAGCTGCCTCAGATAAAAGAAGTTCGCGGCTACGGTCTGATGATTGGACTGGAATTTGAAACGCCAATCAAAGATATGCGGAATCGATTGCTGTTTGAAGAAAAAGTATTTACGGGCGTTACGGGAAGCAATGTGTTCCGCCTTTTGCCTCCACTTTGCGTAAGCAGGGAAGATGCAGACGAATTTTTGAAACGATTTAAAAAAGTACTATAACAATTATGAAACTGACAATTATCGGAAGCGGCAATATGGGAAGCGCCATTGTGCGCGGATTAATACAGGGGAGCATTTTTAAGCCGGAAGACATTACGGTGGTCGATGTGCATCAAGCTCCATTGGATGCATTGAAAAACGACTTTCCACTGTTGAACATTGCTATGGACAATTTTGATTCGGTAAAGGATGCTGATATTATTTTGCTGGCTGTAAAGCCATGGCTTATCCATGATGTGATTACGGATATTAAATTCAAAATGGATTATAGCCGTCAACTGCTAATATCCATAGCGGCAGGCATAAGTATTCATGATATTGAAACTTCATTGACAAAATATCCGGATACGGAGGAATTGCCCGTTATTTTCCGTGTTGTACCCAACACAGCTATTGCGATAAGGCAAAGCATGACACTGATTTCCTCCAATCAAGCTTCTCCCGAACAGGAAAATCTATTGTTGAAAATTTTCAACGAGTTGGGAAATGCCGTTTTAATCGATGAAAGTAAATTGGCTGCGGCTACGGCTTTGACATCCTGCGGAATTGCCTATCTGTTCCGCTACGTTCGGGCTGCCACTTTAGCCGGAGTAGAAATGGGACTGTATTCGAAAGAAGCAAAAGATATGCTAATCCACACGATGATTGGCGCAGCCGAATTATTGAAAGCAACGGGGCAACATCCCGAAGTGGAAATAGATAAAGTGACGACTCCCGGCGGCTATACGATCAAAGGGTTGAATGAGTTGGAAGCTAACGGCTTTTCGGATGCTATCATAAAGGCGATGAAGGCAAGTTTGTAAATAATGGGTAGCTGTCTTTATAGACTGAAATAAAAATTATATATTTGTACTTTGTTAAAAATGTTATAATACAATGGAAAATAAAGCAATAAATAAAGCAACAAGTGATAAAATAAGTTTTATGACTTATATTGTACCTGAATTTGCAGCAGCATACAAAATGAAAATTCAGGATGCTTTTTTTTATTTGAAAAGATACGGAGGGTGGGATTTTCTTAATAAA
>Ga0123357_10006388_pt1 | contig 14365 bp, 10 predicted proteins | sample TergutEmb28metaG_FD_89873 | JGI IMG/M metagenome (GOLD analysis project Ga0123357, IMG submission 89873) | Embiratermes neotenicus P4 segment gut microbial communities from Petit-Saut dam, French Guiana - Emb289 P4 | ecosystem: Host-associated > Arthropoda: Insects > Digestive system > Gut ...
TCTGAGTAGTAGTGGGTCTGGAACGGGGTCCACTCAGCCTCGTGAGGTCAAATTGAGGAGCTACTTGAATAAAAAAGTAGCGGCTCCAGGTTCAGAAAACAGAGATTAACGGCCGTGGGGAACTGTTGTGCTAACCACGTGACACCCCTCTATCCGCAAAAGTTGGCACTAACTTCGCCTACCGGCGGCGGCCGCTCTGTCGGTATGGTTCGCTCGCGGACTAAAGCCACGGAGTTTAGTTTAGTATGTAAAGACTTCTGAAACGGCAATAATACATGTTGAAACTGAATGGGCTTTATACTAATTTACAACATTAATGAACACCACAATTTTATACTTACTCTTGATGATCGTGTGTTTTGCTGGGTTCAGAACACTCCAGATAATTATGGCTGTGTCCAGGCTGCCACTAGCAACCAGCTGTGAGTTGGGAGACCATGCTACAGTATTGACTCTTGCATTATGGAAACCCCATTCCTTGTTGTGGGCAAGCTAAAATGTGACCATGATTAAGCATGTTATTCTGCATTTATAATAGAAAGTTTCATTTTCAACTTTGAAAATATCTGACTTCAGGGATTTCCATATACTGTATATATATATAATAAAACAGGTAACAGGCTTCTGGTCTGTAACAATGTACATCCTGCCCTTGTATTATGCCCTAGTTGCATTCCTGACAAAGTGGGTATAAATAAGCAATAACACTCCTATCAGAAATAAGGGATAGCATAAGACAGCACAGCCAGTCAGAGGAGATTAAAGCAAAAAGGTGTAAAACAAGGGCTGGGTGTACCTACAGCATATCTCATCCTCTGACGTTCATGACTGCAAAGCCTCTCAGATCTCACAAAATGAAATACTAAGTCACAATTTCTACACACAATTTACAGATAAAGAAAAAGCAAGTTATATAACAGTCCACACAGCGTCATATCCCACAAGACTGGTAAATTCATCAATATTTTCTTCTTATTTCACTTCAGTGATCTGTTCTGTATGCTTAAGAATGTCAAGATGTTGTAAAAAGCATCCTATTTTGATATACATTTTCAATTAATTTTATCCACAATCCACCATTCTATATTTCTTTTGGAATGGTAGCTACAAATTACAAAAATGCAGCTATAACACTCCTACCAAAATTTCTTGAGGGTCTGAGGTATTCACTTGTCTAGGATGTTACACAGCACTGATTGGCAGTTCGTTACCCACATTTCAGGGAAGCCTACTGCTTGACCCAGGAGCAATAGGCTGTCCTGAAACATCTCAAACAATCAACACTGCATAAGAGCCCAGTGACATTGCTGTGAAAGCCTAAAATCAGGCACACTACACTTCTTGAGGGCCTGCTGTCTTTGGATTGTGACACGGTTTGTTGCATCATACTGAGAAAGTTACTAGACTGAATTTTTAACTTATGACTGGAAATTCATATTGGGTTAATACTAAACAGAACTATTTTCTGCTGTAGAACTAGTATGCCCTGAATGGATGGATTTTAAGAATGACATTAAAACTTGTTACCTGGTGCTATCAAGTAGGGTTTTCTCTATCATGCTTCAATTTACAGCCATCTTGCCAGTTCCGATGTAATATGGCTAAAGGGTTACATTTTATTTATAAACCAGTAATTCCCTTCCATTATCTACAAATCATGTGATGACATGGCACTTCCAGCATTTCTACACCAGAAGAGACTACAGTGGGTTGCCCATGTAGTAAGGATGGATGATTCATGTAGCCCCCAAACAGTAATGGGAGGATGTCACAGAGGAAGAAGGCCTGTGGGAAAGCCTAGAAGTAGAAAGGAGAGTGCTGTTTGGAGGGACGTCACAGATTTGCTCCAGACACTGAACTGGAAGGTGGCTGCAAGGTATGGAGAAGGTTGCAGGAATGTGATACGGGGACGCCACAGCACCAAAACAGGTCAAAGTACCACAGTAGAAGAAGAGCCCTTCACTTCTAGAAATAGACATATAAACAAAGACTTTAATTTAAATATCTGAAGAATTCTGTAATACTTACTTTCTGCATTATATTTCCAGGATTGCAATAGTAAGATGGAAAGGAAGGAAGCATGATTAGTGTTTACATAAGCATAAGCATCACACCACAGTTGCACTATACAAAAATGATGTTTTGTGAGCTGGCCTTACTACCATTTCAAGTAACTGGCTGCCATACTTATAAGTTATCACACAGTTTCATTATGCAAGTTTTATCCAGATCACTGTTATTGGTCTTGAGTGTGTAATTATGATGATGATGATGATGATGACAATGCCAACTCTCAAAATGTTATGCATAAATACATTGCACAGTGGACAGTGCTCAACATATCTATCATTTCCCTGTCAGAACTCTCACTTGCTGTGGTATTATGGATGTACAGTGTGGAAACAGCAGTCGAATGGTACTGACATGCAATGTGTCTACACGCAGTTATTACCTTGTAATCTGGTAGTTTGTACAGGATAACTTTCCTGTTGGCATCACAAGCCACCAGGTACTGGTTGTCTGGTGAGTAGGAACAGTCTGTGAGGGGCCCAAGATGCTCCAGCTCTCTCTTCGGACTTAGGCTTGAATCCACTAGCGTATAAATGTGAACCTATCCTCAAACCAAACACAATGAACATAAAATTTATATATATATTTACAATGAACTTACTTTAGCACAGACCTCACAAATGATGATACTCAGTTTCATATGCTTATTCACTCTGGATCTTTACAAAGCATACATTATACTTCTGCAACATGTACTGTGCAATGGACTTAAGGGACATAGGGGGAAACTGACTATTATGGTGTTAGTACTGAATTTATAGTTTCTATGCAAAATTAAATTTCATCAATTTTATATCTGCTTACTATCTAGGGAATATCGTGTGTTACAGAGCATTTACAGTATAATGACTGATATTTTGCATTGGATACGAAACTGATGATACTGAATTTTATGTTTTGCTGACCGTGCATCCTGATACAACTCTGGGTAAAGACCAACTTGATGCACAGTTACGATATACAATACATCTATTATTATAATCCTCTACATGTTTTGAGCAACTCTGTGCTCATCATCAGGAGATCAAATTGTATTAATACACCATCTGGTATAGTACTCTCTGTAAGTGACCGTCCAGTGTGCAGGTTGAGAAGGAACTCCTTTTCAACCTGCACACCGGACGGTCACTTACAGAGAGTACTATACCAGATGCTGTATTAATACAATTTGACCTCCTGATGATGAACACAGAGTTGCTCAAAACATGTAGAAGATTAAAATAATAAACATATTGCGTAACATAATTTTGCATCAAGTTGGTCATTTACCCAGAGTGATAAATGATACATTGCTGTGTTAGTTAAATGTAGGTGCAAAAGTAACTGCACTTACTTTATTGTCCAAAGCTCCTCCCACTGCTACATCTGGGTGTTCACTGTTGATGGACACACATGAAGGTTCATAACTGACAGGAAGGCTGGAAACTTTCCTTCCTCCTTCTAGAACTGATATCTATGAACAACAGAACAAGAATCATTTCACTTGATTAAACAGAAACAAACTGCAGGCTAAGTTTATGTTGTTACTGTAACACAAGGGGACAAATCAAGCCCAAGCTTAAGCTTACTGTTCTAATTGGAACACCATTACGTCATTCTGGCTGTTTTTCATTCCTACTTAATGTAAACAATGCCTAATCCACAGAAAACACAAGTTTCTCTGTTGTCTTTTTGCCCAGCATTGAACTGTCATTTGAAATTCTTCCACTACTTTGTATACTGTTCTTCACATGGCACTGCTGATGTGGGATATGTTTACAAAACTTATAGAGGTTCTTGTTCCATGACACATATTTTGCAGAAGTACTGCAAATGTACACTTTTTGTTCACATGAATATGTTTCACATGTGCTCAGATACCATTGGCACTCCATGAGTGACATGGTGCATCCATTGCAGCCATTGGGGTATCGGCAAAAACACAGCAGAGTTTGGGCTAATGTGCCTACATAAGCCGAGATTGTATGTTTCTACACTTGGGGACACCATATATCTACCTCTACATACACGACCTAGCTGATGCAGTATCCTGACATTTACTTGCATCTGACATAAACTATGAAAAGGGTCTCATTTGGAATACAGTACCCACACAATTTTATATTTTCCTACTTTCAATAAGAGTTTTTGAATTTTCAAAATTCTAGCACAATATACAAGTTCAACATTACATATAGCTGACATTACAGAAATTGTTGCCAACCATATTCCTACACAAGACAGAAAGTTAAAATGTGCCCACACTGATTGGCCTTCAGAGGTGTAGTATACGTACAGACTTCCTAGGATATTTGTAAACTATTATCTACAACAATGTCTAAAGATGAACACAGAATTAATGATTTGCTGTGCTTATGAAGAAAATGTGATAAAAATAACCTATTTCAGAGAGACTTGCAGTTATATAAAATACATTTTTTTGCCTAGTTTGACACGTGAACAGAAACCTGGACATGAAAATAGATGATGCAAGCAGATTAGTAGAAGAGCGAAGTTTCTACTGAATATTAATAAACAACCTAGAAAGCATAAGAAGTGGGAACTAAACACATGATCTTAAACTAAGTATGCAACAAAAATCAGGAGAAACTGAAAGATACATTGGTATGGGCACACTTTATACAAATATGCCAGAAGTACTGCTCTGAAAGTATCAGACAAGATGTTACAGTGACTTGTCACTGGGAAGACCAAGCACTGAGATAAGAGACCAGGCAGAGAGGGGTATACAAATAGAAATGGGGAAAGAATGGATACAGATGGAAGAAAGTGCTTCTGGGCAGATAAAAGGAGATTTTGTTGCAGTGCTATCCATCCTGTGAGGAACTGCAATGAATGATCTCAGAAGGCAAAATTCTGGCTTCAATACTTACCTCTTTGATAGAAGCAGTGATTATGGTATCATTTTTGGCATCCATGCCATGAGGTTGAGATCCCAGTTTGACGTCTGCACTCGTATAAGTATTGGAGGCAAGATCCACTTGCTTCACACTATCGTCAATACCACACGTGTACAGTGAATCACCTATTGCCTTCATACCATTGATCTGGTTCCCATGACCAACCCCTTGGATCCGATCATTCTCTCCTGCAACAGAAGATCCAGTAAGTTCTGAATAACAAACACAGTTCATTCCTCCATCAAGATTAGGAACTAAATACATGTACAGGAAGCTTATTAATTTAAGACTGACTAATTTAAGTTTTTACATTAGATTTTTAGGATTATGAATGTAAAAAAAAAACTCATATGTGAACCATGAATGGTGCAATAAGGGACGCTCATTTTTATTTCTTGCATTAAAGTTATTTTTAACCGAACAGTATTAAACAAAATACATTTAAGACGATATTCTTGGCATATGTGTTTAAGCCTCTTAAGGCCATGTTATTTGTGTCTTATACTACCAAATGCAGGTTACGAAATATTACACGGCCTACTGTGTGTTTCTGCCAGAACACTAAAGACCTTTTGGTCCCACGAAATGTGGGGAATTTCTGGAATACCTGACAGCTATCATATTCTCAAGAACTCCACCGTATGTACTTCATTACAAGGCAAACAGCTAACTGAAACTATAAATACAGGTGTCATATTTCCTATAGCTATTCTTCTTATTCTAAACACATGACTACAACTTAGAATTAAGTTGTGTACATGAAAGATTAAGGTGTAGAGGTGTGCTGATAAACGCATACCAGATCAGAATGTGTCTGTAACTGTTGCTACAAATCACAGTAATAGGTGTCTTAGCAATTTGACTTAAAAGCACTAGTAATAGAGACCATGACAGTAAAGAACTTCTTAACGTAGGCGATGCTGAAATTACGGAGCCTAAAATTATGAAGAAGAAAGATACTGGTACTTCCCAGTTGAGTTCCCACATGTATCTACAGCCTACATTTTGGCTTATTTCAGAGTACTTCTGTAGTGATAGCACATGTCACTGTATATACATCATGACTGAGTGGGTTACTGTGTGTGTTTAATCTTTAAATGTCTGGATTAGTATTTAAATTAAAGCACACAGATTATGAAATGTGTGTCATTTAAACAGAAAAAGGTAAAGTCATGAAACAAACAGCATTTTGTGTTGGGGGGGGGGGAACAGATTATGCAGGATGTCTTCAAATGGAATCTATTTCCTTGTTGCATAAATATACAGGGTGGCACAAAAAGAACGCATGTTTTTGAAATGGGTAGTAGTCGGGAGAGTGAAGGTCTTTCTTTCTTTGGGGTTACCTCAAATCAAAAGTCTACGTTCAAAAACCGCGTACAGTCGACGATCTGAAAGTTTCCATTCGCGAAGAAATTGCAACTTTGCCACAAGAAATGTTAGTAAATGTGATGCAGAACTTTGAGGAGAGGCTCTGGACGTGTGTACGGCAAGAAGTACACCATCTTTCCAATATAATTATCCATAATTGAGTATTCAATGTAAGTAATCAAAACTGCATTTATTACAGGTTGTTTTGGTGTTAACATAATTTTTTTATATTGAAAATAAAAAAAGTTACAATTATTTGAAAAAATGCGTTCTTTTTGCGCCACTGTGTATAAAGTTAATAAGATATTAATTTTATGTATTTGCTGTTTATGTGCATTCACATATGTGAAAACGAATCATTTAAAGGTTAACACACCTCATATTAAACAGACCATTAAATATGTTATATTTGTGGAAATGTGAATTTAAGGTTCTGTATAAGTTAACGGCTTGGACACAAGAAACGCTAAAATGTCCAAAGTGTCACGTGAGAAGCTGCGGGTATGTGTACTGCATTAGAACCTACGGGTATGTGTACTGCATTAGAACTCATTTTTCACATTCACCTGTATTGGCATCCCAGTGTGTGATGAAGCCATCGTGTGAGCCCGTATAGATTTTTTTCCGATCTGGACTCAGAGAGAGAACAGTGATAGGCTTGTTGTGACCCTGGCAACATGCACCAATCTCATGTCAGAACACTTCATATGCATGTACATTAAGCAGTACCCAACCATCCTGTAACCGTCTGTCCGTCCTGGCAACTGCATACGTGTTTTGCCTTATTCTGTATGTGAGTCATTCTTTAGTCTATCAAGCAGTAACTTATAAAACCTATCAGCAACAAAGGTTAAAATTCTAGGAATGTACAACCACATACATTGTGAAACAAATTGCTCATTAAATGAGTGAATTTTTTGTTTTTAACCTTCCATTCTTCTTCTGTAACTCAAAGCACGTTAATTTCACGTTGATCTTACATTACAGATATGGGCCAGGAGCTTTTATCACTATATCTATTCTTGGCTTTGGTGGTCATTCTCAAAATAATTTTGCATGGGGAACATTTATTTCATTTTATACTTCAGAGACATAGACATACTGCACTGTGAAGCACAGGAAATATGGCCTTGGCCTGTGAAGGTGTTGGCTGACATTATCACTGTGTTGACACTGCTGATACTTGAACAGCTGGAATGGGTGTTCACTCTTACGTTCTTCCTTATGATATCAGTATGCCTGTCAGTAGGTTCAGTCAAACAAGAGCATTCATTTGTAATACTTTAACAAGGATGGCACCATGGAAAAAAAGTTGCTGGGATTTTGTAAAAAATACATTGCATCAGCTGTGCTGCGTAACAATATACAGAATAGCATAAGTACTATTTTTAAACAGTGATTACGAAATGCAAAGTTTTTGCAGCCATTTCACACTATGGCAAATGGTCCCTGAATAGTGACATGAGAACTCACTCAGAGCAGCAGGCTGAAAATTTTAAAAATGCATCACATGTAAAAAAAAGTAACATTTTTCTGAACAACAATCCAGAGAATAATGTATGAAAAAATGCAATTTGTTGAGGCCAAGGAAACCTAACGGTCAGAATTAACCATCTTTTTTCACAAACATGATGTTTTTAAATAATTTCATGATGTCAGTATGAGTCAGAAATGTCCAGTGAACATGGATACATAAATGTGACTGTAACGAGGTACAAAGGATACAAGTTAAGTGCAATTTTATAACCTTCTGCTATGGTGCATCACATTTCAGATCACGCAGTTTCTGAACTTTGTCCATCATCCTTACAACATTCTGGGGACAGGATTGGTCCCAAAAATGTTATGCTGTAGCTTTCATTTTAATCATGGACCAATGACAAAGTATAAAGGTCAAATGACTTTGAATATAATTTCAAGCATATATTCTGTTCAAAATATCTAAAGTGCTGGACTGAGAGATGATTTACTTGTTATATTGTATGTTACAACAAAATACACATGCATCAGTTTGACATCAGAACAAAGTTTAGATTGTTAAAATGTCTCAGATGTGGCAGTATACTATTTTCTGGGTCCTGTATGCACAGCCAAAGCTTCTATCTGATGTCAAAATTGTTGGCTTAAACTGCATTTGATATGGAGCTCCATAAATTAAAGTCTGGTGGAGTAAGGTCTAGGAACTGTGGCTGCCACAGCACAGGAGCCTTGAGACCATTACAGATCCAGTATCTGGGATAATTCCTACCTAACTACTCCCATACAGAGGGACTGAATTATGCTGGACTACCATCTTATAAAACCATATCCACCATCACGTGCACAGTGACACATCCCCTTTTAGCCCAATAAACATCTTCGGGAAACCTCAAAAATGAGGCAGCCTAGGTTCAATCTGGACTGTTATACCATAAAAAAAAGTACATACAGAGAAATCAGAAGTACTGAGGATTAGTAGGTATTGATGGTATGACACAGCAACAATTGTGTGGTCTATAATTATGCAGAATCAGTATTGGTTGTGTGCATATCTTATTGTAAGTGAACCATCCTCTATCCATGTACACCAACTACAGAAATTCTTAATGCCATCATTTGTGAATCTGCACTAACGTGTCAATGGGTGTAATGTTGGATAGCAGGATCCTCAACCACTGGCAGAAAGAATGAAGGGCATTCATGCCAGACAGGAGAAGTTCCTGAACCCACCATATATATTACAGACAGCAGTTGTTGCTCACAATAATATTCAACACAGAATACAATGTGATACTCTGCTGGTGCTTAAACCCCATTACTTCCAATATATTTCTTCCCATAGATGGCATGCATTCACTCAGTGGATTACAAATATCAACCTATATTTGACATACAGTCCCTGTTTCATGACCACCATGGAATTTCCTGTGCTCACTCCGCACACCCTCATGTATGCATATTAAAAAGCATGACTGTCAGAACTGACAAGAGATACAGTGGACTCAGTCTTAGCTAAGAAGAAATGTGTTTCCGTACTCATCACGATAAAATGAAAAGTAGCCTTTTGTATGCATGATTCTGTATGTCATACTGATTTAAATAGCCTTACAACCTAACATGCACTTCAACATTTACTCTCCATAACTGCTCATAGAATCATTTCCAGAACGGAAATTTTTGGACTGAAATTGATGTGAGCTCCCATCATTTATTGGCACACGATATAGACACACAACATGCCTGTGTCACCTAATACACATACGCTGTAACTAATACATCAAAGTCAAAGTGGAGTTTTCAGCAAGATTACCTGAAGAGGACTGGCATAAATCTGACATCATTAGATGTACAAAACATAATCAGATTGAAAACCTGACTATTAATCCCTATAAAGTAAGAAGTAAGTCTATCTGCACTGCAAAAATTTGCTGCTTTGAATAATGTACTGCCCATTGAAATAAATATTTTATTATAAATAGAGATATCAAGATTTGCTCTGGAAGAATGAAATCATTTCTAAAGAATGAGTGCTATCATGTGGGCTTATAACCATAGTGCCTGTAAAGGTGACAACTTGAGCACTGACAGCAAAACACGCCATTATAATTACCTTGATTATTCGTATATGTTTATTAGGATTGTTGACATCAAGATAATTGATAAAGCCACTCAGTGACACTGTCAGCAGATACTGGTCCTGCCATAAACATGAAACCTACAACAAAAGAATACAATTAAATGAATAAAACTGGTCTTTCTCTAGATTATAAATTATGGGTGAAAAGGCCATTTCCTGCTACTAAGGAAGACTACAAACTGCAGGCAATTAAAATATGATGCACAGGAAAATAAGTGGATGTGACAATGATGAAAGGAATTACATACTGAGCTGCCTTGTGACCGATACAGTCAGTGCAAACTTCTATTTATTCTTGTTTCTTAGTTCATTTAATGACACCGCACATATGACATTGGTCACACGGTATCAAAGTAGAAACTCATGGGAATTACAAATGATAGTTTGAAAAGGACATGGTAGAAAGTGATAACTGCCTATTGACAGTACGATTCTAAAATCTGTCTGAAAAGTCTGTGGAAAACCATAAAACTTCCATCTGACTGCCAATGCGAGGTTGACATTTGAGCAAAACACCTGTCAGACACAGCAGCAGTGCTGGTTACTACACAGTATGAGTTGGATGGATACACAAAAGCATGTGCACTTCCACAGCAAAAAATAACTAGTGACACACTAATGAAAATGTAACATTATTAAGTTCTAGCACTGTGAAAAATTAAGGCACTATAAGAAAAGTCTTACATGTATGTCAAAAGATTTTCTCATGTATTTGTTGAAGAAATTCCCTCATGCCTCTTGCCCTGGGCATAAGCTACTCCTCTTCTCACTTCACTTACACATTTAACTCTCTTTAGTACAACTTTGTCCCTCATATTCTGCTATCAGTTCAACTTACCTGCTGATCTTCCACCTGACTGCCCATCACAAACTCCGTCACCACGGATTTTGTTTCTACATCCCACAACTTGCAAGTCTTATCACCTGACGCAGTAAGCAGCTGTGTGCCATCTGGCTTCCAGGCAACCTGCCATGCATACAGAAATTCTTAGTCACCTAAATGGAAACTGAAAGGTCATGTGCAAACAATGAAATGTATATGACACTTCAAATGGCAAATATCACAAGGTGTTAGAACTCTGCAGATCTGATGTAGATGAGAGGATAATTTATAGAATGAATGTTAGCCAAAAAGTTGTGTGTGTGTAGCACAATAAACCATACATAATGGAGTCCAAATGTGGGTTTTGTGATTACGGCGCTGATCCTCTGAGTTTTTAAAAGGAGAATTTTCTTCACTGTCAGCTGAAGGAAGACATTCTCACCATGATATTTATATCAAATTACCACAAATTTTCTGGGTGTTGTTATACAGGAGGACAACCAAATCTGTGGGTCAGAGATTTAAAAGGTATGCGATGATGTAGATGTTAGCACATGGAAGGTGAAAGATCAAGTGGTCAAGACACTGTTTTGTTCTTTAATAACAATGCATCAATTGCAAAGGTCATTCAAAATGAAATATGACATAACAGCAATACAGTTGGAGGGAAAAGCAGTCGAGGCTTACTTCAGCAGGCACAATAAGCGACAAAAACAAATATCTTCATCATAACAAACAAGCAGATTACTTATTCAACTTTGGCAAAGAGAAAAAAATCTCCTGCCCATAACAGGAATATTGCCTCTAGCCTAGTGACTATACCAACCCTGCTCACCCAGCTCCCATATGATGCCATAAAGGTCACATGTTGCTGCACAGTGTGTTGCTGGATACTTACAGCATATACACCACCCTTATGTGCAGGGGATCCAATTTCCCCTACCAGGTCAGCTGATGCACCATCATACAGGAACACCTTTCCATCAAAACCAGCTGATGCAAAATGGTTTCCATTTGGTGAATATCTCACAGCTTGCACGTACCTGGTATGTTCCTATTAGAGATAAAAAGGACTAGAAAAGAAAGGCATTCTTCCTGGCAGTATAAAGCACATTGAACCAACATGTAATTCATGAAATACAGACTAAGTCCACAGTCAGAATCCTTTTTATAAATCATTAGTTACCAAGATGACCAAAAAATATTCTACATTTTCTTAGGATCTGGAAGTTCATCCCTGTGCTCCCAGGTGTTCACATAAAACACAAAAATAAAGGTTATGTTGAATAATAATTATGGAATAATGGAGGTCAAAATAAGAACAAACTTATTCCAAATAAACTTGGTAATTTTATCTAATTCAGCATATATTAATGATACTTGCTGACAAAAACCTTTGACAAGTGTCACCCTTTGCCAGTGTCAGATCTAACTAGCTGCAAATTTCTTTGCAGGAAACAAAACTGTAATAAAGCATTACGGTATACTGGGTTTTGGTTTAAAAACTTGAAAAACATGCACCACATGAAGAGCTAGATGTACATTGGAGGACAATATTAAAATGGATCGCAAAGAAAAAGGGTAGAATGGAAAGGTGTGGGCTTGATTTGGCTGTGTACAGGGCCACGTGGAAGGCTCTTCTGAACACTGTGAAGGATCTTCAAGTCACATTGAATGTGGGGAAATTGTTGACCAGCGCAGGACCTATTATTAACTCAAGGAATCTGCTCCATGGACTTATTTTCATTAGTTCTAACCATTTTATTGAGTACTAATGTTATTTTCTTCAGTGTATTGGAGGCTTGTGCACAATCTGTAACTTCCATTGACGAGGTGTGATGTTGGCAAATGTCAAACTTTCATGTTCTGTTGGCAGTGTTAGTTACATAGTTCAGCTTGTGGGTTTTACAGTATCATGACATGTTACTTAGTATATGAAGGCATTTAAGATGCATTCAGGCATAATAAACATAGACTAAAAAAAATCATGTTTTTACTATTCACACACATCCCAAAACAAATTCTACTGATGAAAGGCTTCTATTAAAGAACAAATTCTTGAAAAAAAAAATCATGTTGCCAACTAATGACAATGCTGTCTCAAAACAATTCAAATTAACACTAACTCACACACACTCGCACACAACACAGATTACTTGTATGGACAAAAAAATTTACCTGCTTTGTCATCTTGAATTTGAATGGTGGGCCTTCGAACACACCAATCGTATTGTCCTCACAGCCTGTCACAATTCGGAATGGCCTTGCAGGGCGAAAATCACAAGAGTTAATTGGCTTTGACTGTCCTGCTATTTCACCAACAGATGTACCGGTCTCTACCATAAACACATGTCCAAACCTTGAAGCACAAAGAATAACGTAAAGTACGGAATTAATTACATTTTTCCATCTAGATATGTTACTTTGCAATTAACCTTGATGTTGGTTTATTGCATGCTACCACAACAGTAGAATACAGGATTGTGATAAAAATACACCAACTGGAAATATTTCAAGTAAATGTAACAGCTTACTGATTACACATATGCCAATTATATATCTTGTATTATTTGTATAATCAACCATTACTAAAAAGTGTCCGAAGTTCAACTTGAGCATAACGGAGGTACCATAGCAGACCGGCATTGACAAAAAAGAAATTCATCTGACAGCTTTTAATGTTAGCCTCACGTGTACCAAATATTATTAGTTTATAGGCTGAAACATGCAAACAGAAGGAAATAAGGATTATTTTTTAGTATGCATTTATGTTTTAAGTTTACATAAATTCTCTAATGTATCACTGCTAAAAAATGCCTATAGGCACACTGACAACGAGGTCTGCACAGATCCCACCAGCAAAGATTAGGATATTGGCTGAAAACCTACCACTCTACAGGTCAAATATCTGGGCATAGCAGCTCTAATCACACATAATAATTACCTTTCTCTTCCCTCTCCAACAACCACCAACCTCTGGCTGTCAGGTGACCAGGAAATATCCTTAATTGGGCCACCAATTGGTTGGAATTCATTCTTCAGTAAATGCTCCTTATTCACTGTATCCCAAATTCGTATTTTGCCCGACTGATCTGAAACAAAACAACAAACCAATCTATTACTTTTAGGATTTGAAGTGATTCTCACAGCAGTGTTGAAAAAAGATAACAGTTTTCTGGAATGTGTACACCACATCAAGTTTTGACACTTACTGACATTTGGAGGCACTTCACTTCTCCACATCACCAAGTACTTACCAGTTGAAAAGACTTGTTCTTCAATCTGTTGTTTAACCAGGTCAGTTATTTTAAAGTGCTATATGGGAGGCCTGGTGCAGAAAGTCTGCAAGATGCCAGATCCCATGTCAAGATGCAGATCAAAAGTGTCAGTAAAAACAGAAATCAAGTATCCACACATGCATGCAAACAAGCACAAAAACACACACACAAAGTTGATACAATGCACACGAAAGGGCAAAGGAAAAGAGACTATTAAAAAAAAAAAAAAAACTAGCAACAGAAAGAAAAAAGAAACAAAAAAAAAAAGTATAGAAAAAAAATGAGAACAAAAAGAATGAATGAATATTCA
>Ga0123357_10006389_pt1 | contig 14363 bp, 8 predicted proteins | sample TergutEmb28metaG_FD_89873 | JGI IMG/M metagenome (GOLD analysis project Ga0123357, IMG submission 89873) | Embiratermes neotenicus P4 segment gut microbial communities from Petit-Saut dam, French Guiana - Emb289 P4 | ecosystem: Host-associated > Arthropoda: Insects > Digestive system > Gut ...
ATTAGCAGCAGTTGTTCGCGGTAGGCCGGCGGGAGTTCGTCGATTCGGCCGCGCAGCGCCAACTGGTGGTTGATGCCGCCGGCGGACAGCAGTTCGTCCAGCGCGTGTTCGAATCCGTTGCCTTCGACGTCTTCTCGGGTTCTCGCCGCGAGCGCGCGCACTGCGGAGGTGGCCCGCCCGATGGCTTGTTTGGCGACGGTCAGTTTCTGTTGGGCCAGGTCGGGGTCAGTCGCGCGGTAGGCGTCGTGCAGGTCGAGGTTCTGCGCGGCGAGCGCGATCGCCGATGCCACGACGTCGTGCAGTTCCAGGGATATTTCCTGCCGCTGCGCCACCTCGGTCTGGTGGAGTCTTTCCAGCAGGAAGGCGATATAGAACTCGCCCGCCACCGCCATGTGCGACATGATCGTCTGATTCAAGACCGTGGCAACCGTCAGCTGGCCGGCGATGTCGCCGGTGCCGGTCAGATCGGCGAGCACCGGGAACGCGGCCTGAAACAGCAAGGCGGCGGCCTGCAGCGACTGCGCGGGATGGATCCCGGAAGCGGCGCGCGTCACCCCGATCCGGCCGCTGGCGTCCAGGTGGTGGTCGCCGGTTCCGGCCGGCGGGTGGCACGCCATGCCCAACGCGTCGGCCGCATCGGTGATCATCCGATCCGCTTGCGCGACAAGCTGATCGACCACGCCGGGGTCGTTCAGCAGCGGGCTGGCCTTCTCGCGGAGCAGGGCGAGGTAGCGGTCTCGGATCAACCGGAGGCGAACCGGCTCCGGCCGGCCGGCCCCATCCACGACAAGCGTCATCGTCAATCCCCCTACAGTCCGCCTGGGGTTGACCGTACCGCGACCAGCCCTGACCGGAGATAGGAACCGCGACCGTCACGGAAGGTAGAGCAGGAAGACCAGATTCACCCCGAACTGGGTGACCATGAACGTCCGGTAAGGTCGGCGGAGCGTGTGCCGGTCCTGGCCGGGGCGCACCGCCGCCAGCGTGGCCACCAGCAGGGCAGATCCGCCACTGACGACCCAAGCGACCAGAAGCGCGCTGGGGGCAAGGAGCCACACGGTGACCACGAACCCCGCAGCGCAACACGCAGCTGCGACGACTGTCGCCCAGGCGGCACGCACCGGGCCGAGCAAGACCGGGAGGGTACGGCGACCTTCGAGACGGTCGCCCGCCACGTCCGAGAGATCTTTCACGACCGAAACGACACCGATCCAGGCCGCCCACACGGTGAAGACGGCAACCATCCCCGCCGAGGCGTGGCAGGTCAGCGCCCCCGCGACATAGGTCAACGCGGCCGCAGTTGCGACGGAGAACCCGGCAGCCAGAGCCGAGCGTTTCAAGTTCGGACCAACCGAGTAGGCCACGCCCAGCGCCAACGACGCTGTTCCGGCCATCCCGGAGGCCGGCCCGAGGGCCCAGCAGCCGGCTAGTCCGGCGATGGCCAGGAGAGCGCACCAGGCGTACGCGGTCCGCATCGAAAGGCGCCCGGAGGCGAGTGGCCTCGGTGACCCGTTCGCGCGGTCCCCGTCCAGGTCCGCTATTCCGTTGAACACATACGCGGCAATGGTCAACGCGACCCACGCGGCCGTGATCGCGACACCCCGCCCAGTGGGATGCCGGAACGTCCCGCTAGCAACTGCCACCCGTAGCAGGAAGATCGCGACAATGGGCGGCCTCGCCTCGCACAGCAGAAGCCATCCGACTCGCGTCGCGCGCCGGGCGCGTCCGAGCAGCCGCGCTGGGTGGCGGGGTGAGCGTTGGTCGGGATCGTTCGCGGCGTTGAGATGCGCCGTGCTCTCCGGCGGCGCTGTATGTGAAGTAGTCATGGCTGCCGTCTGCTAGGCCATGACTGCGAATGCAATACCGCATTCGATGTAGCCGGCTACTATGTTTGGAGTAACCGGCTACATCGTACGAAGTATATGAGTCAACGTCATCCGTGTTCAGCAGATCTGCTTAACCGCTGAATCTACTCCGACCGATGTAGGAATGACCTTGACAGGTTGCGCTGATGTCGGCGCACTGCTATGCTAGGAAAATTCCTGGAATTGACACGGACTCTGAGAGATGGGCGAGTTGCGATGATGCGCAACACGAATACGATCTTGACGATCGATCGTGGCGAGGTGGCGGCAGTGTGGCGCTGGTGAGCGCGGCTCTGCCGCCGCTGGCCTGCTGAGAGAGTTTGATGAGGGAGCAGTGATTCGATGAGGCGGGTCGCGCCTTGGGCGTGCGCGGTGCTGGCGATTGGTTTTTGTGTGCTGCCTTGGGCGGGAGCAGGGTCTGCCCCCGCGTCTCAGGTGTCGGGGGACACGGCCAATACGGTGGTTGCCGCTCGGGCGGTGGCACCAGGGACAGTCGTGGGCCACAGGTTCGATGTTGTGGTCGCGAATATGTATGCGTCCGCGTCCGATTTTCCGGCTGGGGAACCGGCGTTGTCGGTGTCTCAGTCCGTGATCGATTCGTTGTTGTCCGACTCGGCGGGTTGGTGGTCGACGAATACCGGTTTGGATTTTCAGTTCACGCAGCCGTCGGCGACACTGGCCATCAATGAGGCCTGTGGTCGGGATACATTGGCGGATGCGATGACCGCGTTAGGGACTAGTGATTCGTCGTATAGGACCTCGGGGCGGGATTTGTTGATTTTTCGGGTGTATCCGGCGAATACGTCGTGTCCTGTGGGAGCTGCCTCCGCTTATACGGTTGCGCCGGTAGGCAATGTGTTCGCCGGTGGAATGTTCGACGCCCCCCTAATGACATCCATGACATCCGTCTCGGATTTCAGTTATAGTCCGCTGTCTGCGACACTGTCGCATGAGTTTGGCCACACACTCGGCTTGATGCATTCTTCGTTGTCGGATTGCTCGTCGGTGATTTGGCCTGGTGATGATCTAGCGGGTCCGTCGTGGGATGGTTGGTTCGTGAATCAGTCAGCCTGTGCGCCGATCGAGTATGGCGATGATTCCACGGTCATGGGTATGCCGTCGTACTTGGCTCCTTTCTCATTGAACTCGTTGCAGCGGTTGTATTTGGGGGTCCCGGGGCCGGGGGATGGCCCGGAGGTGATCGATGCGGCGACATCGGACAACGTGGTGACCCTGAGCCGTTCGGATGTGGCGTCGTCGGGCATGCCGAATGGGCTGGTTGTTCAGGGCTCGGGTTCCTCGATCGGTGTGGATTACCGTGCGCCTGGGAGTACCGGTAGTAGCGTGCAGGGCGCGCCGGGGGTGTACGTGACGTTGTCGCGGATGGTGGGCTACCAGGGTTCGGGTTTGTACACGGATCTGTTGACTCCGGTCGGGTTCGCCTCTGGTGGTGTCGGTGTGGGATTCAATGGTGTGGCCTTGGGGGTTGGGCAGACGTACGTGTCTTCTGATGGCCGGGTGAGTGTGGAGGTGTTGTCGCTATCAGCGGATGGCACCTCGGCCCAGATCAAGGTCAGCGTAGGCGCTGTCGCTGGTGTGCCGGGCGGGGTGTCGGTCTCGCAGGACGGCTCGGTGCTGGCTGCGAATGTGACGTCGTCGGCTGGTTCGGTGTCCGTGTCGTATCGGTGGTTCCGCGATGGGCAGCCGATTGCCGGGGCGGCTAGCAGGACCTTCGAGCCGGTTCTGCCTGACCCGGACGCGGTTTATCGGGTCGAAGCCACATTGAGCGCGCCGGGTTTGGCCGCGAGCACGCATTCGAGCCGGGGCATCGTGCCCGACGATCAACGCTTCGGTTTGAGCGGCACGACAGCCACGCTGGTGTTCGTGGATGAGAACGGGAATCCGGTGGATTGCGCAGGCAACTTGATCCATGTCACCATTTCGGCGGAGTCGGGGCAGGCCATTTCGTTCGCGGCTCAAGTTGACATGTCTCCGACATCGGCGTTGGGGACATGCCTGGCGAGCGTGCCGTTGGACTCGTTGACGGGTGATTTCCGGGTTACCGCGTCTGGCCCGTCGGGGTTATTGGCGTTGTATTGGCAGCCATTGTCGGCTCCGGTGGCGGTTACGGCTGGCGGGGCGAGTGCGGCTCTGCTGGTCGGCTACGGCGATTACGGCGCGTACGGCAATCAGTTCGGCAATTCCTGGCCGACAGGCGCGCCGATACTGCGCGCGGGGGTGGGTGAGCTGGGCCTTCCAGCGACAGTGTCGGTGACCGACTCGACAGGGGCGCCTGCTGCCGGTGTGGCGGTAGATTTGACGGGCACGGCGGGTCTCGTGTTCACTCCGGCTGCCCCAGTGACGGGCGTTGATGGTCTGGCGCACACCACGGTGGATTGGGATCCAATGGTCGCGCCGCCTGCACAGGATTTCGCCGCGTCCGTGACCGCGACGGTGGCCGGGGTGATCGTGACGGGTAGCCCGGCGCCCGTCGAGGTCTACGCTGGCGCGCAGGGCCGGGTGTCGGGTTGGTTCGAAGGGCCGACGACGGTCTCTGCCGACGGGGTGAGCGTTTTGACGGTGCATGTGCGGGCTTGGGACGAGATCGGCGCGCTGCTGGTGAATCGGCCGGACTTGGTGTCGTTGGGGATCGGCGCCTCCGGCCCGGTCGTCGGCCCCGTGGCGTGGGATCCGACTGGTCAAGACTATGTGGCGTCGATCACGTCGAACTTCGCGACTAGCGGCCAGGTGTCGGTGAAGGTGAGTTCAGATCCCGGCGGGTCCGGAGTGACCGTCGTCTTGTATCCGACGGTCACGTTCCAGGCCGGACCGCTGGCGTCCCTGTTTGGCAGCACCTACAGCACATCTGGGGTGGCAGCCAGTGTGGGTGGTTGCAGTGACGCGACTCCTACCGCATTGACCGTCGGGGTTATATCTTTGGATGCGTCAGGCAACATTGCCTCGCTGGCCAGCCAGGGCGATACGATCGTGTTCAGCTTGCCCGCCGGGTCGCCGTTGACGTTTGTGTCGAACCCTGTGGTGACCGCATCGACCATGATCGCGACAGACTTTCCGCGGTATTTGGTGCAGGTCGCCTCTCCGAAGGCCGGCACATTCAACATGACGGCAACCACTTTAGATGGCTCGATGAGCACGACGTTCCCGGTGGACTTCATCGACGGCCCCGTCGATCCGGCGGAATCGACCGTTCGTGTGGGCGCGGGGCCGCGCCAGGCGGACGGTAGGGACGCCTACACGGTCACTACGGATCTGGCCACGACCTGCCATCTCCCCGTCACAGACCTGAGCGGGATCAACGGCAGTTGGCTGGAGGTCAATCTGACCGACCCGTCGACTGGTCTTCCGGCGACCGGGGCCACGGTGAGCAGTTTCGCGGCTGACCCGTCGACACCGGGGCGATACACGGCGACGGTCACCTCGACCCAGCCGGGAACCGATGACCTGACTGTTGTTTACAGCACGAGATACGACTTCCTCACCAACGCCATGTACACCCGGATCACCAGCCTCAACCCCAGCCCGATCCCACTCGAATTCACCGACACGAACCCGACCCAGACCACGGGTCCGACGGACACGGGCGCGCCGAGCTCGACTCCTACGGTCACGGAGGGTGCGAGTTACCCGCCGACGGATACCGGCGGGCCTTCCGCGCCTGTTACCGACACCTCGACTCCGACTGGTGGCGCGAGCCCGTCGGATACGACTGGTCCGGTGCCGTCGGACACGGAGGCGCCGTCGTCTCCGGTGGGTGTGGCGGGGTTGTCGGTGGCGGCGGTGGTTTCGTCGTCGGTGGTTGATCGGGCGGGTGCGGCGGTGGCTTTCAGTTTCGTGGTCGTGAACGCTGGGGACGCGGCGGTGAATGGTTTGGCGGTCGGGGTGACGGGGTTCACCGGTTCCGGGCCGGCTCCGGCGTTCGCGTGCGCGGCTGGTTGGTTGGCGGTTGGGGAGCAGACGACGTGCACGGGTTCGTATCTGGTGACGCGGGCCGATTTCCTGGCTGGCGAGCCGGTCACGGTGACGGTGGTGGCCTCCGGCACGGCCGGCGGCGGGGCGGTGGCCTCCGATCCGGTGGGCGCGACGGTCCGCGTGGCTGCGGTTGGCGGGTTGGGCCTGGTCAAGACCGCCGAGCCGGGTTCGGTCACGGCGGCTGGGGAGGCGGTCGTTTACACGTTCGCGGTGGCCAACACCGGCAACGTCGCGCTGATGGGGGTTGTGGTCGATGACGCGGTTGGGTTGGATGGCGCGCCGGTGTGCCGTTCGGTCGCGGCGGCGGACGGGGCGGCGCTAGCCGGTTCGTGCGCGGCGGACGGGACGGCCGCGCTGGCCCCGGGCGAGACGGCGACGTTCACCGCCACCCACACGGTGACGGCTGCGGACTTGGCGGCCGGCACAATCACCAACACCGCGACCGCGTCGGGTGTCTCGGCGGGTCCTTGCGTCGGGGCGTGCCCGCCGGTGGTCAGCGACCCGTCGACGGCATCGGTCGCGGTCGACCCGGGACTCGGCCCGACCCCGACTCCCACCCCAACCGACACGGCGACTCCCAGCCCAACTGACACCGGCGGGCCGAGCTCGCCGCCGACCGACACATCAGCTCCGCCGAGCCCGACTGGACCGACCGACACCCAAAGCTCGACTCAGCCGGTCACCTCGAGCGCGAGCACGACGGCAACCGACACGGCCACACCGACCAACACCGCTGACGCGAGCACAACGCCTGCCGTGACAGCGACATCGACGCCGAGCGGATCACCGTCCCAGACGGCCGCGCCGACGGCAACCGACACGGCCAGTGGGCCCACGGGCACGCCGCCGGGATCGACATCGGCGAGCGCGTCAACGTCGGCTGTCACGTCGGCATCGCGGCCCGCTTCATCGACCTCCGGCCAGACGCCCGCGTCAACCGCCACCTCCTCCTCTTCCTCTTCCTCTTCCACTTCCTCAGCATTGTCGCCGTCTTCGCGGGTGTACGGGTTGGTGGACGGGTCCGCGTCGAAGACGGTTCGGCGGGGCGAGACGGTGGCGGTCACCGGCTTCGGGTTCGCTGCGGGCGAGCGGGTGCGCTTCGTGCTGCGCTCCGATCCGGTGACGCTGGGCGTTTTCACGGCTGATTCCGACGGGTCGGTCGCCGGGCTGGTGACCATCCCGCTCGACACCGCTTTGGGCGCGCACACGATCGTGGAGACCGGGGCGGCGTCCGGCCGGGAGGCGACGGTCGGGATCGAGGTAGTCGCCGAGTCTGGGGCCACCGCAGCCTCGCCGGGCACTGCGGCTCCTGCTGGCACCGGCACGGTGGCGTACACCGGCGCCGGGCCGATCAGCTCGCTGGCCCGGGTGGCGCTCCTGTCGGTCATCGCCGGCGGAGCGCTACTGGCCATCACCCGACGAACCCGCCACCAACACACCCACTAACAGAAAGCATGAGTCGGGTGACCCGCGTTTCGACGGGCATCAGGTCGGCCCCTGACGCGGAAGGACATCTGGTCGGAGCCAGTCAAGGCCCGCATTTCAGGCGCTGAGTCCAGCCTGGCGGAAGCGCGATGCTGTCCGCTACCCCCACCGCCGGGCCGTCGCCCCTGTGTGGGCCTGAGCCCGGTCCCATTCCGCTGCGCCAGCTTGCCGAACCGCCCGAAGCACAGCGGGTCCGCAGGCGTACCAATACGGCGCGCCCCGAGGCTGGGCGGCCACGGTTGGCATCCAGGTGGTTTCCGTACTGGTGTTGCCTGCGGTCCGGCCCGATAGATCCGGACACCTTCAGACCCGACCCGAAGAACCCGTTGATCGCCAAGTTCTTCGTGCAGATCGGCTACGCCGACACCCTCGGCTCCGGCGTCCGCAACCTGTACAAATACAGCCGACTGAGCCGAAGACAGGCGAGCTTGCTCGCATGTTGAGGCGATTGAGGCTGTTGACGAGCGCAGCGAGGAACACACCGACATCTACTCGGGCCAGGACCCGCAACTGATAGACGGCGACACCTTCGAGACGATCATCCCGCTCACCCGCCCTGCACTGCCAGATGGCAATGTAGATGGCAGTGTAGGAGTCACAGTAGATGGCAGTGTGGATGGTCCAAGAGAAAACGATCTAAGTGAATCGGCTCGCCTCGTTCTAGCGGCGCTACGCGGTGACCCAACTCTGACGATCAAGCGCATAACGCAATCGACGAAAGTCAGTGAACGACAGATCGCCCGGGCGCTGAGCCAGTTGCGCGAGCGCGGCTCGATTCGCCGAGAAGGCGGCGACCGCTACGGCAAGTGGATCATCATCGACCGCTAGTGAAGGGGGCTGAGCCTGTGATCCAGATCGACATCGACGCCGACTTGAACATGGTCGACGATGACGACCGCAACCTTGCGCCGCGGCCTACCGACATGACGGGGCTCAGCGTTGGCGCTGTTGTGGTCGCTGGCAGGCCGGGCGCTTGGTCGTGGGTGCGGGTCGATGAGATCACCAAGACGGCGGTCTTCTTCCGTCAGCTCAGCGTCCGCGAAGCGGAATCGCACGGTGAGTTGGCGCTCGCGGCGGCACGCTGAGCTAGCCACGACGCCTGGGCGCCACGCGCCGTTCTGCTCGCGCTGCGACTTAGGCCTGCTGGTTGCCTGCGCAATCTGACTTCTCAATGATCGGCCACTGCGGGGGACCGTGATGCCGTCGGCCACAGCGATCCGCGCGGGTCAGGCGGTGCGGTGGGTCCAGCGGCCGGCGGTCATGGTGGCCGCCACCGGCATCTCGCGCAGCTGCGCGGCGTCGCATGTCGCCGGGTCGGTGCCGGTGATCAGCAGGTCGGCCGGATCGCCCGGGGCGATCCCGCGCCGCCCGCGCGCCGCCGCGGCGAGCGCGTCGTCCAAGGCGAGCGCCTGCTCGACGTGCCAGCCCGGGCGGGCGTCCACGGTGCGGAACACGGCGGCGGCGATGCCCACCCAGGGATCCAGCGCGGACACCGGGGCGTCCGAGCCGATCTCCAGGCGCGCCCCGGCGCGGGCCATGTCCGCGAACGCGTAGGCCCGGTCGGTGCGCCCGGCCCAATGCCGATCGGCGATGTCCCGGTCGTCGGGGATGTGTGCCGGCTGGATGCCCACGGTGAGTCCGGGCCGGGCCAGGCGCGGCAGGTCGGCGCGGTCGATCAGCTGCGCGTGCTCGATGCGGCCCGGGCAGCCCAGCTCGTAGAACAGGTCCAGTGCGATGGTGTTGGCGCGGTCGCCGATGGCGTGCACCGCCGACTCGATGCCGTGCGCGGCGGCGCGCGCCATCCGCTCGCGCAGCTCGTCCGGATCGTTCACCAGCACACCGCGGGACGCGCCGCCCCCGGCTCGCGTCGTCCCGTCGGCCGGGGCCGGTCCGTTGGCGGGCGGCGGGTACGGGTGGTTGCACAGCGCGGTGCGCGCGTTCAGCGAGCCGTCCACGAACAGTTTCTGCGCGCCGACCCGCGCCATGCCGCCAGTTTGCGGCAGCACCGCGCCGGTGCGCAGACCGGCGTCGATGGCCGCGTCGAGGAACTGCGGGTAGATGCCGCAGATCACCCGGGCCGGCATCGGGCCGCTGGCCGCGCGACGGGTCCAGTCGGTGATGTTGTCGGCGTGCTCGAAGTCGGTGATGCCGGTGACGCCGCGGCTGGCCGCCGTCGCCAGCGCCTCGCCCACCCACTGATCGATGGTCGCCGCGTCGGCCAGCGCCAGGCGCTCGGCGGCGGCGATCGCGTCGCCCTCGCGCAGCACCGCGCCGTCGGGTCCGTAGCTGCTGGGACCAGCGCCCACGGGACCGTCGTCGTCGCCGGCCGGGCCGGGCCCGATCAGGCGCAGCGCGGCGGTGTTCACCCAGACCACGTGCAGGTCGCCGCTGACCAGCGCGACCGGGTGGTCGCCGGCCCAGGCGAGCAGCGCCGGGTCCGGCCGGTCCGGCCAGCGCGCGTCGCGGAAGCCGTAGCCGATCAGCGGCTCGACGCGCCGCCGGCCCGCCACGGCGGGGCTTGGCGCGGTGGCGCCGGTCAGCGCGGTGGCGCCGGTCAGCGCGGTGGCGGCGGTCAGCGCGGTGGCGCCGGTCAGCGCTTCGGCCATCGTCCGCGCGGCGTGGCGCGCCGAGGACGCGCCGGACAGGTCGATGCGGCGGCGGGTGCTGGCCCACTGCACCATGTGCAGGTGGGCGTCCCACAGCCCGGGCAGCGCGAGGTGGCCGTCGGCGTCGAAGGTTTCCCCGCCGGTCGGCTGGCGCCCGGGCCGGCGGTCGGCGCTGGGGCGCAGCGCCGCGATCCGCCCGTCGGCGATGTGGATGTCGGTCAGCGGGCCGCCCGGGCGCACGCGCGCGTTGATGACTCGTGCCGGGGCGTCGTCGGTGGTCTCAGTCATCTCAGTGGGAATCTCTCTCGCATTGTTTCGGCCAACGGCGGATTCGCGTGGGTCGGGTCGGCGCGCAATGCGGCGATGACGCGCTCGATCACCTCGGGCGGTTTGTCTTGGCTGAGCTTGCCTTTCGCGACCACCCGGGTGGGCCGCAGCCGGAAACCGACGGCGTGTGGGGCGATGGCCCGCGCGTAGGCGTCCACCGATTCGAGCGGCCACGGTGTGGGCCGCGCCCCCTCGAAATGCTCGGTGGTGAGCTCCAACACCCGGTATGTGCCAGCGGCGTCCAACAATTCCGGCGTGCCGTGCAGATGGACCGCGGTGTAGTTCCAGGTCGGCACGTACGGGCCGGCGCGGTACCAGCTCGGGGACACATAGCCGTGCGGCCCCTGTGCCACGAGCACCACTGGGCGCTCGCCGAGCCGGTGCGCCTCGGCGTCGCGCGCCGGCAGGTGGCCGAGCACGGTTGCTTGACCGGCTGCGTCGTCGGCGTCCGGGTCGGCGTCCGGGTCGAGCAGCACCGGCAGGTGGGAGACCATCGGCGCGGCGTCCCCGTTGCCGCTGACGAGCAGCGCCCAGCCGTTGGCCCGGATCAGCTCGCGCGCGGCGTCCACCGGGCCGAGCGCGTACTCAGCCTGCTCCAGCATCAGCGCTCCTCGGGTCCGTTCCGTCGCGGCTCGCGGGATCTGGCGCGCGCGCCGAGTGGTGGTCAATTGGCAACGAGGCTCGCGCAACGGGCGGTCCGGGGGCATCATCGTGGGCGGCAAACTGTGCGCGCGGGCTTTGTGCGCGGGCACATACGGCCCGTGCCGGGGTTGGTCAGTCGCGTGTCAGCGCCCAGATTCCGGCCACCCACGCCGCGTCCTCCCGCCGTCGCTGGCCAAGTCCGCCAGCAGGACGAGCCCCGCCGTGAACTAATAGCGCGCCAACCGCGGTGGCCCCGCGGGCCTTGTGCGCGGCCCATGACAGCCGTCACCGGTCCGGCAGGCTGCCGGAATCGAGCGCCTTGACAGGTGGCGGCAGTGGGTCGATGATCGGGCTATTGGTGTTTGTCTAGGTTCTCGGTGGGGTGCCGGAGGGTCTGGCCGTTGCTTCGCTGACCGGGTGTGGAGGGTCTGCTTATGACCGGCCGGTTCGGGGTGGGATGGTCGCCGATCGCCGCCGTCGCGTTGCTACTGATCCTCGCCGGCGCCGGCGCCGGCGTGATCGCGGCCCGCCGGGGCCGGCAGCCCCGCTGAAACGACCGCTGAGACGACGCGTCAGGAGGGGTTCGCCGGTGGCTCGCGGTCGCGGCCGAGTTCGTGCATGCGCAGTTGCAGCCAAGTGATCAGCCGGGTGTCGGGGTCGTCGAGGTCCAGCTCGAACAGCTCCTGGATGCGACGGATGCGGTAGCGCAGGGTGTTCTCGTGTACGTTGAGCGTCTGCGCGGCGCGGGCGACCTCGCCGAAGGCGTCCAAGTGGGCGAGCAGCGAGGCGGCGTGCGCGGTGCCGTGCGCCGCGTCGTGGGCGATCATCTCGCGCACCGGGTCGGGGGGCAGGTCGATCGACGCTGCGCCCCGGTCGGCCAGCTCCAGCAGCACGACCCGGGCGCGCACCTGGTCGACGGTGGCCACCGCGATCTCGCCGGCCTGGCCGGCTAGCGCGCGCAGCACCTGGTCGGCGCTGCGCCGGCTGGCCGGGACATCGTCCAGGCGCGGGGCGAGGGCGCCGATCCCGACATGCAGCACCAGCCCGGTGGTGCGCCTCATGGTGGCGGCCACGTCGCGGCCGAACTTGACCACCCGCCGCGCGGCGGTCGGGTCGGGGTGGGTGGGCAGCAGCGCGTACACCCGGTCGCCGGCGGTGGTGCACAGCGCCTGCGGGTGCCAGGCCTCGCAGTACAGGCTCACCAGGTCGACGATGCGCGCGCTGCCGAGCCCAGGCGCCTCGTCCGCGCCGGCCTGGGCGATCGCCAGCGCGCAAGTCGGGGTGTCCACCGCGATGCCCAGCTGCGCGGCGGCGACCCGGCCGGTGGTGGCCCCGTCGAGCAGCGAGGCGAGCGCCTCGCCGCGGCTCCAGCGGTCCGGGTTGCGATGCGCCCGGGCGCGCAGCAGGTGCACGGCGGTGATCTTGGCGGCTTCCTCCAGCGCGGTGGCGGCGCCCGGGCCCAGTGGGGGGGTGCCGTCGATCACCCAGATCAGGCCGAGCACTTGGGGGCCGGCGCGCACCGCCGTGGCCAGTCGGGCGATGTGCTCGGGCTCGGGCGGGTCGAAGCGCACCGGCCCGTCGGCGCGGCACACCCGCTGGTAGTGCGCGTCATTGGTGGGCTGGTCCGGGGTGACCCGGCCGAGGATGCCCTCGCGGCGGATCTGGTCGATCTCCTGGTGCGGCAGGTTGGAATAGGCCAGCACGTGCCCGCGCGGGTCCTCGATGGTAACCGCGCCGCCGACCTGGTAGGCGATCGCGTTGGCCAGCGCGAACAGGTCGCCCACCCCGATCGAGGTGTAGCTCTCCCGGGCCGCGCCGGTGGCGTCGCCGGCGGCGGTGAGCAGCGCGTCCAGATGCCGCCAGGGCATGTCGTCGGGGGCGACCAGCAGCGCGGTCCCGGCCGCGGTGGCGGCGCGGGCGGCGGCGGCCAGATCCCGGCCGCGGGCCTTGACCACGACCGCGGCGTAGCGGGCCGCCTGCCCGATCGCGGCCAGCGTCACGGGGTCCGCCGGGTCCGCGCCGACGGCCAGCAGGATCCCGTCGGCCTGCTCGGGCACCGGCTCGCCGGCGTCGTAGATCACCGGATCGCCGACCAGGATGTCGGCGCCGCGCGGCGCGCACTCCACATGCAGCGCCAGGCGCCCGAGGGTCTCCAGCAGTTGCGCCAAGGTGCTCGCGGCGCGCGGCGGGCGGCCGTCGGCCAACCCGGGCGCGCGACCGTCGTCTAGTTCTGGCGGGCTGGACATGGCCTAATCGTAGAATCCGCCCGCAGCGCTGGGCCTACAGCGACCACTCTTGGCCGTCGAGAAACCCGACCCCCCGGGCGTCATCCCAGTGGTAGACCCGCCGGCCGCGGATGAAGCTGGCCAGCACCCGCTGCATCGGGTCCAGCGGGTCGCCGCTCCACAAGCAGAAGTCGGCGTCCTTGCCGGGCTCCAGCGAGCCCAGCCGGTCATCGACGCCAAGGATCTCGGCCGGGTTGATGGTCAGCGCCTCCAGGGCGACGCGCGGGTCCAGGCCGTCGCGCACCGCCAGCGTCGCCTGGTAGGTCAGGAACTGCACCGGCACCACCGGGTGATCGGTGGCGATCGCGATCTTCACCCCGGCGGCGGCCAGCGCGCCCGCGGTGCGCGGCGACTTGTGGCGCAGCTCGTCCTTGCAGCGGGTGACGATCAGCGGCCCGACCACCACCGGGATCCCGCGCCGGGCCAGCTCGGCGGCCAGCGGCGCGGACTCGGTGCCGTGGTCGATGACCAGGCGGTAGCCGAACTCGTCGGCCAGCCGCAGGGCGGTGGCGATGTCGTCGGCGCGGTGCACGTGCTGGCGCCAGGGGACCTCGCCGCGCAGCGCCAGACCGATCGCGGCCAAGTCCAAATCGGTCGCGCTCGGCGCGCCGGCGCCGTCGTGTTGGGCCGGGCCGGACCGGGCGCCGTCGCGCTGGGCTTCGTAGCGCTGGGTTTCGTGGCGGTCGGCTTCGTAGCGCTGGGCGCGGGTCAGCGTCTGGCGCAACAGCGCCGCCACGCCCATCCGGGTGCTCGGGAACTGTCGACGGTCCCCGTACGCCTTCTTCGGGTTCTCCCCGAGCGCCGACTTGATGCCGCACGGGTTTCGCAGCACCAGCTCGTCCACCGTGGCGTCGGGTCCGGCCCACACCCGCAACGCCACGCACTGCCCGCCGACGACGTTGCACGAGCCGGGATTGACGCCCACCGCGAGCACCCCGGCGGCCACCGCGTCGCGCAGCGCCAAGTCGGCGGGGTTGAGCGCGTCGATGGCGCGGATCCGGGCGGTGACCGGGTCGGTCCCCTCGTCATGGTCGTCGCCGGCCCAGCCCGCGCCGTCCTCCAACGTGCCGATGTGCGAGTGCGCGTCGATGATCCCGGGCAGCGCCCAGGCCCCGGCCGCGTCCACCCGGCGCGCGTCGTCGGGGATCGGCAGCTCCGGCCCG
>Ga0123357_10006392_pt1 | contig 14361 bp, 11 predicted proteins | sample TergutEmb28metaG_FD_89873 | JGI IMG/M metagenome (GOLD analysis project Ga0123357, IMG submission 89873) | Embiratermes neotenicus P4 segment gut microbial communities from Petit-Saut dam, French Guiana - Emb289 P4 | ecosystem: Host-associated > Arthropoda: Insects > Digestive system > Gut ...
AACAAAATCAGCGGATTTAAAGCTGATATAACCCCCGCGAAAAGTATAAATGAAAGTATATTTGAAATAAGCATAACAAAATATTCTGTAAATCGCAGTACGTAAGATAAACGGGGATTTGCGCATATCTCGTCGATTTTTTTATTTGCGTTCTGAAATTCGGGAGTTTCGATAATTTCATAATCAGCGTCAAGATATTTCTGATATTTAATTCTCTGATAATATCCCCACAGTTTTGTGATTAATACGGCTGTGGTTTTTACTTCTATAAAATTATATATAAGCTCAAAAATCATAGTCCCTGAGAGAAGCGCGGCGATAACCGCGATTATCTGCCGTATATTATCCGAAAACTGGAGTCTGTCGAGAATAATTTTCGGCGTGTATAACGCGATAACAGCCAGTACAAAAACAACCGGGATTTTTGCGACCGCCAATATTGCCGCAGATTTCTGACCGCTGTCCCAGATATTTTTAAACGCGTATGCGGTGTTTTGAAATATGTTATACTTAGGTTTTTCTTTTTTATGTTTCATAATTTCCTTTCAAATCAATTAATCAAATATCAAAAACGGCTAAGGTTTGCCCGCGAATTTAATCGCGTATAACAACCTTAGCCGCTTATTACTTTTATAATTCAATACTACTTTATGGGTAGTTCTTATAAAAATCAAAGAGGACTAAGCCTGTGTTTCCAGACGGATTCGCAGACCTATTTTTGTTATTGAATACGTAACCCATATATCTGATTAACACGGCGTTTGCCCCTTTCATATTTGATGTTGAATAGTATAACAGATATAAATTGAAAAGTCAACACATAATTTGTGAATTTTTATTTTCCGCATAATACTGCGCCTGCGCATGCCACAATTCGTGATACTTGCCGCTCTCGTCCGCGATAAGCGCGTCGTGACTGCCCCGCTGTATCAGCTCGCCCTCGTGGAACACCGCTATATCGTCACAGAACCGGCATGACGACAATCTGTGCGATATGTATATCGCCGTCTTGCCGCCCACGATTTCGTTAAACTTCGAGTACACCTCGAACTCCGCAATCGGGTCGAGCGCGGCGGTCGGTTCGTCGAGGACGATAAACGGCGCGTTTTTGTACAGCGCGCGTGCCAGCGCGATTTTCTGCGCTTCGCCGCCCGATATTTCCACGCCTTTTTCGTCAAAGTCTTTGTACAGCGGGGTTTCAAGCCCGTCGTCCAATTTCGCAAATCTGTCTGAAAATCCCGCTTCGTCTAAATAACCGACAGCTTTTTCTTTATCGTAATCCACAGACGCGGCGACATTCTGTCCGAGCGAGAACGAAAAGAGTTTGAAATCCTGAAATACTACGGAAAATACGCTCATATATTCGCTGTAATTATACTTTTTGATGTTGAATCCGTTCAGAGTTATTTCGCCCTCTGTCGGGTCATAAAGACGGCAGAGCAGTTTTATCATCGTGGTTTTGCCGCTCCCGTTCATGCCGACGACCGCGAGCCGCTGTCCGATTTTGAATTTCATAGACAAATTTTTCAATGCGTAATTTTCACTGCCGGGGTATTTGAAGCTGACGTTTTTGAACTCTATTTCATATTCGTTGTCGTCGCGTTTTTCCACGGGCAATGTGCCTTTGCGCAAATCGTTCGGCAAATCCATAAACTCGAAATATGCGCCGAGAGCGATATTGTTTGTTCTAAGCTGTGTAAGTTCAGACATAAATCCTGAGAACGACCCAATAAATTCATTTATACTTCCGATGTACTGTACTATGCTTCCAACTTCAAATATCCCCAAAAGAGCTTTTAATCCAACAAAAACATATACTATGCCGCTTATAAAGATTCCTGATACAGAGCCAAGATTACCGTAAAATATCCCGCTTTTTGCCATAAGATTTGTAATAGGTTTAGCACCGTCCATATTCATTTCATTTTCTTTCATTAAAAAGTCTTTTTGATTATATATTCTAATATCTTTTCCCGCTTGATAAGTCCCTGCATATTCGGAATAATAATAATTCATAAATCTATTAAGTTTCAGAAAACCCGTGCCTAAATTAAGCATTTTTTTCATTCCGGCCGAAGTTAAGTACATACTGAAAATCACATTGCCGATTATAACCAAAATCATGATAACAGAAAAAGCGTAAGAGTTAATAAATGCTAAAAATCCTTTATAATTTACGGCTGAAAAACGGACGAAAACATTATATGTTATAGCTATTGCAAAAAGTATTTTTAAAAAATTTGTTACGATACTTTCAAATGAATTAACTACCCTCCAAAGCCCTCCGCTGTTCATATTTCGCATATCCTCTATCCGCTGTCTTTTCATGTGTATTTCAGAATTTTCAACGTCCTGATAATCCATCGAAAGAATTTTTTCGCTTAGTGTCATTTCATATTTTCTGCCGAACGAATCATTCTTGAATTCTATAAATTTGTTCATTCCGTGAATAATCAACCATGATAAAAAGTTTAACCCTATTGTCAGCGAAACAAGAAATATTAATCTTCTCAATTCCCTGCTTCCCGCAAGCTCGTTTAAAATCAAGCCGGACATATAAATATTGATAAACGGCACAAACGCGTTAAATACTGATCGGATTATTTTTAGAGTCATGAGATACGGCTCAATTTTTGAAACCATGTTCAGACCGCGTTTGATTAATTTCAAATCTTCTTTCAAAATTTTAAACATTTGCAGCAGCCCCCTCTGTATTTTCAATATTTTCTTTGTAATAATGGCTTTGTATATCAAACATTTCGGCGTATTTGCCGCCTTTTTTCATAAGTTCATAATGATTTCCTGTTTCTGTGATTTTCCCGTCCTCTAAAAAGAATATTCTGTCGCAGAATCTTGTGCTTGATAATCTGTGAGAAATATAAATTGCCGTTCTCCCTGCTGTCAACTCGTCATATTTTTGATACATTTCGCTTTCGGCAATAGGGTCGAGCGCGGCAGTCGGTTCGTCCAAAACTATAATTTTGCCGTTTTTATATAAAGCTCTTGCCAAAGCGAGTTTCTGTTTTTCGCCGCCGGATAATTCGATTGCTTCTTCTGAAAAACTCCTTACTAACAGAGTGTCTGCGCCTTTTGCAAGAGATTTGACTTTCTCGCTTAACCCCGCAAGTTCCAACACTTTATAAATTCTGTTTTTATCTATTTTATCTTCGTTCTGCAAAGATATATTTTTTGCTATTGATACGGGCATTAGATATATATCCTGAAATACCACCGACAAAAGAGTGTAGTATTCATCTCTGTTATATTCCATTATATTTTTGCCGTTTACCAGTGCTTCGCCGCTTTCAGGACGATAAAGCCCGCACATCAATTTTATAAGCGTCGTTTTCCCCGCGCCGTTTACGCCGACTATTGCGATTTTTTCGCCTTTTTTTATTTTGAAATTCAAATTTTCGATAGTATATTTATCGCTTCCGGGATATTTATAGTTTACGTTTTTAAATTCTATTTCGCAGGTTTCAATTGGTAAATCAATTCCTTTTCCTCTGTTGAAATTGTCCGGCATATCAAGAAATTCGCGCATATCGCATAAACTCAGGCTTGTGGATTTAAGCGTGCTTATATCCCACATAAAACTCAATAACCATCCCGAAAACCCGCCGATAATCCCGAAATATAAAACAAAATTCGCCACCGTCATACCGCCGTTCAGCATTGTGTGAATTAAATATCCGTAAGCTATCACGTCGCGTATTCGGTCTAATGTTACAGATATTATATCGGCAGCATATTGTCTCTTTTTATATTTTATTACCCATACCAAACGTTCTTTTAATATTGATTTGAACAAGTCTTTAAACCATTCGGAAATATTGTACAGCCTAATATCTTTTGCTCTTGAAAAGTCGCCTGAGCTTTGTTGGATATAACTTAATTTTCTGTCGATAGGAGCCCATTTGTCCCTGTTTCTGTATTCCCATAAGTGCATGGCTTTATATGCGAAAAAGTTTCCAATGGTTGAAATTGCCAGAATTACTGCAAGCAGGGGATTGAAAGTAAAAATAATAACTGCGTATGATATAAAGCCTGTTATATTTGACAAAATACTTATAACGATATTAACTATTGCTTCAGTTCCGCTGCTGTTGTTTTGCACCGCTCCCATCGCTTTGCCCCATTTGTTTTGATTATCAGGATTTTCAATAACGTCATAATCGGCATCAATGTATTTTTCATTTACAAGATTAATATATTTCATCCGGTTATAAAGAGCTTTCCATTGAATTTTGTTGTTAGTAATATTACCCATGATATTCAAAGATAACATCGCGATTGAAAATATTAAAATATTTAATAACAGCTGTTCAACGCTTCCTTTTTGAGTTACCACCGCAACAACGCTTTTTGAAAGATATATACCTATCAACGGAGTTAAAACATTTACAGGTATGCGAAGCAGACTCAGGAATATTGTCGGTTTATCCCATTTCCATAAATTCACAAATACAAATCTTAGATTCTGCCATACGCTGTACGGCGGTTTTTTCTTCGGCTCTTTGACTTTTTTAGATTTATTATTTTCCATTTTTCGTCAGCCCCCTTTTTATTTTTTTAAATATCGCTATGGGCATAGCAACTATTACGGCTATTATTATGATAACAAGTACCGCTGAGAATATAATTGCCAATAGTCCCGCGATTCCTGCAAAAGCTGCTCCCAAGGCTACAAATAATATGACAAAAGTCGTTAATAAAACAGCTGGGACTGCAATAATGACTAATATTTTTTGCCATAAAGTCAATTCCTTAAAATTTTTTCCGTTAATGTTCATTTTCATATTCATTTACTCCTTTATTAAATATAATTTTATCTGTTTGGTTTCTTGATAGAATTATATCACAACGCTGAATAAAAAAAATATATTTTGCACGAAATGCGTCCCAGCAGGCACGAAATGCAAAAATATATCAAAATTAGTAAAAAGAAAGACCACCCCGCCCTGTCGGGCACCCCTCCCCAGAGGGGAATTTTGTCTGACATTGGAGGGTTTGCCAAATTCCCCTCTGGGGAGGGGTGCCCGACAGGGCGGGGTGGTCTTTACTTCCCATACCATTCGCCGTCAAGCCAATTTATCCGCGCCGCAACCCAGTCTTTTAAATATTGCAACTCGTCGTCGTAAGTATAAAGCGATTTTTTTCCGCGCAAATCACGGCTTTTCATAGCGTCTGGCCATAGTTCTGTGTCTTTTTTTTCAGACGCCGATATATATTCGGCAGTCTGCGACAGCCTTTTCGTAAAATTTTCGAATATCCCGTCGTTTCTCAGTTCAGTCCAGCGTTGGCAGAGAAGTTTTTTAAATGTTTCGTCTTTTGTCAATTTGCCGTACCACGGCGAACCGTTTACATGATACCCTGTGGGGTCCATACACGTGACTATATCCTGATTCCCGTAACAGGTATCGTAATCCCAAACCGGTCCCATATGCAGTTTTCCGTCTTTGATAAAACAGTAACAGCTTGACGTAAACGCGGAATCAAAATTTTTGACAAATTCATTTACTATATACCAATTTACAAACGAATCGACGTCAATATATTTGGAATATTCGTCATATCCTTTACTTAAAGACGCATCGACCTGTGTAAAAAAGCTTTTGAATTTCTCAAGATTTTCCAATTTCAATTCGGGCAGTATATCGTTATCGCTCGGCTCTTTATACATAATATGAAAAGAATTATCCGACGGCATCGGTATGCAGTATGTATGGTCGTCGTGTCTGTAAGAGGCTTCGATTTCAAACAATCCTTCTGTATCTTCGTCGATATTTATTTTATTATCGCGGATTTCGATAACTTCTGTCAGAAGATAATTTCCGTTGTATTTGCCGTTCACATACAAATCGACAAAACGGCAGTCCGGGCTGTAATCCGCAGTCGTATCAATGGCGAGTTTAAACGTCAGAAAATTGCGGAGCAAGGTCTTATCGGTATAATTCGCCGTCAGAATCCATTTTTCCGCAGGTCTCATACCGAGCAGACTCTGCGCTTTTGCCAATTTTATAGTATACGGCTTTTTCGGCAGTCCCCAGGAATAATTTCCCCTGCCTTTAATCTGCATAAATCCGTCGTATATCCCGCCCTCTTCTCCGTATACAAGAGTATAATTTCCTGGAATATACGAATCTTTTGTTATAGCCGATATGTCGTCGCTGATTGTTATATATAATGCCGGAAGGTTAGTCAGCTGCGGATATTTCTCCGCTTCCTCGGCTGTGGGTTTTCGGAATTCAGACATATACTGTTCTATGAAATTATCGGTAGTATCAATACTATCGGTTGTATTTTTTTTATTGCCGCTGTATACAGCGGTACAGCCCGCAAAGTTTATCGCAATAAATATTATGGCTGTTATATATATTAGCCTGAAACTGTATTTTTTTATTATATTTATATGAATCCACCATCTTTTCTCAATTTTTTAGAGTTTATTTTATAACGGCAGCATTATCTCGGTTGCGAATACGCCTTTTTCGTTCTGCCTGTTCACAAATCCTCCGTACTTCGCCGCTATTCTGTCTATGCGCATCAACCCTAACCCGTGAAACGGCAATTCTTTTGTAGAAATATATGTTTTACCTATCTTTTTAATTTCATCGCCTGCTGTATTAAATACGCCTATGTACAGCATTGATTTGTGAGTGCCGAAAAAGACTCTGATAAATCTGTTGTTTTTGTCAGGCAGTTTCATACACGCTTCTATGGCGTTGTCAAGCAGATTGCCAATTATCACGCATAAATCAATTTCGGATACTTTCAGTTTCTGCGGCACAGCGACTTTTGTGATTATTTTTATCTTTTTCGACGACGCGAGCGAAAGTTTGCTGTTCAGTATGGCGTCCACCATCACATTGCCCGTTTTTATCACAGTATCGACGCTTGTCAGATCGGCGTCGAGTTTGCCGAGATATTCGAGATGTTCATCCGTATTTCCCGCCGTGAGAAACGCTTTCATCGCCTGAATGTGATTGTGATAGTCGTGCCGCCAGCCGCGCATTTGGCTGTATATGTTCTGCACTTCGTCGTAGTGCTTTATAATCAAATCGCTCTGATACGATGCGATTCGTTTGTCAGCAAGCGCCGTTATATATTTTCTGAGCAGGATAAATATAACAAAACCGGCTGCAACTGTTCCCGCCCCTGTCATAATATATACAAAATAACTCATGATTCCTCTCCCATGAAATATAATATCAACGCCCTGTTTACTTCGTCATACAGCCGGCGCGACAACGGTATTGCGCTGCCGTCATCGAGGATTACATCTGTCTTTGTAATTTTGTCCACATGTCTGAGACCTACGATATATGAACGGTGACAACGTGCGAAACTGTCGCCTATCTGTTGTTCAAGCTCATATATCGGCATCTTGACAGTGAAAGTGCCTTTCGTAGTCGCAACTTCCAAAAAATGCGCCAAGCTCCCGATATACATTATGTCGCTGATTGATATGCGCAACTGTTCGCCGCCAACAGGCACAAATATTGCCGTGGCAGTTTTGGATATACTTTTCGCCGCTCTATTCAAAACCTCGCACAGTTTAGTCTCGTTTACAGGTTTCATCAGGTAGTGCAGGGCGAAAACATCGTAACCGTCATTCACAAAATCAGGAAGCGCAGTGATGAAAATAATGATTAATTTGCTGTCTGTCCCACGCAGTTCTTTCGCAAGTTCGACGCCGTTCTGTCCGCCCATCTGTATATCAAGCAAGAGTATATCATATATTTTATTTTTATTCCAGGCGGACTTGAAATTTTCCGCGCTTTCGAACATATCAATCTTTATTTTAATATCATTTTCGTTTGCCCATTTATTCACAAGTATCCTTATATATTCCGCATACCGATGCTCATCGTCGCAGACCGCGATATTTATTTTCATAGCAACATTCTCCAAAACGCAAATGAATTTCTATTGTTTACTTTCCGTTATTTGTTCTTTAACAGCATTTCTGCCGTTTATAATAAGCGGCGCGCCGTACTGCGATTCCCAAATGCGTATATAACTCGACACCCGGTTCATCAGTTTAAAAAAGTCCAAATCGTTCAGATTTATATACACTTTGTTATCGCTGACAAAACTGTTGCTTTTAAAATATGTGCCTCCCGTTTTGTTCCTTTCGGCGATACCTTTGCCGTTCTCGCATTCTGCATACCATGGATAATTGCGGGGTTTATTTTCTTTATCGACAGGATAACGGCCTATTTTCAGCTTTGTTACTTTTGAATAGCCCTTTTCGTCTGCCTGACCGAATATTTTATCGGATTTAAATTCAAATTTTTCGATGCCTGAGTAAATTCTGCTGAAAATATACTCTGCTTCATCAGGTGAAATATTAGCTGTAACTTTGATTGTTTTACTTCCGGTCCCATTAGAGTAATCCTGCAAAACTATGCCGATGTTCGAGTAGGTTTTTTTCCCGGATTCACCGAACTGTATTTCACTCATTATATCTGCCTGCGCATGAATATGCGCATAGGTAGTTACAGGCGCGGCGTTTAGTTTATCGTTGAACTCGATTAATTTTTTGTCAGTCTTATATACCGCAATTTGCCTTGAAACATAGTTATTGTTATCAATGCTATTGTTAATATTACTCATAAAATTTTTCCTGTTCTTTCGTATTTACTATATTATTATGGTTATTAATAAGAAAAAGTAATCTCAAACGCCAAAAGATATATATTTACAATTTTACCACGTAAATATTACAAAATCTACCGAAAAATGCAGAGCGTTTTCACATGCTCTGCCTAAAAATATCAAATTATTATTTTTTATTTACATCTATATTGAATATATCAGAAATATCCTCGTCTGTGATAATTCTGTCAGACGGCTTTTCAGCATTTTTAATCATATTTGAAATTTTTTCATCAACGGTTTTTTTCAGAAGTTTTTCAAACGGAATCCCGCGCAGTTTGAAAAACAAGAGCGGATCATCGTCAAACCGCATACCGATACCATAGAGTGCAACGACGGAATGCGTACATATCTCAACCTGTTTATGGCAGCTGCAATTTAATTTAATCTCTTTAAGCGACGGAAATAATCCACTCTCCTGGTTTAAAAGTTTTTCAGCCAAATCCCGCGGAAATTTACCAGTCGCCAAATCTCCGACATTCGAAATTTTACTTCCGACCTCAGCGATAATATTGTCCCACTTATCCTGCGGCATTTTCTGAACGGTTATTTTTACGTCGAACGCATCGTTCAGGCTTCCCCTCGAACCCATTATTACAGCTTTGACAAGCCCTTCCTCGATTTTTATGTCAAACACCATTCTGCCGAATCTTCTGAATCTTTTTTGATGACGGAAATAATAAGCGTAGTTCTCAAGATTTTTGTTCCACGCCGCCGCCCAAAAACTTTTGGAAATTTTGTTTCCCGAAATCGCAGCCGGCGAAACGTCTTTATTATAAAGATTTTGCTGGACGCTGTCTCTTTCATCATAATACTTCCACGACATTTTATATTAATTCCTCCAAAGTTAATCCTCCTGTTATTTTTATTTTTTGATTTTGTATAGGTTTACGTAAGCCTTGCCTGTATTATAGCATGACATCCTAAAAAAACTCTAAATATTCAGTAACAATATCCGTAATAATTTGCAAAACATTCCGTAACATTTCATAAATTTTAGCAGACTAAAAAACCTCCCGGATATCGTGTCCGAAAGGTTTTTATATATACAATTCAATTATTCGACAGTTCTTTTATTTGCGGAAAGTTTGTCCGTTTATATACTTTGAGAATGAGGTAAACTTATCTATTCAATCACAATTATTGAATGAATATGCAGTTTATTTATATTAACTGTTAATTTCCCCGCGCTTGCATCATATTTATATTCGGGGATTACGTTTTCGGGCTGCAACCTGATTGATGCCGGTTCTTTCGCAAGTTTTACGATTATTTCTATATTTGTTAAATCAGGTATTTCGTCGTATGCCCTCAGCCTTTTCTCCGAATAGATTTCGATTGTATTAATCAGGCTTATCAGCAGTTTTCCGTCTTTTTTCGCCGGGACTATATCGACAAACTTCTGCCCTTTGTATGATATAAATTTTTCTCCGCCTAAACTGCCGATAATTTCCGACATCATATTCCTGACGTAGAAATTCGTCGCGTCGTAGTATATATCAAACATATTATAATATACCGCAACGATACTGCCTTTGCCGTATTTTGTCTTTGCAATAACCGGACTTCCCGCACTGCATTTCCGTAAAATTTCCGTATTTCCGGCGTTTTCGTCTATTTTCACTTCTCCGAAAACAGCCTTTTGATGTATATTTCTCGTTCCGTTTACAATTTGAATAACCGTTTCACGGCGCTCGTCCGCAATCTTCACGCCTTCTAAAGCGTCCGCGAACAGTTTACAGCCGTCATATCCCGAAATAATCAGATTCCCGCCGGTTTCTGCGAATTTTAAGAGTTTATTCTTTATTTCTTCGTTTATATATTTTAATTCCGGAACAATTACAATATTTTTCTCCGAGAAACTATTATTTTCGGGTTCCAGCATATGGTCCATTAAAATACTGCATGAATGCGCCGAATCAAGAACCATTCTGACCGCGCCTTTAACCCGTTCGTTCCAGCCGTACGGAAAGAGTTCCCCCACTTTATCTATTCTGTTTTTCCTGTCGTAATCGGAGTATAATATACCGATATTCGAGAACGGCTTGCCGCCTTTTAAAAATGGTTCGCGTTTACGTACAAATTCAGCAACGGGTTTCATTTCGCGCACTTCCCACAGATTGACAGACCCGTCCCTGTTCTGGTTGTTATATATTTGAAATCCGCCGCCGAGAGATATGACGGACGCCGCCTCGCGGCATAAAGTCTCTGGACTCTTTACGGATTTTATAGCATCTCCCGTAAAATTGCGGTTAAATCCCCACGCCATCAGATCCCACGGCTTATTCTGCTCGCACAGAACGCGCGCCTCGAATCTCGCGCTGTTATAACTGTCGTCCGGATTGAAATCACCCGACAAAAAATCAACATTCAGACATACTTTTTCCGGCATATGCGAGCTGAACGCCCAATTCGACGCTATCTCAAAATCCGGCGCATTTTTATGAACTTTGTCGGTGTAATGCCCTATGTATTTCAAAAACTGTTTTCTGTTAAAATGCAGGAATTTTCTGTATTCATCCGAATTTTTGTCGTATTTTCCCTCAATGTCTTTAATTAATTTAACGCCGTATTCTTTCTCGAACAAAGTTATAATTTTCTCGTCAAAATCGGGTTTGACCGCCCAGCACTCTCCGTCAACCCAAACGCCGTCCACGCCGTAAACGTTTGCGAGTTCGAGAAGCTGAGGGATAAGCAATTCGTCGGCATACGCCTTAAACGTCGATGTTTTCTCTTTGTCGGGAGAGCCGTTTTCGTTTATCACAGCCCATTCCGGGTGAGTTTCCAAAGCGCGGTTGTCCCAGATTCCCGAATAGTGCATGACGAGCGGCACTCCGTATTCTTTTGTGATTTTGCGCCATATCTTGAGTTGATCATGCACAAATCCCGGCGCGGGATTGCCGATTTTTGTCTGATAACTTGAAAAACCCCTGTGTCCTTTGCAATCGCATTGAATAAAATCCGGGCGAAGCATTTCGATTACCTCGCGAATCATTTTTTCTGTTACGTTTTTTCCTATCTCCGTACAGTCTTCTCCTGCGTGAAAATCGAAATGCAGACCAAAAAATCCTTCTGAACGTTTTTTCATAATATTACGGCTCCTTTTAAATTTAATTCATGGCTATTAAATTATCTATATTACTCTGAACTTTAGCTGTGTTTTTATCATAAAACGATGTAAAATTCGGAGTTGTAGTCTTTAATAAACTTTCAACCGGGATACTCAGCGGATTGGTTAAAGTATAGTTTAAATAACCGTAGTCATATACCGCGCTGTCTTTGATATAATCAAGCATTTCCGAAGATTCGTCGTCGCGGGCAAATTTCGTTTTGAGCGCGGTTTCGTAATATTGCGGAATAATTGTCCTTTGTCCTTCTGCGCACAACGCCTCGGTTATTATACTTGTGCGTTCCAAATCTTCTGCGGTATTCGGCACGACAAGCAGCCCTCCGTGCGCTTCAACAAGCGCGTAATATTTAGGCGTGGATTCGTCGTATTTCGGCGCCGGCAATATTCCTATTTCGTCCGTCATTGCCCGGTAGACTATTATGCGGTTCATCTGACCCGCTACAAACAGCGCGCGTCCGTCCTGAAATATATCTATACTGTCGGGATTCCCCCAGCCTTTTGACCCGCGGATGCAGGCGCCGCCGGTTCCGGTCATAGTAAATAATTTATTATATATATCTACTGTACGTTCGTTGTACAGCGATAAAACAGGGTTGCCGCTGTCGTCTTTTGTGATAACCCTGTCTCCGCCGCAGTATAAAACGGTGGTAGGATAATTATATAAATTTCCCATATCAAAACCGTATCTGTCTTTATCCGGCGACATTACGCCATCCCCGTTCAGGTCCGCGCTTCCGCTTTTTACAATCGACATAAATTTATCGAGCGTCCATGTTCCGTTTACAACATCGTTATACGGATATGCTATATCAAGCGTCTGGAATAAATTTTTATTGAAAAGCACGCACATTGTACAGTCAAGCCCTCCGTAACTTATATCTCCGGTAACGCCGTATAATTTTCCAAAGAAAGAGCATTGCTGTATCACGTCCTGATTCCACCACGGAGCGGTTAAATCGACATAAGGCATATCCGTCAGCCAATTTACTACAAGCCCTTTGTTGGCGTAATCGAACGCAATACGTCCGTGAAAACTCATTAAATCATAGGCGTCGTCTCCGGCGAGTATTGATTTTGCCCCGTCCATCCTGTTATTCCAGTTGCTGTCATAATTTTCATGGTAAACCGGCGTAATATTTATGTTGAATCTGGCTTCAACGAGACTGTTTCGTTTATACACTGCATCGTCTATTATATCGCCATCCTGTTCTTCGACGTATAAATCCTTACCGCTGTCCTGTTGGAGGTATATACGGAAATTATATCCGCCGAAATCTTCTTCGGGCAGATTTTCCGTTACTGCCGGTTCGGCTGTGGCTTCGACGTCGGAATCTTCAGGCGCATTCGTATTGCCGCTCATGTTTTTTTTAGTATCTTTGCAGGAATATAAAACTGCCGAAGCAATAAATATTGACAATATCAAAAGGATTATTATTTTAAAAATTTTTTTCATTTTAAACTCCTATTTTTAACTCCCTATGAAACTTTTTATATAAATTTAATATATCTATAAAATTTATATGATATAAATATTATACAATATATTAACAAAAAAGTCCATGTATAAATGGGTAAAATGATGTATAAACAGGTAAATTGCAAAAAATATAAGGGATTTAAAAGTATGAAAAATTATTTTAATATTCAAGAAAAACGAAGCGTCATATCGCATTTAACACATCATATAAATCCTTCGCGACATCCCGACAGAATTCTGACCGAGCATTATTTTCTGTATATGCTTGAAGGCGGCTGGGGAATCGGGCAAAACGGTATAAATCACGAGGTGCTTCCGGACGATGTTCTGATTATGCCGGCGGGGGGACATCATTATGCCGTTTCCGATACTTTACCCATGACAAAATATATATGGATTCTCGCAAGCGTTGCGGACGGCGACTGTTACTCCGATATTCCTGATATTTCTGATAATATTTCGTACAGCCGCAAATATGTGTCGCTCGATACAAAAATATCCTGCCGGGGATATGAAGAGCCAAAAGAACTCTTTCATAAAATCGCGCTGGAATCTTTGGCAAAAAGCAAATATTTCGATATAAAACTTTCTTCTCTTTTTAATGTTTTATTGTGCGAATTGTCTGCAATCAATAATAATACAGCAACCGCCGGTTCGGATAATTTATTTAACCGCGCGCTGTGTATTATGAGCGAACATCCTGAAAAATTTTATAAAATAAAAGAACTGGCGGCTTTTTTTTCCGTAGCGGAAAAAACGATAAGAAATACGTTTCTCAGACATACGGGAGAATCTGTCCACGAGTATCAGCTTAAAAAGAAAATAGACATTATTAAGACAAGAATAAAGCTTGAACCGAATCTCAAAATGAAAACAATTTGCAAAGAATACGGATTTTGCGACGAATTTCATCTGAGCAGGATTTTCAAAAAATATGCGGGAGTATCGCCGACGGATTATAAATTTACTTTATGACATCTTCAAAACTCGCATATTTATTTATCAACATGTCAGCATATGCGGGGCAAACCCTCGCCGGAAAGCGGCGGCAATTTTCTTTTGCCGCCTATTTTCGTGTTCAGAATAACGCCGC
>Ga0123357_10006393_pt1 | contig 14361 bp, 8 predicted proteins | sample TergutEmb28metaG_FD_89873 | JGI IMG/M metagenome (GOLD analysis project Ga0123357, IMG submission 89873) | Embiratermes neotenicus P4 segment gut microbial communities from Petit-Saut dam, French Guiana - Emb289 P4 | ecosystem: Host-associated > Arthropoda: Insects > Digestive system > Gut ...
AAAGTTATGGAGGTGGTCATATATGCAAACTACATAGGACTTTGCCGGTTCTACCGATATGTGGTCAACATCAGCAGGTGGTCACCTTATGAAGGTGGTCAACTTGACAGGTTTTACTGTATTCTAATTTGCCTCATGTGTTTTGTTTCTAGTTTTAAGTTATCTTGTGTGTAATTGTTGTTGTTGACCGTGTGTATTGTTGTAGTTGTCTTGTGTGTGTTATCTTATGTGTATTGTTGTACTATGTGGGCTCTTTTTTTTTTTACTTTAGACGCTGGTCTGCTGACTATAAGTCAGTATTCCGAAGGTCCTATGACCGGCCATCTCAACACAGGTTTTTTTCTTGGTTTCCCTGTGCCTAAAAGCAAATGCTGAGATGGTTCCCAAGATTCGAAGTTGCCACTACATGCTTCTCATGTAGCCCTCCCGACTTAAATTTAGTAGTAACCAATTTCATGTTTTGTATACATGTGAAATAACCACTGCCACCAGGTAACAACCCAATTGCAGTAAATTATTATTATTATTATTATTATTATTATTATTATATTTAGTTCCATGGGTGTGTTTTATTTAATAACGCTGCTGGTGTATTTGGTTACTGAAATAAATTGAACACATGGAGAATATTTTAAATCCAGCCAATAACATCCTCTGCATTATTTTCAGAGATTTGCTCATGGTGGATGTTACCACCCCAACACAGACTGGGATGGACAAAGCAACTGGTATCAAACTTGAAGCAAAAGGTAAATACTGTGTGATGTGTTTTCTGATATGAATGATGTTGAAATGAGACTGTGTCTGCTGCACAGATGTATCGTGGAACAAAATCTTAAGTAATTTTCCATTGGAATCTATAATGTTGCTGTAATAAACTGGGTATATGAAGATGCTCAGTACCAGCAACTTCTTCTTCTTCAAGGAATGAAAGTAGACTGAAAGTTGTCTGAAAGTCATCTGACATGTCCTCACAACTTGCAGTCAAATTATTTCCCATAGACAGATCACTGTGTGTGCTCATGCAGGGGATGTCTTGATTTATAATGGAAACATCTTGGCTATAAACGATTACTGGTCAACCAGCGCACTCCACTGTACTCGAAGCAGCTAGAAAGTCATGAGACGTTATAAGTTTTATGCATGTAATGAAAGTTATTCGCTTGGAAAATAATCAAAATGCACCTGAGAGAATGATTTTAGCTACTTAAATAATATATATTTGACAGTGAATGAATTGTGAAATTTTAATTTAGAATGAATTTTCGACAGTACAAAACAGAGAGCATAATAGATTTGTAACAAAACTCTACAACCCTTGTGATGGAAATCGATACACATGTGACATGGCCCTTATTTAGCAAAACGGATTTTAAATGCTGCTTCAAATATCACACCTACCCACGGAACAGTTCGGCAGCAAACAAAGTGGAAATTGCTAGACGGAAATTATTCATGGATAATTATTTTGTATCGAATCAACAACAGTTTTCTGACCTACACGACAGAGAATTAATTAAACAGTTGCACCGTGTTCATCAGCAGACAGGACATGACAATAAACTTAGTGCCACCTACCTTGAATTTGAAGGAGGTGACATAATTTGTAAAGTAAAAGAAGGTACGAGTGCTGTGCGTTTGAGAGATAAGAGGAAAGTTTTCCTCCTCGTGAGCATGGACCACAGGATTGACGTCATTGGGCTGTTAAGTATCATTCTAGAAGATGTGATGTGTATTCTTTTGAAGGATGGATTCTAGCGCTTCTTTGTTAGCATCCCATTTTGCTATACAGTGAGGTTGTAATTGAAAATATTAGTTTTCCTGTCTGCATAGCAATGTCTCATGGTATTATTATTGTTGTTGTTGTTGTTATTGTTGTTTGTATGAACACAATAATTGTAATACCAGATAATCTCATTACATGTTTCGACCTGTATAAATCACCTTAGGTTTATTCCAAACATAACGATTTTTGATGCTCTCTTTACAAAACTAAAGTCAAAACACAAAACTAGAAAAACACACAGTGAACAGCAACACAATCCAGTACAACACCAAATTACCAAGAAGCATTATAAAAGAATATGAGTAAAAATAATTCAACGTAGCAATAACCAGGAACATAAATACCAAGAATGCCACCGAGAACGAACACCATCAACATAAGAAGAAAGAAAATTAAAAGCAACTAAAATAACAACACTGTGAAGCAACAAAAAATCCTTACGTTTAGAATTAGCCTGAAGATGAACTATACAGTGATGAAACATGTCACAGTAAGATTATCTGTTTTAATCATTATGTCTATACAAATAATAATATGATGAGCTTAATGATCTGTACTCCTCACCCAATATTGTTCGGATGATCAAATCGAGAAGAATGAGATGGGTGGGGCATGTGGCGTGTAAGGGGGAGAGGAGAGGCGTAGACAGGGTTTTGGTGGGAAACCTGAGGGAAAGAGACCACTTAGGAGACGAGGGCGTAGATGGGAGGATAATATTAAGATGGATCTTCAGGAAATTGTATGTGGAGTTGTGGACTGCGTCGAGCTGGTTCAGTATAGGGCAGGTGGCGGGCACTAGTGAATGCGGTAATGAACCTTCGTGTTCCATAAAATGCGGGGATTTTCTTGACTAGTGTAAAACCGGTTAACTTCTCAAAAAATACTCTGCTCCATGGAGTAAGTAAGTAAGTAAGAAAGTAAGTAAGTAAATACAAGAAAACATCGTTGTGCAGACAACACACCTAATATTTCCATTAACAATGTCCAGGTCATTTTGCTTTTGTGAAGAGTTTGATGTATGGCTTTGTGTCTGTCTGTGCTTGTAGTTGTGCAGCACATAACTGTAACCTACTGCCGGTCTCTCAGAGTAATTTGTATATGTAACTGCAAGTCATCGCTACTGACTGGACGGTCCGGGGATCGAATCTCGGTGGGGGACAAGATTTTACGCACCCGTCCAGATCGGCCCTGGGGCCCACCTAGCCTCCATGGGTACCGGGTTTCTTACCTGGGCGTAAAGTGGCCGGGGAGTGGCGTTGACCACCCACCCCCAATCTAGCGCCGAGTTTGAAGAAAGAGTAGAGTTATACCTTTACTTCCCCTCTGAGACTTCATGCCCTGTTGTAAGGTACACTTAACTTTTCGTGCAAGTCAGAATTACGGGGCTCATATCAAAGTGTTTGTTCAGTTGAAATGTGTGGATTGTAGTAAACAATACTGATAGCTGTTCGCATCCAGATTACGTCACGCCTCTTGGGAAGTACATAGCCACGTGGAAGGACGGAGGTCTCTGTCAAGGTCTTTCGTATGCCTGTGTTACTGTTCCTGCAATATAACTATATTAATTGCCAACAGATGTTGACAGATTGCATAGTTTGTTTTAGCGTATATTTAAAGATTAGAAACATGCAAAAAAAAACGAATTTATGCGGTTAACTAATGCATTCATAACTCTTCATCTATTTTTACCGGAAATGAGTAGCACATGAAATATTTTCAATTACGCTCATTTGATCAAGCTGCGGTACGTTGGTAAAGAAAGAAAGATTTTAATTCTGCCCAGCCTTACGTATGCTGGACATTAGACCCTCCTCGCTACTGCCAATAGTAGCATACAAATTGCGCCTTAAAGAGATGCATCGATGAGTGTTCCAGAAACTAGCGAGTTGGAGTTGGGCGAACCTGATGAATACATTACAAGACACCTTTAGAACAGCCACTCAAAAACGTTATTGCGTATCTTCTATATCTCTAACATGGTGGTAGTATTCACATAGCTAAATTGACGAACGTCACTACAGATTTTCAGTAATAATGGATGTCTTGCAAATTACGTAGCCCAGAGGAACTTGTCGAAGTTTCTCGGAGTCTTTCCTTCGGATCTTCTACTGCATTCAGTATCGTCGGCGGGAACTGTCATTATCAACACTGATACTCACACAGAAAGCGGTTCACGGTGGCTAGCCATCTACAAGAAATGGCACAGTCCCTTGTAATTCGATTAGTGTGGTCTGTTTCTCTTCGTCCCGCCAATAGAAGCGTTTCTGTGTCGCAACTGTGCGTTTTGGCAGTACAAAAAACAGCAGATATAAGGACTGACAAGCACTGTGTGTGACCAGTACGCCTGTCTATTTTCTGTCTTTATGGACGGGGTTACACACTGCAACAATTCATCGCCACCTTCACCACCGTGCACACCGATCGGCACGTACATCTTTTTGCCTCCGTATTTGGACAACCGAGTACCACGGGAGGAGGCCAGAATTTTACTTGGACATGTAAAATATATCTAAATTTCTGTCTGGCATTTGTCGTTTGTATGGCAGCGGAATGGAACTTGCAGTCGATTGTGCTGCTCTTAAAGGAGCAGGAAATGAAATTATCGTCGAGGAATAGGTCCTAGCTGACAATAATGTCATTTAGGCCTACCATTTCAAGAGTTCCTATGCGGTAACGCCCAAAACACTGTACAGCACTTCCTCGAATACCAACGGCATTCATTGGGAGGATGGCAAAATCCCCTGTTCGCAGTTGGCAACTGTCCTAGACGAAGCCACTGTCGATTACACGCACCTCTAGGCACACGGGACCGAAAAGTGCGCTTTCCTCTCTGCCCTGATAAATAGAACATTCCTTAATTTGGAGGGCTTTCATAGTCCCACCCCAGTGGCCCTGAAATAGCAATATTCCTGCAGCTTGTCATGCCAAAAATTTTAATCTGTGCACTGCGCAAGACGACATAAGCACGATCTGTTAAAGTGGTTCGTTTTCCATCTACAAGCCAAGACAAATATAAAATACCCCTCAACTTTTGGTAGACATAGCACCATCTTTGATTCAGCCTTATAAAAGGGGTTTAACCCCAGCTCATCCCGTCTAGTTTCGTCAGAGATGCAATAGGGAAAGAACTTGTCTGTCCTGACAACGCACGGGGAGTGCCAAAATTCGGTGAAGAAGATATGGCTAAATGATGGTGATTGTGGTGACGGCTTTGGTCACAAATTTCGTATCAGTCACGATTCCGTTCCATCAAAATGGTCTGTGCTCACGCGGTCCGTAGTGTTCACTCACCTAGAGCTACACGTGATAGTTTCGGAGCCTTGCGATTATTTTCGTCAAATATGCATCTCCCTTCGTTTTCTAAAAGACATCTGGCAGCAAATAGGATTAATGTTAGATGAAGAAGAGAAAAATGCTGCTGTCAGTGATAAAAAGAAGCGTATGTGGTTTCATAAGTGCTTCAGAAGCAGAAAATCAGAAGGCGAATACTGGACTCTGTACAAAGATTTAGGTGATCACGAAATGAAATTTTATCATTGTCTTATAACGTCCAAGCACAAATAAATTTTCTTCATCAGAAGATTGGAACAGATTTGAGAAAGGATACCACTTCCTTCCGAGAATTCATATCAGCAATGGAGAAACAAGCTACATGCCTAAGGTAATTGGATTTCAAATTAATGTGATCTTACAGCAAAAATTATTTATTGAATTTACATTGTTTATTTCAAGGACCGTAAATAATACAAAATTCAATACATATTTAACTTAGTAGGGGATTTTTGATGATATGTATTCATATTGGATGATGTAGACGAATTCATTCGCATAGATTTTGGCGACCGGGCTGGAGCAGAATTTGCGTCATAAATGAGTGTTCCTTTTATTCCAGGCCCGTCAAGGGAACCAGAAGAATGTTCTGATGAATGCGTGTATATTGGGTTTCGTGTAAAATTACTGTCATTTCCACTTCAGTTGTAATCGCAAATATTCTTGGTTTGTAGATGTTTTAATGGGAAGGAGAAAACGATTTCACTCTTGCTGCAGTGTTTTTGGAAAAAAATTGTCAGATCAAGAGGTAGGTGGGCTTGTCTATCCATATCTCTTTCTACCAAATATTTCATTAGTACTGTGGATGCCGTCCTACGTTGATACCTAGGGCGTTTTGATGTCCCTCCATAAATCTTATTTTTTACCTCATTTTTTGTAATTCTAGGAGTCTGCTCCTCTTGTTCCGCTGTACCATAATCTTCACTGTCTGCTTGTTATAATTCTTTTTCATCGCTCTCGTCCTTTTCCTCTGTTAAACTGAATTCGTGGACTTGCAGATTCATGACAGTGTGTGTCACGCAGATAAGAGCGCGCGAAAGATATCTCATCAGCATATTTCCTCTTGGAAATTTTGATTGAAGCAGACTGGCCACTTTTGATAGTCACTTTCTTCACGTAGTTTCAATACAGGTCCCGCAACGAAGTCCACTTGTGCCTACGTACTGTACCTATTAATACAAGAATAAGTTATTTATTTTGCTTTATTTCGTTTGCTAATCAGTTATAGTGGTGGATCTGTAAGCTCAGCTATGGAAATTGTATGTTTTGTACTGTTCGTTATAATACAGTCTTGTCAAATTGTATGTTATCTCCCACACATTATTTAGGGAAACTTCACAGATAGCGAAAAAGCCTTTCTGTAACAGAAAAGGATAATTAGAACTAGGATTATTTCAAGCTCTAGAACATCATGCAAACTTGTATTTCAGAGATTAAAATTATTAACCTTGTCCTCGCAATACATATTATCCCTGATGAGGTTCTTGTCACAGAATTTGGATAGCTATAAGTTTAATTACACAATTCCTGGTTTCAATATAAGAAATAAATTACAGCTACAAAAACCGTCAACCCAACTTCCAGTATACCAGAAAGCAATATAAGCATAAAAATCTGTCATAAATTGCCCGACTATATTGCTGAGTCAGTTGTAAAAAAAAAAGTCTTACATCAAATTGGAAAAAGCACTTTATTGATTAAGCTTTCTAATCAGTTGAAGAACATAAGATACGAACACTTAATATTTTATTTGATTTGAGGCCTGATGCAGTTTTTTAATTGTGTCATTTGCGATTACTGTCATTATTTTATATTAGATTATTTTACTCTTTTTAATATTGTATTATTTTTAAGTATGGGGTTTTGACCATATTTGTGCTCATGTGAAACTGGTTTATTGTGACTATTGATTGTTGTCCGTCATATTCACTCTCATGGCTTGCTTTATCTGTAATGCCAGTGTGGTCTAATGATTGATGAAAGTGAAATTTTGTATGTATGTATGTACGTCCGTGGATCGAATCCCGGTGGGGATAGTTTTTCCGCACCCATCCAGACCGGCCATGGGGCCCACCCAGCCTCCTAGACAATGGGTACCGGGTCTCTTTCCTGGGGATAAAGCGGCCGGGGCGTGGCGTTGACCACCCACGCCGTCTATTGCCGAGATTAAAGAAAGAGTAGAGCTATACCTCTACTCCCCCTCTGGGCCTTCATATTCTGTTCTAGGGTGAACTTCACCTTTACCTTTACCTTTACCTTTATGCATGTATGTATGTATGCACGTATGTATGCATGTAGGTAGGTATATATTGCCGTTTGTGTAACCTGACTGCAGCCACAGCACAAGGGCCGAGTTTCCAGTATATCGCACAGAAACAAATAATTCTCGTTATTTTTGTATTCGCGTAATTGATATATCTTTCTCGAGAAATACGGCTTTCTTACCGTATTAAGAACAAACTTGCAAACTAATTCCAAGTTTGCTTGCTACAGGGGATAGTTTTCTATTTCATTCAGTTCTCGCCTGGGTTACTCAACTGTACAGGGTTGTTCAAGACGTGTGCAAATCTATAATAACATAGAACATGCCGACCCCTATACAGACAACTTGGCGGCCAATGGCGAATGACTCTTGGGACCTTTGGAACTTCCGTGAGTGCATTTGTGCCGTGATGGAAAACATTAAATTCGCGCCTTTCTAAATAGCGGTTCCAAATTTCTCAATTAAAAACACGGGTTTCCTATTTTGTTAGCTTTTGTAGATGCTCATTATAAATTTACTTTCGTAGATGTAGGATCGTATGGAAAAAAACAAAACCGCGATGGAAGGATTTTTGCTCATTCAGAACTTGGGAATTATTTAGAAACCCATCTCATTATTCCGGAAAATAAACAGTTTCCCAGAACATCGTGCTTAGCCCCTCTAAAAACTTAACGAGACCTTACCAAGGATCGCAAAATAAAGGGGGCAATGAGAAGAGCATCTTAAATTATCGGCTGTCCCGAGCCAGGAGAGTCGTGGAAAATACATTCGAAATATTAAGCCAGAAATTTCAAATTTCTGAGAGGACCCTGCAGTCATTGCTGGAGATGCGAACGTCATTTATGCAACTTGTATTTTGCATAATTATGTCAGAGTTCAAGGCATAGGCCTAAATGATATTGCACGTTCTGCAAATGTTCAAAACAATCTTAGAAATATTCCAAACGAAGGATGGCCCAACGAAGTGCGTTCGAATAAGGGACAGATTTAAACAATCCATCCGGATATATGTCTCGGCAGAATGAAAGAGTGAAACGTTAAGTTAATTTATATACGATTAATGTGGATGCTTTTCCCGAAAACTGTTTTGCAATATGGTGAATATAGACGATAAATATTTTTATATTCTCTTCCCTTATGTTATCAGCCGTATTCTTCCGCTGCCACGGAATTCAATTTTCCGATGTTTATTAATTATTGGAACTTTGGTCATAATGGAATGAAAGCAATTTCAAACTCCGCAATAAAACACAAGAAACTTGCTTTTGTTTTTTGTTTTTTTTTTTTCAACTTTTCACCTATTTGTCTCCAGAGTTTTTTTTTTTTCAGACACTATCACTGTACTTCTTAGTTGACACGTCATATACTTGCTCACATACACGCAACAGTTATGTTTTTTCGTGCATTTTTTGAGGTTAAAAACAGGCGATACCTGCTGCAAGCAAATTCCGTAGTGTGGTGGAGGAGACGCAATAGAAATCGAGCGGACACAGACAGGTTCGGACCCGTTCCGTCACGTCAGTCGTTCTCAGACAGTACGGAACTGCGACGTGACGGAGAAATGCCTGTCAGTGTCAAAAAATTTGTTTAATTACACGTGAGAAATTTTTATTGAATGGTGACTTTTCGTGAGGGAACGGAAACGTGACGGATATTTTGAATCGGACGTGGCAGACCATGTCGCCCCTCTGCAAGGTCTAGTCGACCTTCGACTATCCAGGGACACGTGTTATCTTTGACGTTCAACGCGTGAACTCGCCTTTTTCACTGGCATAGTGTAAAAATGTGACCTGAAAAACCACTCACTTTACGTAAACTGATGAGACCACAGGGTTGTGTAACTCTCTCGTTTTCCTCGATACAGTGACATTCGTAGTTGGATCCCCCCCTTCTAGCTACCTTATTCGTGGTGATGGCGGTGGTACCGGCTGACTCCCCGCCATCCTTACACCTTACATATGTCTCTATATTCACTTATTTTCCTGTATACAGAGTGTTCCCTTTTTTAAATTCTCTATCACCTCAATTGACTTCATCAAATAACCTCAGTATTTGGTTCGAAGCTACTTTGCCACATGTATAGGGCTATAGCTGCACGGTGCTCACGCGACTCGAAGTGCTTTTTTTTTTTTGGTTACGATTAAGACGGCCGTGGCCGATCTCATGGTCACGCCCTCAATAGCTTCACTACCTTATAGGTAGTTGCTTCACAATCAAGTTCGATGCAAGGTGTATAATAACAACTGGCACCGCAGACGCAAGCACGTGCACGCAATGATGCAGTTGGTTGAGGCGGGTGTATACAGACTTGAAATTTATAGGCCAATGCAACTTATATCATAACATTTCAATCTCAATACTTTTGGCGTCTCACATTACAAAATAAATGTTACAATAACATTGTAATGTGTAAAGAAGTCAATGGTAAAATGAATGAGACAAGATTAGGATTAAAATTACAAATACACTAATGGAAATATAAGTTTGCTCAACATTTTTTGGACCATGGACATTCCATTGGTCTTATAGAAGATCTTATGGAAATTCTTCAAGTAGTAAAAAAGGGAGATTTAATTAACATTTTAGAAAAATTTCATGTTTATAATACCACATGTCCAGCAAACCAAATTAATGAAAAATATACTACAAAATCTAAAGAAACTGTTCAAAACAATAATTTTAATCATGACCTACTAGCATCCTCCACTGCCATTGAAACAACAAAATGACCATGAATGTAATCTTAGATTTACTAGTGGGGAAGATAGTAGATAAATATGCCGAGAGGTAAAGGTACATAAGTAAAAGCAAACAATTCAAGAAAATCTGTGAACATGGAACATTAAGGAGTTATCAAACAAAAAGTTATAAAATAAACAAAATGTAATTAACCAACGATATATTAAGTTTATTTATGCAGGGTGTTTTATATATATAATATATATAATGTATATTTTTTATATATATTTTGTAATTTAAAATGTGAAAATAGAATAAGTATCTTATTGGCATTATACTAAGTACTTTACTTTTCCTGTGATGCTATGGCCCAACATGGGCCATTGTCTCATCATTCTTGCGGTTTATAGATCACACACAGTGACGCACAACAGTCAGTAGGACTCCTCTGGACTAGTTATCATCTCATCACAGAGAACTTTACCTGACAAAACACAAAGTTCACAAGAGAGAGATATTTATGCTGCCGGCAGGATTTGAACCCACAGTCTCTGCAGGCGAGTGGACGCAGACCTATGCCTTAGACCGCAGTGCCATTGGAACCGGCCATGAAATGGTTACATGAAATTCTTATACTCTGGTATTTTATAATTATAATAATTGTTTTATAAAAACTTGGTTTACAGCCCCTCATCATAGTGACAAAGTAAAATGAAGGAACGTATTCATCTCCTGCAGAACTTAAAGAATCCTTATTTAACTTCTTGGCCTACTTGACTTTAAATTTTCACAGAAATTTCTAAATGTCAACAAAGATTTTAATCCTAATATTATCTCATTCATTTTACCATTGGCTTATTTACATATTACAATGTTATTGTAACATTTATTTTGTAATGTGAGATCCCAAATCTTTTGAGATTGAAATGATATGATATGAGTTGCATTGGCCCATAAATTTCAAGTTTGTATACACCTGATGATGGATCGAGTAATCCGCTACATGTAGTGTGGTTCTGATAAAATATAGTTCTTTTGACTGATCATTTGTTTTTTTAGTTGTTTCTGGGACACAAGGGATGAACTTCATTAAAGTAAAATTAAAATTGATGACAGATATTTAATTTGGCAGAAATATGTAGATGCTTTTTAAATGTATCCAGAATAAGTATATTGTGTTCGATGGATCTGATGTTTCTTTATTGTTGCTCACTGCTGCTGTGGTGTTCCATTTAATATCTCTACAACAGCATTATTAAATCTCTTTGTGTTTCTGTAGATGTGTGTTTGCACAATCCTTCGGACATCCCTCTGTAGTTAGGACGTATGGCTCAATGGTTTAATTATAAAGTAAATGACCCTTTATTAAAACTTACCATGATAAGACCAAAATTTGCATTACATGTTTTTCAAGGACTCTGTTTTATGTCAGCCTTGTCACATTTACTCTGCTAGATTCAGATATGACAGTTTTGACTTGTGATATGCAGTGTTTTTCTAAGGCAGTAAGTCCTTGAAATGAAATTATGCATTTTGGATACCCCAGATTTAAAAATGTGAAGTTAGATAGTCAGTTAATTGAACACACAATACATTTTTGTGAACTTGGAAAATAAAGCAGATTTTAACCCCATCAGCCCATAATGACTCAGCACCCCTTCTTATCAGTACAGTAAATAAAATTTTGAAGTTATAACATGTAATCTTTGATCTGACAAATGTTGAAATTATCTACGTATGTTGTATTATTTCTTGTGCAAGGGACTGTATATATGTCATTCTTGTTTTCAGCTGTTGTCTTCAAGCAACATATATAACACGGGTGACTTCATGAGAGGGACACTTTACTGTGACACTCAGTCAAAGGTGACAAAAGCAACATGTCTAAGAAGGGAACAGTGATAGTGATTGGAGCTGGACTTAGTGGTAAAGTTGAAGAGAAATACATCCTCAAAGATTTTCTGTTTGAATTATTTAATTAGAACAGTCACATATTTGCTGAACCAACAGGGCAGTGTATGGGCCTTTAATTTTTCACATGCTGCCTCAGAGCATTGTGAGGTTGTGAATGCATTTAAGGGTATTGTAAATTTATTACTCTGTCATGGGCAGTAGTTGGAATTTGAAACCCAGCATCATTGAAAGGCTAACTCATTCCATATTGTTTTGTTGTTCAGTTTATTCTTTAGTTGTTAAGTCTGCACATTTGTATGATAACTTAACTACTTTACTTTTGGTATTAGTATGTTCTGTTCTTGAATCTCAACATAAATGGGCTGCCTGGACAGTAATACCTCTGATTTATGCAACCAATTTAAAATAAAAAGATATTTAATTGCACTCTCTAGATCCCACTAAATAAGGCATAGAACAAGGTTGGGAATAATAAAACAACACTGAGAAAATACTTAGTTCTTGTACAACTTATTGAAAAGTATGTGAAAAACTCTTCACTCAAAATTTGTTACACTTGAAAATGAATATCCACATAAAGTGCTATAAACATAAATGTCATAAAATTTGTTCACTTCAATTGCAGATGTCTCAGAGGTGATAAGGATAATTATTTTATATATTGGTAACCATCTCCGTGGAGCAGAGTCCTTGAGTAGTCAGCAGTTAACTAGATATTCAAGAGATTTGCCCCACCTTTTATGGAACCTGAGGGTTCAATAATGTCTTCACACAGGTCTGCCACTGGACCCTATCTGGAGCCAAATGAATGCAGTCCACATTTTCACATTCTGTTGATTTAAAATCTGTTTAAATGTCATCCTCCCACTGGCACATAAGTCTGCACAGAGATCTTTAAAGTGGTCTTCTTCCTTCAGATTTGCCAATTAAAATGTTGTGTATTACTATCCCGACTTTTAATGATACAGATATTTTTCTGTACTTCATATATGGAGCAGCAAAGAAATTATTGATAGATAGAAATATAAGTTAAATTTAAACATATTCAAACAGAAGACAAAAAGGGAGAAGTATCAAACATAATGACTGAATGTGGTGGCCGAGCAATAATGTTTCTGACTAGCACTGGAGAGGTGCCTGTTTCACATATTGACTGGAACATCAAATATCCTCACTGAGGTTTTCCATGCTTTTAGTTATTTTCTCCAGGCTAGCACCAAGATGATATCTTTAGTCAGGTGACTCAAACTTCCGCCATACTTCCAGTTTATTATCATCTTTCTATTTGACATTACATAGTCAAGAGTTATTTATATTATTATTAAATATATTACAAATAAATAATTTATTAGATTAAACGTTGTATGTCAGGTTTAAGTGCTGCAAAACTGCTTCATGAGCATGGAGTGGAGGTGGTGGTGTTGGAAGCCAATGACCGAGTAGGTGGTCGGACCCATACACTGACTCCATCAGCTGAGGCAGGAGACCCAGATTATGGATGGGTTGATCTAGGGGGCTCATATGTCGGTCCCACTCAAAATCATATCCTGCGAATGTGCAAGGAACTGGGCTGTGAGACTTATCTTGCCCGAGACGACCATGACAGCATTTACTTTAGCAAGGTAACACACAATCTCACACACACTACATTCTTCACTTCTCAGTTATGGAGGCTCACCATCTATACAGATAAGTAAAGTGATACTGGAAATGAAATTTTAGTGTCCACTTGGCAGTATGCTAAATTAATTCCTTTGAAATTTATATAATATGAATCATCGTGCAGAATATGAGTACATGATATAAAGTACAACCCATGATAGGTTACATAAGCAAATTAAATATTCCCAGATATTCAGCAAACAAAGTGCTGAAATAAAATCAGGAAAGCATAGCCAAAGAAGGAAGATGTTAAGTATGACAGTGAAGCTTTGATTGCACTTTTGCACATGAATGCGCAGAATTTAGTAAGAAATTGTTCAAAATGGTGCAGAGTGATCTGCAGTTTGCGAGTTGGACAAATAAACTGAAAGGCAAAATACAGAAAATAAGGAATAACATATATTTTGCAGACTGAATCAGGGACTAATAAAAATTTGATAAGTAAAAAAAAATAATGACATGGAGAGACAAAATGTATTTGCACATATTAAAGTATGTTAGGTTAGTGAGAACTGACACATAAGTGAGATAAAGGGAAATTCCTATGCAAGAAAGGAGAAAATTGGAGTCATATGGCTGAAGCAGATATATGGAAGCTGAGAGGGATTAACCCTTTCCCCGTTCCATTCAAATCGCTAGTGCCTGGGCAGAAGAGCCGAGTTTTTTCACGGGACATTTAAATTTACGTACTATACCAGAAACGCTTTAGAGCGTTTAGAGGGGGAGG
>Ga0123357_10006394_pt1 | contig 14361 bp, 8 predicted proteins | sample TergutEmb28metaG_FD_89873 | JGI IMG/M metagenome (GOLD analysis project Ga0123357, IMG submission 89873) | Embiratermes neotenicus P4 segment gut microbial communities from Petit-Saut dam, French Guiana - Emb289 P4 | ecosystem: Host-associated > Arthropoda: Insects > Digestive system > Gut ...
GAGGACCACGAAGTCCATAAGGACATGTGGTGGCATGGGGGGGGAGGAAAAAGTGTGTGTGTGTGTGTGTGTGTGTGTGTGTGTGTGTGTGTGTAGAGTGAAACAAAATACACTTACTTGTACGCCCAGACTTACCCACAGGATACGTTCTGAACACTTGGTCTGAAGTATAATATTCCATAATTCGTAAATCCAAAATGAGGTGTAATATGTATCCTTAAACAAGTCGAAGAGGATTCGAATAATAATTCTTGTTGTTGCAGCATAAGAAGAACAGAGTTTCTTTAAGGAAATATAAAAAGTTAATCAGGTGGCTGTTAAATACATGACCGATAAAAAATATTTTATAGTATGAGATTTTCTTGAGGAAATTTTAGCGGTCACTTCGTTGGTAGTAAGTGGGATGGTCGTAAGTCCGGGCGTGGCTATATATCTGAAATCGGAGTTACGGAAGAACTAAGGCGACGGATCAGTGGGTAGTTTGTTAAAATTAGTAAGACGATTTAAATGTAGCATATAAATATGATCCTCACAGTCATACAAGGTTGCGGTTTTAATAAATTAATGCTAATTGTTTGGCCAGATGTTTTGTTGCTCTGAGAACAAATATTTCTAAATATTTAAAATATCTGGCCAATATTATCAAATACAAGTTTAATAAGACTTCCAGTTAATTGCTCGTCAGAGCAACAAAAGCTTTAGCCAAAACAAAAATATCGTTTTATGTTAAAATTTCGACTTATTTCGACAATAGACAATACATTTTAGAACCTCATACATAACAAGATAAAAGGAATGAAAATGTAGAATTACAGTTTGTAGAAATGTCCACACAGCCAACATTTGCCTGTATAACATTCCTTAGTATGCTTCCAGCTCAGGCTTCAGAACATACACGTAATGTGTTACTGGCTACTCGACCACTACTTCCATAATCTACGCAGCCTATTACCGAAGAAGTACGTGCCGACAATTTACATCCATTTCAACTCGTACTGGTAAGCAATCGTTCATTTACAGGAATACAAATAATAAAATTTATAATTAATGAAATGACAACTCACCATTCACATATTTATCTGTATTAAACGTAAGAAGTCTAAAAATGGGCTTCAACTGGAAACAGAACAATTTATTCCCCATCACCGAGATATATAGAGATATATTTTAAATTATAGTTAATTCAGACTGTGTGAAATCGCTTACAGTTTATTAAACAATACCAATTACTTCTTTTAAATTAGGGATTCCATAACCAGAATACGGACCGAAGAGCCGTAGGAGAGAGAAAGAAATTACTTCGTATCGGTGAGGACTAGCGGCGGTCTGCCGTAACACAGCAATGAAATTTTTGGCTTCATAAGAGGCGAAGGGTACCTTCTCAAAGGAACAGTTACAAGCAGTTATTTTGTGGCTTACATTTAAAATGACAATTCATTTAACAACTACTAACACGTCAAAAAGAGTTCTTTCCTTTAAAACAAACCTCACTTCAACGTGACATGTACATTCACCACGAACGAACTTTCGAAGATAGGTTACGTTTGCAAAACAATTATGTTTACTGTAGAGGAAAATATATCACCAAAACTGAAATCACTGTCCGTTCAATTTTGTTTGTTTTTATAGCGGGTGTGGAGTTCTATAAAAACCGATATTGTTTACCATCACTCGTTAATAAATATATCATTTTATGCTCAGGTTTATTTGGCTTATGAACTTCGTCCATTGTCCTGTATTTAAAGAATATAAAACTTCGGAAAGTGAATCTACTTCCGTCCTCTGGCGAGAGGAAAGAGATACGCCTATCAAGCTGGGTGCGACAGACAGCGCTATTCCTAAACACCGTCATTGCTTGACGTGAGAATTTACTTCTCTGAATTTCTCGGCAGGTATTCGAACGACTCAAGCACATTTTCGTAATTTTCCACACTCTTTAACTTAATTTGTTGAACAAGCTTCATCTTTACTTTCTACATCCTTTCCAAATGACCGGGCACAATCATTTATTCAGCTCTTTCCTTGCAAAGCAATGATTCCATATGATGTAGTTCACAGTGTGTGTAGGACACAGTTCCTTTGTAAGGCAAAAACAGTTGACCACATAGTCAATGAACTCCTCACTTCTAATTGCAACTGAATGTTCAGCAATGCGCTTGGGACCAACAAGCGTTACCACAAGCCCACGCAGTAAGAAAATGTATTTTTATCAGAAATGTAAAAAGCCACGATTATTATTATTATTAGTAATAGTAATATTTAGTAGTTAGTAGTAGTGGTAGTAGTAGTAGTAGTAGTAGTAGTAGTAGTAGTAGTAGTAGCAGTAGTAGTAGTTAGTAATAATAGTGGTAGGAATAATTTTGTTTCATTTTATGCTACTTACACTTCTACTTCTTCACTGTCACCACCACCATCACCATAATCATGTTCATCTTTTTTCATACTTCCAACATTACCACTGCCTCCTTTCTGTACAAGAAACAGATGCTTTGAGCACCTAGAGAAATTCAAAATTCCGAACTTGGTTTTGCTCTGTAGAAAAAGGAATCTCATTATAACAGACTGACCTGGTATGTTTGGCAAAGTGTTGTTGTCGAAGCGCAAGAAGCTGATCTCTCTTTTTTCATGCCACCCACTTTCTTTTCATCTTTATTCTGCTCGTTCAATATCACCTTTCTTTATTCTACTGCTTCACTATCATCATTATGGTATTCTTCATCGCCGTCAATAACATCATTCTTTTCGTGTGCAAGAATTATTCCATTTTGCAGCTGTTTCCAGGAGTCGAAAGTTTCTTCTAATTGGTCTTGCCAACAGCCATGATAATTTGTTTATATGCGAAAAATAACAGTAAACAAACTGGATTCAGATAAAGTAGCAACGGGGTCAATACATTTGACTTGCAGATTGCAACATTTCCATTGAATCAATACCACTGAATGCTATAAGTACAGTCACAACAAACTTGATTTGAATAAAACAATATAAAGTTCTAAGAGATTAATCAAGTTACTTGCTGGAAAGCGTGAAGTTTTCTTGGTGTAGTTCATCAGTTAAATTAACTCGGTAAATAAACCAAGTCTTTTTTCCCAGTCCAACCAATTACAAGGTTAGAGAAAGATGGTAGCCTAGGTTGATGGCGGTACGTACGGTGGTTGGAGCTGTCCGGCGGACGTGTGTGTTAAGATTATTGTACGCTTCTTGGAGCATCTTCCAGTTTATTACTTTTTCATTATTACGCTCCATCATGTTATTGCTTTCATTTATTTACGGATGAGAGATATTCTTAGAACCGAGACGCTTTTCCTCCCTCCAGTAAGCTATGTGGCCTCAAGCCTTTGTCATACTGCACAGGGCTGTGGAAAACAAGGTTTCCGTCGAACAACCAATTAAAAAAAAATGATCCGTCAATTAACAATTTTTAGATCAGCAGGCGCAAAGCACTTCTTTTGAATAACTTAGTTTTGTACGCGTAATATCCGCTATGTATGAAACTTTGATCGGACCGCATTCAAACAGGGAATAATAGGAATAACACATTTTAAACGCTCGGCGCAGACATTTTAATTTTTTGACAAGCAAGTAGATCTCATTAGCACCTACCATTAATTACTGAATTTTTTCAGTATTATTATGTAATGACACAAGTATATTATTTGACCCCCCCCCCGCGGTGTGTGATGATGCAGATCTATTAGTTGCCAAAAAATGCAAGTTGAAATAAATAATTTCGTGTCAAGAAGAATTTAGCATGTAGAGTAAAGAGAACATATACTGAAAATACTGAAGATTCTATTTGCGTAACATTTTTCAAACTTGTTAGATTTGAGATTCTCAAAACAGTGTTTCCGACTAGTCAGGTCTCCTGGGTCGTTATGACCTGTCAAGTGGCCGACACGGCGTAAGCACCCAAAAGACTTGAACATTATTTTAATGCTTATCACCTAACCACATAGTTTTCACTCGATCACGTGTTGAAATGTGTACCTGACAGAAGGGTGACGAATTTCTCTGTATAGCTCGATTACTGTTTAGACGGTGAAAATATTCTTAATATCTCTAGCTACATTGCTGGCTCAAATGAGTATAAAGTGCCATCAACACAACTGTTTACTGGTTTTTACCAATATAAATTACATGGCTGCATGTTTCGACCAAAAGCTGTTCATCTTCAGGCCAGTACGTAACATAAGCATAAAACTGCAATTGCAAATTCATTTTATGGTAAGACCTAAATCTCATTCGTCAGTAAAAGTCACGTGTTAATTGACAGTAAGATTTAATATAGTAACGCTGTGTGACGGGATGATAAAGTATGAAAAAGTTGTGTAGATTAAAATCATTATGATGATAGTTGCATACCAATTATAGTACCATACACACAACGGTATGTCTAATGTGAAAATATTGCAATTAGTAATATTCTGATTATTAATTCTAATTAAGTCTCGTAACATTCATTGCATGGAATATAAACCAGCTTTCATTTTATAAACTTATTAGACACGAAACAAAACATACATTCAAAATCCTACATTTACAATAAGCAACAGGTAAATCTATACCAACTGTGTCATTCAATACTTTTCTCTCCTCGTTTCAATTCTTCCTTCTGCTCGCTGCATATAATCCAAGCTAAACAACAAGATCTATGTACACTCTTCTTTCTTTGATAGGTAACCATAATGAATGAACCAATCTATTGTAGACCATAATTGCAAATCTTATTACCATGAGCCACCTAGACATTAAACAATATAGAATGCATGCATAGACACACCTTCGTTCTAGTAATCTGAATATAATAATAATAATTATTATTATTACTATTATTTAATATTTTCTTCTCTTGCCCATGTGTCTTTTACGTTTTTTTTAATAACCAAGTGCCTTCTGATGAGTGAAACCGTGTAGTCTGATAAATAACAATGTTTCAGACGAAACAGCTCTACAGGATGGATAAATAACCTTCCCAGATTCTTACGAAACCTCATTATTTATTCATCAGATTACACTCTCAAATACTAGAAGGCAGTCATATTCATCTTTACCGCTGTGAAAAAAAAACAAACTAAAATATCCTGTTATTTACATCATTTATGAACAGAACTAAAGGCAGATAGGTAATTAAAATAAATCTTATACACCCGTAACTGCAAGCATTGAAGAGGGTGCGATATAAAAAAATTAAGCATTTTGTTATTTCAGTAAATTTATATCAGTCAAAGCCAGGGCTAGGTAAGGCTACCAGTTAGTAACACTGATAGTTTTTCAGTTTTGTAAGGCAGCTGTCAAAGAGATATGCGCGGAACCAAATTATGTATGGAACGCGTCTGCCGTGTTATAATTGACTTTTTCAATGTTCAATTTTGTTTTCTTTCATGTCGGAGGCCTTGTAAGTTTTTAATCAGTGTTATTATATCGTATTTTGTAATCCTGTGGTCTGTGGCTTGTCTGATATTGTTATAATGTGTAGTCTCTCCCTTTTGTGGTTGGTAGACTTGGAAACATAAGCTACCACCCCAGCTACAAAGTCAGCCTTTATAAGGCAGCGCAACACAAAATAGAGAATCAGCTTCAAATCACGTCTTCAAAGACATCAAAAGGAGAGGAAGATTTCAGTTTCCATACAATATTTAATCTACTTGTTGATATTACATATCTTTATGCTTTATATAAAAGCATTTTCTCAATAAAAATAACTTCAATACAATTTGCGCAAGGTAAAAATTGTGTGCGGTGAAAATAACGTGAATGTCTATGTGCCAAGTTTTAGCTAATGCGTGTGTGCCAAGTTTTAGCTAATGTGTGTGTACCAAGTTTTAGCTAATGCGTGTGTGCCAAGTTTTAGCTAATGCATGTGTACCAAGTTTTAGCTAATGCGTGTGTGCCAAGTTTTAACTAATGCGTGTGTGCCAAGTTTTAACTAACGCGTGTGTGCCAAGTTTTAAGTAATGCGTGTGTGCCAAATTTTAAAGCGTGTGTGCCAAGTTTTAAGTAATGCGTGTGTGCCAAGTTTTAAGTAATGCGTGTGTGCCAAGTTTTAACTAATGCGTGTGTGCCAAGTTTTAAGTAATGCGTGTGTGCCAAGTTTTAAGTAATGCGTGTGTGCCAAATTTTAACTTATGTGTGTGCCAAGTTTTAAGTAATGCGTGTGTGCCAAGTATTAGCTAATGCGTGTGTGCTAAGTTTTAAGTAATGCGTGTGTGCCAAGTTTTAAGTAATGCGTGTGTGCCAAATTTTAACTTATATGTGTGCCAAGTTTTAAGTAATGCGTGTGTGCCAAATTTTAACTTATATGTGTGCCAAGTTTTAAGTAATGCGTGTGTGCCAAGTTTTAAGTAATGCGTGTGTGTCAAGTTTTAACTAATGCGTGTGTGCCAAGCTTTAACTAATGCGTGTGTGCCAAGTTTCAATTAATGTGTGTGTGTGTGTCAAGTTTTAACTATTTTAAGAATTATTGAAAAAAAGGTATGTACAGCATGTTCAAGGACAAGTTACAAAATTGTTCCCTTAACCAGTTTGAATAAATATTTACACTATGACACAAGTGAAACAGAAGTGAATATAAATATAAGTGAACTAATGGCAGTGAAAAATTCTATACGAAGACACTCCGACTTTCGGTAAGCTAATTATAGCTGTATATGTTTCTGTTTTTATGTTCATATTTCCTGTACATGTTTGTCATGTCGGCTACAGTATAATTTCGGATAGTTGGACTAGGGGGTTGGGTGTGAGGGGTAAGTTTTAACTAATTCTCTGTTAGATCAACGGACGGTTTTTGACACCCAACACCAAATATCACCCACGAATATGAAACTCACGTAATTCTATCTACTCCGTGCCCTTAGAACATAGGATTTTTCTGGCGATAATCATATTGCTAACCTCCGAACCAATTACTTTGTTTTCGAACCAGAAGTTTGTATGCATCTCTTATTCTCCATCTCAACTGAAATTTCACACCAAAGTACTCTGGTTGATTTCATAGTGTTAAAGTACCGGGCGAGTTTGATGAATTGTGATATTTGTAGCTATATAACGACCAAAGTATCTCACTTGAATCACCCTCTAACGTACAGATACTTTTCGAATCTTTGTTTTTATATATACACTTATCTAATACTACAGCTGTGTTTAGGGTACTACTTTCCTCTTTTTATACAACATGACGGGGTGTCCTCCTTAAAAACATTACGTAGTCTTCACTCGAAGTTACCGATTACGTTTATTAAGAAACTGACGCAATTAATGTAGGATACGATACTCAGTTGATACGTAGGTCTTAGATTATGTATAATAGTCGTCATCAATTGTGCACGTTTATGACGAGATAAGGAAATCTACGTGCACTAGTAATACTCTCGTGCCCTCTAGTGCAATTCTATAGACATTTGCACTGTCTAGAATTGGGCACCTGTGATTGGCTTCTCCGTGAACGTAATTCGGTCTGATAATTTTGTAGTCCGTTGTTTACGCATTTGAATCCTGGTGGTAACTATGTGTACCAGCCGCTACAACGTCATGAAATTCTGTGCTTGCTTGTTATGCACGGTTCTCACAATAACGCCGCTTATTCCCATGGACAACATTAAACATTTGGTCCTTTTTCGTAATCACGGAGATTACTTTCTGTACACACGAATTGTTCTGATAAGTAATTTCGATTAACGCATGCGTTCAAATCTTTAGTTAACTCGTGAAAACAGCATATTTTGTAGATTCATATTTCTTTGTGTGTGTGTGTGTGTGTGTGCGCGCGCGTGCGCGTGCGCGTGCGCGTGCGCGTGTGCGTGTGCGTGTGCGTGTGCGTGTGCGTGTGCGTGTGTGTGTGTGTGTGTGTGTGTGGAGTATTTCACTGTCTTGGATGTCCATGTAACCACTTTTTATAATACTGGTTTCCTGGCGCGTTATGAGTAAAATGTATGTTGTGAAGCTGTCCACACAGCAATGATAAAACTTCTTTCATTTCCTTACATATTCATAGTATAGAAAACTACGTCATACAGCAGTTTCATACCTTAATTCGACTCGCTTTAGATCAATATATCTGTCGCACTATTAGCGGAATCTGAGCAAACTTGCTAGGTTAGATTTCAAATTTTATAACATACACGACACCGTTAGAGCAACGCGCTCAAAATTAAATTTTCCCCACAGCCTTGAGTGTACACCCTTCCAATACCGACGTTAATCGAAATCTGTCAAGCGTTTCTGAGATGATATGTGTAGACAGTCGAGGGAAAGTTCATGGTCTCTCCTATATGCCTTCAATTTGAGCAGTTATGTGATATATTTTTCGTTCAGTATTTTTAAGCAATTTAAACCAGCGTAACTTCTTGCTTCGACTCGATCTTTACCCTTCATAACGATACACAAAATCAACAATGTAAGATACACATTTTACTTACCTTTTAATGTAATTTAGAACTGTCGTAGTCTTCATCACAAGTTTCAAATTATTTTTGTCAGATTTCCTTGTAGGTAGTGAGCTGACCAAGAGTTTATAGTACTAATTCAGTAACTCCCCAACTGACCGATGTAGCTAAGTAATAATAATTTTACGTTTCTACACGAGTCGCTGACAGAATGTTGATTTAAGTCAGTCAGCGTCTTTGTGACTGACAAAACATTTGAAGTCATGGAGTGGTTCAAGTGTAAACATGATAAACAGTGAAATAACTATCTTGAGCCAAAAGTGTGTGTATTGTTTAAGTTTCTTAAAATGTATTGTAATTATTTGCTATAAATTAATAAGTAATTTCTGTCTCAAAACAAAAACCGGCTATGTTTACTATGTGATACAAAATACTTCCCTGAATAAGCCTGAAGTTAATGACGCTCCACAGAGTATTGCACGTCTCAGTTACTTAACTAATTCTCAAGAGACTAACTAAAGTTTGAACTCGACTAACACCAAAGTCTCAGTATGTAAGTGATCCGCTCATGTGTTTTCACGTATGGGCAACGCAGAAGGGGTGGCCCACAATGAGACAAAAACATTTTTAGATTGTACATTTCAGAAGTCCTAAAAAGAGTCTACTGTTTTTTGCCCAGGTGTAATATAATTAAATTAAAACAGCAAGACTTACAAAAATAAATACTGTTTGTTTATATTTTCTGTAACACATTAAACATTTGACTAGAATATTGCGTCTCACTGAGGCCTACCGCAGGGAAGACAGAGACAAAAACAGAGCAACAATGAGACAGTTGTAGAATTAATGATGCCACATAAAAGTCGGTTTAACCTCTTGGTGGGTGTTTTCGCGTTAAGTAGCAAAAGGCCCATTAGATGCATGTCCTTCCGTCTGTCTATCCGTATGTATCAGTTCGGCTCCCAGTGAACGGATTTGTGGTGAAAATGTAATGCTAGAAACTTCCATTAAAATCTGTAGAAAATATTCGAAGTTGGTTAAAATCGGAAAAAACTATTGGGTATTCTATATGAAAACTTAGGAACTATTATTGTTGCCGGCCACAATAAATTGGCATAAAAGTGCGCTCTTCGAGTGAAATGGTTTCAGGCTGTTAGGACAAACGAAGAGGTATAAACATTACAAAAAGGGTTTTATCTCAAAAATACAAAAGAGAACGTACTGTTGTGTTTTCAAGGGAACGCCTCATGTAGTTGACAGCGACACATGTAGGTCTACCAACAACAAGGAAACACACTCTAATCTTGGCAAATCTTAGCAATTGACCAACTTAATGCACAACTTCTTATTTTATAATAAGTTTATTATATTTCTCTACATGTTTCTAGCACTGTTGTGTTCATCATCAGGAGGTCAAATTGTATTATATACCATCTGTTATCGTCACACTCTGTAGGTGGCCGTCCGGTGCGCAGGTTGAGACAGGACGGTCACCTACAGAGTGTGACGATACCAGATGCTGTATAATACAATTTTATCTCCTGATGATGAGCACAACAGTGCTCGAAACATGTAGAAGAATATAATGAACTTATAATAAAACAATAATTTGTGCATCAAGTTGGTCAGTTACTAAGATTATACTGAGATGCAGTCAGCAGAACATAAAAAAAGGATACACACTGTTTATTTTCCATGGCAACAATGTTTATTTCAACAATAATACTAAAACCTCATTTTCGCCAGCGACATAAATTCCAGCGAAATGATAGAAGGCTGCCAGAATAGTCGAAGTGGTATAAATATTATGTGAAAGTTCCATAATATTATGTTAAACGTACATTGCCAGTATTGTTTAAATTGATAACGCAGTAATATTAACACATGTACGTTAGTTCAGTGATTTGAACGTAGTGGTAACTATTGTGATTATCTACACTTACAAATAATGTGCCCAAAATACACCGCCAACGAAAAAAATCACTTCCCATTTCGTGTTGTCATATTCGTTATTTTTCAGTAATATCTAACGTCTTTACAATTAACAAAGAGCACATTTTCTTGCCATTAACTTTCCAAACCGTACAGCTTTATTCAATTCAGACTGTCCATCGCAGTGTTTTTTTTTTTTAAATTTTACCTATAAAATACACAGGCTTCTTTCTTGGGTACGCAACCAGCACACAGTCTTTATTATTACCGAAGGAAAACTCACTCAACAGAAATATCAGTCTTCCTCATCAGTATAAAATATGACAGTGAAATATCCGAGTTACCTTCTGAACTGTCTTAAGAAAACAGGGGTTTCGGCATATACCTTCCCTTCCCCTATTTAATTTCTTTAGGGAACAGAGCATTTTAAACGAATCTCCTGCCTCTTTTTGATTGGTGGCTTAGACTCTTGTGAACATGGCACTGAGTAAGGATCCATGAAAATCAGAGGATTTCTTGACTAGCTGGTTATCTAAACTGCTTTTCAAGAATTGTTCTCGTCCATGTAGTTAATTAGTTAATTATTTAATCTTTTAAATTCCATTTTTTTTTTTTTTCATTTTTCTTGTCTCAGGTTTCGCCTCATCTTTCCATCAGTGTATCCCCGAAATGAGGACTTACAAATATCCTTTTTTTCTGTTATCACTGGTTTTTTAAATTAATTATTTTATGATGTGATAAAAGTTGGTCCTTAGTTGATGTTAGGATCAGATATGTCAATCACAGCACTATCCATAAAATTATCATCTGCCAACACATCTCTGTCTAATCAAAATACAATCCCGTTCTTTTACTTCCCGGAACGGTATTCGGTGGAGTCACTGGCCATTTATTTGTGGCAGGAACGCAGCACCCTGCACTGGAAATTGGATTGGGAATACCTGTGTTTGGAGCATCTATCATTCCATCGCCGAATTCTAGTTCCTTAATAGGTGAAAATATTTACAAAAGTCTAGTTCTTAAATCTCATTACTGCAATGTGGCGGTATTATGAACACAGTCCATCATTCTGTCCAGCAGCTAAACTGTTGCTACGGAAAGGGAAAGTATTAACTGTTAAGAGAAAAAAGAAAGGTGTAGGTTTCGATAAATTTTTGTGTTTGGTAAAGCATTCCATACAACAGGAGGCAGCTTTGACTTCCTCCGTCCTTGTGGCGCAGCAATTACCTAGGGACTCTATGGAGAAATTCGGACATCTAGTGCATCCTCAGAAGTACAACTGCAGACGGTACAGTACTTCTTGAGGCACTTATTACGCAGCATGAAGTGACTTCAGCGGTGAACTGCTTCACACCGCATGCAGTGATAAATTTCATTGTGCTTGACCTTCTGTGGCACCTATTTATCCTTTGTTAAAATCTCCATAGTGCTATCAGAAATTGCGTGTGGCCTCCTCAGCCTGTCACGACATTTGGTAACATAGTACACGTTAAATTTCTTTTTCCAAGATCAACTACATCCTTCAAGCTTAAAGACCCTTAATTCATATTATGGCTTTCAGAAATTCCACTCGATTCTTGCATGAGAAAGTGGAGTACTCTTTTCTTACTACAACTTCCAATGTTGAAGAATAACAATAAACTGGAGTGAAGCAGTGATGGGTTTTGGCATGGTAAGAACAGTTTCCCAAAGTAAACTTCTCGATTCTGTTGAAAACTTTTGGATAATTAACTACGGCATGCCTCATGCGGTTAGACGTCAACATTTCATCGTGGAGTTCCAGAATCGATCCCAGGCGAGTCCATATAATTGTTTGTGGGCAGAGTAACAGGAGGATAGGATTTCGTCCGAGTAATTTGGTCTTCCCTTCAGTATCATGTCACGATGGTTGATGCTTGTCTATGATTCTCTCACCACCGACCGCTATGTATAAAACCTTAGCATTTTCCAGTGTCATTAGATGTGCTTTCCGCCTCTCTCTTGCCCATAATTTTATTGTCGACACATACAAAATTCAACTTTTGGAATTTTCTTCTCCTTCATTCAAATTTAATGCACATATATTTATGTAACATCTTATTAGGAGTAAGATGTAAACTAACTTGTAAATCAATCAATCAATCAATCACATGCATCAAAAATGCAAGTAATAATATTACAACAATACAAAGTTTTAAAAAAGTCCTACATGCTCCGGCACCGAGGCGCCATCCTCAGGGAGTCTCAAACATAAAGGAGTACAAGCACCAATTGCTACGTCAAACTTTGGAGTAAAATGTCAAATGTTATGGTATTTAAAATTTTAAAGTTGTAAAATGCGTGCAGCATTTCCTGGCACGAAACACACAGACACACTCAGCCGGGACTAGATCCTTTTGCACGGCACCGGATGGACTCCCATGTTTGTTTGCATGCACTGCACCTACACGTAGTAGAAACTGACAATGGACTGGGGTCTGAAACTCCTCAGCATTACGACAAAAGTAATGTCGAATAACGCTGTAATTTTATATATTCCATATTATATTTGATACTTTTAACATTTTAAATATCCTAATACATGGCTATACTTGCAAGACTGAAGTATTGGTTTTTGTATTCCTTTGCGTTTGAGACTCCCCGAACATGTAGGAGTTTTTTTAAACTGATATAAGATTTGTAGAACTGTTAGAGGCATTTGTTGGCTAATGTGACTGACTTAATGACGACGTACGGAATGATTCATATTAATATAAAATTCATCTGTACAGGATCTAATAAACAATAATTTTGGCCTTGCAACTTCATACTATTTCTAGACGGCAATTCATCCCCTACAGAATTTGCCGATTCTCACATACATTCCACATGACACAGTCCGGCATTACATTTATATTTATTTTTATTTACTGACATGTAAAACTTTTCTGTTGCACATAAAGTTAGGTATATTACGACACCGTAAAACTAAAACAAAAATGTACCTTAAAGGTATGTTTTATTCGCAGCAATCAATTATATGATGGGACATGGACACAGGAAAACATTGCCTCAGTATAACCCACTTGTTTGACTCACTTTGATCCACAAGAAGCATTTGGTAAAACATCAGTTTCATAATAACTCACAAAAAAAATTTGCTTTTTTCAAACTATATAAGTCATGGAGTAAATATCTTAGACACGCTTTGGTTTCTTAAACGTTGGTCACTTTATGCTGATCTTACAGATAATGATTTCACTTAAGACTTTGCAATTCTTACCTTAAAAGTGAATTTAGTTTCTTTCAACCTGCAAAAGCTTTTAACTAGCACATTTCGTGCTGTAATTTGTGACAGGCTGTTACACCGTCCACCATAATTATGTCAGCTTTTCAGTGCAAGTAGAAGGGAAGTATTACGACTTTTCTGCAAAGGTTGATTTAATCACTTTGATCCTGTTCCGATATATTGTTTTAGATTAACCTCTATCGAGTACAAAATATAGACATTTAAACATAATTGTTTACACCATCAGCTAAGTTGCAGTACACCTTAAAATTCCTGTGAATATTATTAGTGAAAATAATGATTAATTACGAGCAGTTATTTAATTCCCAGCAAAATAGTTTCCGGACCTTAACTCTCCTAAACACCTCACTGCTTCCACACGATACATTTTTAGTTTAATTTCAATGTATTTATTGCATCATTCCCCATGTATGCCTGCGTCCCCACCACGCTGAAGGTTTTCTCACAACATCTTAAGTGAACTTTCACCTACGTCACAGCATTATGGTCTCATCCCTTTAATGTGATTGCACTGTACGAGTAACCTTACTCCCCGCAATCTATCGTCTGGTTGCAGGAGGAAGTTAAGCAATTTCTACGAAATTAGTAGAACGTTAGATAAAGACGCCACGTATGGAAGCAAAGTTGCTTCTTGTTGGCGATACTTATTTCGTAACGCTTCACGTCTTCTTTAGCCATATGGTTTTTTTCGACTGAAGAAAATGCGCAAAAATAACAAATCCAAATCTAAGATTTAATGGTTGTTAAAGATTTCCATTACATTTCATATATATATATATA
>Ga0123357_10006395_pt1 | contig 14361 bp, 10 predicted proteins | sample TergutEmb28metaG_FD_89873 | JGI IMG/M metagenome (GOLD analysis project Ga0123357, IMG submission 89873) | Embiratermes neotenicus P4 segment gut microbial communities from Petit-Saut dam, French Guiana - Emb289 P4 | ecosystem: Host-associated > Arthropoda: Insects > Digestive system > Gut ...
GACAACATGGCATCGTTGTTAGGTCAGGTACCGCAGTCACGATTCGAACCCGGTAATTCCCGAACCACCAAGGTCAGACTCTAATCTTCAAAACACTTCTACCGCTGTTGTTCGTCTTCGCGTCTTCAGGAAAAAGTCACGTCTGTCTTCCAGGTTGCAAAAGTGTGTAAATAAATGGGCCTTTTTAAAAATATTTACTGAATGTAATGTAAGGGCTTTATGGCGCAAGAATTGTATCGATGGAGATTCCCTTTAGTAGACACAGCTATATAGTGCCATGTGTTTACTTTGCATCACCCAGTGTAGGTAGCTGCATCCGGCCGACGATATTTAGTGTGCTTAGAGTAGTTAAAAAGTGTCAAGCGTGAAATGTATCTAATAAAATAAAATCTGTCTTCATGTCACACAGAAAACACTCTGCCCCTCTATTATAAACACTAACTGGTAAATGATATTTAGAGTAAAACTTCTTTATTGTGAGAATCATTAAAAACGCAAAATATTATTTGTGTATAAAATGCGCAGATTTAAATTTTAAAGCAGCTTATTGGCTACTTAGAGTAAACACTTTGCATTAAGACTGTTAAGTGTTGTTCATGTTATTTGTCAGATGACGAAATCTCGGAATCTGACACATTCCTTAACACAAATGAAACGGCATTTAAGGGCAGCAATGTTATATCGAACAGTATTTTTTTTCTCCCGCGAGAATGTAAATATCTCCTACTCAAAGGTAGGGTTTCTGCTGTGGAGGCCAATGCTTTAATATTCCACAGATCTGATGTCAATTATATTTACTACACATGAAACATCTATTTTACGTTTCACTTGTGTGCGGTGTTACATATTAATGACATACAAAGAATCACCTGCACAAAGGAATGACGCATTAATTAAACCCGAGAGTAAAGTAATGTTCATGTAAATTGCTTGCGATTTATCTCACGGGTTCATTCAAAAGCTGGGGTCCTTGTATCCACCAATCAGAGTGCAGTAATGTTCATGTAAATTGTACGTGATTTATTTTATGGCTTGCCTCAGAAGCTGAGGTCCTTGTATCCACCAATCAGAGGAGAAATGAAGTCACACGCTCTCATTCTATTAATATAAGGCAAGGTTAAATATTCAAAACAAACACCTGAAACTCTCAGATATCAATTAAACAGCATTTAACGCTGTGCCCAAGAAGAATATTTAACGTTACGACAGAAAAAATAACTAGGAAATTGAAGGTAACGCATAATGCGGAATTTTGTTATTTAGCGGGCTTACGTAGTAGATAGAGTTCGTTCCACACATCGTATCAGTGTTAATTGATATACGTTGTTAAGAGTGTAATGTGCATCGGGGATTTAAAAATAAAGAATTTATTTTCAATAAATAAAAAAATAAATAAAAAAATATATATATGCGCGGTATGAGGCGTGTGCTATCTCTGAACATTCGAACAAGCCACCGTGGCTTAATATTTCAACCGGGAATTGCAGCACGTCCAATTTCACTTAATATTGTGTATACGCTGTTGTGTGCAAGCAGGGGGTCTTGTAATGAGTCCCTACCATCCAAATAGTCATCTAAAGTAACCGAACAGCATTCATCTTTTCAGACGTCAAATATGAATATAATAGGCTATGATGCATAATCAGTACAACCTGAGGACCCGCAAGGGCCAAAATGTACTACATTATACTGCAACTAAATCACTTATTTTTTCAACGAAAGATAAAGGCGAGGCAGCTGAAGAATTTACAACAAATTCGACGTAAAGGGCTGCCCATAGGAATCCAAGTAGCCTATGGCACAAGTCAAGTACGCGTATGGCTAAGGTAGTATGTGTCCCTTATTTAATCTGGTAAGCATAGTTGGCAATTCCTGTCGGTTCGCTTATCCTATTAACTTAGCTTAATGGACGATTATTACTTAACGTTAAATAAATACTAAATGATTCTGATATAAGTAATGACATTTTTATAATCTTTAAATGGGTTAAAATTGTAGAAACAAACATTTTATCATCGTTTCATATTCAGTGGGCGATACAATGCAAATGGATTTATATGGAGATCGCAATTGTATAGGACAAGAAACTGTGTAAATTGGCAGATAGGTACCGATGTTTGTGACGTAGAAACTGTAGCCAGTTTTAGGGTATAAATGTGAAAGAAACTGAAGCTGGAACTACCATCTTCGTCTGACACTCAACTACGAATCTACCAAACTACACGATATCATACCCTAGATAAACGCACTTAATATTTCGAGCTCTGAGAATCTAATATCACAACTCTTGAGATCACTATATACATACACACATAATACAACAAATATCACACATAAACAAGACAAAAAAGAAGCCGATATCTGAATCGCGTACTATAAAGTTGTTTCAATATAAGCTAGCAGGAAATAAGATATATAGAAAGAGCCAAGTTAGAATAAAAATACATTAATTTTCCGGGTACTGGTTATATTGTGACCGGCTCTCTTTAGAAGGGACGAGGAGAGGATGTGAAAAAATGCAACAGAAATAAGAGAAGAGAAAGAGGAGAATAGATTATAAGATAATAAAATGAAAGGAAGAGAAGAGAAGAGAAATGTATTTCAATGAATGCTTTTTGGTGGACATTTTGAATTTAGTATTGAGAGTGATGCATGCGATGCGACGCAGTAGTGTAATGTGGAATTAAATAGGAAAATAAACTGAATCATCATCATCATCATCAGAGGCCTCGCAGGATATAAGCCATTCCCAGCGTCTTCTGTCTTAATTGATGCTGGTCGCTCCCAGTACGAGTTACTAAAGTGACATTATGTAATATATACATATATATATATGTATGTTTACGTATTTACTTTTATCTGCCTTTCCCGTCTTTCGCCTACGTACGACTTTACAGCCAGCTACCAAATATTTCACTAAATTTAACAAATACGGTAATTACAGTGGTTAATGCGAGACCAAATGTAGCCAGCAGCGACATTCACTGCAACCTGAATATATTGCTTTCTTCAGTTATTACGTGATAACTTCAATTTCATAATCTGATTTACCTATTGTCTTGTGCGATGCTTTTCAGGGCAGCAACCACATCTCGCGAGAGGAAACGATACTTTTGTTCGTGGTTAGATAACATACTACTTTCTTGAAGTTCATGACAATAGCACTTTCTTCATGGCCTCGAAATGACTGGTACGGTAGACAGACAAGCTTTAAAAGTTCTGACATCTGAAAGTTGTAAAGTCAAGTGCAATGAATAGGAACAAACTGGGATAACACATTTTATTCAAACAACCGCTTTCCTTGCAAGGTTGAGTCCATCACAGTAAAACCAAAACAAATACACGCCACATTACGCAGCAAATAGTGTAAGTCCACGTGCCGTACATTATACAACACTGAAAAGAAACAGAAGCATTACCCAGTATTCATGTCGAAAAGTGTACTACAAAGGAGAAGTTGAATAACGTAGGCAAGTCATGCAGAGAAACACAGTTTCCAGTGAATAGAAATATTTATGAATTTATCACAAACGATGGTTCCTATTAACACTTGAAAACTGACTTTCATCTGAATTATGTAGTCACTTCCTCGCACCGTGCAGTGAATACAGTCATTGTCGATTCTAAATACCAAAGGCAAAGGCAGCAGAGAGATAAAATCGATATCTACTGTGACAGTCACGCGGTACATTGAAGTAAACTAGGTATGGAGTAAAGGTAGAGTTCACCCTAGAATAGACCACGAAGACCCAGAGGGAGGAGGAGAGGTATAGCTCTACTCTTCCTTTAACCTCGGCGCTAGATGGGGTGGGTGGTCAGCGCCACGCCCCGGCCGCTTAACTCCCAGGAACGAGACCCGGTATCCATTGTATAGGAGGCTGGGTGGGTTCCACGGCCGGTCTGGATGGGTGCGGAAAATCTCGCTCCAACCGGGATTCGATCCCCGGACTGTCCAGCCCGTAGCGAGTCGCTATGCAGAATACAATATCCCGGCCCACACATATAAGTACACTGTATGGTAAAATGCAGAAATTCATTATGTTAAGGTAGGTGGTACTTATGGTCGCCACTGTGCTTTAAAAGTTGAATTTGATGTTGGCGTGTTAGAAAAATACTAGACCTTAACTTTCAGTAAAATTCTGTTAGCATATTCCTAAGTTTTAAGAACTCTAATACCAGATCCTGCACAATCTCCCACCCGCGCTACATATTTCAACCCTTTGGCGTCGAAAGACGCCTAGCAATCGTGGCAGTGCAAAGTAAAACGGCCAATGTGGTCGTGGGCCAGTAACATACAAAGTAATGATCAGTCAATTTAAATCCCGGTATTTTGCAGAGTGCAGAGAACCTGAAAATCCGGCCCTAAATAGTCAATACAGTTCTCTGTGTCACCATCCCATCGCAGCTACCGGAGGCTTCCCCACAAAAATTCTGGTTGTTTCCTTTATCCGTGCCCTAGATATGGCTTGTCCATAAACTCCACAATAGCATCAGTACTTTAATAACATGCAGGGAGAGACATATAAAAATCACTTCCTACTTGTGTAGTGCCCTACAATAGACGTACGTCAACTTTGTGTCTCGGAGACTGCAATATCTTCGTGAAACTCCGTGTTTGTACAAACAAGAAACATAAACATTCCTCCTTATTTCGGAGCAGGCTTGTTTTCCAGGCACAAAGCACATAGTAGTAATATAAAGTTGTCATGACGGCGTATGGCGGAGCGGAGGCACAGCATAAATCATCCTTAATCATCGAAATAGGGGGACGGCAGGTTTATACTCCGGCCGTTTTGCCTCCGAGCACACCAGTATTTAGTATTTACAACTTAAATGAAGGAATAACATTAAAACTTAGAAATTAAAGTTTATTGAAGTAGTTAAAACAAGATTATAAATCAGCATTGCGGTCGCAACACGGTAATTTCTCCTTACACTGACACACGCAGCTGTAGATGTAACAGACGTCGCTGCCATAATATCGACACACTGGCAAAAATACAGAATAGATTTCACGATCTTCTTTTAACGCTCTGCAATACATCCGCAGTAACAAAGTATCGGCTACATGAACGTGGTGGTTTTACAAACAGACCTAAATGTCTGTACAGTCAACATTATGACTAGTTCCTCTTCGATATCAGCCTGCGAAATTACGGGTGTATATGAAAACCGGTGTAGCTCAGTAAGCATAGTGTATAGGGAACGGGATGGGCTGTCGTAAAAGTGAGGTTCATTCCCGGCATGGGAAGAGATTTTTCTATTCATGCCGCTTCCGGACCGGAACTGGGATCCTAGCGACTACTAACCAGTCGATGCTTGGCACTCTGTCCCAGGGAGTTAAGCGGGTGACTGCTGTCTTCCTTCTAGTCGGGTGCAGTGTGGTGCTTAACTAATTAACACTTGAAAACATTTACACGTCTAGGAAAATATACAAAATACCAGGGCGTCGGATTTAGCGCCCATTAATGCAAAGAGCAGGAAAGGAATTTAATTACGGCTGGATGGAAGCATGGATGCATGTTTGGACGGACAGATAAACGGATTAATCGGCTGCATGAAGGGCAAGTGGTTGGAGATACAACAGGATGTAAGTTATGAATGACTGTGCATGTCGTTCTGGTTATGTTTCCATTTAAACGAAATTACCACGTGCCTAAACTGACGTTCGAATTGGTGACGTCTGAATGTGTAATTATTTCACTGTTTTAAAGGAGGGGGTAGAAGGAGACACAATAACTATAAAAAAGGAAACGAAGGGAAGGCAGGAAGAAAGAAAGAAACGAAAAACAGGGAACAAAATAAGAAGATAGCAAACTACTTCACATATTATAACGTGTGAATGTAAAGCTACCCCTTTACAAGCCTGAACAGACCCTTAGGGCTCCAGAAGGTTGAAGCTCGCAGAATGTCTATAAAATCGGCACCTGACGGTGGTAAGGTTGTCAGCCTGACGCACCGGCCGCGTTTACTCCCCAGGAGATATTCCCGATACTCATTTCTGTTAGCGACTGAGTCGCCCTCGGGGCTATAGTGCAGGCGAAATAATTCAGTTAATGAAAAATCTCAACTAACCCATCGGGAATCGAACTCGCAACTTTCCAACTTGTAGCGCAGTACCTCAAACAAATGCGCCACGGTGTGCCACAAATATTATCACGTAGACAAAGGAATTCACGGGTCAAACTCCGCTCCCTCAGGAATATGTAATTTTTATACTTACTTACTTACTTACTTACTTACTCCATGGTGCAGAGTCCTTCTTGAGAAGCTAACTGATTTGCAACTAGTCAAGAAATTCCCCGCATTTCACAGAACCCGAAGTTTCATTACCGCACTCACAAGCGTCCGCCACCTCTCTCTATCATGGGCCAGCCCAATCCAGTCCATAACCCGCATCCCACCTCCTGGAGATCCATCCTAATATTATCCACCCATCTACGTCTAGGTCTCTCCAGTGGTCTCCTTCCCTCCGGTTGTAATGTATATACTACAAGTAATAAAATGTTACAAAACGGCTATGGATATGGAAGGGGTCCTGCATGGGATAACTTAACCCGAATCACCAGCAGTAATATAAATTTGCATTACCCAAAGAGGTTTAGTCGGGAAACACATCTTGCATACTACCAAAAAAAAATTAGTAAATTAGAGAGCAATTTCGAATTTTTCGTGGTGAGATTATACTGATATATTAAACAGAGATCTGGGCAGATTTGCATCGATTAGAGCACACTTCACATTGCACTCCATCTTTCTATGCACATCCACATTTAAAACCCGTAATTTGAGACACCGATCTCCCACTCGATAGCCACTGAGACGCCAAATAGCCATTGAAAAGCTGGTGTAACCTTTTTCGGACAGCAAGTGAGCTGTGGGTTTATCGACGCCCTCAGACATTGACACTATCTCTTTTTTGGCTTCTTATACAGTCAAATCCAATACAGAAGCCTATAGCTTAAAACACAGGTCACAGGATACCAGTAACAAAAGGAACATTTGCTCAGTACATTTTAAGTATCTGAGGACCAGAAACTGAAGTTCAAATCCCACAAATGTAATTATTTATTGTTTTATTTAAAAGCGTTGTCAATTGACCAGATAATATAGTCTGAAAGGATAATGTGATTGATAAATAACGAAATGGAAATACGTGAATAAAAGCGGGCGTGGCATAATGTACTGTAAAGTACCGTTTCTTTGCGTCACCGCTTTCTGATACGCTCTGGAGCCCACCTCATTTCCACCTGAGTAGCACACGCTCTTTACCTGGAAAAAAACCGTCCGTGGCATGAAGATGACTGTTTCCATCTTGGCAAGAAGTGATTACTTGGTCTTCATGGCCTAATGTTTAGTTAACCATAGCTATCCTTAGGTTTATGCAAACTTTGAATTGGGGGAAAAAATAAATGTAGATTAACAACCGTCAAAAACACAACTCTATAAAAATAATTTAATCAGTTACATGTTTCGACCATCTAGGGGTCATCTCAGTCTGATATTTGAAATATATTAGGAAGTGTACAGATTAAAGAAAATATTTGCGTTGCGTTTGAGTAACTTGCTTCTTATGTCTTTGTATCTCTGTATATGTCCTAGTTTGACCGGAAACGACAATCTTACCTTATGCAACGCGTTGTGTTGGAGAATAAATAAAAACAGATTATCAACCGTCAAAACATATTTTTATAAAAATAATAGGTTAATCAGCTACACGTTTCGACCCTTCGTAATATGTTTCAAATATCAGCCTGAAGATGAACCCCAGAGGGACGAAACATGTAGCTGATTAACCTTTTTTCATAGAGTTGTGTTTTGACGGCTGTTAATCTGTTTTTATTCAACCAAAGACATGGTCTATACCGACAAATTTTTATGACTGAAAAACACCCAGTCAGGACCTTTCTGTCAATATCAGAACCCAGGACTTCCCGATACTAGGCAGCAGTGCTGCCAACTCGACAGTGACAATCGACCGTTTGTTTGTTAATTTTAAATTGTGGACTGCTGTCTTCTGTAGACTGACTTATGATACCGTATGGTACCGTAGATGGGTGCCAAAATTTCAGGGGAGTTAGCTGCTTTCACATTCTGAACAGTTCGAAGTTCTACGCTGAAGATAGGGGCAGTTGGTTCCCTCGAAAAGTTCGTAGCCACGTACGAAAATACACAGTCTCACTACCCAGAAAACAACATACACAGTTTCATTGCCATAGAAACTTCGACCCCCGCACTGGTTTGTTGCACGATTTACAAATTTAATAAAAGTCGAAGATAAAAGTCTTTGGGATATTATGCCGCAGGAACTGTTACATAGTCGTCGAAGTATCTGCGTAATAAGGACCAACAAGATGCGGTTTATCCTCTTAATTTATTTCAAAAAGCATCCTCTACATTTTTTGACGTTTTGCTGACCGTACATCTCAGTATATTTATCTCAGTAATTAACCAACTTGATGCACAAATTGTTTGTTTTACAATAAGTTTATTTCATGCCTCTACGTGTTTCGAGCAACATGTGCTCGAAACATGTAGAGACATGAAATAAACTTAATGTAAAACAAAAATTTTGTGCATCAAGTTGGTTAATTACTGAGATAAACATCCTCTTCATGTTTCGAATAGATTAACTATTCATCATCAGGAGGTATTTTACTGTATATGCAGATTATGGTATATACTAACCGCTAGCACGATCAGATCGGATGCGCGATAAACACCATATACTGAATATACAGTAAAATAACTGTTGATGACGAACAGTTAAACTACTCGAAACGTGTAGAGGATGATTATTGAAATAAATTAACCTTATGACGCCTAACGACGACTATAGTGGTCGCACCGCACCCCTAACCTCTAAATGTTGCATTTTATATATTTATTCAACAAATATAGGTACTGAATATTTTAAACATGTTATACACTCTCCGTTTTTTCCTCTTCAAAATGCAGTTTGTTTCATAAATCTATCATATTTGCTTCCTGTGTTATTCACATTTTATACACAGAATGTGTTAAAATTTAGAAAATATAATTCAGGCGCCAAAAGGTTAAGAAAAAATATTGCACCTTGTTGGTCCTTATTACGCAAAAATATCATGATGCACGATCCACAGAACGTAAAATTTATCGACATGTCGAAGATTCGTGGTATCGCCACAGTCAGGATCAAGCATGTCAAGAAGATCCGAATTTTAATCGATTCTGTAGAAACCTAAAATACGACATGGAGAGATGGAGTGCAGATTCAATTATCACACTATATATGAACGAATTACTTCACTTCATTAGCAAATATAAAATAGTATTTGCGAACAAAACATATGACCACAAAAGAGGCATAAGAAACTTCGCCCGTGAAGTAAAAACCAATAAAAAAATGAAGTTATTTCCTTCTTGCACCAAACTCTCAACTTGTTACTTGTATCGCCACCAGCATTAATTGTATCTCAGACACGCCAGCGTCAGGTCCTCTTTTCGTGTTGAATGCTATCGCCAACAGCACCTCCCAGATGTAACGAACGTGAGCTAATAGGGAAGGTATTTACTTGTTATTCGGCAGCTACAGGTAGATCCTACGCTGTGATCAGTCAACCGAAACGGTCACTAATTAAAATGCTGGAGGCTGATGAACGAGGACAAGATTCGACACATTTTGGGGCGACAAACAATTACAAGAGGCTTGTAATTTGTAGTGGACTGCATCATGTACACCTAGCACAAAAAAAAGGGCGGTTATTGAAGTAATTAGATTTGTGTGCATCAGCTATCACATTAAGGCATTTTAACGTACATGCTATGACACAGTAGAACTCAAAAAATGTAAGTAAATAAAAATAATTAATTTTTACAAAAAAAAAAAACACTATTATGTACACCGCGACACCTCCACTGTAGCCGCTCCTGGATATAAACTACAGTCTAATTGTCCCTGTCGGCATTGTGAAGGCATATGGGCCTATGGACGTATAGCTCCAATTGCTCTTGAGCTCGGCATCAGATGGAGGTATGTATTCAGTTTCACGCCACGGCTGCTTTATCCTCGGTAAAAGAGACCCCGAACCCCGTTAAATGGGATGCTGGGCAGACTCGAATGTCAGTCTGGAAGCTACGAAGAACAGCAACATTCTATCGGAAATTGAACCATAACTCCTCTGCTGTCCAACCCGTATCCTATGTATTATACCAACTGCGCTAATCCGGTTCCCGAAAACAAAATAAATATTTAGAATTCCTTGGCACTGTAAAGAAATTCGGGTACATCACCACATGCGTGGTGAAATATATATATATAAAAAAACGATTTCAAATAGTTTTAACTTCTGGCGGGCACATAAAAACCCTTCACATAGCGTCCAAGCAATCGTAGGTACATTGTTAGCGATCCCTGCTAAAGCAAACAGAAATACACTACTGCAAAATTTAAGCCACAGAGTGGAAAACACGTCACATGCCTATTGAGACATGTACTAGCTTGCCTTTTATTTATTTAAATATTTCGAAATTTAACTCAGATTGCACTTATGCAATTTAATGTATTGGAAATGGGGTTTCGAAAAGGGTCCAAAAACTCTACCACAATATTGGCATATCACTTCAACAGCATTGATTACGGTATAAATCGTTCAGAGAACACAAGGAATTTTGTAATATCTTTGAGTGTTCTCTGTTCATCTCCGCGGCAGGAAACAGAAATTACACTTTCTAATATATATATATGGGGACCGCGGTGGCACACTGGCTACAAATCGGAAGGTCACTGGTTCGATTACAGACGGTGTCATTTGAATTTTTCATTTACATAATCCTTCCGATCGCACTATGGCCCTGGGGTCTTCTCAGCCTGTAACAGAAATGAGTACCAGGAGCATTTCCTGGTGGTAATGGCGGCCAGTGCATAGGGCTGACAATTCTTCCACCATCCTGTGTCGGTGTCGTGTGATCTGGGAACCTTAACTTCCTGGAAATCTCTGGGCCACTCCAGGCCTGTAACAGGACTGCTTTATCTTTAATATATATATATATATCTTATATAATAATAATAATAATAATAATAATAATAATAAGCTGTCAAGATTTAGATGCTTTGGAAAAAATGTCACCACACAAATTTTCATGATCTTATATTAAAAACCGATATTGCCGTATCTCAGAAATTCGCACATCCTCCAGATTTGTCCGAGCGGTGATAGGAAATGAAGACCTAGGTGTACGGAGGCCCTCCGGTAAAAACACTTCGATATAAAGTTTATGAAAAACCGGCCACTATTTCCAAAATGGTTAGAGTAAAAATCAGGCGCAAGACAGCACAAATATGTTCTTATAGAAAAAAATTAAAGAAAGTTAAATACAGTAGTTGGAAGTCTGATATTTAATTTCAGGCTGCTTATTATACAGTGAAATTAAGTCTAACCACAGGCTTAGCTGTGAAGGAATAATCCAGTACACAAACGCATTGAAAGTTCTTCCTGATATCGTAGGTATGTCTTTGTACTCACAATTTCACACACGTACCGCCACATGAAGGCGATTCACGCGATAAAATTTTGCCAGATAACAATCTGTTTACGCACCTAGAATGCTTTAAAAATCAGTTTCGTAAACGTATTCATTTAATGAATAAATTCCATACAAAATAATCTTGCTCCTATGACCGGAAGTAAATCTGGGCGAGTTTCATGGCCATACAAAATCAACCGCGCCTATAAATACGATTCGTATACAAGCGTTAACATCGGCCAATGTTCACTACCAGTTTTGTTTTCAATAGACCAACCTACTATCAAACGACTTTATCTTGGAATAGTTCAGCGCATAAAATATAGACAATAGACTTAAATTTAGCGCATTTCGAAGGCTGGAATTTCACCCCTTGAATTGAAAAAAAAATCGAATAAACAAATTCTGGATGTGCATATCATTTAAATAGATAAAATATTGCGATTTATACAATTGCCTACCATCAATCTTAACGTGAATAATCTCGAAGATTTAGCCCTGAAATGCGATAATGTGTCGCTCGGAAATTCTCAACTCTTCAAAGACATTACATTCTTTCGAAATGTCGGGAACTCTTCGCCAAAATGTTCAGAATCACATTGCCAAAAACGTGAATCTTAAGTAACACCGCTGTAAGCATTATAACCTGGCATTAAATAGCTCCTTATTTTGCTCACATAAGGTATTAAGTGTTCGGTATGATATATCTATGAACAGCTAATAAATCCTCAAACTAAACAGCGTTAATTAGGTGGTCTTATGCGCTGAAGACGTTCTGTATTTACTGCGAGGTACGAAATGCATTTTTAATTATTACTGAGTTAAATTTTAAGCTTCGAACTTGACAGCTAGCCGATTTCAAATCACGACGGGCTAAATCATGCGCCCACAGACATTCAAAAACTCTAGCAGCCACCTCAAAATTATAGGCGTCAAAGGGATGACATGAAGCAAATTCCACACACACAGGACCCACAATTATTAGGCACCACTGCAGAAAATATAGTCGCCCCAGGGGATTTAGAGTCCGTGATTTGTGCGCTCGTGCGTTAGTTTATTCGCAGAGCCTACGTTTTTCAGATCTTTTAAGGGATAGCGGCATATTCGACAAACCTAATATAGGATAACAGAGTGGAGGCGGAGACGAAGGAGCAGAAGTAGGAAGACGAGGCAGAAACAAAACATTTTATGCAATGAACCGTTAATGCACAGTGCTAGACCTGTATACAGTCTGCTTGACATTAACAGTCTCTTCATTTTTAAGGCAGAGTGTGTCTCTTGGTTTCGCATGATTCTCAGAATAGAAGAATTGTTTTCCTAAGAAAATTAACCAAATGACCTTCACAAAGCAGAGGCGGTGAAGTTTCTACAATATAGCAACTGAATATTTGATTATTATTTAGATGAATTGCAGTCTAAATGACTGCTACGTGTTTGATACGCAAACCTTATAAACTTGAGAACTTGCATTGTTTGGGCGCAACAGACCCTAGTGGGCAAGGGTCTCCTCGCTGCCCGGGCTTCAAGATCACATTCATTTAGACACATCACCCTCAGCAGGACTCCCTTGATGAGCGATCAGTCCGACGCAGTGACCTCTATCCAACAACACACAACACTCACAAAGGACAGACAACCAAGCCCGCGGCGGAGTTCGAACCCACAATCCCAGCACGCGAGCGGCCGCAGACCCACTCCTTAAATCGCGCGGCCACTGGATCGGCTACGTAGTAGGAATACGCATACCAATTCCATAGCACAGGATCTCCCAGTAGCCGTAAATTGTAATATTCAAGGACAAAGAAGTTACCTGTCATTGCACTGAAGACGAGGGCCTGGCATTTGAACATAAGCCAGTTAAATACCCCTCACAACAAATTCCCACTCCCATCGCTAAGTATTTAAGCCGTCGAAAATTAAGTCAGGTGAAAATGGAAAATAAGACATAAATAAAATATGACATAGCACGAAGTTTAGGAACTTAATGCATTCCATCGAGCAACGGTCAAGCAGCTCTGCTCGTATCAGGGAAAGGACAAACACGCGACTGCTCGGCATTTCTGCAGGCCGCCTGCTTCCGCACGCTACTTGTATTGCACACTTCCCCACCTCAACACCAATAACAATGCAAAACCGAAGACAAAAAGAACATGAATACAAGGGACAACTGTCGATGGGGGATGGGTGGGGGGCAGAGATCACGCGGAAGGAATATCGCAGTATACTAAACAGGTAGGGGAGAAACTGTGATCATTTTCATTGCGATCCGAATGTGATCACAAAATTCCTTGCTTTGTGTGGAACTTTTAATGTTCATCACACTGATAAGAACAGCCTGGCATCTTCAGATATTGTTTCAGCCTGGTCTCTTCCTGTACATTTCCTGAATCCGAATTTCTTAAGCAATACTCGTTTCCCGAACAAGTTATACACATCCTTCGCAACTATTTTGTTCCTTAGTGGAAAAATAAAGTGTTTTTTCAAGGTCATCATGAAGGGGAACTCCCCCTTCTGTGAGTAGCACTCATTTATTAGACAAATTATGGTGCCGTAACTCATATCAAAAGTGGGCTCTTTTCCTTCCAACTCCCCTCCACGTCATTTTTAACTAATCATCCCGCGATAATGTGAGATATAGAAGTCATTAAATAAAGTACACACAAATAAATTCGCCGTCACCAAATTTCAAATTTATAGCGAAAATATAAAAACAGCATATTATTTAATCAAACACAGATTCTTAAGTGTAGATAATTGGTACGTGCCCTTTAACTGGTACGTGCCATTTAACTGGTACGTGCCATTTAACTGGTACGTGCCATTTAACTGGTACGTGCCATTTAACTGGTACGTGCC
>Ga0123357_10006396_pt1 | contig 14361 bp, 13 predicted proteins | sample TergutEmb28metaG_FD_89873 | JGI IMG/M metagenome (GOLD analysis project Ga0123357, IMG submission 89873) | Embiratermes neotenicus P4 segment gut microbial communities from Petit-Saut dam, French Guiana - Emb289 P4 | ecosystem: Host-associated > Arthropoda: Insects > Digestive system > Gut ...
GTTGGTTTGGTGTTAGAGTGTGTGTTTGTTGGGTTGGTTGGTGGTGTTTTTGGTTGTTGGGTATGTGGGTTGGGGGGGGGGGGGGGGGGGGGGGAGGTAGGACAGGAGAATAGTCTTATATTTAGCGAATGCTTGTGGGTTAATCCCATCTTATTGGCAGAATGACGCTAAAAATTTTATCAAATGAGCAAGACGAATTGAATTGTAAAATAATTTATCTCTCAAGCTGTTCCCACTTTATCATGTATCATCACTATTGTTTGTAATATTATTGTCAGTCAAGGTCACCGTGCAGATACTGCAGGTAACTGTGCATGACGCACACAGAATGGTACAATGATATACTGTCCCTTATTTCATACCATAAATTCTATTTCTAGCAAACTAAAAACTAATCCCGTATTATTGTAACAGCCGGTAAGTATCAGACTGTCACGATTTATAAATTCAATCTATTAGCAGTCACAATTATGTAAAAACAAGAAGACAACAGAGTTCTGTTCAAACAGTTTTTATCTGATGAAGCAGAAGTAAACATAATGTTTGCGATAGTTAAGTAAAAAGAGACCAACTTGATGCCACTTATTTTATTATTTTATTCAATGCTCAACATGTTTCGGACGTTTCTCTTTACTCAACTATCAAGATGATGCACGGTCCAATAAACATAAGATAATGTTTGCGGTTAGCCACTTATGTATATGGGGCAATGGCAGCATGTCTTCAGTTATTCTTACCGGCGGCTCTAAATGGAAATAAGTGGTCAGATGCACACCAAGGTCACACAGTCCCTCGGGAAGTCTTCCTGTACCCATTGAATTGTAGGCTAGGTCCATCAAACAGCTGGTATTTTTCCCTTGGTGCAGAAGATAATCTGTTGCCACTGCAAGGAACACAAACACAGTTCTCTTGACTGCCGGCCAGTAGGCTAGTTGCGATATCGACTGAGCTGTCTGAGGCTTGCTTTGATTCTCCAGAAGTTAGGAGAGGATAATATGTTGTAATGAAGTGACAGACGGCGGTGGGAAACCTTTGGATCAGGAATTGTACTGTAAGAGGAAAACCGTGATAACTTATGGTGGTTTCTCCAGCATTATTCGGAGAAAGCAGGTTGAGAAATGTGAATTATTTTGCGCCAGTTTGAAACCCGAAATTATCTTGCTTGAACTCTTGCACCCAATGTGTACTGAATATTCATGCTAACATTTACTGGTATGTTTGTTGGAAATGTTTGTTATAGGAGGATTAATCCGTCTAAGACTCCAGGTTGAAGCGCATGTTGCTATGGTGATGCTGATGTTAGAAATTTGGAGAGTGCGCAATGTCGTATGCACATAGATCAGTTTGTTTCTGCATTGAGGGTGGTGCAAGTGCCAGTATTGGTCTTCTTACGTAGCAGCTGCAAGCATATGACTGAGGGAGGAGGGCCGTACGTTTTGTGAGGCTTGCACTGAAATTTGTCATGAAAATGACGTCGATTTGTTGGATGTATTCCTCCTTTACCGAAACACGTCATTTACTACGTATCCATCCAGTTTTGTATTATAGAGGACCTGGTTCGCGTCTCGACTGGAGAACCTCTTCTCTTGACTGAAGTCGCTGTTAGGACTTGGTGGAGAAGGGAAGATAATATTAAAGTGCTTTTGAGGAAGAATGAATTCCGAGTAGATTCGAATGGCTTAAGGTGGCATTTCACATTCCGTTAAACAAAAGATAGATCTTAGAAGTCCCTACTAGACAGGGAATTTTGAACAGGTGATTTGACATCACTTTTTCGAGAGACAAGCTGTTTCTTGTTGCCAACAATTTGAATGTAAACAATATTGTCGCAAACATTTGCAGTTAGGGGATCATTGGAAATTATATGGAACCTTAAGGAATCAATAAATATCGATCCCTCCTACTGAGTAAACAACCCTCGGCCTCCAATACATTCTGCTTCCAAACTGTTCCATTCTGTGGGGTCAATTTCTAGCTGCGACACCGCAGAAGTCTGACAGCGTCTTCTCTCACACCTTCCTCCCATTTACCCCCTGGTCACCCACCTGGCCAATTATCAGCGACCACAGTTTTTGTGCCTTTTTAGGTTTGCAGTATGGAGGGAGTCTTTGCACATGTCCAACAGGCAGTCCGTCGTTACTGCTTGACCTTCGTACAGAGTTTCGATATGTAAAGCGTAGGGAAATGTGGAGTGGTCGAAAGTGCGTTTTGTGGCAAACAAGATAATCCGCTGTGCAGGCGGATTATCTTGTTTGCGATAGGCTATTGAAATTGATAATGTTATACTGTTGGGACTTGATAATTTAAAGAGTTGTAAGGAGAATGAAATGAGTGTCGAAATATTGATTGATTTCCAATTTGTCAGTAAAGTGACAAGAGAGTTTATAGTAATTATGAAGTCATGTTACTGCAGGCAACTTCTTTCCTTAACTATCACAACTTCTTTTTAACAATATAACTTCGTATATAGATGAAAATATTGTAATATTTTCAGCGTGGATATGTACGTACAGATCAACGACGGACAGTATAAACTGTAGTCATCAGTTGGTCAAGAAACAAGCTTAAGAGGATACAGTAATGCACAGTGGAAAAACCTTAGGACTCGTTTAGAAGGGGGTTAGAAGGGAGATTAATTTAATTTCTAATTTAGTTTCGTATTCCCTTTAAAGTGTAGTAAAGTCGAGATTGGCAAGTGTTTGGGTTATGTATGTCCTCCTCTTATACAAGAGGTTGCAGCACATCAAGAGGGTTTAAAACTCATTGCAAGTACAAGTGTATTTGGCGTCACTTCCATTAATAGCCACCACATACTTGTATTATAGGCTAGGATAGCGTAGTCACTAGTAACTAGTCACTAGTCACCAGAAAGTAGTCTATGTGCTGGATTATCAACAATTTGAATCCTCTAAGCGAAAAGCCTCATAACTCTTCCCCAAACCTCCCGACGGCCTGTAGGATCCACACAGCCTCCTTATCAGTCGGTAGCGGTGGATCAGCTGTTGAGAACGAAATACGTATACTTGCCACCCTGTACTATACGCACTCTATCAAGTTGTTTGTATTTACATAAGCTACCCACCCTACATCTGACATAACTGTACCACATTATGTGGTTTCTGTGCAATGCAACAATTCCCACAGTCCATTAACCTTACGTAAGTACAATGGGGGGTCGAGAAAAATGAAGACAATTACTTAATTTCTGTTCAACACACGTTTTAAGCCAGAATGCAAAAGTATTATCAGTCTATTTACTATGGCCAATACTGCAATGCAGTACATGGCTTGCTGATTGTTTTACTGCTACTGATTGTTTAATTTTGCATCCTTTTATTCCGGTTTATTTTACATTCCGGTTTCGTTTTCTATCCGATACATTGCTTTGTTCCCAGTAAATTCTTAATATATTACTTTTCACAACAATTTTTGTCACAATTTAATAACAGTTTTACACCGCTGTTTGTTGGAGAGACCTCTACATTTTTATTCTTTTTGTGAACTGATGCATGCCTAATGGTAGGTGGTGTGGACAGCCGAAATGTTGAGCGGTGTGCAGTACACAATCAGTGTATTATATCTGTGATGTTGTGTTTGTGGGTTAATATAACATTTAATGAAAAGAAATACACAACTGGATGTTGCCAGCAGAAGGAAACGGTTTGTCATTGAAAATGAACATAGAGGCGAAACGTGAATTTAACCACTTGCCTTTAAGGGGTGTATAATTTAATGAGAGAAGCCACACGTTTACTCCCCACTACACCCCTTCATATCATGTAGAGAGAATTCTACATTTTTTATTGCTGAGCTGTTTAACTATATGAATCCCTGTTGTGCTCTTTGCCACAGTTTCTGTTACAGCTACAGTCAGTCTGTAGCCACATTCTGTTAGAGCTACATTCAGTCTGTAGCTACATTCTGTTACAGATACAGTCAGTCTGTAGCTATATTCTGTTACAGCTACAGTCAGTCTGTAGCTACATTCTGTTACAGATACAGTCAGTCTGTAGCTATATTCTGTTACAGCTACAGTCAGTCTGTAACTACATTCTGTTACAGCTACAGTCAGTCTGTAGCTACATTCTGTTACAGCTACAGTCAGTCTGTAGCTATATTCTGTTACAGCTACAGTCAGTCTGTAGCTACATTCTGTTACAGCTACAGTCAGTCTGTAGCTACATTCTGTTACTGCAACAGTCAGTCTGTAGCTACATTCTGTTACAGCTACATTCAATCTGTAGCTACATTCTGTTAAAGTTACAGTCAGGCTGTAGCTACATTCTGTTACAGTTACAGTCAGTCTGTAGCTATATTTTGTTACAGCTACAGTCAACCTGTAGCTATATTTTCACCATTAATTACTTCATCTATGCAGCGAAAAATATTAATTTTATATTTCACAGCAATAATTCAGGGTTTTATATGTCATTTTTACATACTGTTAGCGATCAGACTGCTAATGTCACTTTGAATAGTAATGGACTTTAAATATAAGATTCAAGAATATGAAAAGAACGGAAGGATTGTGGTCTAAAATACTGATATAAATTTTCAAGTTCATAAAAATAGGTAATATGGGTTTTAATGCAGCATAAATTGCCTATCCTATTTGAATTGATACCAGTAGAAAAGCATAGATGGGGAAAATTATTTTGCAGCTGAATTCAATTCAGTTATTGCGAAAGGGGAAGTTGTTGACCTTTTTTTTCCTATTGCAAAAACACCTCTTTTGTGTAATAGTCAGTGATTTGCTAAGCCTGCTGGTTTATGTTACTGAACTGAATCATTGTCGTTACATACCAAATAAAGAGAAACAGCGCAGGAAAATTGGAACTTTGGGTTCACGAGGCGACACAAAAAAACACGTCTGAGGCAGCCACATGAAAATTGAAGTTCATGGTAGCAGTTTCATTAGAAAAGAGTAAGAGGAGCCTAAAATTTTAGTGAAAGAAACATACAGTACATGCTAAAGTAATTGTGTTTACAAAGTAGATACAATGCCTTAAAACATTTCAGAAAAATGATGTAGGAATGGAAAATAGCAGATTAGGTTCATTTGCAGTGCGAAGAGAGGAACCGTTACAACAGCAACTGTCTGCTGTTAGCACTGCTGGTTGCTGTGCAGTGCAAACAGAGGAACCGTTACAACAGCAAATGTCTGCTGTCAGCACTGCTGGTTACTATGAATTGCGAACAGAGGAACCGATAAAACAGCAACTGTCTGCTGTCAGCACTGCTGGTTGCTGTGCAGTGCGAAGAGAGGAACCGTTACAACATCAACTGTCTGCTGTCAGCACTGCTGGTTGCTGTGCAGTGCGAACAGAGGAACCGTTACAACAGCAACTGTCTGCTGTCAGCACTGCTGGTTACTGTGAAGTGCGAACAGAGGAACCGTTAAAATAGCAACTGTCTGCTGTCAGCACTGCTGGTTGCTGTGCAGTGCGAACAGAGGAACCGTTAAAACAGCAACTGTCTGCTGCCAGCAATGCTGGTTGCTGTGCAGTGCGAACAGAGGAACCATTAAAACAGCAACTGTCTGCTGTCAGCACCGCTGGATGCTGTACAGTGCGAACAGAATAACCGTTACAACAGCAACTGTCTGCTGTCAGCACTGCTCTTTGCTTTGCAGTGCGAACAGAGGAACCGTTACAAAAACAATTGTCTGCTGTCAGCACTGCTGGTTGCTGTGCAGTGCGGACAGTTGAACCGTTACAACAGCAACAGTCTGCTGGCAGCACTGCTGGTTGCTTTGCAGTGCGAACAGAGGAACCGTTACAAAATCAACTGTCTGCTGTCAGTACTGCTGGTTGCTGTGCAGTGCGAACAGATGAACCGTTACAACAAAATTTGTCTGCTGTCAGCACAGTTAGTTGTCGTGTAGTGCGAACAGACGAACCGTTACAACAGCAATTGTCTGCTGTCAGCACTGCTGGTTGCTGTGTGCTGCGAACAGAGGAACTGTTACAACAGCAACTTTCTGTTATCAGCACTACTGGTTGCTGTGCAGTTCGAACAGATGAACCGTTACAACAAAAACTGCCTGCTGTTAGCACTGCTGGTTGTTGTGCAGTGCGAACAGATGAACCGTCACGACAGAAACTGCCTGATCTCAGCACTGCTGGTTGCTGTGCAGTGCGAACCGAGGAAACGTTAAAACAGCAACTGTCTGCTGTGAGCACTGCTTGTTGCTGTGCAGTGCGAACAGATGAACCTTTACAAAAACAAATATCTGCTGTCAGCACTGCTTGTTGCTGTGCAGTGCGAACAGACGAACCGTTACTAAAACTGTCTGTTGTCAGCACTGTTTGTTGCTGTGCAGTGCGAACAGATGAACAGTTACAGCAACAAATGTCTGCTTTCAGCACTGATGGTTGCTGTGCAGTGCGAACAGATTAACCGTTACATCAACAACTGTCTGCTGTCAGCACCGCTGGTTGCTGTTCAGTGCGATCAAATGAACCGTTACAACAACAACTGTCTGCTGTCAACACTGCTGTTTGCTCTGCAGTGCGAACAGATGAACCTTTACAACAACAACTGTCCGCTTTCAGCACTGCTATTTGTTGTGTAGTGCGAACAGAGGAACCGTTACAACAGCAATCGTCTGCTGTCAGTACTGCTGGTTGCTGTGTGTTGCGAACAGAGGAACCGTTATAACAACAACTGTCTTCCTTCAGCTCTACTGGTTGCTGTGCAGTGCGAACAGATGAACCGTTACAACAGCAACTGCCTGCTGTCCGCATTGCTGGTTGGTGTGCAGTGCGAACCGAAGAAACGTTACAACAGCAACTGTCTGCTGTCAGCACTCCTGGTTGCTGTGCATTGCGAACAGAGGAATCGTTACAAAAGCAACTGTCTGCTATCAGCACTGCTGGTTGCTGTGCAGTGAGAACAGATGAACCGTTACAGCAACAACTGTCTTCTGTCATCTCTGCTGGTTGCTGTGTAGTGCGAACAGATGAACCGTTACAACAGCAACTGCCTGCTATCTGCATTGCTGTTTGCTGTGCAGTGAGAACCGAGGAAACGTTAAAATAGGAACTGTCTGCTGTGAGCACTGCTTGTTGCTGTGCAGTGTGAACCGATGAACCGTTACAAGAACAACTGTCCGCTGTCAGCACTGCTTGTTGTTGTGTAGTGCGAAGAGAGGAACCGTTACAACAGCAACTGTCTGCTGTCAGCACTGCTGGCTGCTGTGCAGTGCGAACAGATGAACCGTTACAAAAGCAACTGTCTGCTATCAGCACTACTGATTGCTGTGCAGTGCGAACAGATGAACCGTTACAACAACAACTGTCTGTTGTCAGCACTGCTGGTTGCTGTGTAGTGCGAACAGATGAACCGTTACAACAGCAACTGCCTGCTGTTAGCACTGCTGGTTGCTGTGCATTGCGAACAGAGGAACCGTTACAACAGCAACTCTCTGCTGTCAGCACTGCTGGTTGATGTGCACCGCCTGTGGTGATGTGCAGAATGGCAAGGACATACGGATAACTAAACGTGTAGCACAGACAGTAAATCCTTCAAAATCAAATCAGATAGGAGTTATGCCAGCAAAGAAATTAATTTTAAAACCTATTATTTAAAACAGCATGTACAAACATATATTTTCCCATAACTTATATAAGGTCGATTGATGGAAAAATTGAGGTGCATTCATGAGTCATTCCTGCCATGAACGTACAGTTGCAAGTATTAGGAAAATATTATTTCGAACGGATTTCAATACTTTCAATTCGTGAGAATGGACGAATAATGCCGAAAAGAGTGAGGAATCTAATTTTGTATTTTCTTTTAAGCGCAAACTCCCCTTTATCGTCAAAAATCTAAATTGGTTTACTGGAAACAACTTCTTTCTACATTATAAAACTTTTGTCTCTCTTGAAAAATAAAGCATTATTCTGCATTCTTATAACAACGAGGTAAGGACCAGAATGCCAGAATTGATAAGTTTAAGTGAAATGGCAATTTGCGGTTCCGTAAGCGCAAGGCGAGAAGTAGTAAGAACGGCTCATATATTGTAAAAATTCTTATTACTGCAGTACTGAAACGCACAAAACTATAAGCAGGAAGAACTGTACACATAATTTAACAATTCTTACTACTGCAGTAAAGTAAAGTAAAATACTAAAACATTAAGAACTGTACACATAATGTAACAATTCTTAAAACTGCAGTACTGTACCGTACAATAATACAAGCATTAAGAACTGTACACATAGTGTAACAATTTTTACTGCTATATTATAGTAACGTACAATACTACAAGCAGAAAGAACTGTACCCATATTGTAACAATTCTTACAACTGCAGTATTTTACCGTAAAATACTAAAAGAGTAAGAACTGTACACACGCTGTAACAATTCTTAAAACAGCAGTACTGTAACGTACAATACTGCAAGCAGTAAGAATTGCACAAATATTGTATAAATTCTTGATATTGAAGTACAGTACAGTAAAATACTACAAGCAGTAAAACCTGTAAACATTTAATAACAATTCTTACTGCTGCAGTACTGTACCGTAAAGTACTACAAACAGCAAGAACTGTACACATAACGTAACAATTCTAACACCTGCAATACAGTACCGTAAAATACTAAAACAGTAATAACTGTACAATTAATAAAACAACCCTTAGTCCTGGACTATTCTACCGCAAAATATTACAACAGGAAGAACTGTACACATATTCTAACAATTTTTACACCTGCAGTACAATACCGTAAAATACTACAAAAATAAGAACTGTACACATATTGTAACAAATCATACTGCTGAAGTACAAGAACTAAGATCTGTACAAATATTGTAACAGTTCTTACTCCTGCAGTAGAGTACCGTAAATACTACAACAGTAAGAACCCTACACACACTGTAACGATTCTTACTCCTGCAGTACCGTACCGTACAATACTACAAGCAGTAAAAACTGAACATATATTGTAACAATTCGTACACCTGCAGTACTCTACCGTAAAATACAACAGTAAAGACTGTAAACGTATTGTAACAATTCTTACTCCTGCAGTACACTACCGTACAATACTAATGCTGTAAGAACTCTACATATATTGTAACAATATTTACTCCTGCAGTAACGTAACTTAAAATACTACAAGCATTAAGAATTGTACACATATTTTAACAATTCTTACTTCTTCAGTACAGTACCGTACAATACTACAAGCAGTAAGAACTTTACATATATTGTTACAAATCTTACTCCTGCAGTACAGTACCGTAAAATACTATGAGCAGTAAGATCTGTAAACATATGTTAACAATTCTTACACCTGCAGTACTGTACCGTAAAATACAACAAGCAGTAAGAACTGTACGCATATTGTAACGATTCTTACAGCTGCAGTACTGTATTTTAAAATACTACAAGCAGTAAAATCTGTAAATATATTTTAGTAATTCTTACTGCTGCAGTACAGTACTGTAGAATACAATAAGCAGTAAGATTTGTGAATACATTTTAACAATTCTTACACATGCAGTACAGTACCGTCAAATACTACAAGAGTAAGAACTGTACACACACTGTAACAATTCTTACCCCTGCAGTACAGTAACGTGCAATAATCCAAGCAGTAAGCACTGTACATATATTTTAACAATTTTTGCTCCAGCAATACAGTACCGTAAAATACCACAATCAATAAGAATTGTACACATATTTTAACAACTCTTAGTGCTGCATTACTGTACCGCAAATTACTACAAGCAGTAAGAACTGTACACATAATTTAAAAAATTTTACTGCTGCAGTACTCTACCGTAAAATACTACAACATTAAGAACTGTACATACACTGTAACAATTCTTACCCCTGGAATACATTACCGTAAAATACTACAAGCAGTAAGAACTGTACAAATAATGTAATCATTTTTACTGCTGCAGTACTGTACCGTACGATACTAAAACAGTAATAACTGTAAACACCCTGTAACAATTCTTACTCCTGCAGTACAGTAACGTAAAATAATACAATCAGTAGGAACTGTACACATAATTTAGAAATTTTTACTGCTGCAGTACTGTACCGTAAAGTAGTACAACTGTAAGAACTGTACACACCCTGTAACAATTCTTGCTCCTGCAGTACATTACCGTAAAATACTACAAGCATTAAGAACTGTACACATATTGTAACAATTCTTACTGCTGCAGTACTGTACCGTTAAATACTACAAGCAGTAAGAACTGTAAACATAGTTTAACAATTGTTACTGCTGCAGTGCATTACCGTACAATACTACAAGCAGTAAGAACTGTACACATATTGTAACAATTCTTAATCCTGCAGTACAGTACCCTAAAATACTACATGTAGTAAGAACTGTACACAAACTCTAACAGTTCCTACTGCTGCAGTACAATACCGTAAAATACTACAAGCAGTAAATTCTTTACACATATTTTAACAATTTTTAATCCTGCGGTACAGTACCCTACAATACTACAAGCAGTAAGATCTCTACACATATTTTAACAATTCTTACTCCTGCAGTACTGTACCGTACAATACTACAACCAGTAAGAAATGTAAACATATTTTAACAATTCCTGCTCCTGCAATACAATAAATCGCACTAAATTGCCGCCAAATCCTGAGATATTTTTTGAGATTTACTTTTACTTACACAGTAGGAACGTTTTTTTTACCACTGTTTACAACTTTGTAATCGAATATCAATGTGATTAATAAATAAATATACACAATTTATTTATTTGTAAGTTAACAATAAAAACAATCTTTTGCTACAATGTAGCACAACCTATCGTTTATGGAACCGCCACGCGGTATACGTGGACGCAACACACAGGTACCGGCACACACAGCAACAGAAACATCACAGCTTCACCCTGCGTTACCAATTATTCCACTGCATTGCGGCAGAAACAAGAAACATGTAGTCAGTGGCTACTGCGAATGGATCGGCTTCTGCAACTTGAAAGGCACATGCGTGAACCCAACCAACAGAAGATTGAGAACTGAAATCCAAACCGGAAGAGATATGCTGTAAACCCTATCGCAGAACAGCAAGCGACGGTTTAAGAAGACAAACAGCAAATATAGGCAAAGAAACAACTGCAACTTTGTTGGTACCATGCTATGAAATGGAGCGGTGTTATCATTCTGGAAATGGAATTGATTCTGGTAGAAGTACACACAGAAATACGTATATGTGTAAACAAGGCGACAAGTTTCATAAAGAAACAGAAAATAAATAACGGAACTAAATGGAGAAATGAAGAAAAAAGACAATTGGGATGATAGAAACAATAAGTTAAAAACCAAAACCGCAAACATGCCTCCCCCCAGTGCAGCGCACATACTGTGTAAATTCAACACCAATATGTGTCCATAAATGAATGGTATAATTGCAAAGTAAGCTGCTATCCCCATGTCGTTCTGTAATGCTGCCTCTGAACTTCGGTGCACCTGCACTTGAGGTAACTGTGCTGGGATTTCCCTGCACGCAGCTACGGATTGCTGTGATTGAGACAGAGCTGTGCGGGGTGAGGGGTGACTGCTGTCACATATACTGATAGACTATAACGACAGTTTGACAGGTTTTCCTTTTTTTGTAAAATGTTAGACACTGTCGCGCCGCTAACAGTTTATCGTGTTATCTTATCAATATTTGTTACTGTATTTTTCATCGCACCGTATTTAGACAGCTTGCTGCCTGCCTTCAACATTCTTCAGTCTTTTAAGACCAATTAAAATGGCCTAAATTATATTTATTAAAGAACAATTAAACAATCCACTTTCTGTGGCTCACTAAGCGATAAATAAAGAAGAGGAAATAAATGTCGATATACTGGACAATTACTGAATTTAATAAATCCTAGTCTACACACTACATATCCTACATAAGTGCACCATCTCGTCTACACACTACATATCTTACATAAGTGCACCATCTAGTCTACACACTATATATTCTACATTATTGCACCATCTAATCCACACACTACATGTCCTACATTATTGCATCATCTAGTCAACACACTACATAACCTGCATTATTACATCATATAGTCTACCCACTATATATCCTACATTATTACATCATCTAGTCTACAAACTACATATCCTACATAAGTGCACCATCTAGTCTACACACTATATAATCTACATTACTGCACCATCTAGTCCACACACTACATATCCTACATAATTGCACCATCTAGTCTAAACACTACATAACCTACATTATTACATCATATAGTCTACCCACTATATATCCTACATTATTACATCATCTAGTCTACACACTACATATCCTACATAAGTGCACCATATTGTCCACACACTACATATCCTACATTATTGCATCATCTAGTCTACAAGCTACATATCCTACATAAGTGCACCATCTAGTTCACACACTACATATCCTACATTATTGCATCATCTAGTCAAAAAACTACATAACCTACATTATTACATCATTTAGTCTACACACTACATATCCTACATAAGTGCACCATCTATTCTACACACTATATATTCTATATTATTGCACCATCTAGTCCACACACTACATAACCTATATTACTGCATCACCTAGTCTACATTTATACAAATATTTTAAAAGTCCGCATCTTGCGCCAAGTGTCGCTTGAAGCCAATCGCTATCAGCTGGTGTCCTCTGAAGCAGCAGCGATTGACGTCACTGCCACAATCTTGCTCTCCGTCACGCTACGTACTTTGTCTTTAGGCGGACAGAAGCTGCACGATGTATTTGGGGGAGCGTGTTTCAAATTTTGGTCCAGACACAGCTTATATCAACTGAAGTATTTCGTGTTTTCCTTCAGTCCCTCCAATAATATGCCCAGGCAGTGCCTCACACGATGTCAGGCCGTCCCTTACCGTTCCATCTTCGCTGATCATCTTGACATTTGATTCTACATAAACCAAATGAAACCTCAAAGAGACCGTGTCTGACGGTCCAAATTTACTGCGGGTCGCCGTTGGTCGACAGCTACACCTTCTAAGGTGCTTTAGCTTAGAATGTCTCTTTACACCCCTTAGTATTGAGTGGTTTATCAGTAATAATAGTTAGTGAATGAAAGAAACTTTGTTAGACCTAGTTACTACATCTGGGAACGGCTGAAAAAGGAACATTTGCAGTGAAACAACTGTGGGCAGTAGAGTGTTGGATAGGGGAGTTTGGGTTGCAGAAATTGTGGTCTGTTCTTTGACACACACACACAGTATGAGAAACATTCTTATTTACAGAGTTGTGAATTCTAAGAAAGGAAAATTCACGAGGCTTCTGTACACACAAGTTTTATTTAATCCAGTAACTATAAACAGAAATTGTCTGTGGGTGGAACATGGTGACATTCCTAGCTGTCATTAATTCTTCTCTCTGCACTTGACGTATTCTGAATTAAATCTGACGCTATTAATATTTTAGACATTCTGCAGTACCAGTCGCACTGCTGCCCACCACCAGCCCTACACACTCTGCAGTACCAGTCGCACAACTGCCCACCACCAGCCCTAAACACTCTGCAGTACCAGTCGCACTGCTGCCCCCCACCAGCCCTAAACACTCTGCAGTACCAATCGCACTGCTGCCCACCACCAGCTTTAACACTCTACAGTAACAGTCACACTGCTGCCCACCACCAGCCCTAAACACTCTGCAGTACCAGTCGCACTGCTGCCCACCACCAGCCCTACACACTCTGCAGTACCAGTCGCACTGCTGCCCACCACCAGCCCTACACACTCTGCAGTACCAGTCACACTGCTGCCCACCACCAGCCTTAAACACTCTGCAGTACCAGTCGCACTGCTGCCCACCACCAGCCCTAAACACTCTGCAGTACCAGTCGCACTGCTGCCCACCACCAGCCTTAATATTCTACAGTACCAGTCACAATGCTGCCCAACACCAGCCCTACACACTCTGCAGTACCAGTCACACTGCTGCCCACAACCAGCCCTAAACACTCTGCAGTACCAGTCGCACTGCTGCCCACCACCAGCCCTACACAGTCTACAGTACCAGTCCCACTGCTGCCCACCACCAGCCCTACACACTCTGCAGTACCAGTCGGACTGCTGCCCACCACCAGCCCTACACACTCTACAGTACCAGTTGCACTGCTGCCCACCATCAGCCCTACACACCCTACAGTCCCAGTTGCACTGCTGCCCACCACCAGCCCTACACACTCTACAGTACCAGTCGCACTGCTGCCCACCACCAGCCCTACACACTCTACAGTACCAGTCACACTGCTGCCCACCACCAGCCCTACGCACTCTACAGTACCAGTCGAACTGCTGCCCACCACCAACCCTACACACTCTACAGTA
>Ga0123357_10006397_pt1 | contig 14359 bp, 10 predicted proteins | sample TergutEmb28metaG_FD_89873 | JGI IMG/M metagenome (GOLD analysis project Ga0123357, IMG submission 89873) | Embiratermes neotenicus P4 segment gut microbial communities from Petit-Saut dam, French Guiana - Emb289 P4 | ecosystem: Host-associated > Arthropoda: Insects > Digestive system > Gut ...
AATTTCTTGTTGTGGTGATGGGTATATGATTAATATTTAGTTTTTATTAGTGTTAAGGGGTGTGTGTGTGTGGGTGTGTTTTTTTTTTTGGGGGGGGGGTCATATCTCGCGCAGTTCTTCCTAGAAAGAGAGATGTCTCGGACAGAAGTTGTAGAGAAAATCAAAACACACGTTTCATGTGTGTTTTTTTTTTTTTAATTTTGCTGTTTATGAGGTAATGTGGAAAAATATTGTAGAGCCAGGCAGGCCACAGATGACAATATGGTGCATGTGCATTGAATGCTGGATACCTAACACTACAAATACACACTCAAAATATATAATAGTTATTGCTTTTCCACTGCAGCAATGGTTGCACTAACACATCTCAATGTTATGTTAAATGTACTTTGCTTCTCTTGTATCATTTTCTGGTTTTTTTAGTTTGGTCTTCTCCCAGTTGCAAATAGCTCTAGAAGCTGACATGCTCTTATGTCCCCTTCCTGCCAATGCACACAGCAGTGGATGCACATAGAGGCTTTTGCTGTTTCTCAACCCTATTAGTAGGGCATGTGATCGAAATTTATTTTTAGTGTCATATTACTTATGGATGTCAGAGCCAGGGGTATGCAAATTTTCCAAAAATCTAGGAGCCACCTCAAGATTCTAGGCACCAGAAGAGTGACATGAAGCAAGTTTCACTGTGAAGATGCACAAATATTAACTGGCATGGTACAAAGTTTGATCACTTTTGCAACCTGGTGCCTGGGATTTGTGCAACCCTGCTCCTGCTGACACATAATATAGTTGATCAGGTGACTGTGCATCATGATAAATTCTTATAATAAAACCAACTAGATGCACTAATTTCTCAAACTTGTTTTTGGAATAAAACTCCACATGTTTCAGACAGTTCCTCTGTCCATCATCAGGAGTTTTTCACTGCGCACACAGCAATGGTATATGTCATACAGGTTTGCTGACAGCTTTTGAGCAGGATCAGGACGGAGTTCTGTCCTGATCCTGTCAGCAAACCTGTATGACATATACCTTTGCTGTGTGTACAGTGAAAAACTCCTGATAATGGACAGAGGAACTGTCCAAAACATGTGGAGTTTTATTCCAAAAATAAATTTGAGAAATTAGTGCATCTAGTTGGTTTTATTATAAGAACATAATATAGTGTGTGGCATTTTATGTAGTCAGGTAGGTAGTTGCTGATGTTTTGGATGAACTGGAAGATTGAAGTAGAAAGCACTTATCTGCCAGGCTACAGGTCATCATGTCACTGAATTGAGTAATCTTCAGTTAATATAATAGTTGGAACACTGTGTATTTCTCTGTATTTCAGGTGTATGCATGGGGTTCATCTCAATATGGACAGCTTGGTATTGAAAAGACAGGCCAGTCCCCTTATCCTCGGTTGGTGGAACATCTGTCAAGGGAGAGAATAATTGCTGTTTCAGCTGGACAGTATCATTCCATAGCCTTGGCAGATGATGGAAGGTGAGTAACATGTAATGTACAGTGTAACTATGTATTAAATATCAAGTGTAGTTTACTATGATTTTGTTTTTTTGCCATGTCATTTGTTTTGGTAAAAATAAGCAGCCATTAACTTTATAATTACTATGATACAACTGAACATGAGTCATGATTATTTCATTCTCATTCCTAATTCATTGTTATTGGATATTTGGATATTGTGTATGTTTTTCAGCATGAATTTTGTCTGTCCAGACTTGAATATTTTTTGTGGTTTTGCCCAGTCTTTCAGTTCAGTTGCTGGTATAATACTTCAACCCTTGAGGAATGTTTCTTTCTTGTATTGTGTGACCTTCATTTAGAAGCATCTTGGATATGGGGAAGAAATGTGTGCAAGTATCCAATAGATGGCAGACCATGTTGGTACAATTTATTGGGCATTAAATCACTGACGTAAGACTTGATTGCTAGCTTTCATATCATAAATATGTATCCCACAGAACTAACTCCCTGCCAGTAAGGCAGCTGATACTGTACATGTGCAGGCATACCTGTCAAGTGTAGTAGGTCATGTCTGTTTGACAGTAGACACTTTTGCATTAACAGTGTTGTCAGTAAGTGCTTTCAAAATGTTAGTGCTGTGCTGCACAACATCACATCCCAGAAGATGGGAGACAGTAGAGCAAAGCAACTTTTTGTTTGGTCCTGGACAAACACCTGCAAGAACATTTTCTGGCTTTTATGCTTTCCAGCATTGGACAACATTTTTAAGTGGTTCCCACAAAAGTATAAAATAGATGTTTACCTGTATTTATATCAGTGGTCAACAGTCAATTTGTGACAGTGCATGTGCAATATTGTGTGTGTGTGTGTGTATGTATTCTCTTCTGTTTTTTCTTGAGGACACTGGATTTGAGCATTAACTGGAGCAAAATTTCAAATGGAAGGATTAACTTTGGACTATTGGAGCTTTGAATTTATGACTATGGTGTGGAGATCCATTGTAAATACATAAATAATTTTTGTTGATGTTTCTGGTCGTGAATAGGTGAGGTAGGGTTGCTTGTGCTGATGTATCATTTTGTTAGAATTCAGTGTAATATTGTGTCATACATACACTACTGTACTACCATTTTCTGTTGTGGTGGTGTAGCCAACTTTTCCTTCTGCTTGTACTTTGTGCAGCAGTATTAACAGAATGGATGTCTGATACAACTGTGATTTATTAGTCTATATTGTGGTTGATCAGCAGTCAGCTACATGTTCCAACTGCCGTGCAGTCGTCTTCAGGCTATGCTTTTTTTTTTACAATGCTGTAAATGTTATGGACCTGTCTGTGCATATGGGGATTGAGATCTCAGTCTTTGCATGAACTGATTTTTGATGTGTCATATAAATTGCAATGAATTGGAAAAATTAGTAGCCAGTAAGAAAACACAAAAGTTTTTTTTTTTTTAGGGTGGCACACATTCAGTTTATGTGCATGGAATTGTTCCATGGAATCATCTTGAGAAGGAGTGGTGCTTCCTTCGGTCCTGGAAGTATATATATATGTTAAGATTGAATTGTCTGAGCTGTAGATAACCTGGTATGAGGTGTGAGTTGTAATCATGTGTTGTTGCATTACTTACTGTTTGCTCCCAGGTGGGTGGACGTATGGTTGGGGTATTTGTTCAGTGGAATGACTGTCTTGTTCTGTTCATTGTGTGAGGGCAGTTGTTAATGTGTATGATCATATTACCTGTAAAGAATGAGTTACTGGGGTATGTGGTATGGATGTTTATGTAGTACTTACAAGTTTCTTTGTTTCTGTAGGTTTTATATACTTGGGAACTGGTATGTTTGTTGTTATTATTGTGTTATCATTGACTGGAGTTTTCGATGTGGAAAGGAGGGAGTGTGTGTTTGATAGTCAGTATAGATTAATAATCACAGGTGTGTTAGATGGCCATTCTGTTGATTAAATTGATCTGCAACACAACAGGATGCAAAGTATTTTCTGAGTGAATGCGTTTTTGTTTGTTACCACTGCTGTGCATCAACTCATGAGAGAGTGCAGTCAGTCAACATTAACAGCTGATTGGCAGCTTGTCAAGTTGAGTGGGGGATGACCACGCTTCTGAAGGAAGAATCACGACAATTCACAGCATTGCATTACCATAATTTAGTTTTGTGCTTTGAGGTGGTAGAGTGTAATATAAGTTGCATCTCATCTTGTATGTTTAGGGTTCTTTTTTTTTTTTTTCTATTGTAATTGCCGTAATTATTCATGATGAGCCAAAAGCGCGAATACAGATGTGTGGAAACAGCTTCTGTAAAGGTGCATGGGAAAAGCTTGTCATTTTCAGTGAAGTTGAATGTCATTAGATGTGAGAATATTAGTTCATTGTTTGCAAAATGGTGGATTAGTGTGATTGATAGTATGATCTGTTTTGAAAAATAAAGACACAAGTAGAGAAAATGGAAAGATAGCATCTTCTACAAGGGCTTTGAAATTAAATAGTACTCTGTGTACTTTTCATTGTTAGTCTGATTTCAGTACTGAAATGTACCTGATATTGGGAATTAATTATCACTGAACCATAAGCTGAGAGTACAAATTATAGCTGTGAACATCAGTTCCTATTGAGAAAGTTCCCCCATTTAGTGCTGTTTCACTTATTGCTTCTTCTGGAACATTTAATGTTCTGTTTGAGCTTTCAAAGAGTATTTTTTTGTAGGGTTCATCCCATTTTTTATCAGCCATATCTTAGAGTCTGTTGTTTTTACAGAGTGTTTACATGGGGTTGGGGTGTGCATGGACAACTGGGGCATCACTCAGTAGAAGACTGTCATACACCAACTCTTGTTGAGAGACTGATAGGAAAGGTGAGTTGCCACGGTAATAGTTTCATTGAGCCTAGTCTGTTAACATGCATCAACAAGTTCTCCATGCCAGAATACACTTGTTACCTGGATGTGTACCTTGCCGTTTCTCATACCTTATTTACAGGTACAACACAGTCATATTTTTTAATCAAAATAGGAGCAAGAAGAACACCTTGTTTTAGAAGTAGGCAAGTATGGAATGCAACAAATGCATTAAAAATTCTAGTGAATTATCCATTTCACTCTCTGATAAGACTGTTGGAATTTTATGTCTCTTCCGGTAGAAGTCAGTGTGATAAAGCTAAGAATTTTTATCACTGCTGTGCAAAAAAGATTGTGTTGTGTTAAATCTTAAGTCTATTACAGGGAGACAATTAGGTAGATGTAAGTGTTAAAATAAATAAAGGATCTACATTTATTTACCCTTAAACCTGAGTTACATTTAAATATTAATTTCTTATCATGCATTAAACACACACCACCTTTCCTCATAAAATGTAGTCAGTTAATGTTGTATAGCTAGGAATAATCACTGTTTGTTCTAAGGACCATACAAAAACACAAATGGACCCTGTGGGCTTAATGTATATTTTTTTAATGTTTAACTTGGTGGTACATAAAGTAACCATTGGGCCTTTGTGAACTTTCACTATTTTATTAGCCCATATTAACAGATTATTGTATCTGAGGTGGGAGAAACAATAAACTTTTAGAAATTCAGTGACCAAGGATTCATTGCCATTCTTGTGTGGCAATCTTCTGAATGCATTGGCATTGTCTGTATCACATTAACCAGTCTGAAGGAGAGAATAGAGGATTTCTTCTTACATTTTCATATGTAAAACGGAATTTTATTCTTTAATGCAGGTAACATTTTTGTGTTGTTTGCTGATTAAAATATTATAACATAGCTTTATAAAGGTTTGTTGTAGGTGTGGTTATATGTTTCAGGTAGTTGACTTATTAAATGGATATTATTTCATATCACAAACTGCTACATGCTTCAGTGGGTTTGTGGTGAGGAATAATATCCACTTAATTGTATTGAATGACATATTTAACAATGTTTGGAGAATGCTACATTGTTACAATATCTGATCTTCAAATGTCAGCTGTTTCATTGTATTTCACTTTTGTATGCAGCTGAATGCGTTAGACCTGTTACCCTAATTATTAATATATTTTTATGCTTGTTTATCCTATATCATATACCAGTGGTATAATTTTATTGAAGTTCCTTCTTCAATCTTCTGTGTTATTTTTAAGTTTCTGTTTGTTGTAGGTGCATGTATTTTTCATGGTATGTGTGACAGTACAAAGTACAGTGATACTAAAAGCAAAAGTGCATTGAATTAAGAATCTCAGTTGAATTCGAAAGTCTAAGGAACATTATACTACAGAATTTTTGAGCAACTGCAATGACTGTGACAGTGTTGTTCAGTTAAATGTAGGTTAAGTAAAGTGTGAAACCTAGTAACTATCAAGTTAAAACCACTAATGGTAGTTGGCCAATGTAAAATGAAGTGTAAAGCAGATGTTTACTGTTGGATGAGAAGATGTATAGTCTGCTTCAGATTATTTTAAAGCGTCCTTTTTACCTATTAATGAAACAGATGTAATTAGCAAAACTGAAATCCGCTGAGGAGGCTGTAATTAATAGCTAAGGCCTTATGAAAGTTCTGACAATTTCTGGTTGAATTTGATTTTGACCATGAAGGCCAATAAGATATATAGACTCTGGAGGAATATGTTGGAAAACATGTACCTCAAATTTGTGTACACTTTCTCAGTCTTCTTTCTGTTTAGTAACAGAGAAACATGAACAGATATAGTGACTTTTTTAATGGATACTATGGCCCATAAGGAGTGGACTGTCTTTTGAGTGAAACATATGTACATAAGAAACAAAGAGAATATTTGTGTAAACAAAAGTGGTGGTCTGTTATTATTGCTAACACTGCACATTCTCAATTTCACGCTTGCATATGCTAACAACTTTGCCATCTTTGATGTCATGGCAGGTGGTGACTCAGATATGTGGAGGACATGGTCACACAGTTTGTCTTACTGCTGAAGGTCACGTGTATACATTTGGTTCATCTGTATTTGGCCAACTTGGAAATGGAAGTAATGTGAAGAGTTCTGTGCCTGTTCGTGTTACTGCACTAACGGAGAGAATCACTATTATTGCCACTAACTATTTCCACAATGTGAGTATTGAAGTTATATCAGAAAGGAGGTTTTGTAGATACCCATAAATGGCAATTACTGGAGATATAGATTCATAGAATTCTGCCTACCTAGTTGTGCCTAACAAATCTTGATGTTACAGTTACGGTTCAAAGTCAGAAATATAGTGTGAAGTAGATATGTGTGCAGGCTGTCAAGAAAGAAAATTCATAGCACAATCACCTGCCAACAAGGTAACGGTTGCCATTTTCATTCACTAGGGTCTTTACTTTTGTGGTTTTCATATCTTCAATGCTGTGAAGGAGGCTGTGAAGGGATGCTGATTCCAGTTGGATTGGTGTGCAGCAGGGTGTGTGCTGTTGGTTTACGAGCAGGCTATGAAATTCTGTGAGGAAATTTCCCAGTGCTTGGTGACTGAATCAGGTGTACATTTCAGTGTTCATGTGACTGTGTGTGATCGGGCCATTCTCACATGTAGTATTGCTGGCTGGACCTGCAGTATAATCACTCTGAATTGCTGTAGACCAGTATGTGTTTGCATGGTGCAGTGTGGTGACTCTGGTGGTTGTCACAGCTCACCAACAAACCAGAACTCACTGTTAGGTTAGTAATTGTAAGTGATTTCATGAAGAGTAATTTCTGTGGTGTATGTCTTGGCATCAGGCTTTGGGTGGAGGTTGCCACAGTTGATCACCAGCTGCACCTTAGTATCAGTTGTCTGTTACACTCATCTCTGGGTAATGCAGTCTGCTTCTTGACAGCCATGCCCCATTGATGGGACTATCTGTCTCTATGTGGCAGTCCCTCAGTTCACACACATACACATTGGTCATGCTTGCATAACACATGGACATATGTTGTGTGGTGATCCAGCACTAATTTGTACGTGAGTGGTGTAGCCCTTACTGTTTTACATGTTCTTATGTTAGGGTGAAAACCATTTTGCTTTTGTTCTTCATGGTGCACTGGGCAATGTCCTTGCCATACTACGTAGTATGTTAAAGATTATGACATGCCTTTTAATCGTAGAGCGGTTGCCAAGTCTCTTTAGTTGACAGAATGTTATGTTATAAGGAAATCTTTGTGAACATTTGATTTTGTTCATATTTTTTTTATTTATGAGCTCTCCTAGTCCCCTTTACAGTCTCATATATATATAAAGTTTTTGTTTAATTTTATATGAAGTTCAGTATGGATATTAGTTAATTTTGATGAGGCCAAATAGCTGTAGTTGCTGACATGCCTTAGAGCAATGTACAGATGGGTATGCATTGTATGGAATTAATTTATTGGCATTTGTGTATCTTTATATTAGCAGATGATGTTTCTTTATTTCCAGCTTGCTGTAAGCAGCAGCAATAAACTGTATACGTGGGGATCATCGCCTCAAGTCCTGCGACTTCAGGCACAGGCCCAAAAGAAAGCAAGGCTCCTTCAACAGCACCATTTACCATGCAGTGTTACCCCATTGTCCCCTTCAAAGTCTCCACAAATACAGTCGACACTGGATATTAATTCAGATATCTCTGGTCCGCTGTTACTCTCTCCCACTTCAACCAGTGCAGCTGCACCTGTTTTTGTTGTGCAGCAGGAATCTAGCCCAACTGCGGTCACAGAATCTGTTAAAGAAGAATTACCAGATATGAACCTGAAGCTAGTTTTGAACTCTTGTGATTCTGAGCTGCCTTCTTTGGTTCAAGCCCATGTGAATTTGAAAAACAATTTTCCCAGTCATTCTGAACTGCCATCTTCTCTAATAAGTAACAGTACAGGCTCTGTAGATAGTGTATCTTCCACTCCTACATCTGTCCTGAATTCAGTTCAGTGCCGTAAGTTTTCAGCAGACAATAACAGCAGTGCATCAGAAGTAGATAATAAAGGGTTTGTAAACAATGAGAAATGGTCTAGTCAGAGTAGTGATGAATTTCCATTATCAAAATGTGAAAGCATGTGTGAGAAACAGGTAACAGAAATGTCACATTCTGAGAAGTGTAGGCAGGAGTCACAGTCATGTTTTTTTGGCGCAGAAGAGAAATGTGAACTGTTTCAGTCATCTTGTGAGACTGATAAAAGTCAGTCAGGCTTTTTTGGTTCAAAAGAGAAGCAAGAGGCTTTCCAGTCATCATATGGTTCCGATAAAGTTCAGTCAGATATTTGTGGTTCAGAAAAGAAGCAAGAAGAATTTCAGTCTTCATATGAGTGTGATAAAATTTCTTGGAATAAGAAGAGCTTGCAGCTGCCCCCTAGTTTAATTCAAGATTCATCTGAAAGCAATGCACAGCCTGTCTCATCCTCGGTATTTTCAGATTGTGAGAGCGCAAATATGGGCACTTCATCTAGGGATATGCATTCTCCAGGTAGTTCCATTGCATCAAGGAGAATGGATCAGAATTTGAACCTTCAGGTATGTTTTGTTCTTTAAATGGTTGTTATAAAATAGATTACTGTCCTTTTAATCTTTTAAAGTACATTGGTAACTGTATTTGTCAGCTGCTTAAACAGTAAAAATTCTATATTTTGCTGACAGAGTATGTTTGTGTCGTTTATGTGTTTCTCACATTAACAGCGACTGTGTATAATGGAGACTCTTAAGCCTGTGAACTCAAGTTTTAAGTATTTCTTACATGAAATTTGTGCATAAAAGTGTTAAATTTTACATTATTTTTTTTATTTTGTATGAAACCTGGATGTCTGTCCAGTTCTGCATAAAGATCCAGTACATTTTAAGTTCATATACCACAAGAAATCAAGCCAAGTGCATAATCAAGAAAAGGAAAGCATGTGTATGAAAAATTTAATTATAGTTACATTTTTGTGGAAGTGCTATATAATTTGTTTGTGTTTGTAATTAGCTCTAGTTTTATTCCCCAGTTCACAACACAAAATACATTACTACAGCAGGCACACTTCAGATTTCTGGTTTGGTGGATGAAATCAAAGGGCCTTAAAGTAAACGGTATATCAGTCCCAGAATTTTTTAATTGCAATGTACATACATTGTTTTTCTTAGTTGTCTTTTTCTTGCTGGAGAAAAATTGCTGTAATTGTATTTATTGTAATGAAATTCTGTCCCATTTTAATTAAATGGATTTTACTCATGTTTGTGTGCACGTTGTTCTAGTAGACATGGAATGTTATTGCCTTTTTCGGAAATTCACATATATATATATATATATATATATATATATATAGAGAGAGAGAGAGAGAGAGAGAGAGAGAGTATTTGAGTTCAGCAGAGAGTTTTGTAATTGGTAGGTCAAATTTTAGATAGAGGATTTATAAGAAAGGTATTTTTTTTTAACATACTCTGCAGTATCTATACTTCTTACTATAGACATTGCCAAGGGAACATCTTTACAGAAATAACTATAAACAGTATTTTTATTATAAGGTTCTGTTAGCAGTGAGCTTGTAAACAGGTTACCATTAACATGAACAGACACAAGTGTGGCATTGAACATTGCCGTACGCAAGCCTGTGGTGGCTTTAGTCCAGTAGTCTACCCATCACTTGACAATGCAAAGTGAATGATATTTTATACTTCAAAGTGCATTAGTTGGAAGGAAGATGAGAGCAGGGTATGGCACGTATTTTCCTAAAACTGTACTTTTGTTTCACTCTGGTTACTTTATTCTTGATTTCCAATGGTGCACTCAAAGGCATAGGTGGGTAGCTATTTCAGTAATGGATCTTAAAGGCATAAGGGCATGATGGTGTAGGCTTCATTCATCTGATTCATTATAGGGTCCAGTAGCAGGTTTTAATGAGCATGGCAGTGAGTTCTGTAAAGGTATGAGAGTGACTTGACTTGCTGCTGTTAAGGTCTTAAGGAAGATGTAAATAAAGCAAACTTGGTGCGCAATTTTTCTTAGTGTGTATATTTCTTTTCTCTACATGTTTCAGGTGAAAATGTGCCCATCGTCAGGAGAAATAGCTGTATCTATGTGACGCTTGGTATCTGTTACTCTGTGTGGATGACTGGTATGCAGGGTGCATACCAGACAGTCATCCACACAGTGACAGATACCAAGTGTCACATAGATACAGCTATTTCTCCTGATGATGGGCACATATTTGCCTGAAACATGTAGAGAAAAGAAATAAACATACTAAGAAAAATTGTGCACCAAGTTTGCTTTATTTGCAAGATTATACAGGGATGCACAGTTAACAAAACATAAAAGTCTTAAGGAAGACCTGCTTTCAGGAGTTGGTATGCCTATAACTAAAAGAAAAATTACGTAAGGTAGTAATTTAGGTTGTCTTACATTAACAATTGGCTATCAGTATAAACAAGAGAATGTTATTTGATTATGTTAAAATATTGTCTGTTGCCATCAATTTTCTGTGATGTGTGTTGTAAATTTTTCGGTTTTCCTAGGTGTGCAATGTTTGGATTGGAATTTTGTGGGTTGTGACATCATGTGGTCTTGTAAGGAGATTGCAACATTTTGGAGCAGCTTGGTGCCTCCATCTTTAGGTTTCAAAGCCAACTTTGGCGCTGAATATGGAGGAAGCATGTTCCTTCAAAATCTTGTTTCACCCACAAGACTGCACAGCTTCACACCCCAGAAAATTACAGTCTGAACTTTGAAGTCAGGTATACAATTACAAAAGAAATAATTTTTACCACAAATGGTATATGTTCCATTCCTCCTGCAACAGAGAGGAGTAAATGGAGGCAACACATTGTTTTATTCAAAATTGTGGCTTGTGTTTAACCAAATATGTTGCTTCTGTTCCTGATGTTGTGTTCTGTGTTGAGAACTGCCCTAGTTTCGTATTAGAGTAGAAATGTCGGAATAGAGCAGTTTTCATAGTTGTTTAACAGCGTTGTCTGTAAACTGTTTTACTGAAGGTGAAGCCATCATATCCACCACTTACAACAACCACAGCTGAAGGGTACTCTATTGCATCTTTAATTGTTAGTCCCACTATGGAGTTCAAAGGCTTATCAGCTGGGCCACTTCCTCTTGATAACAACTTTGTAAGTGGACTCTGGTAAATTCCATTATAAATTGGGAAAATATGTTACTTAAAATACTGGGTGCGTATACATGTTCATGTGTCATTGGTACACTGCTGAATACAACAGTGAAGAAATAAAATTTATTTACCACAGAATGTAACCCTAGAAGCTGAAATGGCCAATAAGATTTGTATTTTCCCAGAAAATACAACTCACTATGTGGACTGTGTCATCACTTACCAATCTGGATCAAAATTCACCACATATGTGTTCTGTGTACATCACTCCACAGACCTGTACTCTACACAACTTTTTGAACTTCTAATATTTTATGCTATTCGATATTTTGCTATTTGAGCTGTGAAATTTAACCAAAAATTATACGATTTTTGACTGTGGAGTGATTTTGACACATTATAAGTATGTTTGTATTCCTGTTCTCATCACCTTGAAGGTGGCCACATGGTTGGCTGAAACATGTGGTAATTGGTATGTAATAAGGTCACATAAATAAATCCAAGTAAATTTGTTCGTTCCTTTAAGAAGAAAAATTGTATATGTCTGATTGATGCATGGAACATGGAACATATTAAATGAAATACAACTCACATTTTTCAAGTAATAAAGAATTGATAGTTGTCCTTGCTGATCAGTGTTAATTGTCAAGAAATTTGGAATTTGGAATCATATTTCGCTCTGTGGTTTGGAATCTCTTTCTTCTCGTAACACAAAACGTTATTGAAACACAAAATAAATCGGCAGCTGTATCTTGTGTTAGTCTGAGTTTTTATGAAAAATTGTTAACTTCACTTTCTAGGTTTATAGTCTTGTTTCTCAGAACACATAGATTACTTATTTGAAGAGGTGTATATAGCTGCACTTTCCAGTTTGTCTGATCTGTCAAAAAAATTGTGGGATTTCTGTCAAAAGATTGTTAGCCACCATTTCCCTGATTCAGAGTCTGCATTTGGTGAAAACAAAAGGCTTTTTAAAGAAGCATCAATAGCTGTGCTCTTGGAACAGTTCTGACTGTTAAAAAAATCAACAGGATCTTCTAGGGTTAATATTTTAACCATGATCTGTAGTTGTTTGACATGCTTACATTTTGTATCACTTCCATCATGTGTGGAAAAGATGGAGCACTCATGCATGTGTTATGCCCAGCACCTATATATATAGATAGGAGGTTGTAAAAAGGAATTTCTGATACCTAGAATAGGTACTTGTTTCCTTTGGTTGTATGGGTGTTTGCACTGCATTCTGTGTGGCATAGTTGAAGCTGGCATTATGCATGGTCCACTGTCTCAGTTATTCTCAGTAAATATATTTTTGGGCTTGACTGTCATCTCATCTTTTGGTGACTGAATTTCATGTGAACACTTGTGGATACTTTTTTTTTTAATGGCAGCAGGTAATATTGAACGTAGACTTCATAAATCTTCTGCATAGCCACTGGTTATCTGCTATCTTGTAATGAACAGTATTGTTAGAGGACAAGTTTTTGTAGTGAATTAATTTACCTTTCAGTGCAGTAACAAGTCATTGCTTTTGCTTGCTTCTAGTATTCTTAAAAGTTATATGATTGCAAGGTGTCCAGATGTAATAATTACCATAAAGGTAAAGGTAAAGTGATCCCGTTTCAGGCCCGGTGTGGCCCAGAGGGTGGGTAGAGGTATAGCTTTACTCTTCCATGACCACAGCACTAGAAGGGGGTGAGTGGTCAGCAGCATGCCCCGGCCGCACTTTACCCCCGAGAAAGACCCGGTACCCATTTTACAGGAGGGTGGGTGGGAATAATTACCATAGTTCTACATATTGCATGATTTTTTCTTGATACCTGTAGGTGACTGACTGCAGGACTTACAAATTGGGTGTCCAATTTTTGGGAGGGGCCAGAAATTTATCTCTTGTGTCCAAACTTGTTCTGGGATCCACCTGGCCTCCCATTTAATGGGTACCTTCAGTTCTTTCACCAGGAGTAAAATGCTTGGTTTGTGAGGCTGACCACTCACCTCTATCTAGCTTTGAAATTTAGAATGCATGGAACTATACCTCCTTTTCTCCCATGTGCCTTTATAATATGGTGATGACGGAAGCTTGGGAAAACTATATTTTTCTTTCACTTATTTTTCTACTCATAAAATTATATTGTAGATAAAGAACATCACATTCAGTTGATTGGTTGGATCACAGGCTCAACCATTGTGTCAGAATGAAACAGCATATCCATGCCATTCGCATTATTTTATTGCCTGTGCATGGTGTGTGTATGGTATTCAAACATCTGGTTTTGTGTATGCTTTTCAGACTGAGTTTGGGTTGTGGTCTTCTGGGAGTACTCTTGTAGGTGGTCACCAACGTTTCAGAGAAACCTATTGCCTCCATCTTCAGAAGGCCACAACATAAATTCTCACTGCTCTACATAACTTAGCTTATATGCGTGAAATACTGAGTTACATTTCAGCAGTGGGTATGCATACTTTACATCTCTGTATGTGTAGTCCTTGGCTTTATTGTCAGCACAGATCCATAATTGTAACTGCATTACAACTGACAAATCTGTTGCCATCAACTACAGCAAATTTTATTAGTCTTGTCAATATATGCTGCATATGTTGGTTGTACTGACTATCCTCAGGCTATAAATACATGTTTTTAAAACTCAAAATAAAATGCAAATACAGTCAAATCTCAGTTCACGAACTTAATTCGTTCCTGAAGGTCGTTCGTAAACCGAAATGTTCATAAACTGAAACTATTTTCCCCATAGGAATTAATGTAAAATGGATTAATCCGTTCCTGGACCCCAGATGATTGCTTATTTAAACTTTTACAACAGTACTTTGTGCACAAGTTCTTAACACAAAA
>Ga0123357_10006400_pt1 | contig 14359 bp, 10 predicted proteins | sample TergutEmb28metaG_FD_89873 | JGI IMG/M metagenome (GOLD analysis project Ga0123357, IMG submission 89873) | Embiratermes neotenicus P4 segment gut microbial communities from Petit-Saut dam, French Guiana - Emb289 P4 | ecosystem: Host-associated > Arthropoda: Insects > Digestive system > Gut ...
ACTATCGGTTCCATCTTCATACTTCATTCACCTGCCTATGAAGATGGAACCGATAGTGAGTTCCGAAACGTCGGCAATTAGAACTCAGACGCCGGGGAATTACCCAAAAAGGAATAATTTACAAGAGCAATAACGTTCGCGAAATAAATGACATCAATACGCCTTCACTGTCAGTACAGAAATCCAACCACTCAACACTGGAGATAAGAGCCCAAGAGTTCATCAAGAATATGACATCAACAAAGGGAAGACATCACTTACCAAGCGCAACATTACCGCATAGTTTTTAATGTTTTTAACGTTTTAACGCCTATATACATATTTTGTAATTAGCAACAGTATATACGTTTAACCTCTTTCATATGTATCGGTTAAAGTTTTAGAAATAGCTATCCTGATTGTATAATAAGAACATAACGACACATGCATTTTGTACATAGTTTTATGAAGAATGTAAGCGTTTGGGATCCCACAGCGCATTTTAAACATTGCTAAGTAAGGATCTATTTTCTTAGAAGGGCCTGAAGATGATTCTATAAGAATCCAAACATCGCATATACTATTTAATTCTACCTTGAGCATTTTTGCATTGTGTTATGTCTAAATACAAATTCAGCAATCGTCATGCTGGTTAACAGACTGCCTTCACATTCGAGAGACTGTGAGCATACTGTTCCTGGGTACACAAGGTGTCTGTGTTGATCGGCAGCTAAAATAGGACGCATTAGGAGCCCATGGTTTACCCTGGTTACCGAAGGTAGTTCCAAACTATGCTTCATATGCACAACAGAACATTATTCCGGTAACAATATGGTGCTTTTTCCTGTTTAGGACTAGCATAATGTCGCCCAACCGAACAGAACGAGCCTGCCGACAATTGGAAACCTCAAATATTAGACATTAGTCACTGAAAATAAACAATACCAAAAACAGTAACAAAAAAGTGAAGGTAGTAAAGCAATAAAACTAGCTTAAGTGTAGTCAAGTTCAATCAAAGGCAGAAAAGAATGTGGTTTTAATCAGTACATTATAGTACAGTGATACAATTATTTTATTGCTAATATAATGCAGCAGTGACATTCAGTGGTATTAAATAAATATATAACAAATTTACCAAAATTAATGTTGAAGTATACAACAAAGGAACTTTTTAAGGGACTAATAAACGAGCCCAAACAGGTCTAGCAGATGATGATGATGATATAGAATTCAATAGTGATAATAATAATAATAATAATAATAATAATGGAAATAATAAGAATTCGGAATTCGTGGAGACATAAATCTGACCATGACTGATCGACAGTTTACCCTGCATTACGTGATACGTTATTTAATAACGGTAACAATAATAACCATAATAATGTACAGTGACTTAAGATATATAAGGGATAAAAATACAGAACAACAGACTCGATATTAATCCATCTGACAACACCAGAAACATATTTGATACATACGTGTCTCTAATACTGAGAATGTGCATGTGACTAAATCCAGTATATAAAATGGCGTTTTCAGTCACAGTGAAACAGCAGATGTGACAGGTGACAACAGTAACAATAGTTCTTTCAGCAACTGAAATGGTGCTGAAGACGCTACGTAAGGGTGTGGAACGTCTAAGCTTGCAATAAGGCATCTTTAGCATGGTGGAAAGGGCGACAGCGCTTGGGACTTGCCATATTGTCAGCCTGTTTCCCAGTATGCAGTAACAGGAATGTAATTTGTTTATAAAACTTACAATTATAAATTAATTGGAGTAATAGCTGAGATATGATGATAATGATAATAATAATAATATTTACAATCAAAACACTAAGGCCCTGGGGTCGACTCAGCCTCTAACAGAAATGAGTACCAGGAATATTTCCTGGGGGTAAAGGCGGCCGGTGCGTAAGGCTGACAACCTTACCACCATTCTTGGCCATTGTCATGTACTCGGGGAACCTTAACTTCCTGGAACCCTCTGGGCCACTCCAGGCTTGTAACGGGACTGATTTACCTTTCCAATCTACACGTTCACTTACAAACACAGATACCTTGTTCAAAACACTGTTCAGATATATGGAATTACACAAATTGTGATTCAATGGTTATCCAGCATTATAGGCTACTATGCCCTAATAAAATGAAAGAGTGCCGTAATTTTTACACTTATTTTACAGGTGTGTATGATTACATAATTTCTTTTACTGAATTGTTTCCTATAAAGTCTTTAACAAGTAAGCATTGAAAATAAAACCAAGAGTAAAGATAACAGTCGAAATAAAGGAATTTGCTATACATATTACGTTGTTAAGAGGTAAGGGGGATGTTTGGTGCTTTTCGCATAACATCGATAGTAAGTACTTTGATGCAAATTGAACATACAAAGTATTAAGAAATACATGGAACTGGTTAAAGAAATCAGAATACATTTTCTTAAAATGAGCCCAAATTGGGTCACTCTTTCTTTTTGTTTTATTTATACCAAAGAGGTAAGGTAAAGTGTTCCTGTTACAGGCCCGGTGTGGCCCAGAGGGTGGGTAGAGGTATAGCCCTACTCTTCCACGACCGCGGCTTTAGAAGGGGGTGAGTTTATAGCAAAGGACTAGAGAAAATAACCTTGAATTGTTTTCTCCATCGGTGTAGAAATTGGCGGTTTGCTTAGTAATATTTGTAAACGCTATATATAAGAATATTTTACCAAGTCCATACTATTAATTTTTTCATTTTATGTAAAAATGACAAGAAATCATAGAAATAATAACAATATGTCATAATAATCCAATTATTTATTATTAGCGTGCTAACACAACAGCCAAAAACCAATTACAGGGAAGCACAAGAACATAAAGAAAACATGAATTAACTAAACACAAGTAAAACACATAGCAAATAATGAAACACAAGGAATATAGCCATACGAACACAACAAAGCTGTATTACGTATTATCAAGGAAATAATGTTACAAACGGTTGGGAAAGACAGACTTTCCATTAAAAAAAAACGGTATTCCTACTGATGGCACCAGTTGCCGGAGCGCAACTGGTGGAAAGAGATATGCAACTTTTAAATTCAACACTGAACTCAGTAAAACCTCTAAGATTTAGATTCGGTACACGAGGGCGACCGTCTCTAAAACGGCAGGGCAAAATTGTGAGCCATTGTAGATATTAAGTAAAAAAAAGGCGTGTTATTTGGGGCCTCCAGACATTTAAGAATTCAAACTTCAAGTAATTTAGGACACTAAGTGGTTGAATAAACGATCATGATTAATAAATGAATATTTGATGTTTGTGTGACCGTGCATCTATGATACAATAGTATAAACAACCAACTAGAGGTAACAATAACAATTTATTAGTTATTTCAATCAGCCCAACAAGTTTCGGGCGATAATTTCGCCCATTCTCAGGAGCAATAGACTGTGTTTACAGCTTGTGGTATACGAAGAAGTTGACTGCTGGTGACAAGGTCATCAGCAGGCTACTTCTTCGGTGCATTATACCACAAGCTGTAAACACAGTCTATTACTCCTGAGGACGGGCGAAATTATCGCCCGAAACTTGTTGGGCTGATTGAAGTAACTAATAAATTGTTATTGTTGCATCTAGTTGGTTGTTTATACTATTGTACATGAACATTTTTTGGACGCGCTTAAGCTTAGAGGCATCAGTACAAGTAATGGCAATCCACACAACAGAGGCATATCCTAACTGAGGTATGACTGTTGTGTAATATATCATCATTAGGCTCTGTAGACAGGAAAAGGAAAAGGTAACTCTGCTAGTGAAACCCAACAACCTAATTGTCTAAGAAAATATGTAATTCACATGATGCTGCTGTGGGCCCGGTAGCTCAGTCGGTATAGCGACTGAGCTACGGGCTGGACGGTCCGGGATCGAATCCCGGTGGGAACGAGATTTTCCGCCCGTCCAGACCGGCCCTGGGGCCAACCCAGCCTCCTGTAAAATGGGTACCGGGTCTTTTCCGGGGGTAAAGTGCGGCCGGGGCGTGCTACTGACCACTCTCCCCCTTCTAGTGCCGCGGTCATGGAAGAGTAGAGCTATACCTCTACCCACCCTCTGGGTCACACCGGGACTTTAACGGGATCACTTTACCTTTTACATGATGCTGATAATGCAGATTGAAGTCAAAAAGTACTGCTGAGTCTTTGATGTAGTCAGAGCATGTAATAGAATATTCACGCAATTTGTAACCGAAGCCGAGCAGTTTGACTTTTCTAGAGAAGGGAATAACTGTGGTGTTTTGTCGTCGAGCTTCATGAAGTTCAAAATGAAACATCCACAGCACAGTTTATATTAGAGTGTACTAACAAACTAACACGAGGGAAATTTTCCTTCACAAAAAATTTTGATGTCATTAGCAAAGAGAAGGCAATTTAAGTACCTGACCTCACTGCACAGGTCGTTAATGATACTGTTGAAAGGAAGTGGCCCCAGGAGTGATCCTTATGGTACCTAGACGACATTTCATACGTAAAAAAAAAAAAGACCCCCACATAAATGGCCATGAAATATTCTGTCGGTCGAGTGACAATGGAACCAGCTTATGTAACCAGCAGTTCGTCTGCATGTTTTCGATTTAGAAGCAGCTGTGCGTTTGGAGTTAGATCAACAGCGAAGCTCAAGTCAGAATAGATGGCATCAACTTGTCACTGAAAACAAACCATCGGAATAACAGGGCTACAATACGTAACAGAACTGGTAGTAGTAGATAGATATTTGATGAATTCATGCTGACAGGGACTAAATTTGGACTTTGAATACTGTGAAATGGTGTCACGTAAAATATATTGAAATATTTTGGACACGCTATTGAAGATAAGGACGAGAATAGTAACTATAATAACAATAAACGTCTGTGGATCCATGCCATAGACCAGGCAGCTGAAATGTTTATTTCTATTTTAATACAAGGTAACAAAACAAGCGACGCGAAACCCACTCGTGGCTGCTGAAGATTGTGATCACCGGCAGTGAAGGCAAAGTCTTTCCTGTCTACGAAATGAAGGCGTATAGGAGAAGTAGAATTATAACTCCCCTCATTTTTGACCTCGGGACTAAATAGAGGTGATTAGCTATCTTCACGCTCTGGTCGCTTTACCCCGGGAAAGAACCCTGGCACCCCTTGAATAGGAGGTTGGTGGACGCCAGAGTCAGTCTTGACGCTTTGCGTCTACAGGTATTCTTAGGTCGGAATTTTCAACCGTGGCATAGTTGCTATCCCACAGCGTTACTCCGGCTCCTTTGATCGGCGGCAGTGTGTTTCTTTCATTACCTCATTGTGCTTAATCAGATCATTCAAGAATTGAAATAAGCTTCATAATTACCGTCAATTAACGTGAGAAACTCCAGACAGTGTGGGAGTTTTCTCCATTTTTAAAAGTGATATCTAAAATATGCCACTATTACCTGCTTACATTGTGTGACATCAGTTAAAGACTTCAACTAATTGGCATGATTAAAAAAATTAAATAGCAGCAAAAAAAATTTTCTAATATCAGGCCAGCCATCAGGAACATTCTGACAACTGTCATTACTACTACATTCAGACCAGACTTCTTGCCGCCATTCCAATCGGCCCTGAGTCCGGGTCCAAGCATTTTGGAACAGTGCATTTCAGTTAATATTAGGTTCTACTCGTCCTGCTTAACGATGGTGTTGGAAACAGAGTTGGTCCCGGTTATAACGACCTCGGTTCTTGCGACTCCTCGGCTATAAAGTTATACACTCTGTGGTACCAACTGATACTTCTAAGGCACATATTTTTCAGCCATGCTTAGTACGACACACATAAGAGCATCTACCTCGGATAAAACGACACTGCTAGTCATCAGTTCCAATATAATTTTCCAAGAAGTAGACTGTTTTGAGATTTCTATCATCTCCTCGTCATTGTGACGGTAAGCTCTCTACTTTTTCAGATGGCTACATAAATTGCATGACAATAGTAACAGTAATTCACTTTTATGTAAAGTTTCCTTCTACGTTTCTATTCCTGCGGTCAGGAGGAGATTGGTGAAGTGAGATCATGGCTACAGTCACTAATAAAAGGAAGGTTTTGAACGTCGAAGGAACAGCTAAAAGTGACAAGACAAGTAGAAAGTGGACAGAAAACGCTGACGCGTGTTGAAAATTTGGTCTCCTGAATTTTACAATCCAAAAGATTTGGAAAAACGGGGCCAAAATTATTTGTGTATTTCAAAAGAACGGGTGGAAAATAAAGCGACTTCGAAAGCCTGAACGAAGTGACCTTGAAGTGGCGCTGATTAAGTGGTTGAAGCAAGAGGTAAGTGACCTTGTACCAGTCAGTGGTCCTCTTCTTGTGATAACGTTTGTTCTCCTTATACTTGAATTTTAATTTCAAGTTAAATGTACATTTATCGTAACGTATGGAAATGCACAATTTTAGAAGAAAAATTATTATCATTTCTAAATGCTAATTTTTATTTAAATTCGAAATATATCATAGCATTAATATTAATTAAAATGCCTTCAGGTCTGTATTTGGTTTTCAAATATTTTCCTTCAGTTTTACAGTGAAGGAAAAATATTTGAAGTAAAACAAGGCATATTAATTAATATTAATGCTGTGACATATTTCGAATTTAAATAACAATTAAAGAGCAACATTTGTTTGTAACGACACAATTCAGTCGGTTCTTTCGATGATGTCATAACAGAGTTCGACTCTTTTCTTTCGGCTCGCAGCCACGCACCGCATCGGACAAGGAATTTCCTCATTGCACGTTGAGAGAGTCGACGGTGGCTGCATGAGTGGCAGCAGTTGTGAGACAGTGTGTGTCCTTCTGTTACGTAATTTGTTTTGATGGCCAGTCAGCTGGTATTCCAATTGTGCACTCGTAGAATTTGTTATACGAGATTAGAATTCCACGGCGGTGAATGTGGTGAATTTGATGTTACTTTCTTCTGGAATGTGACGTTTTGTAGTCCGGTAGATCTGTGACAACCTTTCTGATGATTCTGTTGTCCCCCCCCCCCCCTTTTTAGGTTTGAAAATTACATGGTTCCACTAACACGTTTTTGTTTATCGTTCCGACATTATGGCGTCATATTCTTGCATTTAACAATTCAGTTTAGTTTCGGTTAAATTTTGTGCCAGTCCGTACCGCGCAGAAAACACTTTCCATTTCGGTTATAAAATCCAATCTGTTAGTGATGTATACGACAGAAATAACTGAAATGCATGCAATGTAATCACTATGCAGAATTTTTGAATGGTAAAATTGGTGGTACGTAAAGCAACTGGAAGGCTTTAAAAGGTTAAATCTTATTTGTGTCTGAACATTATCTTCATTTCAGTACAATCTTTAAAACTACAGAAAACTCGTCTTCTTTGTAATTCTTATCATTATCATCATTTCAGGATTTATCTTACGGCACTTCAACCGTATCCCTTCTCCTTGTCGCCTACTACCTTTGCCATTTTTTAACTCAAAGTTTCCTAAACTTTCTAAGACTTTACAACTACTTTGATGGAGAAAAATAAATCGAAAAACAGTTGAAATAAGGGAAGATAAAATAGATGCCCCAGATGAAACGAGAAAGCAGCGCGGTAAGCTTTTTCGCATTTATTAAAGATAAGGCATTTGGGAACGGGGTAATAGGAAGAATAGTTTTACCTACGAGGGAGGAAGCGCCAAGAGGACGTTTAGAATGAAGGGGCGATTCGTAACTTTTTTTCCTTCGACAAAATAGTCTACTATTCTGATCGTCAAAGACAATAATATCGGCACTAACACTTAATATAGAATTGGGATCAGACTATGAAATTATTTCAAGTCGTTGCTGCTAGTGATGAAGATGAAAAAGGAAAGGACATCTTAGATGGGGGATCACAATACTACAAGTCTCCTCTCAGAAGCCAAGAAAAGAAGGGTGTTCTTAAAGCTTCGTCTCCATCGGCATTCGAACTATTGGAACAATATTTTATTTGCCTTTTTTGAAACAACAGAGGAGATGCAATATGGGCAAATTAAAAAAAAACACGCAGATTTGAAAGAAAGGATGAAATTTACCATACAGTCCCAAAATTTCGTGACAAAAGGATGTGTTTTTTAAGGTGTTTGATTTTGAAGTTTACCAGAGCAGTATTTACTACCCAGTTTCTATCTCAAAGAGAAAAAGCTTTTTTTTCTTCACAAATACAGAGAGATACTAATATATAATAACTTTTTTTCTGAGAATTTTAATAAAAAATTCTACTCGTACATTTTTTTTAGGCAAAGTGCATCTTCATTTAAATGTTTTTGTTCCTAACGACTATGCTGTAAATGGTTAAAAACGAGGCGAAATACTTATTATTGCGACACATGTCGTCACATTTTGCGTCCCGTCAATCAAAACCAATCCAGTTCGCAGTCTTATAAACCTTCTGTCTCAAATAAATGGCAATATGAACCGTGACTATTGAATAAAGAGGCTAGTTAGGAAGTTACTCTCTTAGTGGAGTTATTTTATCTGCATGCTTTCCTCTTCAGATTGATTTCTAACGAAAGCCCCAAAGGAGGCTTTCAGACCTCCTAATCTTCCCTTGAAGCTTGTCAGAAGGTTTTAAGTAAATTTGTCGAATTCAAATATGCCTCACGTAAAAATGCATAGACTTTGGTTTAGCAGTTTTTTTTTCCAATTTGAGAAGAAATTTGATGTTTACTACGCTATTTTTTTAGCAAACATGTTGGAGGGAATTTAAAATAGTCCATCTTTTATCACAGGATTTTACGTCAATGAATGGACAGCGGTTTGGTGCGCTACTGGGAGAAGCTTTAGAGATGTCTACACATACTCACTATGGTGGTCAACGGTCAAGGTTCAGAGCTGCGAGAGCAGTGTCTTTGTTTAGTAGCCATATTTCTTATTATCTTTCTGTACCTAAACCCACCAAGCTGCTTTTACCAACAATTTTCAAGCATTTTCTATTTCCCTGTGCACGTTATTATAGTTCTTTCATTTAATTCTTCTACGCTAGCACGATTATTCATGTGTAAAATTCGCGTAGTATCGCATTATATAACGTTCTCAACTCCTCTGCTTTTTCCTATGTCTTGGGTCCAAATACTGTGTTCTGCACTTTGTCTTCAAACTTCTGGAATGTAATTAATTAATGTTATGTTACATGTAGTCCTAGACTAAAACATTTCTCTTACAATATTCCCAACTGACAATAGACGGTCCCTTAATCTATTCTTATAATGTTCCACTATACTAAATGCGCAATTAATTTCCGATGCTGCACATAGGAGTGACCCCGTACCACTCTGTCCTCTCACTACTCTGCTATCTGCTCACTCCTTCGCTTGATATTTTACCTCCTAGTTTCTCTCCCAGGAAAACTTCCTTGGTCATTTTCCTTCCCCCCTTGTTCCCCTTGCATCACTTTCAGCAATCGGCTAGCAGCCAACCAAAATCCTCCCTCGACCGCCGGACGCCAGTCCAGTAATTACCTCAGCAAACTCAAGCATATTGATCCACTTCCCCGCTAAAGTCTGTGCGCACTTAACTTGTGACAACTGTCGCAAAAGCTCTAGTGTTCCATGCAAATTTTTGCAGAATTTTGTATTCCAGTGCTTGTGCCCAGTGTCATGGTGTTTTCCGTCATCATTATACTAAAGAAGCCAAGGGTTTGTGGATAAGGGGTACGTGCCCCAGAGGTAAATAAGATATATTTCATAAATTGTAAAGCATATGTTTAAGCGACTAAAAATCTTAACAAGCTTTCTTTGAACTATTTTTGCGTGAAATAATTACGTCAAAATTTAAAGAAAATATTTATTTTTTTGAGGTGCAATAAGGGCAACGTAAGACAAAAATGTAGTCGCAAATGAATACAGATAGCTAAACAGATCAATGGAAATGCAAATTTTCTTCTGCAGCTACAAGTATTCTGACTTTTACTCTGACACAAAAGGCACAGAAAATGTTACTCTGAGATACAGGTACAGAAACATGTGCTCTATGAAAAGATGTAGGCACATAACCTCTCACTGTACTTGCACTGTACTTGCAGTCTGAGGCAAAGGCACAAAGATTCTCAATCCGATACAAAATGTCTAATTACGCAAGGATTTACTCCGATTTACTCTGAGAAAGAGTACGACGACCGGAAGAGCTTCATGGCAGCCTGTCTAATCTTAAGATAATTTCGAAACACGCTCTCCGACCTCATGCAGAAGGATTTTTCTTATCGGTTGATAAGATGCTTAGATGTGCAAGAAGCTTCTGTTTCTCCAGTGGTTTATTGAAATGATTAGTTTGTTACATTTCAAGAATGTTGAACGTTGTCTACTGTCTCAAGTTAGAAATATGGTTATTAAATACAATAACTTCAGAAAGTTCTTTTTGGGCTCTTGACTCTTGAAGAAGGGACGGATATGTTGTCCAGAAACATCGGTAGAGAATTACACTACTCGCTGAGTAGTAGCCCACAACAACGAAGTTCTAATTTCAAGAAAATGTTTCATTAATTGAAGTACTTTATCTACATGTTATCCCTTCAAATTAATTTTCATCGAAAGCTATAAAGCGCTCCGTACGTGTCTTACATATCTTGAAGCGTCTCCTACATCAAGTTTGTTAAGTGATTTGAAAAACTCTGTTGTTTTCTCCATAGATTCCATGTAAAACCTTAAGGTTTTGGTGGAAGATTGTAAGAAATTTGAAGTATAGTTGATCATTTTTAATCAAGCTTGATTGTGGCAGCTTCACAAAGGAGTTACTATGTCCACGTAGCAGAGAGTGATTTAACGTGCGATCGGGGAAGTTCAGCGGGAACTACTACATATACAGGGTGTTTCAGGAGGAATAGTAAATATTTTAGGAGGTGGTAGCATGGACTATTCCGAATAAATAAGTTCATAGAAACATGTGTCCAATTCTCAATGGGTGTGAAGATAAAGCTGTTTGAATGTTACGCATAAAAAGCCTTACAAAAGGTATGAAGGAAAGACAAATGACGTATTGGTTGCATTTTTTAGTTATGTAAATGATCTCAATAAACTGCAACAGTTCAAAGTAAGTGTTCAAAAATCCCACCATCGACTTCAATGCACTTTTCAGCCCTCTTGGAAACAGTACGTGTAGCTCTCCTGAGGTCGTCTTGGCGTTCTTGCTTTATGAGGGCAGCACGATTCATAATGCGAGCGACCAATTCGTCTCTTAAGTTTACCTTTTCTTTGTAGACTTCGCTTTTTATCAATCTCCACAAAAAATCTGATCTGTACGCGCCAACTTCAAACAGCTGTATCTTCACACTCATTGAAAATTGGACACATGCATATATGAACTTACTTACTCGGAACAGTCCATGCTATCACCTCCTAAAATACTTACTATTGCTCCTGAAACACCCTGTATATAAACTTACTAGCTTTAGTGATAAATGGTCAAATAAAGCCCGACAACTCTCATTATTAATAGGAAAACGTCACACCTCATATATAGAAAAATTCAAAAGCACTGCAGCTACTGAAGTTAAGTGCTAAGTATAAACGTTTAGGGTTCCAAATTCGATCAGAATAGCCCCTACAAATACATGAAATAGAACTAAAATAGTATTGACACTAACTGTCAATATAACAGGCCCTTGAAGATGCAAGCATATTTATCCACAGAAACTTTACGTTTATTGAGTATCATTGAAAGTATAACATTTCCCACTTAGCTGTAATGTCAGCGAATTTCATTTTTTTTTTTTTTTGTATGAAAACATCTTCATAACATTCGACCCCGCTGACTCTCATCAAAAGAATATCCAAGATCACTGTAATACGGGAGAATTGTCAAGTCTACGTCTTGGTCCTTCATGTGTTCTGTGCAAAACGCTGACCTTGGAATAAGACTGGTGAATTATAAACAAAGATTACAATAAAACGGAAGTGTTATATCGGGCCCAATCTGCTCGCCACTGCATCCTATGGGTAAACAGACGTTATAGCGACTTTGTTGTGTCGAAGACTGCAGCTTAATTGCAATATACGGTATTTTAATGCACGTCTTTAAATTAAATTACTTTAAATTTTACAGCTCTATACTGATTCTCTATGAGCTTACTTACTTCAAATTAAAAATAATGTTTTGTGCAGTGAATGTCCAAAAAAAATGCACGTTATGTTTTCAAACTGCCGAGGCTTATAAAAATGCAATGTTTAAATTTTCATTGTTGCCGCCAAATCCAGGAACATTTTAAGCCTGTTTTTACCAAGAAAGTTAGATGACGTTTACTGTACACCTACACGGCATAGGACGTCAAATGAGAGCGATGATATGAATGAAAGTCACAAAATCTGGCGAAACTAAGGTTACGGACTTCAGTCAGATACTTATAATACGAGCTAAGGCATGCTAGGAGCAATCCTAATTTTAAGGAAATAAAATTAATTAGTATGCGTTATTTTATTTCATTACCAACTCCCCGTGCTTTACACCTGCTCAAGACACCACTGAACTTAAATACGTTTCAAAATAATAACACAGAAGTTAAGAATAATTTACATTGTTCACCTCTGATGATAAGCAGACCTCAAGGTTACAAGAAACACCCAATCACATTACAGCTGTGTTTTACAGCTTTGCTCTTATCTACAGTGACCATTTTGTGTTCAGTGTCAAGCCATGTTCTTCCCCTGCCCATACAATTAAATTGTATTCATTTTTATGTATCTGTAATAAATACTTATTTAATAGGTGTCATACGCTATCATATCAGTTTTGACTTTTTTTTTGTACTTGAAAGGCTTCGAGTATTTGATTGTCTACAGACTTCGTGACAAATGTTTTCTTCTTTCTGTCTAGACAAACGCTGGAATAGCAGATCCAGCTACAATTCTAACACTTTCGATTTCTTTCACATCCTTTCAAACCCATTATTGCGCTACAACCTTACCGTTTGCAGCTGTCCACTCTGTGGTATTGCCACTGTCGTTAAATAAGCCATTAATAAACCAACACAAAGGGAGAAATAAAATAAGAACAGCGACCTCTAATATATGAATTACACAAACTTTAATCGCTCTCGAATTTCTTTTACCATCAGGTAACAATAGGGAATATTGGAATTCTTCGACATGTACAGCTGACACCAGTAAGTTTTAAAGCTAAACGCAATCATGCTGTTTAGAAATGACGAGCCAACAGGCAGTTGTCACAGTACAGTAATGTCTCAGTTACACAACGTTTAACACATAATATGGCTTGTCGTCGTGCGCTCTTCCCAGACTTCCAATTTCTTTAACAGGTTTGTGGTATGACATGATAACACTTCAAATTATGTACTTGAAACGGACCAATGAATATCTGTGAACACTTATATTCCAACACTTGTGACAAAGAACCTTAAAATTTCAAAATTCTACTTTTTAATCCATGTTATATTTCATAATAATTTCAATAGTTCAAGATACGTCGGTTGTGTTTGCATATTGGGATGATATGTAAAAATGAATTGGAGTTGATTAGAAAGGAAACGACAGTACAGTAATTTGAGAAAAGTTGGAAATATGAAAGAATACCAATAAAAAGCACAATATCAACTCTATCTGTAGCAAGGAATGCGGCCGAATATTCAATCTACTTATGCCATAAATATGTCAGATATTTTCCACTGTTTGAGGCGCATATACCTCTATTTCTACATAAATATGAAGGGTTCATCTGTACTTGGTTTGCTTGCTTCCTTCTAGACGTATTGTTATCATGCAGGGGTAGTTAGAGCACGTTGTACTGATCAGCCGGTATAGATGACCATTTCATCACTACGGTCATGGAAAGAGCGCACAAAACCAAAAGTCGCAACCAATATGCTGAAGCATTTGCAAGGTAACAAATATCAGCTTGGCAATTTGCGCTAAATTTAGTGAGCTTTCGGAAAGAAAACTTACCAGTTAACTCACCCAAACTTCTTACATCACTTCGAAACACGCTTTATATTATTACAACACCAGAGGAACCGAAAATTAACTGCAGATTCTAAATATAAGTCGTCTATTATTAGGCCACAAATTATTTCGTGACAAATAACATCAAACTTTAAATTAAGAAGTTTCTACCAGAAAATGTTAAACTACAAAACATAAAACGCATCAACGAAAGTAAAATATCGCATAATGGCTATATTAACTCTCATAACATAAAGGAAAACATGTGGTGGATGTTTGTACGGGTCGCTAAGTATTATTGTATTTTTTCTTAACGTATATTTTTAAGCTCGTGGTTCCGTGCATCATAATTCAATGTGAATAAAAATCCAACAGATGCAACAGTATGCATATATTTATTCACTGCAAAACTACTCTACATGTTTCGGGTGTCACAGCACCCATCATCAGGAGTATTAAAA
>Ga0123357_10006401_pt1 | contig 14359 bp, 6 predicted proteins | sample TergutEmb28metaG_FD_89873 | JGI IMG/M metagenome (GOLD analysis project Ga0123357, IMG submission 89873) | Embiratermes neotenicus P4 segment gut microbial communities from Petit-Saut dam, French Guiana - Emb289 P4 | ecosystem: Host-associated > Arthropoda: Insects > Digestive system > Gut ...
ACGAAGGGTGCATACATCGAACATTTGTAGGTATGTGTCATAAACTTGTTGAGTTACTCTTTCATTTCTACTAGTATTTATAATTCTGTTCACCATACTTGTGAATATAATCAACTTCAACACTGCTCCAATCATTTTGATATACTCTGTATAATGATGTCAAAGCATTGGATTCACATCAGTCCATTCACTTCAGGGAATTCGGAAGTATCTTTCCCATTTCCTACTTCAGACTGTGATGGTAGAACGGTGCCCTTATTCTGACTGTGGACAAAGCCGGCATTTGCAGTCAATGTGACTCTACTGTACTGCTGATATGGAAGATCCATCCTTTGAAAGATTTCTCATTATCATTGGTTAAGAATGTGACTTCTAATCACATGAAATGCTTTTGCTTTCCTTCAGGCACCTTAGGTTTTGTGTGCTGTACTGTAAGACTGACTGTAAATTCTCTGACACACAGATTTATAAACATAATTAACCACGAATTTTGAGTTTTTCACTGCAGTGTAGTTGAGGATATGATTATACATCAACAAGTAATCAGATCCTGATGTTCCAAGGCAATGCAGGGACCTCATCTTCATTGGTTAAGATGATCAAGTAGGGGTCTCTTTTTTCACCACAATTTCAACATTTCCCGTCCTAATAACAATCAGGTTTCACTGTCAGTAAAAAATTACATTCATATCCCTTCTACATTACAAGTATTGCATCTTTGGAGTAATTTCTCAAAATACCCAGCATTTCACTTTTATACAAGATGTGTGAGCACCTCCAGAGACAGCTGCTTTCTAACTGTGCCTACCTTATAATCCAATCTGCAGTATGGCCAGTCTGTATCCATTGAGACTAAAACTGGTGCAGAACTTTCAGCCTAGTCAGCTCAAGAATTTGGACCAGTGCAAATTGGACTGTTAGACATAATAATTGACATTCATGTTTTTAACTTTGTGTATTTTCAGGTGATGTGTATGGCTGGTTCCAGTTGTAAGATAGATCTTTGTACAAACTTCAGTTACCGTGACCAGATTCTTACATTTGCTCCATGACATAACTCTACTGGAAGATGAACTGTGTCTCTCTATACAATTTTCATAATATAATGTATTATTTTTGTACTTCAAGTAAACTACCATGAAACTTCTGCTACATAATTGATCATCAAGTTTATAATGAACAATCTTCATGTTTGCACCATATATAAATGATAATTAAACAGTTTTTTATCCAAATAATACACAATATATTTTATAATTTTAATTGTGTCTACATATTATATATTGTGCATTAGTTGGATAATAAAGTGTTTAGAAGGAACATACATTTTTCTTTGCCATTTCTTCCCAATTATCACTCAGTATATTCTGTATTAGAAATGACAGTGTTTTGAGTAAGTATTAACTGACCAGACATATAAAGACAATATGTAAGGTTCATATATGTCAGTGCTAGTAGTAATACTTTTTGTACATAATACTGACCTTATTTTAATAATTTACTTGAGCACTGACAAAATGGCTTCAAGAAGAAAAACTAAACAACAAAAGCTATATAGTATGATATGGTGTTTAGTAAATGGTATTTGGTTTTTTATCACATAAATATCTAGAAGAATTCAAGAATGCATTTGTAGTATGTATCGTGCAGATCTGTTTTCTGATTCAGAAGTTGAAATAGGGAGACACACAAATACACAAACCATGGTGATCTCGTCAGTCTGCTTTCTTCCTTGTAAGGAAGGAAAGTTGGCAAAAAGTGTGGCTAGTAGAGTATATGAATAAAAGGAGTTGCTTTTGCATTTAAGCACACAAATGGAAGACTGGAGGTAAAGGTGTAGTCATTCCTACCTTTGAGTTTAGACATAGCAAGTAAGCAAATGCATTTAAGCTGCATGAAGGGCATTTGTGGCTGAACAAATTTAGAATTAAAATGCATGAGACAGAGATGAGCAGTCAGGTTAAAGCTCCAGCATCCAAAACCTAGTTAGTGTCTGTGCCATTGTTTAGAAAGTGTGATGGCCCCACTGGCTGCTCTGGACATCATGAGAAACAAAAAAATCTCTCTCCCTGCCAGGAATTTAATCGTAGTTGTCCAAGCACATAGCCAGTTACCTTATTGACTTCAATTATACATGACAAATCACTTTGCTGTAAACAAGTATGAGCATGCTTATAAACTTTTATTTCCTTATTGGAAAATATATTCCCTTAAAACTGGTAAATTTGTAAAAAATAATTTCTGGTCATTATAATTAGTTGGATATTTTGATAATTTATTTGAAATTAAATTAATTTCAGTGAACAAAATGCTGACTACATATTTAATCAATTTATTGATATACATTCATTAATAAGTTACTTCTCTTAAGTATATTTAAACCTACCTACAATTTTCAGTCACTTGTGCAACAAGTGATCTGCCTCAGTCTTGAATTTCACAGAGAATGAATATGAGAGAGATTGTTTCGCCCTTCCAAATTCACTTTACTTCAGTGAAGAAAAGTGAATAAGCAAAAGTAGAACACCATTTTATTTTCTTTTCAAATTATATCCAAGATGCATAGCGTTAATCCCGCACTTCACAGTCCTCCTTACTATGTGTGTCTAAAAATTAGAAACCAAAGAATACAGAAAAGAAACACACCCTGGCAGCTATAAGGAATGATATGTGCTTACAGCTACGATGCTTTTGAATGGTACCAGACTTGAGAATCAAAATTTGTGACTTAAGATATTTATTAAAATTGCTGTATGATGTCAGAAGATTTTAAAATATTCATGAATATATAACCAATTTTGAAAAAGATAATTATCTTGTAAGAGATAGATCAGTTTGAATTATGTGCAAGTTTGCAGAACTGTTATACACATCACAGTCCTTTTAGCTGTAATTTGTTGATTCTTTTTCTTTCTTCTTTCTTGTTTTCTTTCATTCTCTCTACATATCAAGTAACGTAGTTTCCAATTGCAAATGTGACTCCAAGTAGGGTGTACTGTGGGTTCTAATCCTCAGATATACAATTGCTGCCAAATTTACACACTTTGGATCTCTGTGTTCCTTCATGTTTGCTGAGTGAATCGGAGCATTCTTCTCATAAGGAATATATAATACCTCACACTGTTTATAGCTTCCAGTGATCGGCTGTCAGAGGAAGCCATGTCCAGCAACAACCGAAGGTATAAATCCTTCATTACCGTCTCTACTTCGCACCCAGAACCAATCCTTGAGATGCCCACTAACGAGTGCTACCACATCTCCCTTCGTTACAGATAGTGTGTTTCGTCCCTTGCTGTTATAATCAGACCTTATGACAAGAAGCGTGTGTCTCGTAGTTCCTTTGCACTTCGCACTTGCCGCAGCTCTCAAGTACAGACGGTCTACACTCCGCTCTCCACACGCAGACACAGCGTCTCTTTCTCCATCATAACGTCCGCGTCTACCCAGGTGACTATAGCAACGCCCACGGCCTCCACACTCCGATCTCGTGCCGTCGCGGATTTTCTCACTGTCCGTGCGATTTCCAACTGGTTGCGGGAAGATATCTGTGTGCGTTTCCCAACACGGCGCTGGTTTCGACGCTCGCTGAGGTGGCGGTAGAATTCCCAGCGGAAGACATGCAACGTAACTTACATAGCCCTCCTCACCATGAGGCGTCTGTACGTAGAGCCACATTTGATTCTTGAAAACAGCGTTCACAACCATACCGAGCGGCAGGGAGACTTCCTCGTGATAACAGCCTATGCGGGTCTGATACAGCACGCACGGGAATGCAAGGACTACCGGGATGTTCGCTGGTTTCTCAAGGGACGCCTGAAACATATCACTTTCACATTAAGTAACTTCATATTAGCCCTTGTATGTATATTACACAACATTCCGAATACCGAATTGTTGGCAAATTGCACAGGCAGTCCACGTAAGCTTTCGTAACTCATGAAAAGAGTAGCGCCGACTTGGCCACCAATGAAGTTAAAGAGACACAGGGCCTTATTAAACTTTTCGATTACGGTTCAGGTTTGGTACAGAATTTGTACATACTGTTGACATTCCCACAGACATCAACATCGTAGATGCGTGTAAACACAACGGTGGCCTCTAAAAGAAATCATGATTTTAAACACATCGTAATAATTTATTGAATTTCTTTTAATTTTGCTCAACAATTAAAAATTTCTTGAGTGCAGAAATCGAAATATCTCTATTCAAAGTGCTCATTTCTCCGTCCATTATGTCGCCCAGGGCATTTAGCGGCTCTTCCAGGCAGTGCATTTTACGGAACAAGTGGCGCGGTTTTTCTACACTAGAACGCAATCAATGAGACCTATACAAGCAACACGCGTGTTCTGGTTTTGTTTCGCAATCGTTTAAAAAAAAAGTTAAGGTAAATTCGCAGAAGTATGTAGTGCATCGTGTGAGTGGTGGTAAGAATTCGGAATGAGCCGTCAAAAAAAAATAAATATAAACGAAGTGGAATCCTTACCTAACTTACAGGCCTACCGCCAGTAAGTATTGTTAAAATTACATCGGAGATGGTGGACAAGACCGATATGTGAAAGACAGAAGACATTTTTTTGACCGGGAGCTGGAGAACAAGACGTTTGGGATTCACGGCCTGGAAGAAACCGCAATGCCGATTAGTGACAAAGAGCGGTACAGACCCGTCCGGATCGAGTTCAGCGAAAGATCCGAGGGTCACAGACCAACAGGATTCCACTGGTCCGCTCGCTGATACGTTCATGCAGAACCATTCACTCAGAAACAACATGTCAATAATACAGAACCTGAAGTTTTGCCGTGTTCACCCTTTTACCCAACGGGAGAAGTGGCAGAGCGCCTATATCTGCGTCGCGGGTTTAGTTAAATTACTTTGCTTACGTTGTTGTCTATTTATTTTCATTTAACATGAAGTCGATCGGTTTGTTTGTGATTTGTGTGACAGGACTGAGAGCTAAACATTGGCCAAACTGTGAGCAGCCTTTATTGTTGTAATTTTCAGTTATAATTGAATTATTTATTGTTATTATTAAAGTTGCTCCTTAATAACATGGGTATGGTGCGTAGACTCCAGAGGAAAAAACCTTTTGAGCTAGTTTAAGTGATAGTGAAAAAGAAGAGACAGTGCTAGCGCAAGTGTTGTTAGTGTAAGAGCAGAGGCAGTGCTAGTGTAAGTGTTAATGTACAAACAGAGACAGTGCTAGAGTAACTATCAGTGTACGAGCAGATACAGTGCTGGTGCAAGTACACAACAAAACATGTACATATTATTGTAGCAGAAACAGAAAGACGCTAATGGGTGAAATCTTAGGTTTAGTGCAAATATCAATAATTTAGGTTAGAATAAGATTGCTTATTAGTTCCTGTGACTAGATTGTAATGACATAAAACTCTGAAAGGCTTTATATAAAAAAAAATTAAAGATGTTCTTAAAAGTCCTCACGATGTATTGTGCTCCTGTACCACCCAAGCCACATGAATCTGGGGGCGAGACTGTGGCACGTGGCAATTTGTATGCGCGGTGTATCAAGACTGCGAGGTTCAAGATTAATTGCAGTCTGAGGACTTCACGGATAAACCCCAGATGTTCTAATCACGATGCGATTAAACTACGCGTTATACCGTCAATAAGGAGAAGCACATCTTTATCCATTCTTCCTGGCGGCTTCCCGGCGCGTCAATTAAAGCTTCTCGAACCAGTGTTCACAATCGTCATGGTAGATATTTTATAAATACGATTCAACAGACAATAAGAGGATTCTTGAAAAGCATGTTGTCTCTTTCTTTCTCACTTAATATTCAGCGTGATGCTCAATGAGCAAACCACTTCCGGCAGTATATTTTACCTCCCTTAAAGAAACCCAATTAATTGTAGACACGTTCAATACACCATATATATTTCTTCACCTTGATTGCATTATGTCGATTCTGAACAACTGCACATCATAAGCTTTAGTAGCGATCGAAGACAAGAATATGGAATAATTAAGTTGTAGAACAAAAAATATGAGGTAGAACCAGAAGACACTGGAAAAAGTCAGTTATGTACTTTGAAAGCAGTATATTTGTTAACTAGTGCAGACAAAACAAGACAGAAAATGTACGTATAATGTAACACTGAGGCGCGTTCGCGTAACCATTGTCGTGGAAAAGCAAGAAGGGTTATATATTCGGAGTGTGTGTCGGTAGCCTTAATTATCCAGCATGCAATGCGCAGAATTATTTGCCTGTTCCGGCTACAAAATATTTTTCCACATTATCTAATAGACGGCAAGATTTTCGGGAAAAACTTACTGAACATAAAATGTGTGTTTGGATTTATTTACAACTTTTGTCTCAAACATTTTTATTCTAAGAATAATACAGCGAGATATGATCATAAATGCGTTTTGGTCTTCGTGTAAAGTACCAGTCATTCTCGTCAGATTTTAATGAAACTTTAAATGTTCGTGGCAGATTTTCGAAAAATACTCAAATAACAAATTTCATGAGAATCCGTCGAGCAGGGGCCGAGTTGTTCCACGCGGACGGACAGACACGACGAAGCTAATGGTCGCTTTTCGCAGTTTTGCGAACAGGCCTAAAAAAATAGTTTGATGTAGTATATAATACATTATTATCAACACCATTTACCCAGAAAACGTAATTGCATGCTTAAACGTTTATATTTCTCGTGACGTGGAACAACCGTAACCGCACAAATTGTTGCGCTTTCCAGTGTTATTGCCGCGTATAAATCAGTGCTGTGAGCCATTGTCCTTTCCGAGATTTGAGACACCGTTGATATATAGGCCAACTGCTAAAATCTTTGTAGACGCTTATCTGATTAACCTTACAGTGAAAAAATGTTAACTAGATTGATGATACGGCACAGTTCCATAAATCTTTTACTCCGTTATTAATTATATCGAAAGGCTTGTGAGAAGAAAAAAATTATTGTTGTGTATGCGTTCGAAATTTTTAACATCTGAGGAACGCTTTCGGTGTAAAAGGTAGACCTAATCCGCGCATCTTGCTGTAGGAACAAGGAAGGTGATTATCTTGTCCCCGGATGTGGCGTAAGTGATCTCCCAGTTTCAAGTCTTCATGTAAGTGTATTAGATCTACTTCAAAATTAAATTCCCCACTTTTTTATTTACTTTACTACATTCTGCATAGGCATTGCGCTACAAGCCGGAAGGTCGCAGGTTCGATTCCCGATGGTTTCATTAGGATTTTTCATTGACATAATCTTTCCGGCCGCACTAGAGACCTGGGATCGACTCAACCGCTAAAAGAAACGAGTATCAGGAATATTTCCTAGGGGATAGAGGCGGCCGGTGCTTAGGGCTGACAAACTTACCACCTTCATGTGCCGATTGTCTCGAAATCTGGGAGCCACAATCTTCTGGAAAGCTCAGGGCCTGTACAGGGATCGCTTTACCTTTTACGTTCTGCATATGGGGTACACGGTGTCGCTTTTGGTTGAGGCACTGCACTATAAGCCAGAAAATCGCGGGTTCAATTCCCGATGGTGTCACTGGAATTTTCCATTGACATAATCCTTCAGATCGCACTATGGACCTGGGGTCGACTCAACACCTAACAGAAATGGGGCGGGGTAAAGGCGTCCGGTGCGGAGTGACAACTTTACCACCATCATGTGCAGACTGTCTCGAAATCTGGGAGCCTCAAACTCCTGGAACCCTCAGGACGTGTAAGAGGCCAACACAGGGATCGCTTTACCTATACATTACGGATATACGTTGCAGCCTACATTTGAATGGCGTCGTGGTTTTATAACACATGTCAGTAGGCCTACTAAGGTGGTTTGTGGAAATAAGCATTCTTGGGAAATGTATACTGTGGGTTATAAATTGCTCGACACTACAAAGACAGGGTACATATCTCAGGATTCGATCGGAAAGTCTGAAGAAGAAACAGATATTCCTGCAGCTGCCGGCCGCAGGTGAAGCCATCAAATTCACGAGGAATGTGGTGGGCGCTGTTCACGAGGAATGTGTTGGGCGCTGGTTTGCGCTGCTTGACAAAACCAAAATTTAACATTTCGAAATTACAGTCTGTAACGAATACCAGTGCGACTACGCCACAACTGTCAAGCCAGCATGTAGTTTACTAACTTGCAGTTGCTACGTTACATGAACCCCTTCGCGGTTTCCAAGCTTGCTAATTTTAAGCTGCAGACAAGTCCAAAGACGATGCAAGAAATATATTTTTACATTGTGGTAAGGAGAGTTACTTCAAGACGATGCAGTTAACGCACATGATAAATTTGAACGGAGGCATCACGATGTGCTTATAAGCGTAATATAATACTAAATAGTGTACGTCAGCATAACTACTTTACTACACAAGGTAATTACGTAGGCTACATGTTGGATCAAAAGTGATCCAATTTTATATATCCCACTGATGTAAACACAATTTGCACGTCACACCTTTTGAGACAAATGATTTAATTTTATGTATTCCATGGATGTAAACACGATGGGGTCCCAATATGTGCATAGCATCTTGTGACTCAATTGACAAAAATAGGCCTGAAGATGACTGATCAATAGTCGAAACATGTAGCCCATGTAATTACCTTGTGTAATAAAGTAGTTGTGTTGACGTACACTATTTAGTATTATATTACGCAAATGATAAAGTTTGACTCAAGTATACGGTACTAAATGTGGGCTGTTTATTCTCAGACGTCGACACACACTTTTACCTTATTCCAGATTTTTAGTGATATTCGTACCTTAGTTAGAAAGGCATCCACATCCTGAATTTCATAACCAAAGCGAGAATGTCGCCTCTGTTTTTCAGTCTTGTGCCTTGGGGTACGAGTGCGGCGATGTCGATGTTTCTCACGACTCGATCTTCCACTTCTGCCACTGTCGCTTGTAGCTATTAACAAAGATGGTTCCGATAAAGTCCTTTTGGCTGTCGCACTGACATACTTATTGTTGGTGTTGTTGTTGTTGCTACTACTGCTGTTGTTACTTTCCCTGTTCACTTTAACACCTATATTGTTATTTATTTTAGCGTTATATTTGTTTGTAGTTTTCTCTACGGTGTTGACTGTCGCAGATGTCGGTGGCGACTCGTAGGCAGGCGTTGGATTTGAAGTAGCAATGGTAGCAGTAGTGCTGGTTGTGGTGGTGGTGGTATTTGTAGTAATGGTAGAGCTGTTCTGTCGGTCGCCTCTTAGCACCCACGTAAGAGAGATTTTAGGACGAGTTCGCGACGCTAGGAGTGAGGATGACCTCTGACCCATGTCCTGTACTTGCTCCTCCTCCTCTTCTTCTTCTTCGTCGTCCTCTTCCTCCTCGCCCACGCTACCGCTTAGGTCAGCAGCATCCAGGTCTCGGCAGGGGCCCACCAAGTCGGGAACGGCCAACCATACTCCATCCTGTAAGCACGACAACAGACCATTCATAGCAACTCTTTGATAATACCATTGTCTTAACTCAACGCTGGGGTCAGCGTGGTTCAATTCACAACATGAGGCCAACAGACGGCCGAATTCTTCACATTCTCATCCCTACAGTAAAGAGCAGTAATCAGATGACACAGCCAAGAAGCACAAGAACAATGGACACATCCTTTGTATTTGGTGGCAATATCCCTTTTCTGAACACTACTTGGGCTCTGTGATATTGTCCTTGTAACTGGTGCAAAAGTGTAATTTTTTATTAATAAAACATGTACTCGGAATTTCCGCGGAAATGTATTTATAACGTTTCAATCTGGACCAAAATACATCTCTAAATATGTTTTACTTTCTTAAAGAAATAGGCATTTCTACGTATATGCGATGTCAAAGTATGCCGCTCTATTTTAATATCCGCAATTCTGGCGATTGTGACCCATAGGTATATTATATTTTGTTCTGAAATGGTATTTATGCTTTTGTGTCTATTTTTAACTGAAATTATCCCGAAAGATCTGTGGCTGAGGTATTTAACTCTGCAGATAGGTGAAAACCAACAGGAAAAAATATCAAACAAATTGAAAGCTACTCCCTAACCTTTTTCATAACTTGTAGAATTCATCGTCCGAAAGAATTGTGATAGTTTAATAAGAATAATACTGTATAAACTTTCGATACCTGAAAATATCGTTTAGTTGCTGAGTTCAAAATGATATAAACTGTCTTAAGTGACATGCAGCCTGAAATGAGTACTTTGTGGCTCACAAAGAAGGAAAGAATGAGATCGGTTTTCGGTATATTTGCAAAGGAGAAATATTTATCTATAGCTATTGCAAATTATAGAATATGAAACACTGTCGAACACTTACAAAATAATATTAATAAATTAAGTCTATGTACCTGTATTTAAGCATATTATTTGGGTCAGCAACTTGATGAATTGTGTAGTCGACAAACTTAAAGGAACAGAGCTGTCAAGTTTTCAGTTTATAGCAACGTTATCATTCTAGACCATCATTCACACTTCGATACGATTTGTCATGCCAATCATCAACACTCACTACCGATTCCAGCAAAGTAAGAGCAGACTTATGGCGCACTAATATCATCCAAGTCCCATTTCCAAAGTATCAGCTCGGTGGGCTAGATGGGTCCCCTCTTAGATAGCAAAAAGTTTAAAATAGTGGTTTGGAAGGCTTAAAAGCCATGATGTTCATGCTACATGAAAATTCTTCCTGTCCAGACCATGAAGGCACACATGAGGAGTAGAAGTATATCTCCACCCATTCGTAGCCTCGGCACTAGATAGATGTGAGGAGTTAACTTCACTGATTTACCTCCGGGAAAGAACCCTGGTACCCACTGAATAGGAGGCTGTGTGGGTGCCTTTATAACAAGAAAACTGTTAATGGTTTCTGAATGTATTAGTGTGAAACACGCATATTATACGATACATTAAACTCCACTTTCCATTGAAAAGGCAAGCATTTAATGTGTCAAGCATGTTTCGACGTACTGGAAAAAAGAGAGGATTTGATAAATAATTTGCCACGCTACGTAGATTTTCTAGGTCTCCTTGTTAACACAATAAGACTAGATAATCTTTACTTGCACTTTCTCATCTTCGTAGGTTTCATTGTTCTTTACTTTACTATGGCGTTTGTTTATTTATAAATATAGATTTTATCTTCATTTGTTTTAAATTCTCGTCGTATAAACCATGGTTTAATAGGTCTACGTTAAGCGACGTAGTGGATTTGTTATTTCCCTTTGTTTTTCTGTTTTAATTAAGGCAATGCATTGACTTAACTGACTCCATATGTGCTGAGCCACCCAAGATAGGAACCCACTGATTAAATACAGCATTCACAGAGCTCGCCGAAGGATAAAATCGCGTTTATCATATTACGTCGAATTTCAACAGTTTTATAACATTAATTTCATATAAATATTATTTGTCTTAATGATTTTATGTTTTACATTGAGACTATAACTGTATATATTTCTTGTTAAAGCGTACTACAGTTTGTATTAACAGTACTGCCGTTGGTTAAAACTTCCTAGTTTACGTCAGCGTTGTCCAAATAAAAAGAGGTACCGAGAATTTTATGAGTAGAAGTACAACATAAAGTATAAAGCTATGCGACAGCTGAACAGCAAAGCAGCTTGGCTCCGAAGACCATATGTCGAGGGCCAGCATTGTAAAGGCAACAGAGACTTCCTACCTTTCAAATAAGGGGCAGTTCAGCATACCAAATCTCAGCCAGGCATGGGCCGTGCCATAACAAGGAAAAAAGGACAGTTTTGTGAGATTATATATGAACATTTTGATGTGTCATACAGCAATGTTTCATGGCGTAGGTCACTTCTGGTCAGCACTAACCAGCCCCACCCATTCCAATATTACGAATCGACAACGCTATGGCACAAGCCAGAGGATATACAGTCACGATCGTGAAAATAAATCCCTTGTTTTATAAGCAAGGACAAGCAAGTCATGTTCCTGGAGAACTGAGCATCTGAGGTCAGAAACTGTTTGACACTCTTTCCACTAAATGGTACTCCAAGAAATTTCCGTTGTATGTGACGCACTTCAGAGTTGTTGGTCGCTGGAATTATAAGCAATATACGTATGGCCATTAATTTATGGCACTAGACTTAAATAGGTTGCAGGTTTTCAATGAAGAAGTTGACTGCAATGCGCACGGGAGCATCCGAATTGCTTCAAAATAAGTAGCAGTGAAGCTCAGCACCAACGTTAAGCTTCATTATTCGGCCGAACTTAATTGTACCTTTCAATACAAGCCTGTCAGCCTCCAGTTTAAGGCATTTTTCGTTTACCACGCTACACAAAATTCATTAATTGTATTACAAAGACGACGTGTAATCAACTGTGTGTTAATCAGTGCTGAGAATCTGTCAAGAATAGAAGTTATGTGCCAATTTTGCGTTGTTTTAATTAAGGCTTACTGATGTGTTGCAATACACAAAGATACTCATTTTCATACGGCACTTAACTTTCGTGATCGCGCAAAGAGTAACGATGTTTCGCATTAATTTCATGTTCGTTATGCGTCCGCTGCTTAACACTTTGTGCGCCGAGACGCGCAGTCGGTATAGCGATTCGCTACGGGCTGGACGGTCCGGGGATCTGATCCTGAAATATTTCACATCCGTCCAGACCGGCCCTGGGGCCCAACCAGTCTCCTATACAATGGGTATCCTGTCTTTTCCTGGAGAAAAGCGGCCAGGGTGTGGCGATGACCGCCCACCCCATCTAATGCCGAGGTTAAAAAAAGAGTAGAACCATACTTCTACTCCCCTCTGGGCCTTCATGTCCTATTTTAGGGCGAACGTTTTACCTGCTCGACACTTTAAAGCTCCGTTGTTATTACACGCATACCACTTAATTTAACACTAACGCAGTTTACATTGTGCCCACACAGTGTGTTTCTGTTTTGCATACGATTCTTAGAGTAGGCCGCAGTTATTTCCCTGAGCCGGCCTATCTTTGTAATGAAGTCGCTCTGTGTTTGCAGTGATGCAGAAACTGAATTTTATGTCGGCTGTTATTTGTTACTTCTTACTCCTTCTGATTCCGACAGCATGTCGGGACCGTTCATTCACAGCAGTGGAACTCAGCCTTCTCTTTAACTTTCAAATGCTGATTCTTCTGTATTTGCTGAGTGTTATGTGGTCTAACGTCGGAACCAGACGAGCGTTTTGTATGAGTTTTCTGAAAAATAAAGTTCCAAGATCGCCTGTCTGTTTTGCAGTATTCCAGTCTGTCCATCCATGTGTATTAGGAAATTATCCCACATATTTAGTGGGACTAAATGTTGCACCTCTATTTTGAGTTCGATCTGGATCAGTTTAAGAGATACTTGACTCGACAGACTAAATTCAGTTCAAAGTTAAATATTCCATACAAAGAAAGAAAGAAAGAATGAAAAGAAAGAAAGAACAGAGAATACCACGAATGGAAGATACTCAGGTACGCTGCTAAGAATGGGAGTAGGAAAGAGTGACACCAACATTCAAGACAAAGACCAGAGAAAGGTGAATGTTTCTTTGTAGAGCACCTGCACCATTAAATACAATATGATCGATAGATTTGGCCCAGCGTTGTTGAAACATTGTCGTGAAGTGCGCAGATTTAGATCTACGTAGTCGCTGAACCAATGCCCTTTCAGCTAACTAATAGCTTGGCAGTCGAGCAGTACCGGCAGCTACACATGAACTTTCATATTGTATTGTCTCTGTTTTTCTTTTTTATTCCTTTCATAGAATTCCACTGCACACCCGCTTTCACGAGAATGCAGATACTCCCCTCAGCTGGTTTCATTTCATACCGACCACCCGTAAGGAAACGCCCCCTGTTGAATATTGTTATGAGTGTCCTGTGTCGTGCAAGATAAAGGTAAAGGTACTATATTCTGCCCTACAACAAGCCATGAAGGCCCAGAGGGGGAGTAGAGGTATAGCTCTACTCTTTCTTTAGCCCCGGCGCTAGATGTGGGTGGGTTGTCAACGCCACACCTCAGCTGATTTACCCCCGGGAAAGACCCGGTATCCACTGTACAGGAGGCTGGGTGGGCGCCAGGGCCGGTCTGCACAGGTGCGAGAAAAACTCTTTTCCACAAGGATTCGATTCCCGGACCATCCAGTCCGTAGCGAGTTGCTATACCAACTACGCTATCCCGGCCCACCTCGTATAAGGAGTCTTCATTATTAAAAGGTAAATGTAAAGTGATCCCGTTACGGGCTCGGTGTGGCCCAGAGGGGGAGTAGAGGTATAGCTCTACTCTTTCTTTAGCCCGGCGCTAGATGTGGGTGGGTTGTCAACGCCACGCCCCAGACGCTTTACCCTCGGGAAAGACCCGGTATCTACTGTACAGGAGGCTGGGTGGGCTCCAGGGCCGGTCTGGACAGGTGCGAAAA
>Ga0123357_10006402_pt1 | contig 14358 bp, 9 predicted proteins | sample TergutEmb28metaG_FD_89873 | JGI IMG/M metagenome (GOLD analysis project Ga0123357, IMG submission 89873) | Embiratermes neotenicus P4 segment gut microbial communities from Petit-Saut dam, French Guiana - Emb289 P4 | ecosystem: Host-associated > Arthropoda: Insects > Digestive system > Gut ...
AAGTCGTCAGCTCCTGAAGATGGGCACAAGGTGGCCCGAAACATGTTGAGCAACTTATAAGGAGAAATAGAAATAAATAAATATAATACTAAGTGACATCTAGTTGGTTTCTTATTCCACATTGAACTACTAAGCACAGTCAACCACACATCAAATTTACTGACTATATGTTTATTAACACAATACACCTGCCTACCCTTGAAGCTTCATCAACTGGCAAAGCTATACACTATAAAATTAGAAGAGACAGAAAGAAGTAAGAAAAGAATATCGACACGGTAGATACACAGCTTAAGCTGCTGTTACAATATCTGGCCAGAGAAATGACAAAAGATGTGAACACCTGTCACAAGAACCAGCCTCCACACATAATTTAAACTTGGCACTTCTTATGTTACTGCCATACCATACTGACTTGCAGTAGAGTATAACTTGAATTGCTATAAAGGAAGTGCAGAATATAATTGACAGATGTGTCTACAGTCTGAACATTTCCACAGCATACAGTACCGTGTCACCCAACAGCACACAGGTCTTCACATGTCAAGGAACTTCATTCTGATTCGAGTTTTCAAGAAGTTCAATTGGTGGCTTTCCCGTAACGTCTAACAGATCTACTGAGCATAAGCAGCACTTTATGTGAGTGCCACACCTAAGACTTGAAAAATGTTATCATATTTACATAACTAATTCAATTTCTGGAGCATTTACACCTGTGCCCAGACACAGAATTAACCCTTTAGTGCCAGAATTACAGGCCCAGTGTGAGGTGCAGCAGACCACAATTTAAGCTGGGGCTGCATAAGGAAGGCCATGACAGCCTGTTAGCTATATCAGTCATTTCAGTGTTGTTAGCATCACGCTGTGATGGATATACCTGACTCGGATACCTAAGGGCTACAAAGCATGTCAAGCAATAAACTCTCTCCTTGACTGCAGTAAAAATAACCCTTATTGCCTTGTCTTTAAATACCAATGTAGATGCTGATGGCTGGCATTATTTTCTTTCAAGTGCCCATGCCTGCACCTGTGCGGGACAGCATAGTCCCTCTTGGCTTAGAAGTGTCACATTTAATGGGGCATTGGTGTCTCATTCAGCCGATAAAGGCTAATAATGCACCTGATATGCATGGGGAGTTGTTTCCTCAGTCTAATGAGACTCCTGAAGCTAAAGGTATGTGAATGATAACACTATCTGCTTTTAATTCATGAAAGAAGATGTTAACCACACTACATACTAAAATGGCACATGCACCAGGTCAGCAGACCTGACATCACATTTTTCTGTACTGGTAACACTGCTTCCTGTGCTTGTACCAGCAGACAATTTAGTAACATATTCCTGGATGGCAAAAGTAACTATCCTATCTTTCAACTGTTTGCTTCAACTTACGGTGTTTTGGTACTCTGCATTATTAGCCCCACTCCTGAGTCTTTCCAAATTCATGATTTTTATTTGAACACATATACATCTATTAAAACTATTTAAATATTATAAATACCTTGGACCACTCTTGCAGACACTCTACACAAAAGCTGTGGTCACAAGCTTCTGGTGTCCCAATCTCTTGTGTGGTAAAATTGCGTAAGCAAATGGGACACTTTTCTGATTGACCATCACTACTGTCTGACATGTAATTAGCAGGTGGAGCCGCTTTGGATGATGATGATGATGATGATGGTCCATTAACACAAACCTGAAAAACAAAAAAATTGAACTAAACAACAAAGCCATTACTGAAATTCATACACACAGTCTCAAAACCAAAACAGCACATACCATTTTCTGACTCATACTCTACATTAGTGGCAGATGACTGCAGGTGTCTTTTGGTTTTTTCAGCACTGCACTGCATGATGACTACATTCCTTTGGTGCCAAGGTATTAATTTATCTGATGCTCTCGGAAGTTTGAATAAGGACCTGCCATTCATCTCAAGCATTTGTGAAGGAATTTAGCTTAATTCAAATACTCTCACACCATTATAAAATCAATGAAGCAAATCAAGAGATGTCCACAGAATCTGTGTAAGACGGCCACATCAAAGATCTGACAATAAAGGAATGACACCCCCCCCCCAAAAAAAAGGAAATGATTTTATCACTTTCCACAAACTGTCCTTCTGAGTTCACAAGTGCAAAGAATGACATCATGTTTGGAAATAATTTTTTTTAAATGCTTCCATCCTGCTGTCACGAACCTACATGTCCTCAGCCCCCAACAGATACCCACTGAAATCTTCTCAGTAAATTTATCTCTCTCCCTTTATCTACTGCCCTAAGTGTTCCAAAAAAGAATATTAAATTGTACTCCATTTAGAAACAAATTTGTAATTGGGAATTCCTTTTATACTGAAAGAACATATTAGTATGTACTTGCCTTACTCTGACATCTGTGCTTTTACAGTCTGGGGGAATGTAAATTAAATTCCTTTACAGCTTTTGGCATTATGCTATGGAGGCACATGGCAGAGCCACTTTGCTTCCATGTCTCTTCGGTTTAATTCCTGCCAAAAATTCAGGTTTTTCCGAAATTATTTCTGATATTTCTGAGCAAACCTGGTCTTTTTTGTGTGCTGCTGAGATCTACAGCCACCACACTGTGCAGATTTAATGTTAGACTTCCAATCAAAATGAAGTTAACAGACTCTCCATTCATGTTCAGTCTGTCTACTAACTTCTAAACAGTTGCAAACACCAATCTCCTGTACTTGGGAATATGACACAATGATAGACGATTGCAGATTATTCAAGCAAATAAACTGTAGTAAGCACAAGTAACTGAAAATTATGGTTGTCTATGAAGTTCCACATATTACAAAGTCTAATGCTATCTCAAGTATTGTTGTCATTAACAGGAGACTGGAAAAGGCCATCCTAGGTGTAAGATCATAAGATTTGACCCACAACTAGGATTAAAGCTGTAAAAATGGATAATCGGGATAGGAACAAGAAAAACATTTCATACAAAAAAGGCAGTATTAGTAACACAAGCCTGACTTGTTTATCAGACCTACCTATGCAATACAGGTGAGAATACACATAACTGCTTGTATTATCAAAACTTCAGTCAACACACACTGCTATAACTTCATTTACTTAGTGTTCAAGTTCTCAAAGTTCCTGACTGATACCTTGTTTTCGTGACTATGAAATGCGGCAGCGGCAACAGACTGAAGAACACCAGGGTCCTCTGTCTCATCCAAACTCTCCCAGTCTGAATAGCTGCTGCTTTCACTCTCTTCAGAGCCTGCGCTGGAATACGTCTCTGATGCTAAAATACACAACATGTGATACAGGATTGAACAGTGTACTTGGTATTTGATTCATTCTGGCAAGGTCTACCACACAAGACATTTCCTGTGTACATTTCAAATTCCACAGCATGGCAGAAAGGAATCTGGCACCTTGGTCTCAATTCATGTGTACAGTGAATACCAACTATGGACATTAACCTCAGGGTCTCTTAAAAGCCAGTTTATGTGATGGGAGCAGTACTCAGTTTAACACCCACTGCAGGCCAGTGATCTTCCCTTTCACATAAAAAGGGTACACAATAAATGGAACATTACCCCATTAATCGTTTAAACATTGAATGGGTAGAATCACTGTCATCAAATTTTGCACATCATTAAGTATAATTCTTTTGTCCCTGGTGAACACAACAGGAAAAAAAACGTTTAGTTCCTGCAGCTTCACATACAAATGTTTCTGGATAATGGCAGGTTGTTAATAAAAATTATTCACTGCAGTGGCTATTAAATACTGAATGATATGCATGAGTGCATTTAGTGGAATGGAAAGGAAGGAAAGGGGGGGAAAAAAAAGAAAGCACACAAATGTGTCTCAGTAATCTAACGTATAAAATACAATGATGCATACATTTTAATACTCCCACATTCTGTTCTGCATGGCATATAAAAGAACACACCTCCTTTTGTCTATTCTGTTACAAGGGTTTTTGTCTTAGCATGGACTTACAAGACCAACAGTTTCGAGAACACTACAAATTACGCTAACTTCACTTCATTAGACTTCTATGATCTACCAAGGATGTATGAATTAAAAAATGTCATATTTTACTTCCTGGAAAAATGTGGAAAGATGGCTTTATGTAAAACTGAAGTTCTAAAAAATATTATGCCCGATATAACCGAGATTGTAACAATTATATACTGCATACTACTAGTCACACAGGAAACTGCAGAAAATACAGAGAAGTCAGCAGCCAAAAATAGTTAACAATTACATGCTACATATTTCCAGTTACAGAGCAAACTGGCTACAACACAGACTAGGCAGCAGCCAATAATAAACAGCCATTGTATGCTACATACTTCTGGTTCTAGAGTAACCGTAAAGTAATCCATGTACAAGCCTGGACCGGCCCTGAGGGTTCCAGGAGGCTTAGGCTCCCATATTTCCACACAATCAGCATATCAAGGTGGCAAGATTATAAGCCCTACACACCAGTCGCCTTTACCCCTCAGGAAACATTGCTCATACTCATTTCTGTTAGAGGTTGAGTCAACCCCACAGCTATAGTGCCTACTATATACACTTGTCACTGTAACAGCCAGTAATAGCATACCATTTTCCTCCTCTTCCTCTTCTTCACCGGTATCACAATCATAATCATCATCATCCTCATCATCATCATCATCATCCCAATGCGATTCTTCTGATTCGTCACTGTTTTCATCCACGTCACTCATAACTCTCTGCAGACAAAAAAGTGTACACATGCATTTGCCCAAATAAGAATGTAACTAATTATCAGGCTGTCATGTGTGGTATAACACCACATAGTCCTGTAGTTTGCTACCAACATTTCAGAGTACCCTGCTGTTTCCATCATCAGGGTCAAACACTGTGACTCTACAGGCTCAAAAGAGAACTTTCATGTTGTTCCTACTGTACTTACAATCTCAATAAATAATTAACACAAGCAACATACATAAGTAAGGTATGATTTTAAACACCCATAATCAGAAATAATTCAACCGACTCAATGTTACAAATACCTGCTACAAAAGCAGACAGAATTTGTACCATTTAGAAACCAATGATCAGCAAAAGTATGAACTTTCTAATTTTTTGGGCGTTAGTAAATACTGACAGCTTCAGTGGTCTAGGGGTAGCGTGCTGGCCTTTAGTACCCAAGTTTGCGGGTTCAAACCCGGCCTAAACCGTCAGATTTTTAGCGTGAAAAAATCCTCAGCACGCCTTCCTTCGGAGGGAAGTAAAGCCGTCGGTCCCATGTCGTAGATTTGCGGCATGTAAAAGATCCCTAAATTTACGTGGAAGTCGGAATTTAGGCAAAATTCCTACCGGACATCTTTCTCGCCCACAGTTCCACCTTTCGCTGCTAGGATCTCTCGCGTTGTTGCGGACGGAGGCACCTGGCGGCTAAATTGGGAACGTCTAAAGGTGGGGGAAAGCAATGGCAAAATACCCCCAAGAACTTGCCCAGGATGCAGTGTGCCAGAGCCATACCGGTCACATGACTGGGCTCTAGTTCCTGCCAAGCCCGGCCTTCAAGGCTGAATACTATTGAATGAATGGGTAAATATTAAAACAGTGAAATACCATTCCTCATGTCACATCAAACACCTTCTTAATTTCAGTTACTCTGCACTACAAATAATAATAACTGTTTCCCATCCAACCATGAGTATCATCTAGTAGATACATTTTAATGCAATACTGTGAATTTAGTACATGCAGCTGTAGAGTTGACCTATAATTTGAATTAAATAAGATGTTAACTTCATAGTGCTCTTTGTTATAAGGGCAAACAGACATCACTTTTGAGTCTGCAACACTAAGACATGGGAAATCACACAGTGATAACTGATCAATAAAGATATAAGAATGTTTTTGCTTGTCTTTCACTTGTTTATGGCAAGTGAAAAACTGTGATGAGGGGCAAGATATCACATACTATATACAAATTTTACATTTTATGCTAAAATTTATAACAATGACTGGCAGTCATCAGGAATATCTGGTCACTATCACTATGGCAAACTATAAATCCTCCAGCCTAGGAACCATTCCATACTTGTACAAAGGACAATGGATAGATAAATACGTAAACCTGCGACAGCCAACCTCAGGAACCAAATCCTGGTCCTTCTAAGTACAAAGTTTTGGCAAATGCACTAAAAAAAAATGCATAAGGATAATATTTGCAACAGATGTTCAAACAAAGTAAAAGTGTTGTTGTTCCTGTGCTTCATTAAACATCACCCAATGACGACACAAGGGAGGATTGAGGTGCAGCTCTGAGCCTTACCCTCAACACTAGATAGAAGTGAACTCCATGTGCATTTCCCCCAGCAGCTACTGAACAGGCAGCTGAGTGGGTCCCAGCACTGGTATGGATGTTCTGGAGAACAAAATAATCTCTTGGTTGTGACTGAAGCTACTGAAAGACATTATGAGTGCTACACCAACGGAGATGTTACATGTAGGGGTTAATCTCTTACCCCTGCAGGGTAATGAAATACAGTTCTCCAGACATCCACCATGTAGCATAACCACTATACTGAGCTCCACAAATGTTTCAACAGATATCACAACTAAAATACGCTCAATATATACAGGTACCTGTGCTCTTGTAGCACGTTTCTCTAGAGGGCTGTCACTGTCGCTACGGCCATTTTCTGGATCACTGGCAACTCTCTGAAATTGGTTAGGGAAGATTTAGTATGTTTAAAGATTAAAAGGATTAGCTTATTCTGAAGTTAATTATGTTGATAAGTACGTTTGAACTTTGTATACAGACGGCACAATGTGAACCAGAACTCTCTTAAACCCACAAAACCAGCACTTTAAAAGACCAGTAAGTACTAATTAAACAGAGTTTTTATGTTCCCAAGAAATATAACATACTTTACCAACTACGTAGTGATCAAGAACAAATCTGACAAAAAGAATAAAATTTTTTTTATGAAATTCTGATGCTTAAATTGGGAGGGAGGATAAATCCAAACTAAATCTACAGAATGAGACGAACTGAAACAAGTAATGAGAATGGCGAGTGATTGGTGGACTTGTTGCATCCAAAAATTTGACTGCCAAAACATAATCAGACATCACGTTATACGAAGTCTTTCAAAGAGGGTAACTGTAAAATTTGTACAAATATTTAAAAACTGTATTTATGTTGTTGAAAAGTATATATGAATATAATTCAAAGTCATCATTCTCACTCATACATACGGGCATTTTCTTACTGTATGACGATCATCTGAAGACCACATGCAAAATTTCATATAACCATCGTCAACACTTGCAAAAGTATGCTCTGTACATCAGCAACTGTTGTCCATTTCCTCAATAGCATTCACACAACTTGGTTAATAACAAGAGGGGGGTAAAACTGACCACAGGTATTGGGAACTCTGATGCCTCTATTCTGGTTTTGCATGTTTCCTGCCTTTAACCACCCAAATAATCATTTTGAACACATTTCTAATCTCATTTGCCCCTCTTGGACTCAGTAGCCAAAAAACAACTATTCTCAGATAGAAAAAATATTGGAGGGGCATTTGCCACCCCCTTGCACCCACCAAGTTATGCCTATACTCAACAGTGACCTCTATCTTACAGGCATCTTCAAAGACATTACTCACACAATCTAACAATGGCTCAGTAAAGAGGCCAATTCTACTCAAGTGTAACAACCAAGATACTGATTTGATATGACCTAGTTGTCGTGATTTTATGAGTAATCCAACACCACAGTAGCAATGTGTTTCTTAGCCCCATTGTGCTGTAAAAACACTGTGCACGGTCCCCCCCCAGGGTTCTCCACATCAGACAGAAACATACCTTAACAGGATCAACGTACTTGTACAACTATGAAACAAAGAGATCTGAACAAACTTGCAAGGCCTGCTATCCTACTGTACTGATTTAGTCACAACCAGTTTTTGACTTCATTACTGTTTTTAATAAAACCTTTTGTGTTCCCTCTTTTCCCAACATATATTTCCAAACTGCTTACTAATTACATTCCATATTGTGGCTAATATTTTACTACAATTAGCAAGCAGCATAAGCAGAAAAATCTGCACTCAATATTTTGTGTATTCCCTGAGCAGATAAGAATTGTCTGCATGTGTTTCCTTTGAGTCTTGGCAAACGAGCTTGTTTGCGTTTTCCCAAAGCAAAACATACGAAGTCTGCATCAGAACTACCACCTCACAAGCCCACATGTCTGTACTGTTATAATGTATTGTAGAACAATAATAAATATAGCAATGGGGAAGGCTCCAATTATACCAAATTTTGTGAAAACTGGTCATCTGCTTCAAATGACAAGTCACGCATACAAGCACACATACAGTCATTACACTGATCTCACATCACTTTCTTTTTTTTAAGCAAGGAAAGTGAGCTAGAAGAGGTGGAGGAGAATGAAAATCCCCATACAGATCACAGGTCATGAAAAGATCCCTGCAGGAAGGTGGGTGTGTTTGGTGGTGTGCAGGAGACTGCTGGCTACAGAGCATACTACTAAACTGCTAATGGTTCAAGCAACAGGCTGTTCTACTACACACACAATGAAAATGTCAGACACTTTAATTAGTGAGTGAGTGAGTGAAAGTGGACTCTCTATGTTCGGCAGTCTTGAAACAAATGCTTTCGGGACGGATAGTTGCAATTCAACATTCACCACGAAAACTTGTACATGTGCATCCATCACATTCTTGGCAGGATATTCTGCTGGGCTGCTATCAATAGAAAGAGTTCACAACAAGGTACAAAGGTGTGCAATACCTTGGGGGTAAGCTGCCACCTCCTCACTGGACTCCTGGGTTCAGTCTCAGGACAGTGAAGGATTTGTGGTGGACATAGTGGCACTGAGTAGTACTCATCAATCATCATTCTGTCAAAGCTCCATATACATATTCACTCATATCACTGGAGCTACATTATCTAGATACTGACAGATTCACTTAATAAACCATGACTTAACTATGTAACAACTACCAAGATAACAAAAAATTTCAAAGTCAAGCTGCTGCTTTTCCTCTTACATCATAGCTTATGTCCTGTAATATATTGCAGTTTCAGACTTTTCTCAGATATACATCCACCTCTTTCTGAATACTGTATCTCCTTCAATTACTTTAATATTTAATAAACTTACATTTATTCATTCAATTTAATAATAATAATAATAATAATAAACCTGATCAGTCCAGCCATATGTCCCAATTGCTATCACTCTATTCAGATATAACAAATGTTTAACCCTTTGGAACCACAATTACATCCAAGGGGTTAATCATTGTGTGTTTGCATTATTGTTGAATAACCTCATATTACAAAAAGTGCCAAGCATAAAATTACTTCAAAAACTGCTTCCAAAAACTCCAAAATTTTATCTTCTATTAACAGACGAACATGTTAAGTTCCCTTTAATGTATGTTGGTTATAAAAATTTAAAACCTTTTTAAAGATACAATGAAACATCTCAAATAGAAGAAAATTTCACAATTAACCACTAAAACCAATGCTAAACAACAACAGAGGGGTATATTACACAGCAGGATACAATACTTTGATAAGCCATTGCAGGTTCACCAGGAAACAGGGTTCCTTATTATGTGATGGGCCTTAACTAAACAGAGGTTTGTAAGGTACTACTGCACTGTTTATCAAAATGAAATGTATGCTAAAACACATGTATGTGGAATTTAAGGAGAGGAAAACAGGCTGTGGCACACACTGTACAGAACTCATCTGGAGATCTGAAGGGCCTCAGGAAAACCGAAACATGTGTCTGAACAACCCATTACACACTGACCAAAAAATGCTGCTACCCGTCTAAGGAGAAATGTTGGAATGCAAGCTGGAAATAATTCATGCTAATTATTAAGTGCTACTACTGGGTGATTTAAGAAGGAATGAAGTGACAAACATCACAAAAAATCTGAGAAAAACATGCAAATGAAATGATACGAAACTGCATCCACAAAATGAAAGCCAATATTTTGGCTACCGGGCTTGTCACTAGTAAAGAACCGACACAAAACAGGAGTTTCCCTCTACTGCATACTGCAGCTGAAAACTGAGCCAAGCCATCATTACTGCTACTCTGATGTCAACAAACGAGGCACCCATCTGGCACAGTACTATGGTACTGTAACACATTTACCAAGACATGCTGCACAGTGACACTAGATAACCCAAGGTCAGCTGCCATATGCTGCAAAGTCACGTGGGTCTGTCTTGTCTGAATGTGTTACTTGATGCAAGTTGCAAGAACCTTCATCATCCACTTCAAATGTCACCTGCCACACTGTCCCTGCTAGATGGAAATGTGCAGCACAATTTTGCAATTAGTTGCATGGACATCACAGGCTATATACCGTCACATGCATATCAGCTGCTGACATTTCATGTGCCACAAAAAGTGTGTAACTTTTGGGCTGCAAAGCAAGACCAGTCTTCCAAGTAGGTCACCGTGCTCAACTGCCAGAGCTATGCTCCTTTTGTGCATATGAATCAAATCACACCCATGAACACGACAGCCCCTTCATACTGTACATCAACGGCTGCTGAATTTCGAGTTCAGCACGTTGAAAAACTCTTTATTATCTATCCTTGCATTATTATACTGCTGTTGTTGAAGAATGTGACATAACTTTAAAAATTCCTCATACTTTGTCCTGCTTTTCAAAATCAAAGCATACTTGCTTCATGTAAGGAAGGAAGGATTACAAAAAGTATAACTAAGAACAGAATTAATCAAATAAAAAATTAAAAATCAGATCTAATTAAAACTACATGATGTAGCTGGAATGATGGTAAAGGTAAAAGGTAAAGCTATCCCATTACAGGCCTGGACAAGTCTACAGTGCTCTAGAAGTTTGAGGCTCCCATAATTTCTACACAGTCAGCACACTGATAATCAGCTCTACATACAGGCTGCCGTCACCCCCAGGAAATACTCCTGGTACCCACTTCTGTTAGAGGCTAAGTCAACCCCAGGGTCACATTGCAGCCAGAAGAATTACGTCAATGAAAAATTCCAGTGACCCCAACAGGAATCAAACATGCAACCTTCTGGCTTGTAGCCAAGTGTCTCAACCAACTGCACTGTGTGCCTCTAGGTGAAATGATGAACAGAATCAGAGGGAAAAAACCCATGGAAAATTTAGCTTTGGTGTAAACAAGAGAAAACAGTTTCAATTATATGTTTACAGAAAGCAAATTAAATGGGACACAAGCAGGTAATACAGGATTACGTATATGTCATGTATGTACAGCAGCGTCAAGCTGTATAGCATGTGTGAACAGTTTCTTTTTAAAACTTATATGACCCTGAAGATCTGCTGTAAGGTTCAAGGTGGAGCAACAGCACGATTTTGTTATTTTACACTTAGTTTTTGTACGACAACTAATGACAAACTTGTTCACTGCAATAAAATGTACATATACCAAACTGAAGATTAAAACAATTACTGACCAGAACTCTTTTGCGTTTCTTGCATTGCTCAACAGGACTATCACTACTACTGCCAGAATCTTCTATTCGACTTGATCTCTTCCCCTTACGAGATACAAAATTCATCACATCAATATCACTCTCGTCACTCATTGTTTAATCTGCAAGAAAATAACCATATGTGTATCTATGGAGAACACAAAGAAATATGATACATTTTCTTACTAGATTGAAGTTTTCACGTCATGCTTCAGTAAGACAAAACACTGGATCATGATATGAAATTAATTTCATGCTCCTCTACATTAGTGTATAAAATAAATGCACAATAATTTAATCCATGAAATTCTTCAACACTCTGATGAATTCACATTAAACAATGACAGGCTAATATAATTTTGGTTGTATCAGTTCTACATTCACATGAAATTCAATGAATTATCACTTTACTTTAAAATAAGATACAGATCAAAAGCATTATTTACTTTATTTTGAATGTTATTTACATGGTATCTAAACAAAATCTAATTCACAGTGCAGTATATGCACTGCTCTGAGATCTGGACAAAACAAAAAATGTAATCTTAGCAACTGACCAACTTAATGCACAAATTCTTGTTTTATAATAAGTTTATTATATTCCTCTGCATGTTTCGAGCACTACTGTGCTCATCATCAGGTCAAATTGTACTATACAGCATCTGGTATCGTCGCACTCTGTAGGTGGCCGTCCAGTGCGCAGGTTGAGAGTGCAGTCCACTCGCAATCTGCACACCGGACAGCCACCTACACAGTGTGACGATACCAGATGCTGTATAATACAATTTGAACTCCTGATGATGAGCACAATAGTGGTTAAAACACGTAGAGGAATATAATGAACTTATTATGAAACAAGAATTTGTGCATTAAGTTGGTCAACTGCTAAGATTATACTGAGATGCACAGTCTGCAAAACATCAAAAGAATGTAATGTAAGCACCATGTAGAATTTTGGATTGTTAAACATGGTGGTATATAGTAATGGCTAAACCTTATAAAGTTAAGAGTAATGATTATACATATAGCTATATATGGTTAAATGGTAGGGAAATGAGATTTGGTGTGAACTTGCTACAATTATGCAAGAGTAAAAGACTGAACATCAGACTATGAGATAAAACTTTTCACTTATTTAAGATGAAAGGTACAAAGGGACCGGAACGCACAGCTGATGCAAAGCGTTAATTCATATCGCAGTTGTACTACCATTCCAGTGTCTTAATGAATTTGGTAATGTACTCGGTCAAGAAGTACTGAGCTTTATTCCCACACCACTCAAACTGACCCAATTTCTTAAGTAAATCTGCTGCATTCGTAGTGCTATACAACTTCGAGGTTATAAATGCACAGGATGAGTAATTTATGCTCACAAAACAGTAATTTCTAAGCACTTGTGATTATTGGGAAAAGTTTTCACAGTACGGAATGCACAATATCGTCAATAGTCAACACGTTTTCTAAGTAATTAACAGGGTTATTCAAACAGTTTACCATTACCCCATATTACTTAGAAACTCCACAAATATTTCGCCTAGGCTTAGTCACTTCCAGTGTAACATTTACTTGCTGGTTCACTTGCAATTGAACACCACAATTTTCACCACATTCTACCATCACTGCACATACACATCACGAATTGCAATGAAATATGTGTGCGAAGTGACAACTGTCCTCTCTACGACATTTCTTTAAGACACACGTATTCCGAGGTAAGGCTAACGGACTCTCAGACAGGCCTCCGCAATACTTCAAATATCGCTTTTATAAAGCAAAATGTTACCTGAACTTTACAACACATACGTGATTGTTTACGAGTTTACAAATACATGTACAGAAACTAAGAGACGGAACTATTATAAATTCAGAAAATATGACAGCCAAGCCGCCCTCGACTCTTTTTTGGTGTCGGCCATTTTTCTTCGCGTACCGCAAACGAACACGTTCATAATACAAGAAAAGTCACACGGAGTTTCCGAGCAGAAGGTCTAAAATTGAACATCTGCACCAGATTGCAATTTATTAATTTACAGCAACTTACATAATAAATTTGATTCGGTGACATGTGAATATACATAATTCACTCAGGATTCCAATTCGAGTGACGCTAATTTTCACACATTCAAAGCGTCACTGTCATCATAAACATCATAAATGGTTTGAGAGACGGCATGTGGGTTTATGAACGTAGGCAGGGGACATGAACGCAATTTCCTGTAGGGTCACCAACTGCAAGTGATTTATGTCCTCTAATCATGATTTTTATTCATCATACTAATTGAAAAGACCTTTTTACTGTAATAAATATTTATATAGAAGTAATAACATATAATGTATGTTTAATATAACATTCCCTAAATAAACAGTGGGTGTAATATTACCATTTTGAAACGTTGGCGAAAGTGGTAATTACAATTGTCTCCTGAGAGTTTGTGAATAAAAGTGGCAAGATGGGTCGTATGCATGCTCCTGGGTAATCTGCACATTATTTTATTAGCGACTTAAGTTTTCGAACGTTCAGTGCCCTCTGCTTAATTGAAATTGTGTAGACCTGTAAATTTACATGTCGCATTTGTTATTAGCGGTATGTTAGCTGGTGTACCTCGTGGCTGCTTGAGCATCCATGTGCATGTGATATACTACTGTGCTAACATCATACTACTATTAGTATTATTTTCGTCATCACCACCACCAGTCATTTTTAAAGTTTGTATCATATCGTATTTTCAGTAAGGGTATATCCCAGTCCGCACTTCCGTATCGGCGAAGCGTACCTACATGGCTGAAGCTATCTTCAGAAGATGTTAAAGAACAGATCTTCAAATTGGCAAAGAAGGGCCTGACTCCGTCCC
>Ga0123357_10006403_pt1 | contig 14357 bp, 13 predicted proteins | sample TergutEmb28metaG_FD_89873 | JGI IMG/M metagenome (GOLD analysis project Ga0123357, IMG submission 89873) | Embiratermes neotenicus P4 segment gut microbial communities from Petit-Saut dam, French Guiana - Emb289 P4 | ecosystem: Host-associated > Arthropoda: Insects > Digestive system > Gut ...
AAAAAAAAAAAAAGAAATAAAAAAAAAAAACCCCCACCCCAATAAACCCCCCCCCCGGGCCCCCCCCCACCCCCCCCCCCCCCCCCCCCCACACACACACATACACACACACACACAAACACACATGGAGGTAACTGAATGAATGCTGTGCAAACAAAAATAATGTTCCACTGTTTCGTTTTTGTATCATGCAGTTTAAGTGTTCGTTTTAGTTCATGAAATTTAGCTTCATAATGAACCTTATTTAACTAATGTTTTCAAGCAGGGTTTCCTTTAGCTGATTGAGACTTTCTTTGCCATTATGGAACTCAAGGGTTTATGACCATTATCTTGAAAGCTGAAACATTGGGTGACTTTTGACTCTTTTTCCTTTCATCACAACGTAATCCTGTAGTATCATTTTATTATCATCCTCCCATCTCTGCCCAGGTTTCACATGTGATATCTTCTTCGGAGATTTTTCCAACTGAAACTTTCCAGCCATAAGTAACTTAATGTGTATTGTGGTCATATTTCAGTTAGTAACTAAATGGAATGTATTGCATTAAACTCAGTACAGTCCATGTGGAAATAGTCACACTGCAAGTATAGTAGGAGTGTCTATTTTATTAGATTAAAAGCTTGGAGAACAGTGAAATATGGTTGCTTATTTCACCCAAAGATATATAAAGTAAGTTACTTTTAAAGAGAATAGCAAATGACTACAAGGAAATGATGAAAATGTCTTTCAGTTAGGGAACTTTAAATGTATGTTCGTGCATGTGGGTTTGTCACATGCAGGCATGCATTTGCAATTTATGTAGTGGATACAACAAGATGTGATAGATATGTATGTTATAGGGTTAAACACACTTAAACCACTGAAGTATTAGAGAGGACAAGAAAACACGGTTTTTATAAAAAGTTCACTTAAGAAACAAAGTTGTTGTGGTGTTGGACCAATGTTTATGTCAGCAGCATAAGTCTGGTTATCAAATTGCAAATTTTGGTAACTGAATTTTCAGGACAGCCCCTGAAATTATAGCCTAGCTAGTAAAAAGCCCATTGACATTTCAGCAGGAAGTTTTGATAGTTTCTGTGTCCAGTGATGATTTCCACAGATAACGTTTCATATGAGCAGTTCCTTTATATTTTACTCGTAGAGGAATGCTGTAAGTCATAGTTTTATGGGCCATGAAATATGGAAAGCTGTTAAGATACAGCTTGCTGGATGTTATAGGCAGAGTACGTTGTTGCATTGCCGACCAAATATAGGTACCTTATGACTGCTTCATAACTTTATACGTTTTACCGAATATTCATACCATGAAATTGAAGAGTTTTTAAGATATGTGAATAAAAATCCAACAGATGCAACAATATGCAGATATTTATTTACTACAAAGCTGAGTAGCTTTGCAGTAAATAAATATCTGCATACTGTTGCATCTGTTGGATTTTTATTCACATTGAATTACGATGCACGGAACCATGAGCTTAAAATTTCTTAAGATATATTTTGACAGATTTTTTTGACAAAGTGCAATGCTGCAGTACCATCCATGGTATAGTACCTGTTGAATGCTTCATAAAGACATTGTTTTCATAAATTACTGCCATCTGGCTTCCTTAATTGTGAGAATAACCGAGGCTTGATTGAAATACACTATTGAGTATCATCATGCTATAAGCAACTTTGATTACTCATGCTTTAAAATATTTTTATTGAGTTATTCAGGATACCAGAAAGTAATTTTTTGAGCATTTGTTGCAGAACGTGGTATCCATCACTTTGGTTGTGCATATTTTTGCAGGATGACAAAGAGCAATAGTTATGGTCTGCAATTGTTCAGACTCATGAATTTGTGAAGACAGGAACCTTCTTGGTTATTATGCCATGTCAATTGTTAAAATAGTTACAGAGGTTTCAGAGGAGTGCTATGACAACCTTTTATCTCACAGCATTGATTTGCAGATTGCTTAATTGTGAAATGCTACTTTTGGAACCTATTATGCAGTAACAAGGAACAAGAGCTGTAATACTGTTTTAACATCCGTCATTTTCCTTTAGTTTCAATTTTGCAATGAAATTTACTGAATGCCACAGTGCTATGGTTAAAAACTCCTACTTTGTATTTTGAATATCCCAGGATTAGTTCAATTCTGGCTGTCCTGATTAATGTTTATTGTGGCTTTTCTCATTCTCTTGGATAAGTTTTAGTTTATTCCTTAACTTGGGCCGTGCTAACTTTCTTCTTCCTTCAAGCTGCTGTACAATTACTTGTAACTTATGGGATGATGAAGTACTGTTAAATGAAACAGAGAGCTCTGAAATTAGATCTTAAATCCTTATTTACATGTTTCCTTTTAATATTGCTTAAAATCCTGGGAATTTTGCAGAATGAGTTTTTTCTTTAGCCCTGAATACAGGATTCTGTACTTTTCAATTCCCAGGACTTTGCAGTCCCATGATATGGAAGTCACATAGGGTTTGGCTTTTGTTAGTGTGTCATAGATTTTGTGATCTTCTGACAGGACTCCATATGCAGAATTGCCCATGATATATTTTCTTCTAAATATTGTCAGATAGTGCTTTGCCATTACAAAATATATAAGACACTCTCTTCAGTGTAGATCATCTGTCTGTGTGTGTGTCTGTGTGTGCATGTGTGTGAATCTGCATGTGAATGTTTGCTTGTAGAGGTGTGTGGGACCCCTGGCTACCTGGTTCTGGAGCTGCTTCAGGCCACTATGTACAATGGCAGGGAGGGCTATGATCAAGACATTGACATGTAAGTACCCTGCAGAACAGTTTAGATATAATGCAGTAAAGTTAGTTTGAAGATAGTAACATACCTTTTTATTTTATGTCACATAGATGCTTCATAATATTACAAACTACTAGTCCCTCTAGTTTGGCAGTTAGTCCAGTCATTGTTAGTTGAACTCTATACAATTCAGCTGTAAGTGTGTTACAATTTATGAAACCAGTTAACCTCTCCTGCACATTGATCAACACCAGGTTGTCACATAACGTTGAATCACATGCAGATTTTAACACATACGCAGTTATCAGCATTGTTGTTACCCCTGCTTATACTGATTTCATTTCAGTGCCATTATATTTTTCTCTGTCACTTACATTACAACATTTTTAAAATTATCCTAATTAAAATTAATCATGGTTGTGATGTGGTTTGGGAGTCAGCACTTTATATTGGTAGTCTGTCATAATGCTGTCCAGGTTGCCTCATGTAGCTGCTCATTATGACATGGATGCGGTTATAGTAGTTGTAATTTGTGTAAGAACTGTGCACTGTGCATTGCTTGCATATTCTGAATTTTGTTTGCTGTTAAATCTCATTACTTGTTGACAGTGTTATGTTACTTACCAGTTTCCCACTAAATAAAAAGAACATTTTAGAGAAGATAAAGATATTTAGAGACACATTATCTAAATAATCTCCATACTCACTCAGACATTAACGGACTGTCTAAGTGTCTGCTAGCATCTTGGCTGTACATTTATGATTGTGATCACAATATTAAGCTTGGCTGATTGCTGGTTGTTGCCATATACTGCCAAAGATGCATTCTACAGAGTAAGGCAACGTGGTACACTAAACTTCATATTCATTTTTTTTTTCTTCCAACAGAGAAAGCAATCTAGGCATAATGGGTTGGGTAACATTGTATGACTAGATCATATGTCTGCAGGTGATGAATTTTATGTCAAGCTTTATTTGCTGTGGCCACATGTTTTGAACATGTTTGTCTGTTCATGGAATCTAGGGGCTTGCAGTCATCATGTAGCCCCACCATTTGATTCTGACCTGAGCCAGTTCTGTCTGTTTAATATCCTTAACTTTGGGAGATCATTTTAAGGATGTACATGCATGCATACATTTCAGTATATACATACAGTATTTAGTCAAGTAATTGCCCTACCTTAATCCACCACAGCATGCTCTGTTACTGTTCAAATATGTGAAAATTGATCATTTTGATTTGTTCGACTTCTTTTGTGGCTTAAGTTTCAGAACGTGTTAAATAGGCTGTTGTGGATGACTGACAAGGGGTGGTTATACATCTTAGTTGTTTGCTGTAAAAAAGTGTTCTGTTACAAAATATTACTCAGGACCTCAGAGTTAAACACATGCTTGGGGGAGATGAGAGTAGTATCCAGTGGTAAACTCTTGTAATATGGTAGTAAACCTTTGGGTTCCAAAAAAGACCAGGAGTTTGTTTACCAGCTTAATGGCTGTTAACCACTCAAGAAGGACTATGTGGTGCAGAGTGATTTTGGAAAAATGCTGATGCAATTACAGGCAGGTCTCGTTTTATGCCAGGGATATGTTCCTGAAAAATGTTAAGGAAATCAAAAACAAAATTCCCATTTAAAACAGTTCATTTCCTAGGGGTTAGGGGATTGACAACCTCATCCTATATAGTGTACGACTATACCTCTAGTGAACCTGTGGACCTATAGAGTATATGTATGCTATATTTACAATATACACACACTTCTACACAATATATTTATTTATTTCTGATACAATAAAAATGTAAGAGACACTTCCATAGTTTTTGGTACAGTTCATTCTGATAGGACTGTGGTCGTCTTGCCACACTAACAGTTTAGTTTCTGACTTAGCACGTTTTGTAATTCTGCCAGCATTGTCATGAACTGTACACATGCTAATGTGAGTGAATCTAACATTACAGCATATGTCAACAATTCTTTCACCTTTTTCAGGTTGGCTTATTACATCTAATTTCTCTTCAGTACTGATTGTCTGTCAGTGATTTTTCACTTGGATTGCACTAGGTTAAGTAGATTACATTTCCCATTCATTTTCTTACCAAAAGCCAATGTTGATGAAGCAGGAACTACACCAGCTGCGTGCTTGTGTCACCAAGTTACATGACTGAGGGAATGACAGTGACAACCCTTTTTGCTAGCCTCCAACACAAGACACATGTGGTCACATTTTGTCTGTGCCAAATCGGATTAAAACCAAATAGTATCGTGTGTCTGTGCCAGATTGGTCTAAACTGAACAGTATCACGTAAATTCAAAAAGTGGTGTAAAATGTTCAGTCGCATTAAAACAAAATCGTGCAAAAGGAGATTGTGTAAAAGAGACTTGCCTGTATTTACCATAGTAATAGTAATGACACTGACATCTGACATGGTATGTTGCAATAGGGGTTGTGGATTTCTTAGTACATGGTAAGAATTTTGACTTTCATGAAGAGATGCACTCACATATGTGAACACGCATGGAAAACACCCCTGAAAATTCATTTATATATTTAGGCAACAAGGACTGTTATTGCATTTTTAAGACATGCTGCATAATCTCTTGTTCTTTTTTTTTTCACAACATGCCATTTATTTCATAATTTCATCGTGTCTCTTTAAATAATGTTTTTCATAAACCATGGGCTAATATTTAAATACCCACCACAGCAGGATAAAGGTTAATGTACCTGTGTTTCAGTCACCACTCATATATGTGTGTGAAATGTTTACATTTCCTTAAAAATCAGGGTTAGCCTAGATTACTATTGCACAGATGTCCACGATTGTATGTCTGTTAGTATTATTGTTGTTATTTTATTTTTGTAAAGCTTGTGCTGCTTAAATACAGATTATATGCACATTAATCTTTTAGCATATAGCCTCAGAGTTTTGCATCAATGTCATGTTCAGAATTGTTGACTTAAAAAATTATTTTAGATAGTGTATAATGTGTAGGTGTGTTTATGTTGTCGTGATGCCAAACTTCACATGCTCTGTTCCAGTTATTCGTAATTTTCACCATGAAACTGCAACTTAAACAAAATTTTCACATTGCCACTGTGCTGTTATATTACATTTGATTAAGTGTTATCCTTAACAAAAGTTGCATTATTCTTCCAAGATCTGTTACTGTATATTTATCTCCGGTAAATGGCAGTCATATCACATGTGCTTTCATAAATTTGTGCATGTGCCATGTTGTTATTGCTTGTAAGAAATTAAGAAGGTGTGGCTTTGGAGCATCCATTGGTGGCGTAATGTTCATTCCAAGTTTCTTGAAAAACAATGAGTTGTTTGAAAAGTTTAAATGTGTGCGCAAGTGCGCGCACACACACACACACACACACACACACACACTCTCTCTCTCTCTCTCTTATACACACACACAAACACACATATATCAAGGCAAGTGGGCTCAAAATTAGTCCTTAAGGGAAACTTTTACATTTAGCATAGATCATCCATTCAAGCAATCCATGGAAGTTTTCAGAACTGCTGGTAGACATCACATAATATTAGGTTCACCAGTGACATCACTATAAACATGTAGAAATGTTTCCTTCTTTTTGAATTACCTGGAATAGTTTCTGTGTTCCACACATTGGCCTGGCTGTCGTTAAACTCAAATGCCCGTTCTTATTCCTCTTGGTACTTTTTCTTTTCTTACAAGGATAACATTCATTTTAAACCAAAACGTGTCCAATTAAAAGGCTGCTGCAGATAATAATTTTGTCTGCCCAGGTCATTGCAGAATGGTTTGTGTTGCAAGTCTTCAACACTTCTGTCTGGACTGTCACATGTGCCATTCTCATGGGAAGTGACCACTCTGCTGGCACTTGTGAGTCCTTCTGGTGTAATGTGAGGTTGAGAAATTGTTTCAGTGTTGTGTATTGAAATACAGAACCATCATACAAACAGATAATTCTCTTCATTCGTTGACTTATGTTGCCTTTTAAGGGAAGTCAATGAATATCACTAGAAAAGATGACATTGTTTTCAGCGGTCTGAAATAACTGCCAGATTTCCATGTTTTATATCCAGCTGCAGAACCATTGTACACTCAGATCATTGTCTTTCATTTTCTTCATTGACTGATTTATGTTTCCTTTTAAGAAAAGTCACTGATTATTACTGGAAAAGATTAATGTGTTTTAGGTAGTCTGAAATAACTGCCAAATTTTCATGAATGACATCAGAAATACATACTTTAAAGTAAATGGGAAAGGGGTGGACTTTAGGTTCAGCATTGTGTGGGTAGTACATAAATTTTGTCCCACAAACAAAGGAATAATTCTCGGAAAAGTCACAAATCACTACACGTTCCTCTGCTTTGCTAATATATTTCAGTTCATGGAAAAGCATGCTTGGCTGTCAAGCCATAAGGGAATTTCATAATAGGACTGGTAATTGATGTACTAAAATGTAGAGGTTGCACTGGTTTTGTGATGGTAACGCAGATTGGTCTGTCTGTTGATAACCACTGTATTCAAGTAACAGTTTGACAAACATTCTTTTCAGAAATGTTGTCAAGGGTCTCATTTGTGATGGGCCAGAACTCCGGGTTCTCGGAGTCACCCGTAACTCCGGTTTCCCAGTCGCCCGGAATTCCGGGTTTCCGGAGTTACCCTGAAACCCGTGTTCCTAGTCACCAGGGAATCCGGGTTCTGGAGTAACCCGGAAATCCGGGTTCCCGAAGTCATCCGGAACTCCGGGTTACCGGAGTCAAACGGAACTCCGGGTTCCCGAAGTCCCACAGGAATATGCGTTCCTAGTGTCACCCGGAAATTCGGGTTCCGGAGCCACCCGGAACACAGGTTTCCCGGAATCACCCGGAACTGCGGTTTCCAGGAATCGATCGGGACTCCGGTTTCCATGAATCATTCGGAACTCCGGTTTCCCTGAGTCACTCGGAACTCCAGTTTCCCGAAGTCACCCGGAGCTCCGGTTTCCCGCATTCACCCGGAACTGCGGGTTCCCGGAGTCACCCCAAAATCTGTGTTCCTAGAGTCATCCGGGTTCCGGAGTCAGGCGAATCACCGAGTTCCCGGAGCCAACCGCAACTCCGGGTTCCCGGAGACCTGCAACTCCGGGTTAGCGGAGTCACCTGCAACTCCAGATTACCTGAATCACACGGAACTCCGGGTTACCGGTGTCACGCGTGGCTTTGGTTTCCCGGAGTCGCCCTGAAATCCGTGTTCTTAGAGTCATATGGAAATTCGAGTTCCGGGGTCACCCGCAACTCCGGGTTGCCGGAGTCAGGCGGAAATCTTAGTTCCCGGAGTCACCCGGAACTCTGGTTTATCGGGTAATCGGGAACTCCGGCTTCCCGGAGTCACTCTGAAATCCCGAAAACCGGGTTCCGGAGCCACGGAACTCTGGGTTACCGGAGTCAGGCGGAATTTCGGGTTCTCGGAGACGGTCGGAACTCCGGGTTCCCAGAGTCACCCGCAACTCAGGGTTCCCGGAGACACCTGCAACTCCGGGCTAACGGAGTCATCCGCAACTCGAGTTTACCGGAGTCCCCGAAACTCCGGTTTACCGGAGTCCCGAACTCCGGGGCCCGGGAGTAACAAGGAACGCCGGGGTCCCGGAGTCACCCGGAACGCCATGGGTCCGGGAGTCACCCGGAACTCCGGGGTAACGGAGTCACAGGAAATCGCGGTTCTCGGATTCACCCGGAAATCCGGGATACCGGTGTCACGAGTAGCTGTGTTCCCCGATTCACCCTGAACTGGTTCCCGGAGTCACACGAAACTCCGGATTCCCGAAGTCACCCTGAAATCCGGGTTCCGGAGTCACCGGAACTGCAAGTTACCGGAGTCAGGCGGAACTCCTAGTTCCCGAAGTCACCCGGAACTCTGGGTTATCGGAGTCATCCGGAACTCCGGGATCCCGGAATCACCATGAAATACGTGTTCCTAGTCACCCGGAAATCCGGGTTCCGGATTCAGCCGAAACTCCGGGTTACCGGAGTCAGGCGGAACTCCGTGTTCACAGAGTCACCTGCAACTCCGGGAACAAGGAGACACCTGCAACTCCGGGTTACCGGAGTCACGGAGAACTCCGGGGTCCCGGAGTCACCCAGAAATACGGGTCACCGGTGTCACGAATAATTTTGGGTTCCCGGAGTCGCACTGAACTCCGGGTTCCCGGAATCACCCTGAAATCAGTGTTCCTAGAGTAACGCGGAACTCCGGGTTCCCGGAGTCACCCGCAACTCAGGGTTCCCGGAGACACCTGCATCTCTGGGTTACCAGAGTCATCCTCAACTCCGGGGTACCGGAGTCAGGAGCTGCCGGGTCTCGGAGTCACCCGGAAATCACGGTTACCCGTGTCACGCGTAACATTCGTTTCGCGGAGTCACCCGGAACTCCACGTTCCCGAAGTTACCCGGAAATTCGTGTTCCGGGTGACCAGAAAGGCGGGTTCCCCGAGTCACTCGCAACTCCGATTTCACGAAGTCACCCGATACTCCGCGTTCCCAGAGATACCCGGAACTCCGGGTTCCCTGAGTTACCCGCAACTCCGGTTCCCTGAGTCACATGGAACTCCGTGTTCCCGGACTCATCCAGAATCGCTGGTTTCGGAGTCACTCGGAACTCCGGGTGGGGTATCTCTGGGAACATGGAGTTGCGGGTCACTCTGTGAACTCGGTATTCCGGGTGAATCCGGGTACCCGGAGTTCCGCGTGACTCCGGGGACCCGCATTTCCGGTTGACTCCCGTGTTCCCGGAGTCACCTGGGACTCCTGTTTCACGCAGTCACCCGGAATTGCGGGTTCCCGGAGTCACTCTTAAACCCGTGTCACTAGTCATCTTTAAAGCCGGGTTCCGGAGTCACCCGGAACTCCGGGTTACCGTAGTTAGACGGAACTCCGGATTCCCATAGTCATACGGAACTCCAGTTCCCGGAAATCCTGGTTACCGATTCACTTGTAACTACTGGTTACCGGAGTCAGGCGGAACTCCGCTTTCACGGAGTCACCCGGAAATCCGGTTTACCGGAGTCATACGGAACTCTTTGTTCACGGAGTCATACGGAACTCCGCTTTCCCGGAGTCACCCTGCAATTCGTGTTCCTAAAGTCACCTGGAAATCCGGGTTCCGGAGTCACCCGGAACTCCGGGATAGCGGAGTCAGGCGGAACTTCGGGTTCTCTGAGACATCCGGAGCTCCGTTTTACCCTGGTCACTCGCAACTCCGGGTTACCGGATTCACCCAGAACTCCGTGTTACCGGAGTCATCCGGAACTCGGGGTTTCCGGAGTAACACGGACCTCCGGGTTTCCGGAGTCGCCCAGAAATCAGGGTTATCGGAGTCACGGAACTTTTGTTTCCCTGAGGCACGGGGAACTCTGCGTTCCCGGAATCACCCGGAAGTCCGAGTTCCCCGAGTCACTCGGAACTCCGACTTCTCTGCGTCACCCGGAAATCGTGGGTACCGATGTCACGCGGAACTTTGTGTTCGCGGATTCACCCGGAACTCCGGTTTCACGGAGTCACCCGGAAATCCGTGTTCCTGAGTGACCCAGAAATCCGGTTTCCCGTAGTGACCCGGAACTCCGTGTTCCCGGAGTCACCCGGAACTCCATGTTCCCAGAGATACCCGGAACTCTGGGTTCCCTGAGCCACCCGTAACTTCAGTTTCCCGGAGTCACACGGAACTCCGTGTTCCCGGGCTCCCACCGAACTACGTGTTCCGGAGTCAACCGGAAATCCGCTTTCCGTAATCACCCGGAAGTCCCGGTTCCGGAGTCACGCGGAACTCCGGGTTCCCTGCATGTCCCGGAACTCTGGCCTCCGGAGTGACCCAGAACTCCGGGCTAACGGAGTCACCCTTAAATCCATTTTCCCAGAGTCACACAGAAATCCGGGTTACCGGAGTCACGCGGAACTCCGAGTTCCCGGAGTCACTTGGAACTCCGGGTTGCCGGAGTCACCCGGAACTCCGAGTTACAAGTCACACGGAATTCCGGTTTCCCTGAGTCGCACGGAACTCAGGTTTCCCGGAGTCATCCGGAACTTCGGGTTATCGGAGTCACCCGGAAATCCGCGTTCATTGTTCCCGGAATCACCCTTAAATCCTGGTTCCCCGATTCACCCGGAATTCTTTGCTCCCGGAGTCATCCAAAAATCCATCTTCCCGGAGTCAGCAGGAAATCTGGATTCCCTGAGTCACCCAGAAGTCCGGGTTCCGGAGTCACGCGGAAATCCATGTTCCCGGAGTCATCTCGAAACCCGTGTTCCTGGAGTCATCCAAAAATCAGGGTTCCCGGAGTCACCTGGAAGTCCGTGTTCCCGGAGTCAACCGGAAATCCGAGTTCCCGAAGTTCCAGTTCCAGGTGACTCCGAGAACCCCGAGATCCGGGGATCCCCGGATTATCGGAGTTACCCGGAATTCCTCCTTCCTATAGTCAGCCTGAAATCGAGATTCCCGTAGTCACCCGCAACACAGGCTTCCCGCAGTCACCCTGAAATCCGGGTTCCCGAATTCGCCCGGACTTAGGGTTCCCGGAGTCAACCGGAACTCCTGTTTCCAGTAGTTACCTGGAATTCAGTTTTCCCGGAATCACCCGGAACTCTTGATTCAGGAGTCACTCGGAACTCCATGTTCCCGGAGTCACCCGGAAATTCAGTTTTCCCTCAGTTATCCGGAACTCCGGTTTCCCAGAGTCATCCGGAAATCCGTGTTCCCCAGAGTCACGCGGGGCTGTCCGGAGTTCCGCACTGTAGGTTCGCGGAGTCACCCTGAACTCCGAGTTCCCGGAGTCACCCTGAACTCCGAGTTCCCGGAGTCACCCGGAACTCCGTGTTCCCGGAGTATCCCGAAACTCCGGGTTGGGCCACCCGGAGTTCCATGTGACTCTGGGAACCCAGACACGTCACAACAGAGCCTGGAGCTCCGGGTTCCCCTGGGTGACTCAGGGTTCCCGGATTTACAAATCTGAATTTTATCTTTATAATATATTATATATAAAATTACCTCGAATATATTATCTACCGTTTGTAATTCGATATCATAACTTTCATGCACTAACAATTGCACATGCAAACCACTCTAAATACTAGCCTGAAGATGGCTCCATATACGAGTCGGAATATGTAGCGAGAAATAAAACTAAGACTTCTAACAGACTGATAGTTATGTATGACTATATAATTTCATAATTTTATAATTTTGTATACAAATATAACCTTTTCTTTCACAAGCTGTTTATATTTCCAAATCATGTGTATAGAAGCTGGAAATTTACTTGCAATTTACTGATACTACAACATTTGGCAGGATGCTTTCACTTTTTGTGGGGAAGGGAATATTTTTACAACACATTTCTTCAACTGTTAAAATATGTTTGGATCATCATTTTTTGATGCTACTGGTATACCTTTGTTAAGTGGCGTTAGAAAGACTTCTTTCCTGTCACGCATGTCCCATTTTTATCAGTTCATCTATTGCATATTTCATCTCTTCCACTCTTCTCATTTTAATCAGCGATTTGTCAGGCTGAGTAGACTGTCATTGTGTGACTGGACAGTTGCAGGACTATCTTTTTCACCATTATACCGTGTCAGAACTTCTTGAACATTGGAGCTTTTACCCTGCACTCTATCAGTGGTGAACTGTAAACTTTGTATGGTCCATGTCGATGCATTAAGAAATATTTATCCTTGTATAGTAAACCAACAAATGCACACTGATGAAGTATGCTTTATCACATAATAAAATTCACCTATTTGGTACATTCCCTTTTGCAATCATCATCAGTGTTCTTTACAAGTATACTGCTAAAATATAACAGTTGCCCAAACTGCATAAGTAAAACCACGTAATGTTACAGTGAATATCCTAAGCTGTCCCTGTGGTCATTAAATGTTGGATTATATTATTATACAAATAGTTAAAGTTCACTTTTTTGATAAAAATAAAATTGGGTGTGTTTTTGTTGTTTGTTAATTGCAGATAGTTGATATACACCCTGCAATAAAAATGGCATAGCTATAGGTATAAATCTCTAATTATAATATACAAACAGTTGCATGTTCAATGAGACAGTTGTCAGTATGATTACATACCTGTTAGATGAGAATGGTGTGTGCTGCAGGGGAGATCACTGAAGACTATTGTGTGGAGCGTTGGTAGAAGGAAGGGAGTAAAATTTTTGAGGTATGCATAAAATATATTAGAGTCGATTAAATGCACCTTAATTATATTGATATACTTTTAATGTTTTATGGTCACTAACTTGTTTCAGCCACTCATGTGGCCATCTTCAGGGTGATTTCTTTGAGAACAGGAATACAGATTTCAATTAGGCAAGAGTTGCCAAAACATGTTGGTAACCATAATACAATGAAAGTATATCAATAAAATTAAAGTGCATTTGTTGATCTTTAATACATTTTATGCATTTAATGAATGCTCAGAATATGGTACATATCCAACTGCTTGGGTTATTTTTATGTGTATGCATGTTGTAGTTGTAGATCATAAATCAGTTCAAAAGTTTTCTTTTCTTTTTGTGCTTGTTTGTTTATGATCATATTATTATGTTGGAAAAATGTAATGTAATATTTTTCTGAAATATCCATGTGTTGCCTTTATGTGCCACTTGTAACAATGCCATATTAGTTACAGAGGGTCTATGTTCGTGTATATTGGAAAGAACATTGTTGGCATATGCTGATTCAATGTTGTTAGATGTAATGTTGCAAATGTGTTTATATCTGAGTTCCAGTTTAGTCCAGTCTGTCCCATATATGGATGTTTGCATATATGACATTTATTTGATTAATACCCAGTTAGGTTCAGGCTGTCATGAATTTCTTGAATTGCAGCCAAGACTGTTATGAATGGAATTTTTAATACCAGTTACGAGTAAACTACAAGGAAAAGAACTAAAACCTGTCCCAAAGTTTTGTTGAAATCTGAAGATACTGGATTGATTGTGGGATGACCTGGCTACAAACCGTTATATTCGATAAAAGGAGGGAATTTCTCGGCATGCTGAACTACTGTCAACTTCTCAATAAGGTCTCTGTACCATTGAGTATCACCAGAAAAAAATAACCAAGTAGTGTGAGCCTGTAGAACTTTTTAATGAAATAACCAGGATGTTTAATAAATTCCTGTTTGCCATTGCATTGTGTTGTATCATTTTTAGATGCATTCACAAGGTAGTTGCAAAAAGTGACCGTTATCCTCCAACCCGGATGGTATATGAAATTACACGTTTGGTTGTTTACTCAGTTTGTTGACACATTGCAATTTTGGTTACGGTCAAACAGAAATGACAGACCCTTTACATGAAAACCTATATTTATCTTGTCTCACTGTTATTATTTTGTTTAGACAACTTGGGTCCTATTTGATGTTCAGGCTGAGGCCAGAAAAGTACTGAAAGGTCTAAATGTAACAATTGAGCGTTTTGACTGTAAACTTCTCCATTCATTCATTCATTCATTCATTCATTTATTTTCACTCTGTAAATCCTTACAAGGTCAAGTTAGCCCCTAGGATATAGAGCTTGTCACAAGAGATATTTTAGCAATTGTATATACATGAGGTGTACCACAG